>UEXQ01000119.1_pt1 | contig 13780 bp, 12 predicted proteins | sample 4301111 | NCBI WGS metagenome assembly UEXQ01 (sample SAMEA4773181, study PRJEB27434) | metagenome | biome: 2259; feature: agricultural soil; material: soil | place: USA | collected 2014-09 | depth 0.25 m
AGATTTTTGTCGCGTCCACTGAGGATCGCGAGGCATGCATCCGCCCAGTCCGGTTCATGGTCCGCGTACTTCGTGAGCCAGTCGAGCACTTCCAGGAAGAAGTCCTGCTCATTCATGACCGGAATTGGCTGCACGCTCAGGTCGCGCAATAAAGCCCGAAGCCGCAGCCGCTGGTTTCTGTGCGGCAGGTGAAAGCACGCTTCCGTCAGCACAGCATCGCACACAGCGAATTCATCGGGGGCTAACGTCTCGAGATGTTTCAATGCCAGCCGGTGCTTCGAGTCGCGTGCGTCGCACACGGCCACCAGCGGAGTAGTGTCGATCAGAATCACCGCCGGACGGTCCGGAGCTTGCGGAGAATCGCCACACGCGCTGCACGCCGATCGTGGACGTCGTAGTCGCGGGGCGGCAGGTCCGCAGGATCGGGGTATTGCTCGAATATCCGTCGGACGATGGTCCTGACATCTGGCGGGCACTCGGACCTACGCAGCGCCGCAAACCGTTCGTCAATCGCTTCCCGCACCACCTCCGACAGCGCCATGCCACGAGCCCGAAGCGTCTGCGCCTTGCGAAGTCTATCGGCGTCGAGCCGTACGTTGACTAGCCGAGAACTCATGCTGTAAAGATAGCTTGTCTTTACAACAGCGTCAAGGCCCGTAGCCATGCGGTTACTATGTTCCGGTAGAACACCTCAACGAGGCGCAAAGTTGAAGCTTCTGAATCATCGCTTCCAGAGATTTGTGCCGTACTTTGTGCCATAACCCGGGCTTCCTTGCACCGGCACGCACATGCGCTCTGGTGCAGCTCCATGCGCAGAGTGAGAAACGCAACGCCTATCAATGCTTATCCTTCGGTGCGACTTGCTGCTTCTCATTGCATGGCTGTGCATCTGCGGTCTTAGAATTGACACGGTGGAGGTCTGGGTTCGAGTCCCCACGAGCCTACCATTCACATTTCTTTCAATCACTTATGAATGCGTGGTGTGACGGGCAGCGCAATGGCGTCGCTGTTTGTGCCATAACCTCTCGATTCGCCATAATGCCAGTCTAGACAGACCGCGATTCTGTCACTCGAACCGAATGACGAGGAAGTCGGAAGTTGAGACTTGAGGTTATCGAGCTTCTTTAACGCTGGCGAACGCTCTCCCGGAGAAAGCTCGCCCGCGACGAGAAGACCGGAATACGCTTCAAATGTACCGTAGCGTGTAGTAGGATGACCGCTCAAAATGGGAGGCTCATGAACAGAGCGCGTTTGTCAAAAGCGGAAACTAGAATTCTCGAACAGTTTTGGAAATTGGGCATCAGCTCGGTCCGCGAAATTCTGGATAGCCTGCCTGAGGATGAGCGCGTTGCTTACACAACCGTGCAAACGCTCGTCTATAGGCTCGAGGAAAAAGGGGCAGTGCGCAAAGTGAAGAAGATCGGCAATGCCCAGCTCTTTGAAGCGGCCATCAACCAAAACCAATTTCGAAGCGGCTTGGTGAGAGACCTGTTGGATCTCTTTGGCGGGTCGCCGCGGCTGCTGGTCTCCAACCTGCTGGAGAATGGCGCCCTAACCTTGCGGGATTTGAAGGCACTGCAGAGCGCGGCACGCACTGATAAGAACGGCCGCACGCGTGGAGGCAAGCGTGCATGACCATATCGCACGGGCGATGTACTACTTCAGCGTCCACCTGCTATACGCGTCCATGGTCGGCGCGGCCGCGTGTGGGCTGACGACGATCCGTGGCGCGAGCGCCAACACAAAGTATTGGATCTGGGTTGTGACGGCACTCAATTTCATCGTGCCGACGGGTGCACTAATCGATAAGCTGTGGGCGCCGCATTTGGCCTGGGCCGCACCGCTCGGCGCTCTCGGCGGTCCGATATGGGAAATGACAGAAGGCCGGACGGCCGTTGTGCTTTCTGTGATATGGATAGCTGGCGCATTCGCGATGTTCATGCGATTGGTCTCGCGCATATGCAGGGAACGTTGCGAGGCGCAAGCGCCGGCCCATCTGAGCGATCGTCCCGTGATGTCTAATTTCGTAGTAGATGGCATCCCCGTGAGCTTCAGCGACGGGCATCCCAGTCCCGCGGTGCGCGGCGCCTTCTACCCGCATATTTTGCTTCCCATTGGTATCGATCAGTTGCTCGATCAACGTGAATTCGATGCCGTTCTGATTCACGAACTGGCCCATGCGAGACGGCGTGACAATCTACTCCGTTTGCTCTACGAAATTTCGTTGTGCGTCTTATGGTTCCATCCGCTCATCTGGCTCGCTGGAGCGCGGATGGCACTCTATCGTGAGCTCTCCTGCGATGAATGTGTCATCAGGCGTGCGCATGGAGCAGCACTGGTTTCGGCACTCGCCAAACTTGCAGTCCCAAAACAAGCGCTATTTCTTCAAGCAACAGCCTCATCGCATCTGAGTTATCGCCTGGCACGCTTGACCGGGCCGGCGTCAATCACACATCGCGCAGCAAACCTGGTACTGACATTTCTGTTTGCCGCCGTAATCGCGGGCGGTACCTTTCAAACAATCGCACACACCGCCTGCTGTTTCGCCGTAAAGCGATAGCCAGCGCGTAGTGTTCGCTTCCCGCCGCTATCTGGTCTAATTGAATTAAATACGCACAGTGTAGTAGCATGACTGCGCGACGTAGGAGACGAGCGACCCCACACCGGCACGGCGCAGCGGGTTGAGTTCATCGCGAAGGAGGGTTAAGTCCGATGCGAAAGCTGACGATAATGGTCGTTTTAGGGTCCATGGCAGCATTTTCGGCGGGCCAGGAGCCGCCTCACACTGTAGCTTCCGTCGTAGACCGCGAAATTAGTGCCGTCGAAAAGCAAATCTTGGACGTCGCGGAAGCAATGCCCGAAGACAACTTCAACTTTTCTCCGGAGAGTTTGAACATTCACGGCAGCGACTACAAAGGCGTGCGTTCGTTTGCCGTGCAGCTTAAGCACGTCGCTGCGTCCAACTGGTTCATATGGTCGCCACTCACGGGCGAGAAGCTGCCCGACGGCTTGGGCAATGACGGTAACGGTCCAGCTAACATAAAAACCAAAGCCGACATTATTCGTTTCCTGAAGGACTCCTTCGCCCTCGGCCACCGGGCGGCGGCGAAATTAACCGCGGAAAACATGTTGCAAGGGCCCGGGAACAGCAAATCCACTCGCCTACGTCTGGCCGAGTTCGGTGTATCTCACGCCTATGACCACTACGGTCAGATGATCGAATATCTGCGGATGAATGGAATTATTCCGCCCGCCAGCCGGTCGAAATCCGATTGACGGCGAATCTGCAGCTCGAAGAGCGCAAATCGAGGGGAGTCACACGAATGAAGCACATCCGAATCTCACTGATCCTTGCTCTGCTCATTGTCGCATTGACGAGTGCGACTCGTGCGCAGCAATCGCAGCCGCCCAGTCCACAGGCCGTGGATCTGAAATCGGTCGACGGCACTTTGCTCAAAGCCACTTATTTCGCCGCCGACAAGCCCGGCCCCGGCGTGTTGCTCTTCCATCAGAGCAACCGCACTCGCACGTCTTGGGACGACCTCGCCCGCCAACTGGCGGTCGCTGGGATCAACACGCTCGCAATCGACACCCGCGGCTATGGCGAAAGCGGCGGCACACGCAGAGAGGCCACCCAGCCCCAGACGCAACAAGCCGACATGGAAACTGCCTTTCAGTTCTTGGTATCGCGGCCCGGCGTGAAGCGCGATGTTATTGGCTCGGCAGGGACCGGCTGGCTCGGTGTCGATAATTCCGTCCAAACCGCACGCCTCCATCCTAACGACATAAAGTCTCTCGTCTTGATCTCTGGTGAGACCCTACGCCCGGGCATCGAATTTCTGCATCAAGCACCGCAATTTCCCGAACTCTTCGTCGTTGCCGACAGCGACGAATATCCGCCGACCGTCGAGGCCATGCTCCTTCTGTACGGAAGATCTTCCAGTCCCAGCAGGAAGCTCATCCACTATTCCGCCGCGCAGGAAGCGCCTTGGCTGTGGTATGAGACTAGCGACCCTACCAAAGTTCCCGCCACTGGCAGTCACGGCACTGATCTCTTCAAGACTCATCCGGATCTGCCCGGCATCATCGTGGAGTGGTTTGTCAACACGCTCATCAAAACTCCAGGGCACGCTCCCGCCGATCCGCTGGCCGCCGCTGTCATCCTCAATCAGCTCGAGATGCCGGGCGGCGTCACCCTGGTCACCCAGCAATTGACAGAAGCCCGCCGAAAGGATCCCCAAGCCAAGTTGTGGCCCGAAGTCACACTCGACATCGTTGGCTCCGACCGCATGCGTTTAGCGGAGGTGGAAAAGACGGCAGGCCACGTATTCGAGTCCCAAGCGGAACGAAAACGGGGGATCGAGATCTTCAAGCTCAACCTCCTCGCCTATCCCGATTCTGCCGACGCGCACTTCAACCTCGCCGATGCTTATCTGAAGGACGGACAGAAGAATCTCGCGCGCCAATATGCCGAAAAGGCACTGGCGCTGCTGGACTCGCACACAGCGCCTTTGTCTTCCTGGTCCGATAGTGCGGAACGCCGCGCCGAGATCCGGCAGGGCATCCAGGACACGCTAAAGAAGTTAGCCCAGGGAAGTAGGGAGCAGGAGCAATGAGGAATTTTCTGCTCGGGGTTGTGACCGGTGCCATTCTCTTCGCCCTCGGCGTCATCTTATATCTGCGGCTGGGTTTCGCCGAAGTTGGTGGCGACCTGGCTCCTTCTTGGTTATCGCGCTTGCAAAAGGTTGGTAGTCGATCCGGAAAATCCTTACGGCTTGCGCGGGTACTTTGGCCCTCACATGAAATGCTTTCCCCGTGGTCGCCAGCGACTTTCCCTCGATAATCTCTCGCACGCGGGCTGGAAGATGTTGCAATTCCTCGATGAACTCCACCTCCGCCACCTTGTCCCCATGATTAAACAAAAATACGAACTTACCTTCTGGGCCTTCCATCTCACGTAACTCCAGCAAAGACGGAGCCGTCAACTCTGGCACTTGCAATCCAGCCCACTTCGCTAAGATTCCTCCCAGCGGATGCATCACCAAGGGCTTCTGCTCATTGAACTGACCTGCCAATGTGGCTAATAGAATGGCGTTTCCTTTTCCGTAGGGATGTTCGTACGCGGCTGGAGATCCATCTGCGAAGTCGGCTGCGACCCGCACTTTCTCATCCAAGACTGCAAAATGTTCCAAAAAGCCTGCCGTCGAAAATTCTTGCTCATCCCACTTGACGAGGAATTCCTTGCCCGGATCAATCGAACTCTCGCGCAGGCCAAACATTTCCTGCCACCCAAATCCGGGAACGATCCGTTGGGCTTGACCGGCCTCATCCACCCATCCAGGCCGCGCCTCGACGAACAAATGCCCTCCGTTGCGCACATAGTTCTTAAGCGCTGCCGCTTCGTCTTCGGTCATCATCAGTGGATAGGGCAGGAGAATCAGCTGGTACTTCTGGAGTTCGGTGCGCGCCAGTTCACGCGAGCTCAAGATGTCCAGCGGAAGATTCCTCTCGAAAAACATGCGGTGGTATCCCGCCACTGCCCGGTGCATGGCGTTGCGGCTATTTTCCTCGTCGTATCCGCCCAGCAACGGGACCAGGGGATTGAAAACCACCGCTGCTTGCGCCTGCCGAGGTTTCGCGTTCAATAGCAAATCCGCGTTGGCCTCAATGCGCTTCGCCGTTTCTCCCGCTCTCTTGCTGCGCTCGGTCAGGGTTCCATCTAACTGGATCATGCCGTACCCGCCGCTCTCATAGCCGGCGTTCATGGGATAAAACGCGTAGTTATTGATGGCCCGGGCGCCCCGCGAGACCATTCCCCAGGTCCACAACTCGAGGTCGCTTGGGGTCACTTCCGAACCGATCGTCGTACCATGCACGCCGAAACCGCTTTGCAATTCCCCGACATAAAATCCCCGGCCACCGGTGATTGCCGCGGTCAAATCCATGGCCAGCACGCGCCGGTTCAGATTCCAGTTGTGCTCCGGTGCGGTCAGTTTGGGGTAGAAGCTCGTTCCGAAATAATCTACCGAATCTTTCATCAAGAAATCGTCGGTCGGATCGTAGGGGTCGGCCAGGGTTCGAACAAGGGGCGAAGGATTGGGAGCGTGGCTGGTAGTCACATGAGACGGATCAATTTCTTTTACTGCTTCGTTTCGCATCTTCAAATCTTTGGCGAGCTTGTAGCCGTAATACACCCGCCAATCGATGAAGTCGGTATAGGTAAGGATAGTGCCGTAGCGTGGGGGCTCTACCTGCTGCCAGTCGGTGAAGGTGCGGTGCCAAGAGGCATTCAAGTTATCCAGTATTCCGTATTTCTTCTGGAGCCATTCGCGGAAGCGCTCCATGCTGGCCGGGCAATAGCAGAACATGGGCTCGGCCTTATAACCGATGCGCGCCCAGTTCAACGCCGCCGGCTCGCTCCACAAATCCCAGCCGTAAAACGCCGGGCTATTTTTCGCGTGGCGCGCCACTTCCTGGAAAAATGCTAGCACTGCTTTGCGTATATTCTTGTTGTCAAAACAGAATCCGGGAGCGGCCTGCGATGAAATCGGCTGCCCGTCCTGCGCGGCGTAACGTCCTTCCGGATATTTCGTTCCCACCCACTCCGGTGCGGAATCCACGTACACCTGCACGATTACCTTGAGGCCAACTTCATCTGACAAGCGCAGCAGCAAATCCAGATTTTCGAGATGGAATTGGCCTTCCCTCGGCTCGCCCACATTCCATTCCACCCAGGTTCGCACGGTGTTGAAACCGAGGTCCTTGATTTTCGTGAGATCCTCTTTCCACAATCGAGGAGAATCCACATTGACCGGATCCAACATCGGCGCCCGTGCTTTCCCGCCGCTGTACCATACCGATACGGGGAAAAAGCTTTCCTCCGCGGTCTTGTTCTGCGCCTTTGTCGCATGAGGAGCTGCCCGCGTCCCCACCGCGCACAACACCACGCAGAACACTGTAGTCACAAGCCGCATCAAGGTTCGCAAGTTTCCCTCCGCCGACCTATTGTCTCACCACGCGCTGTTCGGAAAAGTTGTAGTACGGCGGTGACGGGTACACAATCTTGAATCGCCCGGTGCGCCTCAACCGCACGTTCGGCGACGCCGTAGGCGATAAGCAGTTAGTCGCCGCGGTAGGGCCCGCCCTCTGAGGCGGTCCCTTGCAGCTTCAGAGATGTTCCATGCTGGTTCTAGAGGGGGGCCTGTGTTGTGAGTGCACGTGCATATCAGGAGCGCATTAATGCAGTATTAGCAAAAATCTGGGAAACGCAGGTTGAGAACATCGAGAAAGCCTCCGCGTCCATGGCAGACACCATTGCCAACGGCGGATTAGTTCACATGTTCGGGAGTGGACACTCGGTGCTTCCAGTGCAAGACATGTTTCCACGCTACGGCGCCTACCCTGGCTTTCGTCCGTTCATGGACATGCGCCTGATGTGGACAAACGTGATTGGCAGCGGCGGCGCCAAGGGTTTGCTGTGGCTCGAGCGCAGAGAAGGTTACGCCCGCGTTCTTTTTGAGAATGAGCCCGTCCGCAAAGATGACGTCATGCTCGTTTTCTCACATGGAGGCTTGAACGCCGTCGGTATTGAGGTCCTGTTGGAAGCCAAGAAACGCGGCCTAACTACGGTCGCAGTGACCTCCATGGACAATTACGCGAAGCGCCAGGCAACTCATTCGTCCGGAAAAAAATTGGCCGACGTCGCGGACATCGTTATTGACAACTGCACGCCAGCCGAAGATGCGCTCGTCAGCATCGACGGCTGGAAAGCCCCGGTAGCCGCCGGTTCGACCGTAGCATTTATTACCATCGCGATGTCCATCGTTGCCCAGGTCGCCGCCGGTCTGGCTGCCAAAGGACACACTCCGCCTGTTTTCGTTTCGCCGAATGTCGTCGGCATCCCTCCTGACCAGATGAACCTCGTCTACTCGGACTATGAACGCCTGCTCAAAAGGTAATCTGTGGCTCCGCTGATTCGACGTGGAATATGGTTCGGCAGCGCAGCGACCGGCATGTTCGTCTTTGGAATTGTAATGGCCGTGCTGGGTACTCTCTTTGGTTTGCCGGAAATGCGAACGCGGCTCCAGATCGACCTGGCGCAACAGGGGAATCTGTTTTTCCTGCTCTACGTGGGCATCTTCCTGGCGACTTTGGTCTCGGGCCCCGCCATCGATTTCATTGGGAACAAGCTCATCTTGATTGTCTCCGCTACGCTTGTGGCCCTCGGAATGGCCGGCTTTGCGTTTGCCCATTCTTATGCCAGCGTGCTGATCCCGGCATTGCTGCTCGGATGCGGAGGTGGCGGACTGAACACTTCGACCAATGCGTTGATCTCTGACTTATACGGCGACCGGCGTGGGCCAATGCTGAACATCCTTGGCACATTTTACGGAGTCGGAGCCCTGTGCATTCCTCTTTTCGCCGCAGTTATTGCCGGACATTTTTCGATCGTCCTACAGCTGCTTGGTTGTGCAGGGCTCGCCGCAACGTGCGCCGCGCTGTTTTCCACACTGCGCTTTCCTAAACCCAATGCACGCGAGAGTTTCTCCTGGTCCGGCGCCTTGAAGGTCGTGCGGTACCCAGGCGTGCTCGTACTCGGCTTTCTCCTGTTTTGTCAGTCCGGCGACGAAGCCAGCATCGGCGGCTGGACATCCACGTACGTCGGCGAAGCGGGATTCCCTGCGCGCACCGCCACTTTCATCCTGGCGGGCTATTGGGCATCGCTGATGGCAGGCAGGCTGCTCGGCGCGCGGATCCTGAAATCCGTGAGCAAGGAGCACCTCGTGCTCGCAAGCGGTGCGGGAGCGCTCGTCGGTGCCGCAGTGTTGCTGACCAACCGTTCCGCAGCGATGTTGATTTTTGGCGTGTTGATCATCGGCTTGTCCTACGCCGGTGTGTTTCCGACCGTCCTAGCCATCGCCGGCGATACTTACACGAAATTGGCCGGCACTGTTTTTGGGTTGCTCTTTGCCATCGCCCTGATCGGAGGCATGTCGTTTCCGTGGTTAGTCGGGCAGATCTCAGAGAATTTCGGAATTCGCTTCGGAATGATCGTTCCGCTTGTTGGGGCCGCCGCAATATGCGTTGTGGCGTGGCGACTTCTTGTAACCAGAAGCTAGGCTATCTCATAGTTAGAGGGGACGGCGGTCGAGCTTGAGCTCCGACATTATGAAGGCGAAATGAAAACCGGGCTCGTAGGTCCGGGCTTTCAGGGCAAGACTCGAAGCGGCCCTAAAGGAGATGGTTTGTCTCTGCACATCCTCTTCATGAGATAGGTAGGTAGGTTCGATATGGCACCCAGCCACGTAGTCGCGGTAGATCTGGGCGGCACAAAAATCGCGGCGGCGCTGGTCAACTGCAACGGCGGAATATCCCGTCGTGTCGTGGCCCATGTCGATACCGCCTCTCCGTCCACGCCAGTGAACCAAATCGTGGGCCTAGCGCGCGATATGGTTGGCAAAAAGAAGCTCAACGACCACATTAAAGCCATTGGCATTGCCGTGCCGGGTTTCGTACGCCGCGACGGCACCGTTTGGGCGCCCAATTTGCCTGGCTGGAGAAAAATGCCGCTGGCGCGGCGCGTGGAGAATGCGCTCCGGGTCCCGGTCATCGTGGAGAGCGACCGCAATGCGGCTGTCCTCGGTGAAACTTGGCGCGGCGCGGCAAAGGGAAAGCGCGACGCCATCGTGCTCCTGTTGGGAACCGGCATCGGCGCGGGCATCTTGAGCGGTGGCCGCTTGATCCGCGGAGCCCACGAACTGTCCGGCTGCGCTGGCTGGATGATCGTAGCGGATACATTCGGCCACGAAGCGCAATCCGTGGGCCAGCTCGAATCGCTCGCCGCTGGTCCAGCGATCGCGCGTCTCGCCGCCAAAGAAACGCCAGCTGCCGTCTCTCTTAAGGAAGCGGCATCAATGCCGCTCACCGCACACCAACTAGCAGAGGCGGCTAGGCGCGGCGACCCCATTGCAATCAAAGTGTATGCCGAAGCCGGACGCGTTTTGGGCCACGCTGTCGCAAATCTCGTCAGCCTCTTCGATCCGGAAATCGTCGTCATCGGCGGAGGCCTGGCGCAAGCCAGTGATCTGTTCCTTGCTGCCTTGCGCAAAAGCATGAAGGAAAGGGCACAACCGATCTCCGGCAAGCGCGTAGCGGTCGTAACGAGCCCCCTTAGCGGAGACGCCAATCTTCTGGGCGTCGCGCAGTTGGCACTGATGCGCACCTGACGTTCGAAAACAGGGGCGGAGCTTTTCGAAGAGTGAAGAATCATTCAGTGAGGCGCAAACATGTCTCTAACGACGCGGCGTGACTTCTTAACGATGGCAGTTGGAGGTGCAGTTGACTTGACCGCACCAACCAGAGTCTTTGGCAGCCGTCAGGTCCCGGGACACGCTGAAAAAGGCACCGCTGCTCCAAGCGATCATGCGCACGCGAGAGTCATGGCTATCGCCGCACACCCGGGCGACGCCTTTTTTGCCATGGGCGCTCCCGTGGCTCTTGCAACGCATGCCGGCGGGCAAGGCTGGTACGTCAGCCTCTCACTGGGCGAGAAGGGTTCTGCGAAAATTCCGCTGGACAAATACGGAGCAGCACAACGCCAAGCTGCGGAAAAGGCCGCCGCGTTGCTGCAGGCCAAAGCCGTCTTCCTTCGCTATCCCGACGCGGAAATTCCAATCAACGACGAGGCCAAGTTCGCTGTCTGCGATTTAATCCGCGAATACAAACCCGCAACGATCGTCACCCACTGGAAAGGAAGTTGGCACAAGGACCATCGCGCCTGCCACGACATCGTCGAAGACGCCACCTTTTACGCAGGTCTTTCTACCATCATTCGAAAAGATCCAGACCACGTCGTAAGCAAACTCTACTTCGCCGATAACTGGGAAGATGCCGATGGCTTTGTCCCCGACACCTACCTAGACATCACAGCCGTGTTTGATGACTGGGTGAGCGCATGCAGCCTATTCCCCATGTGGCGTGGCGAGAATGGTTTTCGTTACAGCGATTACTACACCAGCTTGGCAATCTTGCGCGGCTGCACGAGTAATTCCCAACGCGCCGTATCGCTGATGTCGCCGCCGGAGCAGAAAAGACAACTCGTGCGCATCCCCTAAGCTTCACGCGTTCGAAATTTCCACTTTGCGCTCGCGATCAGCTGCATATGCGAATACTGCGTGACGCCCGCGTAATTCAGATGAATCCAGCGATCGTGATAGGGGCCAAGCAAGCGAACGTGAACCTCCAGTTGGCGAATTTGTTTTCGTTCGCCGCTTGCCGTTTCGCGAATCGTCAAAGTTTCGAGCCAAGCATCGTGAAGGGAGCTGCGGGAATCGAGGTTGAAATGGCCAGGATTCGAGTGGCCATTGCAAATCTTCCCGAAGAGTACGGAACTAGGCTGCAAGAAATGGCGGCGCGGACCAGAATTGATCAATATCGAGCCAAATCGGCCTGCCGGATCGGGAGGCGGCGGAGCCGCTTGCCGGTAGCGGCGAAGATAGCATTAGCCACAGCCGGAGCAATAGGTGGAACGCCGGGTTCGCCGACGCCACCAGGCCGCTCCTTGTTGTTGATGATATGCACTTCAATGATCGGCGGGGCCTCGTTCATGCGCAGAACTTCGTAATCGTTGAAATTCGATTGATTGACGCGGCCGTTCGAAACGGTGATTTCACTCTTGAGAGCTTGCGCGAGGCCGAAATTGATGGCGCTTTCCATTTGTGCCTCGACCCCCAGCGGATTCACACAAGTGCCGCAGTCGATGGCGCAGACGACGCGGTCAACACGCAGGGTGCCGCGCTGTGAATCGCAAGTGACTTCGGCAATTTGCGCCACATACGTGCCCCAGCCGTACATGAAGCCGAGGCCCCGGCCTTTGCCAGCCGGTAGCACCGACTTCCACTGCGATTTTTCGGCGGCAAGTTCGATGACGGCGCGGCGGCGGCCGACGTCGATGGTGATGTTGCTCGGTCCGAGATCGATTTTGCGCGCCGGGCCGAGAGCAGCAAGAAGAAATTCGACTGGGTCTCGCCCGGCGGCGCGAGCCGCTTCGTCGAGGAAGCAGGAACGCACGAATTGATTGCCAGAGTCATCGACAGAGCGCCAGTAGCCCAGGGGCATGCCGGTGTCGGCGACTGCGAACTCGAGACGCAGATTCGAAACGGAATACGCGGGAAAATCGAGCGAATCGACTCCGGCGGCTTCACCTGCGGAGATGCCCGTGCCGCTATAGAAAATTCCTATTGAAGGTGAAGCGGCGCGATGTTTCCAGGAAATAAGATCGCCTTTGCCATCAAGGCCGGCTTGCAGTGCGTGATAAGCAGCCGGCCGGTAGAAGTCGTGACGGATGTCGTCTTCGCGCGTCCAGATGACCTTGACGGGAGCTTTGGCGGCACGGGAAATGAGCGCGGCTTCGACGGCGTAGTCCTGAATAAGGCGCCGGCCAAAGCCGCCGCCAATGAACGTGACGTGGACCTTGACGTGGTCTTTCGAAATGCCGAGAGCCTGCGCGACGCTGGCGGCCGCGGCGTCGGGAATCTGGGTGGGCGCCCATAGCTCGCATTCGCCCCCGCGGAAATGCGCGGTGCAGTTGACAGGCTCCATCGTGGCGTGCGCCAGAAAGGGAATTTCGTAGTTGGCTTCGACAGTCTTGGCGGCACCAGCGTGGGCTTGGTCGAAGTTACCGTCATTGCGGATGACAGTAGCGGGCTTGCTGACGAGTTCGACCATCTTTTGCCGAAGCGTCTCGGTGCTTTCACGAACCATCGCAGGCTCGTTCCACTCCACTTGCAAGCGTTTTCGGGCTTGTATGGTTGCCCAAGTCGAATCCGCGACGATCGCGACGCCAGAGCACGTGTAGTTACGGCTACCGGAGTCGGAGGTTTCGCCAAACTGATGCGTCAGGTGAATCGCGGGAATTTCGTAAACGCCGCGGACGCCGGGAAGTGATTTGAGCTCGTCGGCGTTGAAGCTACGGGGTGAGCCGCCGTACGCGGGGCAACGTTCCATCGAGGCAATGAGCATTCCGGGAACGTGGGTGTCGATTCCGAATTTGGCAGAGCCGGTCACCTTTGCAGGCGTGTCTGTGCGGCGGGTGGCTTGACCGACAAGCGTGAAGGTGGCGGGATTCTTTAAGGGCGGGTTGGCGGGAACCGAAAGCTTGGATGCCACGTCCACGAGTTGTTCGAAGAGAATTTTTCTTCGCGTAGGAACGTGAAGAACAAAACCGTTTTCCGCTTGGCATTCGGTCGAGGGAACAGCCCATGCCGATGCGGCAGCAGCGACGAGCATTTCGCGCGCCGCAGCGCCGGCCTTGCGCAGGGTATCAAACGAGCTGCGGACGCTGCCACTACCGCCGGTGATCTGGTTGCCGTACTTGGAATCAAGATCGGCCTGAATAACTTTCACGCGGAGCCAATTACAAGAAAGTTCTTCGGCGACCAGCATAGGAAGAGAGGTCTGGACGCCCTGACCCATTTCAGAATGGCCGCACCAGATGTTGATCGCTCCGGTGCTTGAAATCTCGAGCCAAGCATTGGGAACAAAGGGGGCCTTAGCAGCAGATACAATCGCCGCGAGCCCGCCAGAGCGTGGTAGATAGAACCCGAGAACCAGGGCGCTGCCGGAAGTCGCAGACGTTTTCAGAAACGACCGGCGTGTGAGCAGGGGAGACACTTCTCCACCTCCTGGCCTGTTCGGACGCAAGACAGGAGCCACCGTGAGCAGTCAGCCTAATTCCAGGTTCCGCTTGCAGAACCGCAGCCGCGTGCACTAATTCTGATCC
>UEXQ01000159.1_pt1 | contig 13713 bp, 9 predicted proteins | sample 4301111 | NCBI WGS metagenome assembly UEXQ01 (sample SAMEA4773181, study PRJEB27434) | metagenome | biome: 2259; feature: agricultural soil; material: soil | place: USA | collected 2014-09 | depth 0.25 m
ACGCCAAACTTATTCTCAGCGCCCCAGAACGCAAACGAGGACGCGTCCACATCGAAGGTGACTTTGCGCGTTTCGCCTGGCGCCAGCGTGACGCTCTCGAATCCCTTCAGCATCCGCACTGGCATCGCAATGCTGGTCCCATCAAGCCGCACATAGAGTTGCGCCATCGTTTCCCCCGCGCGCGATCCGCTGTTGGTGATGTCGGCGCTCACGCTGACGACTTTCTTGGTCTTCGCGGCGAGCGCTTGCCGCAGTGAGCTCACAGAAATTTCCTTGGCGCTTGCAGAGGTCGTGCCGTAGCGGAAGCTGGTATAGGTCAGCCCAAAGCCGAACGGAAATTGCGGCGCATTCTTCTCGTCAATGTAGCGCGAAACGTATTTGGTTTCGCCCTTCTCCGCCGGATGGTCGGGATCGGTAGCAGGGCGGCCGGTGTTGAGCGCGTTGTAGTAAAGCGGCTCCTGCCCAACCGAGCGCGGCCAGCTCAGCGGCAAGTGACCGCTAGGCGCAGCGTCGCCGAGAAGCAAATCCGTTAGCGCATTGCCGGCCTGCACGCCGGGGTACCACGCAGCGAGGACCGCGGGAATATGCTCAAACGCCTCGGGGAGAGCGAGCGGGCGGCCGCTGAACAAGATCAGAACTACCGGCTTGCCGGTGGCGGCAACTTTTTCGAGGAGATCCTGCTGGCGGCCGGGCAAGCCGAACCAAGCGCGCGAGGCGGCTTCACCGGTCATGCTCGGAGCGTCTTCGCCGAGCGCGAGAATGGCTACGTCGGAACCTTGCGCGGCGCTAACGGCCGCGGATACATCGCTATCCGATATATTTAGAATTTCGCCGCCCTTCGCATAGTGCACGCGAGACTCGCCCAGTTTCTGCGTGAGCGCGCGGCGCAACGTGACGGCGTCTTCGCCGCGGCCAAGAGCGCCCCAGGAACCAATCATGTTGCCGGCGTCATCGGCCAGCGGACCAATAAGCGCCACGGAAGAAACCTTGGCAGAAAGGGGAAGCAGCGGCGCACCGGAGACAGCTTCGTTCCGCAGCAGCACGATGGATTTCGTGGCTGCGGTTTTTGCGACGGCTAGGCTCTCGGGGCGAAGCATCGCGGCGGATTCCTTGCTTTCATCCGCGTAAGGGCGGTCGAAGAGCCCCATTGCGAATTTCACGCGGAGAATGCGGCGGACACCGTCGTCAATGGAAGCTTGAGGAACTTTGCCAGACTGGACGAGCTTCAGCATGTTCTGGTGATAGAGATTGCTTTGCATGTCCATGTCGACGCCTGCTAAGAAAGCTTTGCGAGCAGCTGTGGCGCCGTCAATGGCGATGCCGTGGGCCATCACTTCGCTGACAGAAGTCCAGTCGCTGACGACGAAGCCCTGGAAGCCCCACTCTTTTTTCAAAATCTGTTTGACGGTGAACGGGTTGGCGGAGGCGGGAATTCCATTGAGCGAGTTGAACGCGCTCATGAAAGTGCCAGCGCCAGCTTGTTCGGCGGCGCGAAACGGAGGCAAGTAATACTCGCGAAGAGTGTGTTCGGAAATTTCTGTGGAGTTGTAGTCGCGACCTCCTTCGGCTGCGCCGTAGCCGACATAGTGCTTGGCGCAGGCGACGATGCTGTCCGGCGCATCGAGTTTTTCTCCCTGGTAGCCGCGCACATATGCACGAGCCATCGCCGAACCGAGAAATGGATCCTCGCCGGCACCTTCCGATATGCGGCCCCAGCGCGCATCTCGTGCGATGTCTACCATCGGCGAGAAAGCCCAGCGGACTCCGGCCGCGGAGGCCTCCTGCGCTGCGATACGCGAAGCTTTCTCTACGATTTCCGGATCCCAGGTGGCGGCGAGGCCCAAGTTCAGCGGAAACGTAGTGCGGAAACCGTGAATGACGTCGAGACCGAAGATCAAAGGAATGTGCAGGCGGGATTCTTCGACGGCAATGTGCTGCAGTTCGTTGGTGGCGCGGGCGCCAGTGACGTTAAAGAGCGAGCCGACCTGGCCCTTGCGAATCATGTCCTTGTCGTCGGTACGGCCGGATGTGGGACCGGTTGCGGCGCCGGCGGAGTACTGAACGAGCTGGCCGATTTTTTCTTCCAGCGTCATCTTGGCGAGAAGGGCGTTCACCCTGGCTTCGATCGCGGGAGAACTCAGCTGATTTTGCGAAGCAGTTTTCGCGGGATCTCTTGCAGGCGGTTTTGCAGCGGGCGCTTTTTCCGTTTGAGCGCAAGCAAAGGGCACACCGAGAAGCGTGACGATCAGCGCAAAGAACAGAGAACGGAGCGGCGCTAGAAAAATTACCCGAGCGTTAACCGTGCCGAACGAAGCCGAGCGAGGTTTCATGACTGACCTAAAACCACCTTTTGTAGGAGTGAACTCTTCCTAGAGGAACGGCGGAACAACGCGAGCGCGGCCACCCCAGGTCGGCACCGGCGCTCAACGGGACCAGAGAAAGCATAGTCTAGAAAAAGGCATGAGTAAATCGATTTATCTTAATAAATCGGCGCCCGGAAAGCCTGCGCCACGCGGGTCCTAGAGAACATTCCTCCGCTTGCCGGAAGGCCGAAGCCTGTGACAGACTACGCAACCATTAAAGACATGTCACGCGGGAAATCGGACAAAGGCGGCGCCGGTCAGAACGTAGGGGAACAGAAAGTGAACCTGCGCGAACTGGCCGACCACCTGGGATTGTCGGTGGCCACAGTGTCGCTGGTGATGAACCGGTCGCCCGCGGCGAAATCGATTCCTCACCACACGCAACAGCGTGTGCGCGCCGCCGCCCGTGAACTCAACTATCGCCCCAACGTGATGGCGCGGATGCTGCGGCAGCAGCGAAGCTTCACGGTTGGCGTGATCGTACCGGAAATCAGCGAAGGCTATGCGGCGCTGGTGCTTTCCGGCATCGAAGACCACTTGCTGCAAGAAGGCTACTTTTATTTTGTGGTGAGCCACCGGCATCGCGCCGATTTGATCGAAGAATATCCGCGCTTGCTGCAGCAGCGTGCGGTGGAAGGATTCGTTCTGGTGGACACGCCATCGCAGATGAGCGTTTCGGTGCCTGTTGTCGCGGTCTCTGGCCACAAGCACGTTGCGGGCGTGACGAATATTTCCCTGAATCATAGCCGCGCAGCGCGGCTGGCGCTCGATCATTTGAGCGGTCTTGGACACCGGCAAATTGCGTTCATCAAGGGGCAGGCGTTCAGCTCGGATACGGAGGCGCGCTGGAAGGCGGTTCGAACGGCGGCGCACGAACTGAATTTGCATGTGGATGAAAAGCTGACGGTGCAACTGGAGAGCGAGTCTCCCACGCCACAGCCGGGCTACGACATGACCTGCAAATTGCTGCAGAGCGGACAGCCCTTCAGCGCGCTGTTTGCGTTCAACGATATTTCGGCGCTGGGTGCGATACGCGCGTTGCGCGAAGCTGGGCGGAGAGTGCCGGAAGACGTTTCAGTGATTGGGTTCGACGACATCCAGAGCGCTGCGTATCAGAACCCGGGATTAACGACGATCCGGCAGCCGCTGCGGCAAATGGGGATGACCGCCGCGGAAACCCTAGTGCAGCGCATTAACGCTGCGAAAAACGCGGAGTATCCGAAGAACATTGTGGTGGAGCCGGAGTTGATTGTGCGAGGGAGCACGGCGGCGGTGTGACCATGTTGCCAGAGACCTGTATCGTCCCCGACTCATATCCCCTTTGAATCGCCACCAACAGAAAGATCTATGACTCGAGCCTTGTTAATTGACACAGACGGTGGATCGGATGATGTGGTAGCGCTAATCATGGCGCTGCGGTCGTCTGAAGTGCGTGTGGCGGCGATTACGACGGTTGCCGGGAACGTACCTGTTCGACAGGCAACTCGCAACGTGCTCTTCACTGCGGAACTGTGCGGGACTCCGACACCGGTGTACCCGGGTGCCGAAAAACCGCTATTGCGGGAGCTGGTGACCGCAGAGTGGTTTCATGGGAAGGATGGTCTGGGAGACCACGGATACGCTCCAAAATCAGCGCGGGCGGAAGCAAAACACGCGGCAGACGCGATTGTTGACACGACGTTGGCGAATCCGGGGATTGAGATTGTGACGTTGGGGCCGCTGACGAACCTGGCGTTGGCCATTCATAGAGAGCCAAAGATTGTGCAAGCGATTGAGCGCTGCATTGTGATGGGCGGTGCGCCGTGTTGCGAAGGGAATGTGACGCCCGCGGCGGAATTCAACATCTGGGCGGATCCGGAAGCGGCGAAAATAGTCTTCCGAGCCGGTCTGCGTTTGGAAATGGTGGGATGGCATTTGTGCCGCGGCAGCGCAGCGCTAAATCAGGACGAAATCGAGAAAATTCTGGCGCTAGAAACGTCTTTGGCGGAATTTGTAGTCCACTCCAACAGCGTGGCGGCGGAAGCGTACCGGGTGCAAACGGGAGAAATCGGGATTTCGCTACCGGATCCGATCGCGATGTCGATCGCTCTGCGGCCGCAACTTTGCAGCTCTTCGAGCATGCGTTATGTGGATATCGAAACGGCGAGCGAGTTGACGCGTGGAATGACGGTGGTGGACCGGCTGGATGTGGCCGGCGACGATAGAAATAAAGACTTGTGGGAGTGGGCGTTGAAGGCGCAGATGAAGACGCGAGTCTGCTGGACGCTCGACATCCCGGGTTGGAAAGCGGCGCTTTATGCGGCGCTCAAATAGACGCCTAAGCAGCCAAGGTCAAGTCTTGGGCGAAGACGATGCCGGGCTCTCCCGCAAGGCCCAAACGCAAAAAACGCGAAAGCCCGGCGCTACATTTTTGCTGGCGAAGGCGAAATTTTGTGGCGATGAATCGTAAGCCGATCGTCGTGGTCGGGAGCATCAACATTGACCTGGTAGCGCGGGCAGAGCGGATTCCGCTTGCGGGAGAGACCATCCGCAGCACCGACTTTCAAATACATCCCGGCGGCAAGGGCGCGAACCAAGCCGTCGCCGCAGCGCGGCTGAGCTATCCGGTACGGATGATTGGACGAGTCGGTTCGGATGCATTTGGCGAAACCCTTTGCGCACAACTGGTGCGAGCTGGCGTTGATGCTTCCGGCGTGCGCACTTCCGTTGGTCCTTCGGGAGTTGCAGTGATTGCGGTTGCTCCAAATGGCGAAAACGCAATTGTGGTGACGCCCGGCGCGAATGCGCAGGTTTCGCCGCAAGACATAGATGACAATGTCGAAGCGATCCACGGAGCCGGAGCGGTGCTGGCGCAACTGGAGATTCCCTTTGATACGGTACGGCACCTCGGAAGGATTTGCGCCGAACGGAATGTTCCGTTGATTCTCGATCCGGCTCCGGCGCGCAAGTTGCCAGCGGAGTTGCTGGAACAAGTGAGCTGGCTGACGCCGAACGAGACGGAGATCGCTGAGTGTTTGCCAGAGGCGGAGGAGAGCCTGCGTGCGAAGGACAATTTCGAAATTATTGAAAGGCTGGTAAAGCGGGTCAGACGCGGAGTGGTGCTGAAGATGGGTGCACGAGGCGCGTACTTGGCTTCGCAGGACGGCATCCGTCAGCAGATTGCCGCGTTTCGAGTGAATGCGGTGGATACGACAGCGGCCGGAGATGCATTTAATGGAGCTTTTGCCGTTGCACTGACGACGGGTAAGTCACCGCTGGACAGTGCGCGTTTCGCGGTAGCCGCGAGTGCGGTCTCCGTGACGCGAGCCGGAGCGCAGCCGTCGATGGCGACGATGGAGGAAGTGGAACGTTTGATGAATCGGGCTGGGTGAAAACACAGCGCGACAGGACTAAGGGGCGATGAGGATCACAAAAAACGCGCTGTCAGTCTTTTTCCTGGGTGACGATGTGGACGTCGACTTCGGGGGATTCGCGCAGGAAGCGGTGGGCGGCGGAGAGGTACAGATATTTGCGCCAGCCGTGTTCGACGGAACGACCGAAGATGACGTGGGTGATATGTTTTTCGCGGACAACTTTGGCTACAGTATCGGCGACGCTCAATCCCTTTAGTTGAACGACTTTTGCACCGAGGTTCTCGGCGAAGCGCAGATTGGCGGCGAGGGCTTTTTTGCCGGGGTCAGAATTGTTGCGGCCAGTATCCACGTGAATTACGTACAGCTCGGAATCGAGACGGCGGGCCATGCGAGCCGCGCGGGCGATTAAATACTGCGCGGAGGGATTCGAGCTGACGCACACGGCGATACGTTCGCGTACGGCCCAATTTTTCTGAATGTCTTTCGCCGCCATGTAATTTTCCAGGCTGCGGTCCACTTGTTCGGCAACCTGGCGGAGGGCGAGTTCGCGCAGAGCGATGAGGTTGCCACGCCGAAAGAAATTGCCCAAGGCCTGTTCGACTTTGGCGGGCATGTAAACATCGCCGCGGCGCATGCGGTTTTGCAGGGCTTCCGGCGTCAAATCCACCATGACGGTTTCGCTGGCGGTCATGGGCACCCAATCCGGGACAGTTTCGCGGATAGTAATTCCGGTGATGTTACGGACCACCGGTGAAATGCTTTCGATGTGTTGGATGTTGAGAGTGGAAATTACGTCGATTTTTGCGGCCAGGATGGCCTGCACGTCTTCGTAGCGTTTGCGATTTTTGCTACCGGGAATGTTGGTGTGAGCTAGTTCGTCCACCAGGACCACGGCGGGCTTACGAGCCAGAATCGCGTCGAGGTCCATCTCTTCAAAGAGCGTGCCTTTGTACTCGATTTTCTTGAGTGGAACGGCTTCGAGTTGCGTGACCAGCTCTTCGATGCCCTTGCGGCCGTGGGTTTCGACGACGCCGATGACGACGTCTTCGCCGCGGCTGTGACGGCGAATGGCTTCGCTGAGCATGGCGAACGTCTTGCCCACGCCTGGCGCGTAACCAAGAAAAAGCTTGAAGGCGCCTCGCGTTTTTTCGGGCGGCGAGGCTACCGCGAGCCATTCTTCAGGATTTTTGGTCACTTATGCTTCCCTAATCAGTTGACGGCAGCGACTGCGCTAGAATTGCGAGATGATTCCAGCCGTCCACCGCCGCACGGTGCGCAGCTTTTTGGCACTGCTGATCGTCGCGGGAATCACCGTGTTTTTCCGCAAAGCTTTGCCGCATGTGAACCAGACCACGGTGGCGTTGTCGTTTCTTCTGGCAATTTTAGCAGTTTCCGCGGTGTGGGGCATGACGGTGTCGGTCGTCATGTCAGTCGCGGCGATGGTGGCGTTTAACTACTTTTTTCTGCCGCCGGTGGGAACGCTGACAATTTCCGACCCGCAGAATTGGGTGGCGCTGCTGGCGTTTTTGCTCACGTCGATCACGGGTAGCAGGCTGTCGAGCCGGATCCGGCGAGAGGCGGACGTGGCGAATCGGCGGCGGCGCGAAATTGAGCACTTGTATTCGTTCAGCCAGAAGCTGCTGGGCGAAGGTAACGTCATTCAGCTGATGAATGCGATTCCGAATCACATCGTGGAAGCATTCGAAACGGGAGCAGCAAGCCTGTATCTGGCGGACAAGCAGAAATTTTATCGGTCGGGTTTTGGCACACTGCAGCTGGAAGAAGAGCAGCTACGGGTGGCCTACGAGCGCGAAGAACCGTTCGTGGATGCGGCACGCGGATTTTGTTATGGCCCGGTTCGAATCGGTATGAAGGCGATTGGAAGTTTTGGGATTTCTGGAGCGCCGCTTTCGCGGCAAACGCTGGAAGCGGTGGGCACGCTGCTAGGCATTGCCATAGAACGCGCGCGCGCCGTGGAGCAACTGAGCCGGACGGAAGCGGACCGGCAGGGAGAAAGGCTGAAATCGGCGCTGCTCGATTCGATTACGCACAATTTCCGCACGCCGCTGACTTCCATCAAGGCGTCGGTGACTTCGTTGCTTTCGTCGCGGCCGCCGGATGCTGCGCAGCAACGCGAGCTGCTGCACATCATGGACGAAGAGTGCGACCGGCTGAACCAACTGGTGGAAGACGCGTCGGAAATGTCCATGCTGGAAGCGGGTGAAATCGAGCTGGAGTTCCGACCGATAGTGGCGCGAGAACTGATTGATGCAGCTCTGGCGTATTGCAAGACCTCGCTGGGCGGGCGCGAGGTGCGGGTTCAATTGCCGGACGCGTTGCCGCGTGTTCGAGCAGACTTGCCGCGTGCGAAAGAAGTTTTGGTGCACTTACTCGAAAATGCGAACCTCTATTCGGAGAAGGAGCAGCCGATCATCGTCGGCGCGGAGAACTATGGTGGCGTGGTGACGTTCAGTGTGGCGGACCGCGGGCCTGGAATTGACGTGATGGAACAAGGGCTGATCTTCGACAAGTTTTATCGCGGCAGGGATCAGCGGACAGTGATTCAAGGCACAGGAATGGGATTGCCGATTTCCAAGGCCATTGTTGAAGCGCACGGCGGAACGATCGGTGTGACGAGCCAGCTGAATCGAGGGTCGGTGTTTACATTCACGTTGCCCGCGGTGCGAGACGGAGTGGAGCGGCCGTGACTTCCGCAAAAATCCTGATTGTGGATGACGCGCAACAAGTGCGCCGTGTGATAAAGACGGCGCTCTCCGCGGAGGGCTACACGATTTTTGAAGCTGGCACGGGAGAAGAGGCGCTCGAGGCGGTCCGCCAGTCTACACCTGATGCGATCTTGCTTGATGTGAACATGCCCGGGATGAGCGGCCTGGAAACTTGCCGCGAGATCCGCCGCACGATGGACGTGCCGATCGTGATGCTGACGGTGCGCAACGCGGAGCGCGACAAAGTGCTGGCGCTCGACGCGGGAGCGGACGACTACGTGGTAAAGCCGTTCGGCATGGCGGAGCTGCTGGCACGCATTCGTGCCGCGTTGCGGCGCCGCGCGACGCAGGGAAAACTGGCATCGTTTTCGACCAAGGATTTTTCAGTGGACTTCGAAACGCGCAACGTCACGGTGAAAGGGCGCGACGTCCATTTGACTCCGAAGGAATTTGAGCTGCTGCGCCAACTAGTAACGAACGCTGGAAAGCCGATTACGCACAGGAGGCTGCTGCAAGCGGTGTGGGGCCCCGATTACGGCGACGAACCCGAGTATTTGCGGGTGATGATCAATCAATTGAGGAAAAAAATTGAAAGCGATCCGGCGCGGCCGAAACTGATCCTGACGGACCCCTGGGTGGGCTACCGGTTTCAGGCGCCACGCGAGGCAAAGGCTGCGAAAGCGGAAGCGTTGGAAAGCACCGACGAGTAGCTTCTCTGACCGCGCGTTCTCCCGTCCATCGAACCGGACGGCTTGAGGCGATAAAAAAATGGCAACCCCGCTCCGCCCCATCGCCAATTTTCGCGTATGATGCGCTCGTGCGCGTGCTGATAGCAGAAGATGATCCCGGCGTCCAGCGCTTTGTGCTAAAAGGACTGCAGGAGCAAGCCTACGCGGTCGATGCCGTCGCGACCGGCCCGGCCGCTCTGGAACAAGCTGAGATCAACTCTTACGACCTGATCATTCTGGATGTGATGCTTCCGGGACTCAGCGGATTCGAGGTCTGCCGACGCCTGCGTGAACTCGGTCTGAAAATTCCGGTGTTGATGCTGACCGCGCTCGACGCAGTCGAGGACCGGGTCACCGGACTTGATCACGGTGCCGACGATTACCTCACCAAGCCCTTCGAATTTCGCGAGCTGCTGGCGCGTATGCGTGCACTGCTTAGGCGCCCAGTAGAGCTGAAGCCGGCACAAGCTCACGTTGCCGATCTGACCCTCGACACCGCCGCGCAAACCGCGACTCGCGCCGGCCGCAACATTTCGCTCACCCACAAGGAATACGCGCTGCTCGAATATCTCGTGCGCAATGTAAACCGCGTCGTCGGCCGCGCGGAAATTGCGGAGCACGTGTGGGACGAAGAGTTCGACCCTTTTTCAAATCTGATCGAAGTCTACATCAACCGTCTACGCCGCAAGATTGATGGTCCGAAGGAAGCGCCGCTTTTACATACTCGCCGCGGCGCCGGATATTTGCTAGGAGTTGTTGAACAACAGGACGACACTTCAGAAAGCTCTTCTTCAGCGGCTGTACGCGGGAAAACCAAGTCTCACGGCAAGCGAAACGATGTTTAGCTCGGTCCGCGCACGGCTCACGTTCTGGTATGCAGGCGTCCTGACTTGCACGCTGCTCCTGCTGTCGCTCGTGATCTATTGGATTGTGAAGCGTAGTGTGATGGAGCGCACGGACGCGGGCCTCGTCGAGCTAGCCGATTCTTTCCTGACCACGCTGGACGCGGAACTCAGCGACGCAACTCCCGCGAAGGACGTGGCCGGGGCAGCGCGTCAGTCCATGCTGGAGCACCAATATCCGGGCCATTCCTTCGTGGTTCTCGAGCACAGCGGCAAAGTGCTTGCCACCTCAGAAGAGCTTCCCGCCGCAACCAGAGAAACCCGCCGAACCGAGCCCAATCCCAGAATATCGCCGGAAATTCTAGAGTCCTGCCTCGTTGCAACATCATCCGCTGACAAGCCGCTTATGACGTTCCCGGGCAGACGTGGAGGAACCCGTTGTTACGTCCGCCGCTTCGCCGCAGCGCGGAGCAACTGCCGCCTTCTAATCTTGTCTTCTCTTCATCCCGAAAGCGAATTGCTTGCGAATCTTCGTGTCGCCCTGGGCTGGCTCGTCCCGGTCACCGTCATTCTGGCGTCGGCCGGAGGCTATTTCCTTGCGCGCAAAAATCTCTCGCCCGTCGCTGACATGACGGCCCGTGCCGACCGCATCAGCGAATCCACACTTCACGACCGCCTGGCTGTACAGAATCCCGCTGACGAGCTCGGCCGCCTGGCGACGACTCTTAACCGTCTTCTTGATCGCCTCGACCTCGCCTTCGAACGCCAGCGCCGCTTCATCGCCGACGCTTCTCACGAGCTCCGTACTCCGCTGGCAATTTTGCAAGGCGAATCCGAAGTCGCGCTCTCCAATCGGTCTCGCACGCCGGAGGAATATCACGAATCTCTTTCCGTACTTCAGCATGAAGCGCGGCGCCTCACACGCATCGTCGAAGATATGTTCACGCTTTCGCGCGCCGACGCGGGCCAATATCCAGTGAATCGCCGTGAGCTTTATCTGGATGAACTGATCGCCGAATGCGCCCATTCCGTTCGAACGCTCGCCGCCGCCAAATCCATCACATTTTGTGTTGAGCCCAGTGGCGAATTGCCATTCTCCGGTGACGAATCGCTGCTCTCTCGCATGCTTCTCAATCTGCTCGACAATGCCATCAAGTACACGCCAAACGGTGGCGAAGTCACAGTCTCCGCACGTTCCACGCCCGCAGGTCCGCAAATTACGGTCGCCAACAACGGAGCAGGCATCCCGCAGGAATTTCATTCGCGTATCTTCGAGCGTTTCTTCCGAGCCGACCAAGCCCGCACCCGTGCAAATACAACAGCAGGTTCCGCCGGGGGCGCAGGGCTTGGCCTCTCCATCGCCCGATGGATCGCCGAAGCTCATCGCGGCACGCTCACTCTGACACGGTCCGACGCAAGCGGTACCGTATTCACCGTAACTCTGCCGGCGGAAACTGTTACTCCCTCGCGCCCTGATTAATCCTGGGTTTAACTGTCATTCGCTACATTCGAACTGCGCGATTCTCTCTTCGGAATCGTATGAACATCCACCATGCATTTGATACGCCATCAAGTTGCCTTTCCTGTGGGCCTCTCTCTGTTGCTTGCGCTCGCAGCCACGCGGGTTTGCGCGCAGGACAAACCGCAAGCGCCCCAGCCTCAATCTCAACCGGCCGCAGGGCCAACAGCTTCTCCGCAAGCCCCTTCCGCTACGCAACCGGTAGAGGTTTCGCTCGCCAGGGCTATCGAGCTAGCGCGCACGAACAGCACCGTCTACAACGCCGCTCTGACCGAAGCAAGCTCCGCGCATGAAGATCGCACACAAGCGCGCGATGCGCTTCTGCCGCAAGTTACCTACAACAATCAATACCTCTACACGCAGGCGAATGAGCTGGGTCAGGTTCGCTTCATTGCCAACAACGCCGTCCACGAATACGCCAGCCAGGGCAACGTTCACGAATCTATAGACGTCGCCGCCTTCGCCGCGTACCGCAAAACCGCCGCCGCAGGCGCCGTGGCACGCGCGAGGGCGGAGATTGCCGCCCGTGGCCTGGTTGTTACGCTGGTGCAGTCGTACTTTGCTGCAATAGCTGCTCAGAACAAACTCGATTCGGCCCGTCGCGCCGCCGATGAAGGCGATCGCTTCTTTCAGCTGACGCAGCAGCTGGAACACGGCGGCGAAGTCGCGCACTCCGACACGATTAAAGCGGAGCTGCAAGCCCAGGATCGCCGCCGCCAACTGCAGGAAGCGCAACTCGCTCTGCTGAACACTCGCCTCGACCTCGCCGTTCTGATTTTTCCCAATTTTCAGGACAATTTTGTCCTCACCGAAAATCTCGCCGCCTCGGCTCCGCTCCCGACACTTGAAGAAGTCCAGCAGCAGGCAACCCGCGACAATCCAGTTCTCCGCGCCGCTCTGGAGACAGTCAACATGACGAATCACGACGTGACCGCCGCGCGCGCCGAGTATCTTCCATCCCTCGGCCTTGACTATTTCTATGGCATTGACGCGGCGCAATTTGCCACCAACTCCGCGGTCAACGGCCAAAAAATCAGCAACCTCGGCTCTTCCGCTCTTGCTTCGCTCAATTTCCCGGTTTGGAATTGGGGCGCAACACAAAGCCGAGTTCGCCAAGCGCAACTTCAGCAGAAGCAGGCCAAGCTCGAACTTTCCTACGCGCAGCGCAAACTGATCGCCGAAATCCGCTCGCTGTACGCGGAAGCCGAAAGTTCGCTCAATCAACTCGCTGGCTTGCAGCGCTCCGCAGAACTCGCCGCCGAAAGCCAGCGCCTCATCACGTTGCGCTACAAAGGTGGCGAAGCGACGGTCCTCGAGGTCGTGGATTCGCAAACCGCGTTCGTGCAAGCCAACAACAACTACCAGGACGGCGCAGTTCGTTATCGCGTTGCGCTTGCCAACTTGCAAACTCTCACCGGAGTCCTCACCAACCCATGACTTCGCATAAGCTTTTGCACTTCAGCTCAATCCTCCTTCCGCTCTTCTCCCTCTCCGCTTGCTCCAAAAAGGAAGAGGAAGTCACGCCGGAAGTTTCCGTTCAAGTCACGCCAGCAAAGGTCGGAGACATTTCGCAATTCGTGACCGCCGAGGCCGTGGTCTTTCCGCTGCAGCAGGCCGTAGTCACGGCAAAAATCACTTCCACCATCAAGTCGTTTCAGGTGCAGCGCGGCGCGCGTGTTCAAAAAGGCCAGCTTCTGGCCGTGCTCGAAAATTCCGACCTCTCGGCTGCGGCCATTCAAAGCAAGGGCGAATACGAACAAGCCGAAGCGACTTACGTAACCTCCACCGCAGCCGGAGTGCCCGAACAAATCCAAAAAGTGGAACTCGACGCCGCCAGCACCAAATCCGCCTTGGACGCGCAACAAAAAATCTACGACAGCCGCAAGGAGCTGTTCGAACAAGGAGCTCTGCCCCGCCGCGACCTCGATTCCGCGCAAGTCGCGCTCGTGCAGGCCCGCAGCCAATATCAGCAAGCGCAAAAAGCGCTCGACGATCTTCGCCGCGTTGGCAAAGAACAAGCGCTCAAGACCGCGGGCGGCCAGCTTTCCGCCGCGAAAGGAAAATTGCTCAGCGCCGAAGCTCAGCTCAGCTACTCCGAAATCCGCAGCCCGATTGACGGCGTCGTCACCGACCGTCCGCTTTTTCCCGGTGAACTTGCCTCTGCGAATCAGCCGCTGCTCAC
>UEXQ01000355.1_pt1 | contig 13592 bp, 8 predicted proteins | sample 4301111 | NCBI WGS metagenome assembly UEXQ01 (sample SAMEA4773181, study PRJEB27434) | metagenome | biome: 2259; feature: agricultural soil; material: soil | place: USA | collected 2014-09 | depth 0.25 m
GGGGAGCTCAGCCTCCCGCCAGCTTTTTTGGACTGCGGCGGCTCGACGCCGCTTGGCCTTACCTCGTTGTTCTTTGTTTTGTCCGCGCCAACCGCATGCATTAAGCTGTCACGGTCTTGGCCGCCATCAACTCCACCGCGACCACCGCCGCAACCGGCAAAATACCTCGCCGCCGGTGGGGCATCGCTGTCCTCCTCGGTTTCGGCATCCTCGTCAGCTATTTCGACCGCGTCAATCTCTCCGTTTCCAAAGACGCTCTCTACGGAGCCTTCGGCATTTCCGCCGTGATGTTCGGATTTTTGTCCAGCGCCTATAACTGGCCATACATGCTGCTGCAACTCCCCTCGGGACTGCTTCTCGATCGCTTCGGCGTGCGCCGCGTCGGCATCATCAGTACCTTCATTTGGACCTTGGCTTCGTTCGCTGCCGCTTCATCAATCGGTGTGGTCAGCCTCTTCGGTGCGCGGATTTTGCTCGGCATCGGCGAAGCACCAACCTTTCCCGGTACCGCCAAGGCCACCGCTTATTGGTTTCCGAGGGACGAGCGCAGCCTGGCCACCGCGACATTCGACTCAATGGCCAAGTTTTCCTCCGCCGTCGGAATCCCGCTGCTTGGTCTCGTACTCTTGCACTTTGGCTGGCGCGCCAACTTTGCGCTCACCGGAATCGTCAGCGTCGTCTATCTCCTGCTCTTCTTGGCCTTCTATCGCAATCCGAGCGCGGACTCTAAGCTCTCGCAAGTCGAACGCGATCATATCCTCAGCGGCGGCGCGCAGCCCGAAGACCCCGTTCGCGCAGCGGCCGGCGCCCCGCTCGCCTACCTCATCACGCGCCGCAAAGTGCTAGGTTTGGCGCTCGGATACGGCTCGTACAATTACGTCTTCTACTTGCTGCTTACCTGGCTGCCTTCGTATCTCGCCGAAGCGCAGCATCTTGATCTAAAGCGTTCGTTCTTCTACACCGCTGTGCCCTGGCTGAGCGCCACCATCGCGGAACTTATCGTCGGCGGCTGGCTGGTCGATTTTCTGATTCAGCGCGGCTGGAACGCCACGCGCGTCCGCCAAACCATCCTTGTCGGCGGCACTTCACTAGGGCTGGGAATTTTCGGTGTTGCCTACTCGCACTCCGCGCAAGCCGCCGTCTTCTGGATCGCGCTTTCCATCACCGGACTTTCCATCGCCGCGCCGGTGGGCTGGTCCATGCCCGGTTTGATCGCGCCGCGCGAGAGCGTCGGCACCATTGGTGGCATCATGAATCTCAGCAACCAGCTTTCCGGAATCGCCGCGCCCATTGTCACCGGCTTCGTTGTCGCTGCGACAAAAAACTTTGCATGGGCCTTTCTCGTCGCTTCGGTCTACCTGCTCATCGGCATTGCCGCCTACATCTTCCTTTTGGGCAACATGGCCACCATCCCCGAACCTCCCGACCCGCCGCCACTCAGCTCAGTCCGCGCCTGAAGGTTTACGAGGATAGACCTCGGTTTTTGCTGTGCGCGAGTTGAAAATTTCAAAACTCCCGTCGCCCCGCACCGTGAGCTTCAGGTAATTCCCGGCATCCGGCCCCTGCAGATTCGCGAGAAATTCCGGCGCAGCATTGTGCGCTGTCCCGGCTTCCTCGGAAAAATGCAGTTGCCACATACCAGTCAGGCGCGGCGACGACTTGATGATGTCTAACGCCGACGGACTCCCGCCCTTCTTTTCGCCGTTGTCCACGATTGCCACTCGTGGCGAAATCGCATGTACCAACGCTGCGCTCCCACTCTGAGACAACCCGTGATGCGAAGCGACATAAACGTCCACCTTGCCCAACCGGTTCCTAGGGCACATGAGATCGCGTTCTTTGTCGGCTGTCAGGTCGCCAAGGTCGAGAATTTTGAAGTGCCTGAACGTGATCAGTGTTCCTAACGACCGCGGGTTCTCCGTCTGGTCTGCCGGTGGGGCGGGAGCGTTGCAAGCAGGATTTTCCTGCCCGCCCCCAGGGAGTGCTCGCTGCAAAACTGCGCCGTCGGACGTAACCACTTTCACCCGTAGGCTTTCGATCGGCAGAATGTCCCGCGGCTTGGCCGTAATGTGCTTGTACTTTCCGCTTTCAAGCAACGTCTTATATGCTTCGTAGAGCTTCTGCGCGCCCGCCTCGCGGTTCTCTCCATGGTCAACGAAAGTCGCAATTGGAATTTTGGCCGCCAGCTGCGGTGCTCCGCCCACATGGTCGTCGTGGTAATGGGTGATCAGCACGTAGTCAATCCTGCTGATGCCTGCATCTTTCGCCGCCGCGACAATCCGGTCCGCATCGCGCCCATTATTCCCGGGCCAGCCCGTATCAATCAGCAGCGACTCGCCTTTCGGCGTAACAAACAACGTAGCCTGTCCTCCCTCCACATCCACAAAATAGACCCGTAGCGCCTTTTCAGCCCCGGCCGCAGGGGCACCTGAAAGCAGGGAAGCACATCCGGTTAGAACAATTGCCGCCAGCAATAGGAATCTGTGCACGGTTTTCATCTCTTCTCCTGAGTAACTGCCGAACTCTACGCGTCCGTGGGTGCCGCACCCTTAGGTTTCTAAGCGTGCCGGTTTTTTCCTTTACTGGCTCATATCCGAGAATCTGTGCTCTCTACTGTCTGCGTGACAAATTGCGTTATTCAGCTTTTCCGCAACGCCCGCATCGCCCCCGTCGAAATCCCGCCATCCACTAACAACGTCTGCCCTGTCACATACCGGCTCGACTCCGAAGCCAGAAACACTACCGCTCCATCCAAATCATTTGGCTGCCCCGGCCGCTTCACCGGAATTCGCTCCGTCAAATACGCCACCCACTCCCCATCTTCGTACATCACCGCATTCTGCGCGGTGCGGAACCATCCCGGTGCCAGGCAGTTCACCGTAATCCCGTGCTTACCCCAGTCATCCGCCAAACTCATCGTCAACTGACGAATCCCGCCGCGGCTCGCTCCATAAGGACCAAGCCCCGCATACCCCGCCACGCTCGTTACCGACCCAATGTTGATGATCCGCCCGTACCCACGCGGGATCATTCGCCGTGCCACCGCCTGCGCCACAAAAAAACTCCCGCGCAAATTCGTATCGAGAATCAGGTTCCAGTCGTCCCACGTCACTTCCAGTGCTGGCTTGCGCACATTGCATCCCGCGTTGTTCACTAGAATATCCAGGTGCTCGTATGCCGCCGCCGCCTGTGCCGCAAATTTCTCAATGCTTTCCTGCTTTCGAACATCCAGCTCCAGACAAACCGCCCGTCGCCCCAGCGCCTCAATCTCATTCGCAAAGTCCGCCAGATCCTCGCGCTTCCGGCTCGTCAGTACCAGGTCCGCGCCCGCCTTCGCCAGCGCCCGCGCAAAATACTGCCCCAGCCCCCGGCTCGTCCCGGTAACAACCGCCACGCGTCCACTCAAATCAAACAAATTGTCAGCAGTCGACGTCATGAGGTCATCTGGCACTGGGGACAGGGCATACACATGTAGCCGCGGTCTAGAGACCGCGGGGTTTTCGTTTGCCACAACTCAATACGCTCCCGAATCTTCACAAACTCGGCCCCGGCCTCAACACCACCTTCAACAAATTCGGCTCCCGCGCATACAACCTCTCAAACCACCGCGCCCCTTCCTCGAGCGGCGCTACCGCCGTAATCAACGGCTTCACATTGATCGCGCCCGACGCCATCCACTCCATTGCTTGCGGATACTCTCCTGCCGATGCGCACGATCCCTGCAACCGAATCTGCCGCGTCACTACTTTCTGCAATGGCAAATTCACATTCGGCGTGATGTTTCCAACCAGCACCACCGTCCCGGCCTTGCGCGTAGCATCAATCGCTGCCGCCACGGTTTCATTGCGCCCCACCGCCTCCAGCGCCACATCCACGCCCTCGCCGCCGGTTAGCCGCAAAATCTTTTCCTGCAGCCCCGCATCAGAAAGCAAAATCTCCCTAGCGCCAAGCTGCTTGGCAAGCGCCAGCCGCTGCTCGTCCACATCCGTCACAAAAACACGCGAACATCCCGCCGCGCGCAAAGCTTGCAGGGTCAAAATTCCGATCGTCCCTGCGCCAATTACCAGTGCCGTGCTGCCCGGAGCCATCTGCGCCAGATTCACTCCATGAATCGCCACCGCCACGGCTTCCAGCATCGCCGCTTCCGCGAATTCCAAATTCGGCGGCAAGCGGTAGGAAATCCGTGCCGGCACGGCCACAAACTCTGCAAACGCCCCCGCCCGCCGGTAATCGCCGCACGAAACACCCAGCACCTGCCGCCGGTCACACAAGTTCACATTTCCGCGCCTGCACTGCGCGCACTCCCCGCAATATACGGTCGAGTCAAACGTCACGCGATCGCCGCGCGAAAAATTCTTCACCGCCGAGCCGACTGCCTCCACCACTCCCGCTGCCTCATGCCCCATCACCAGCGGCGGAATCCGTCGCCCTGACGACCCGTCATACCCATGCACATCGCTCCCGCAAATCCCACAAGCCGCCACCCGCACCAACACCTCGTCCGCCCCCACCTCCGGCGTCGGCACATCCGCCATCTCCAAATTCCGATAACTTGTCAGCATCAACGCTTTCATATTCGTTGCAAGACTATCAGACACCACTCTCCAGCGGCCACGTCGCTAACGCTCCGGCCAATTCCACACCGGCAGCCCGAGCGCATTCGTTCCGCTCAGCTTCGTCTCCCCAAACGACTTCTCCAGCACCAGCGAATTGCACTTCGGCTGCTGTCGCAACGCCGCAATCAGAGCAGCCGCATGGGTTACCACAAGAATCTGCGTCCGCTGCGAACTCTGCGCAATCAGTCTCGCCAGCGGTCCCAGAAGATCCGGATGCAAACTCGTCTCCGGCTCGTTGAGCACCATCAGCGCAGGAGGTCGCGGCGTGAGCAGCGCCGCAATCCACAACAAATAACGCAACGTTCCATCCGACAGTTCCGCAGCCGCTAGCGGCCGCAACAAGCCATGCTGTTCCACCACCAACGAAAATCGCCCTGCATTCGCCTCGATGTGTATCCGGCTCTTCGGAAACGCATCCTCCACTGCCGCGTCGAGCCCCTCCGCGTCTCCGATCTCACGAATCGTCTGCATCGCTGCCGCTAGGTCCGCTCCATCATTTCCAAGCACTGATGTGCGCGTTCCGATCTGCGCTTGACGCGCAGGCGCGCCCGCATCCGTCCGGAAATGATCGTAGAACCGCCAAGCGCGAATGGATTCCCGCATCGCCAGAATCTCGGGCGCGTTCCGAGGATCGGCGATCATCGTCATCATACTGTCGAACGCTGCTAATCCGTCCGCAACGATGTTCCAGTCACTCGCCGCCTTAACTTTTACCACTGGCCCGCGCCGGTCCACCAGCGCCGTTGCCCCGCGATATACAGGCCCGTGCCAAATGCACTCGCGTTTGATTTCAGGATCGAGTTTGAAAGCCGTGGGACTATCCTTTGCCTGCGGCGGGAGACCGAGATCAATCAAATACCCAAAGTCATCGCTCGCGAACCCGAGCAGCAGGCTGACCACCTTCTTGCGAGGTGTTCCCTGCACTTCATAATGCCCGCTGCGCATCGCTCGCGAAATCTTCTCCGGCCCTGCCCACAACGTGGACGGCAATCCGCCTTCCCGCGCTAGCGAAGACACGACGCGCCCCTGTGCCGTATCTCCCAGCAGCCGCAGCGCTCGATACAAACTCGATTTCCCGCTGCCGTTCGCTCCGGTCACCACATTCAACCGCTGCAGCGGCACCACCAGATTCCGCAGCGATCGATAACTCGAGATAGCAACCGTGGTAAGCATCAATGTGGCGTGCCAGCCTGTGGATTACTCAAAGTCGCTACTTGAGCCTGGAGGGCTTCACAGACGACACAATTCCCGCGCCTTCGCGAATGGTGACGATCTGATTCGCCGCCACTTTGGTGAACCGCTCAAGCTTCTGCGTCGTCGGCCATTTCACTTCGATCACATCGGCAACAGCGGCCTTGCCCAAGCCAAAGTGCAGCCGCAAATCCGATTGCGACATCACGCTGCCGCCCGAATGCACTTCGTCCATCTGCGCATGAGTGCCGGTCACCACGCGGATACGGGCACCAATCGCCGTCCGATTACACGCCGTACCGATCAGCTTCACCTTGATCCAGTTCTGCGCGCCACTACCGTCATTTCGCAGCAGCGAAGGCGGATCATTCATGTTCAAGATCAGCGCGTCCACGCCGCCGTCATTGTTGTAGTCGCCGAATGCCGCGCCGCGGCTGGAAAACTTTTCGTTGATGCCCGGTCCCATTTCAGCGGACACATCCTTAAATTGGACGTTGCCCCCGTTGTTCCGGCCAAGGTTGCGGTACACGAGCCGCGGATTCTTGTACGTCTGTCCGACCGAGTGGCCTTCAATTTCCGGATACACGTGTCCGTTGATTTGCATCAGGTCGGCCCAACCGTCGTTGTCGTAATCGAGAAACGCGCAGCCCCACGCGACGTACTGGTTGTTGACCCCGATGCCCGAAGCGAACGTCACATCGCTGAACGTTCCGTCGCCATTGTTGTGATAGAGGTTGCAGGTGTCGTCGGCAAAGTTGGTCTTGAAAATGTCGAACCAGCCGTCGCAGTCGTAATCAGCCACACCGACACCCATACCGGCCTGCTCGTGCCCGTTGTCGCTGTACGCGCACCCTGCAATCACCGCAATATCAGTAAACGTTCCGTCGTGATTGTTCTTGAACAAAATGCTCGGCTGCGAATCCACCGCAACATAAATGTCCGGCCAGCCGTCGTTGTCAAAGTCGTAGGAAACGCTCGTAATCGAGTACCGCGGACCGGGCTTGAGGATGCCTGCCTTCTCGCTTACGTCCGTGAACGTGCCGTCGCCGTTGTTGTGATACAGAACATTCGTGTCGCCCGGCATGCCGCGCGGCCCGCACATCACGGGAATCCCTTTCCACTGGCACTGCGGCGCGCCGTTCGGATCCGGAGTCTTCGCGGGATCAAGCTTGATGTAGTTGCAAACGAAAAGATCGAGGCGCCCGTCGCGGTCATAGTCCAGAAAAGAACAACCCGCGCCCCAGCGAACTTCTTCGTTGTAGAGACCTGCTTTTTTCGTCACGTCGGTGAACGTTCCGTCGCCGTTGTTGTGAAACAAAATGTTGTGGCCCCAGAAGCAACAGAAAAGATCATCCCAGCCGTCGTTGTCGTAGTCGCCAATGCACACGCCGGTCTGCCAGCCGGTTCGCGCGAGGCCGGATTTTTCCGTCACATCCGAAAACGTTCCGTCGCGATTATTTTTGTAAAGATGCGAAGTCGGCGCTTGCCCCGCGGGCCACTGCGCGCCCAGGCGCGTTCCGTTGGTCAGATAGACGTCGAGCCAGCCGTCGTTGTCGTAGTCAAAAAACGCGAGGCCGGCGCCTTTCGCTTCGATGATGTAATTCTTGTGATCGACCGCGCCCCACACGTTGGGAGCCGTGATGCCCGCTTCGCGCGCCACATCCACAAATTGCACACCCGATTTCGCAACAGTCGCCGCCGCCTTTCCCTGAGTAGCTTGCGAAAGGGTCGCCGCCTGCAAAATCGTGCCGGACTTCCAGCGCCACAACGGTGTGGTCAGCGCGTCCAGGAACGATCCGCCAAGCCCGACTAGTGAAGCGCCAAGAAACCGCCGCCGCGGAAAAATCATTTGGAAGTGACCTTCGGAAAATTGCGCGGCACGACCCCCGTGCCTTCTTTAACCGCGATGATTTTATCAACCGGGATGTCTTTGAGACGATCGACTTCACCGCTCGGCCACGTGATTTCCAGCAGCTCAATTTTGCTGCGCTTGCCAAGGCCAAAATGAATACGAGGGTCGCTCGCCGACATATAACTCATCCCGCCTTTCGCTTGCTCGACGTGTGTTTCGCCTTCCGCGGTGAGTTTCAGCGTAGCGCCAATGCCGTCGCGGTTCGATTTCGTGCCGATCAGCAAAATCTCCAGCCAATGATTAGCGGTCGCGCCGTCATTGCGCAGCAGCATCGGATAGTCGCCACGATTGTTGATGGCGATATCCATCGCGCCGTTGTTGTTGAAGTCCGCTGTAGCGAGCCCGCGCCCGGGAATGGGAATGCTGAAGTCCGCGCCCAGCGCGCCATCAGGAATCTTCTCAAACTGGCCCTTGCCTAAATTGCGGAACATCAACAGCGGCTCTTTGTAGCTGACCTCACTGTGGTAAAGGTGAACGTTGTCCACCATGGCGCCGTTCAGTTGCAGAATATCCGGCCATCCGTCGTTGTCGTAGTCCACGAATTTCATGGAAACGCCGCTCAGCAGAATCGCTTTGTTGCCGATGCCAGAGCTAAACGTGGCATCCGTGAACGACCCATCTTTGTTGTTTGTGTAAAGGCGATTCAGTTCGAAGTCGAGATGCGTGATGTAAATGTCCTGGTAGCCGTTGCCTGTAACGTCCGCAGCATCAATTCCCATGCCCGCCTCGTAGCGCCCGTCTTCGCTCGCGGCGATTCCGGAAACAAATGACGCATCCTGAAACGTTCCATCTTTCTTGTTAATGAAGAGAAAGTTCGGCCACGAATCGTTCGCGACGGCGATGTCAGTCCAGCCATCATTGTTGAAATCGGCGGCGACTACGCCCATGCCTTTGGCTTCCGGTTTCCCAACGCCGCTCGAGTCGCTGACGTCGGTGAACGTGCCATCGTGATTGTTGTGATAGAGCTTGATGCGCTGGCCCTGGTAATTTCCCGGATGACAGTACGAGCGGTAACCGGCGCGGTGCTCGCCGCACCAGAAATTATTCCTGGCCGACCACTCGATGTAGTTCAGCACGACCAGATCGAGATAGCCGTCGTGATCGTAGTCGAGCCACGCCGCGCTAGTGGACCAGCCGCCTTCGTCGGCTACGCCGGCTTTTGCGGTTACGTCGGTGAAAGTTCCGTTGCCGTTGTTGTGATAAAGAATCGCGCGCTGGTAGCCAGTGACGTAAATATCCGGATAGCCGTCGTTGTCATAGTCGGCGATCGCCACGCCCTGGCCGTAGTGATTTTCCGCCGTTACTCCAGCCTTGTCGGTAACGTCGGTGAACGTTCCGTCGCCGTTGTTGTGATAAAGCGCGGAGCGCAGCGGATGATCGGGCTTGTACAGTTCGGTGGGCCCCGACTGCACGAAATACAAATCCATCAAGCCGTCCTGGTCGTAGTCGAGCCAGCCCACGCCTGTGCCCATCGTCTCGAGATACAACTTTTCTTCCGTCTGCGTCGAATCTTGCAGAAATGTGATGCCAGCCTGTTTGCGAATATCGGTAAAAGTGATTTTGATCGGCGGATCAGGCTTTTTCGAGGCGGCCTTTTGCGCTGCAAACGTCCGCGAGTGAAACGCAATTGCGATCAGAACCGAAAAGCCGAGCAGGAGTGCGCAACAATGAAACGCGGGCAGGGAAGCGCGCTGCGCGATCATAAAGTGCGGTCCGCGAGAGAAAGTGCGATTTGCAGGAATTGCTGACGCGCGGCGGGCGGCAGCGGCTGTGCGTTCGCGAGGGATGTTTGCGGCGCGTTCGCCAGCGCTTGCTCGATGCGATTTACATCAAGCCCGCCGGAATGACTACCCTTAAAACGCGACAGCACTTCGCGGGCTTTGTCATACTGGCCGGTCTGATAGTAGAAAACGCCAAGCGTGGAATAGCTGCCGGCCCACTCCGGGAGGAGATCAACCGCGCGGCCGAGTTGTTCGGCGGCTCGCGAGGAGTCGCCGTGCAAAGCGGAGAGCACGCCGAGGCCCCACAGAATTTTTCCGGACGCGGGCACGCGTTCACCACCTTTTTTAAGAGTGGCTTCGGCATCATTCGCGTTTCCACTGCGAAGCTGAGTGAGCGCCAGCGACAAATAATATTGATCGTTGTCAGGATTGCGTCGAATCGCGTCCTGAAAAATCTCAGTCGCCCTCTGCGCGTTGCCGAGGTGCGAATAGATGTCGCCGAGCAGAGCGAGGTACGCATCGTCTTTCTGACCGTCCGCAGAAACGGATTGCGCGGCTTCCAGTGCTTGCTGGTATTGGCCCTTCCGGAAATAGGCGTCGGCGAGGTCGAACTTCACGTCGTCGGAATCGGGGTTGGCCTTTGCGGCGGACTGAAGGTGCCGGACGGCGTCGTCATACAAACGATAGCGTGCCAGAAGAACCCCGAGTCCCGCCTGCATGCGGAAATCTTCACCGCTCGATTGATCCAGTTGCGCGATGGTTTTTCGCGCGTCATCAAACTTGCCGAGTTTTAAATACGCCTCAGCGAGCAAGTACAAATCCTGCGGACGGCCAGGATGCGTCCTGATCTGGTTTTCCAGTTCGGTCAGATCGAGTTGCGTGCGCTCGCGCGCTGAAAGATTCGCGCGATTATCCAGATAGTCGAAAAGGTGCTGGTAGGGATAAGGCCCTGGCGACGAATTCTTGGAAAGCGTTTGAAAGACACTCAAGTCACGCTGTGCCGCATCAAACTGCTTCAAGCTCCTCTCCACCATAGCCAGCTTGTAATAACCCGAGGACGGTTCGCGAGCGACTTTTACATAGCGCCGGAGCAAATCGGCCGCTTCCTGATTACGCTTGGCGGTGATGCGAACGTTCGCCAGTTCCAGAAGCGCTTCGGCGTAATCCGGATTCGATTTGAGTGTCCGCTGAAAATATTCTTCGGCTTTGGCCTGGTTCCCCTGGCGCCCTTCGATGTAGCCCATATTGAACAGGCAGGCGGCGTTTCGCGGATCGGACCTCAACCCGAGCTCGAAATATTTTCTAGCTTCATCGAAGCGTCCAAGATTGCGGTAAGAAAGACCGAGAAACGCATAGGACCGCGCAGTGGGATCGATCTGAACCAAGTCCTTGAATACTTCGAGCGCCCTATCGGCTTTGCCAGACATAAAATAACTTTCGCCCAGAGCGGCGCGCAGGTCGGCTCGCTTGGGAGCCAGCTTCACGCCGGATTCCAGCAGGGGAATCGCATCTTCAAAATAGTTTTGCGTCATGCTGACGCGGCCGAGAAGAAAAATAACGTCGGTATTTTCCGGCGCGAGCTTATGGGCGCGTACTAGAAGCTCGAGCGCGTCAACCGGTCTGGACTGCTCGTTGTAGACCTGCCCGAGAAGATAGAGAGCCTCCGCGAAATCCGGTTTCAAGGATTGCGCCCGCTTGGCGACGAGTTCGGCCTTGGCATAGTCCGCGAGGCGAAGATACGTCTGGCCCAAGTTGAAAAGGATTTCGAAGCTTTCCGGCTGCAGGGAATTGGCCTTTTCCAGCTCGCGTTGTGCCGCGCGGTACTGCCCCTCGGACGCGAGAAGCGTGCCGAGAGTAAAGTGGAGCTGGACGTCCGTTGCATTTTGCCCAGAAAGGCTGTCCGCAATTTTCAAGGCCGGAATTGTCTGATTGGCGCGCAGATAGGCCCGCATCAGGTTGATCTGCGAAGATGTTGTCGGCGGAGCAACCCGCTGGAGATAGAGAATCGCCGTAGCTGGCTTGCTTGAGGAAAGGAGAAGAACGCCGAGGTTGTAGTTCGCGTCGGAATTGCCAGGGGAAGCACGCAAAACGTCCCGGAACTGCTTTTCGGCGAGGTCAAGCTTCTGCTGTGCCACATAGAGATTGCCTAGATTGTTTCTGGTGCGCGGGGAGGTGGGATTTAGCTTCAGGGCATGCTGCAAAGCATCGAAGGCGCCGTCATAGTCTTTTTGGGAAATGCAGACGATGCCGAGCAGATTGTAGCCTTCCACGCTTTTCGGATCCCGCGCGAGGATGTCTTCGAGCCGTTGTTTGGCTTCGCTGGCGCGGCCCTGTTGAAGTAAGGCTTCGACTTCGGTGAAACGTGGATCGGATTTTGGCGTTTGGTGAATGACGGGTTTCTTGACGCTTGATTGCTGTTGAGCGGACAGCACAGGACCCGGGCAGAGCAAAAAGAGCAAGAGAGAGGCGGCGCTATAAGGCAAAGCTTGCCTCTCGAATCGTCCTAGGCTAGAAAGAGCGCGCCCGAAACTTTCCTGTCGTAGTCTCAAGAAATCCTCTGCATTGCAGACGTTTTTCTCAATTTAGCATTCCCAGCGCTTGCTGAGCCAATTTGTGGTCCGGTTGCAGTTTCAAGAGAGTTTGCAGAACGTCGCGCGCCTTCTCCTTTTCCTGCTCCAGCATGTACAGGCGCGCCAGGTTCAAATAGGCCTGGTCAAAATTCGGTGCGATGCGGATACAAGTGGTGAATTGCTGCTCGGCCTCTGTGTTCCTGCTTTGCCGAACGTACAACACTCCCAGATTATTGATTGCATCGGGATAGTTTGGACGCAGCGCAACCGACTTTTGCAGTAGTTCCGTTGCTTTCGCGACATCATTTTGTCGCGCGTATAGCATCCCCAAACTGTAGTTAGCTTCCGCGTTTTCGGGCTCAAGTTCGGCTGCTCGCTTTAGAAGGCGACTAGCTTCCGCAATGTTGCCTTGGCGGCGGTCGATGTTGCCAAGATTGAGGAGCGCCGTCACATAGTCCGGCCGCAGCGCAAGCGACTGCTTGAAATTGCCAATAGCTTCGTCCAGCTGATTTTGTTGGGCCGCGACCATGCCCAGATTGTTCCAGGCTTCCGGATATTCCGGGCGCAGCTTTATAGTCTGCTCCAGATACCCGCGTGCCTGCGCGAAATCATCCTTGCGCAAATAGAGTGTTCCCAAATTGTAGTAGGCCTCCGCGTTCTGAGGCTGTGCGGCGATGACTTGCTTGAACGATTCGGCCGCGGGATCGAGATAGCCATGTTGAAACAGTGCGACTCCGTAAGTGAAGTCGTTGCGCTTGAACTGGCCACCGTATAGCTTGCCCCGGAAGGGAAGTGCTTTCGCCACGCGTGCTTCATACGTGCGGGGAAACACGGAAGCATCGGCAAGAATCTGGCTTGCTTCGAGCAATCCCTGGTACACCTTAACGATCAAGTTCGATTCGTCGAGCAAAAACGCACACGGGATGGGCAGGTCACGCCGGCGGTCAAACAAGAATCGATAAAGGATGTTGTACACGCCCGCCAGATTGGGGCCCGCCAAAAGGATCGGCAGCGTGAGCTTCTGGCTTGAGGCAAGGTCTCGAATGCTTCGCATGTCGTCGGCGTTGTCGACGTTAAGCGCAATGACGCGGATGCCTTTGGCAGTAAGCCGCTCTCTGGCTCGCTCCAGTTCCCGCAGTTGCGCGATGCTTTGCGGGGTGGCGATCGACCAAAATTGCAGGAGAGTCGGCCGACCTCTTCCGCCTGAGAGCGAGGTTAGTTTCCCCGAGAGGTCGGGCAACGAAAAACCCGGCGCCAGGAGAGGCTCCAAGAGCCATGTTGAGATGGACGCGGGCGACGGTTGGCTCTTGCTGGCCGCTCCTTCACGGTGCTCTATGGGAGCGTGCGCGGAAAAAGGAACGGTGGAAAGCAGTGCATTACCCTCCTCAATTGTGATGCGGTGGTTCGGAGGGATGTCAGCGAACTCCTGTGTCATACCACGCGGCCAACGCACCGCAACAGAAACCTTCCCCTCCGCCGTGCCGAGCCCAAAGAATAATTCCTTGGAATGTTGCGAGAGAAAGCCCGTGCCCGCTTGCAAATATTTGGTTTGCTGCAGATTGCCGCTACGGACGGTTACTGC
>UEXQ01000348.1_pt1 | contig 13385 bp, 8 predicted proteins | sample 4301111 | NCBI WGS metagenome assembly UEXQ01 (sample SAMEA4773181, study PRJEB27434) | metagenome | biome: 2259; feature: agricultural soil; material: soil | place: USA | collected 2014-09 | depth 0.25 m
TGCCATCCCAAACCAGCAAAGCGCGACTGCCGCAGTAAATCGAATCATCGCGGAAAGGATCATCGTCAGCTCCAGGTGTATGTAGCAGCGGCCTTATGCCGCTGCATTCTGAGCTTACGAAGCGTCCAGCAGAAATGTTCCGCCTTCGTTTCCTTCTCAGTAGCAGCCCCCTCTGTGGCTAATCATTCGTTCTTCAACGTAAGATGATTCCGCCTTGACCGCGCGCGCCAATTTCGAAAATCTCCGCGTCGTACTTGTTCGCACGCGGAATCCTCTCAACATCGGCTCCGCCGCCCGCGCGATGAGCAACTTCGGCGCAATGGACCTGCGTCTGGTCACGCCGTTTGAGAAAGCCTTTCGGGCAGCCGTTTCGGCCGTTGGCGCGGCGCCGCTTCTCGGAAAGGCGCAGGAATTCGACTCGCTGGAAGCAGCCGTTAGCGACTGCGGTCTGATCGTAGGCACCACCGCAATCGGCAATCGCGAACTGCAGCATGAGTTGTATTCGCTGCAGGATGCGGCGAGGAAAATTCGCCGCAAACTCGCAAACGGCCGCGTGGCGGTGCTCTTTGGCTCCGAGAAAACCGGACTTACTAACAGCGAACTGAGCCACTGCCACTGGCTGTTGCGCATTCCCACGCGCGAAGAGCATCGGTCGCTGAATCTCGCGCAGGCGGTAGCGATTGTCGTGTACGAGCTATCGCGCGGGTCGCGCGGTACCAAGGTTGCCAACAAGCTTTCTTCCACGGCTGCGGATATGGAAACCTTGGCGCGGATCAACGCCGCGCTTCGCGAAGCCCTCGATCTCAGTGGCTACATTCATCCGCGCGCCGCCGCCAGCGCAGCAGAAAAACTCCGCCGCATGTTGTTGCGTTTTGATCTGCGCGCTGCTGATGCCGAAGTGCTTCTCGGGATGCTCCGGAAAATTCTCTGGAAACTCCGCAATCCACAGTAGACGCTTGAGGTGGTGCCGGCCGCTTAAGCCCGGCTTTTGGAGTGCGACAGCGTCGCTGCCGCCTTTACGGCGTCAAGCTAGGTTGTGGGCGCTCTGGCCCGCCCTTCTCACGTCGGCATCTTGAAGAAGAAATACATGCCGAGGAAATAAAAAATCAAATCCGGCGCAAACGCGGCAAACGGCGGCGGCATCTGGCCGACTCCGCCCATGGCTTGCAAGAGCCGGGCCAGGCTCCAATACGCAATACCCAGCGCGAGTCCAACCGCCACGCCGGTAACCGCGCCGCGAGCGCCGACGCGAAATGCGTAGGGAATTGCCAGCAGTATGCTGACCGGTGCAATTAACGGAAAGGCGATTTTCACGTACCACTGCACCGTCAGTGTCGAAACATCGAAACCCGCCTTGCGCAACTCCTGAATGTAATTTCCCAGCTGCCGGAAACTGAGCTGGAAGGCTTGCAGCACTTCGCGGTTGAAGTATGTTGGTGGCTCGGACAGCTCCGATAAAGCCGTGGCCTTGAATTTTTGATAGTTCGCCACGCGACCGTCTTCGAAGTCGCGCACCCAACCCGACTCCAATAGCCAGGTGTTTTGTGATTCGCTCCACGTCGCGCGGCTGGCAAATACGCGGCGCTTCACGTGAAATGATCCTGGGTCCAGCTCAACCACAGTCAATCCTGCGAATAGATTCTTGTTTGGTTCGAACAGGTCGTAGTTGTAGATCTTTCCTTTTTCTCCAAAGATCCAGCGCTGCGGCCGCGTATAGGTCTGTGCCGGCTTGCCCTTGATTTGGTTGCGCAGCGCGTCCTGCCGCTGGTTGGCGTAGGGAAGATACACGTCGTCCAGAATGATCATCGTGGCTGCGAGCGTGAGTCCCGCCAGCAACAACGGCAACGCCAGGCGGTACAAACTGATTCCACTCGCCTTGCACGCCACAATTTCGTTGTTTTTGCTCATCACTCCGAGCGTGGCCAGCACAGCCACCAGCGCGCCCAGCGGCGCCAGTTGGTAAAGCAGATAAGGCGTCAGATAGCGGAAGTAGCTCACCACCACAAGGAACGGCACGCGGTGCCGCGCGATGTCATCCAGCAACTCGAAAAACGTGAAGACTTCGAATAGCGCGACAAACGTCAGCATCATCATGCCGAAGTAGGAGAAGAATCGACGGAGCAGGTACAAGTCCATCAGCCGCGGGAAGCTTCCTTCGGAAGTGCGGGGTCGGCCATTTTCTCCGTTAGTGGAGCGCGCCGCCTCGGCTTCGGCAGCCTTTAGACGTGCTTGCACTTTTTTTCTGCGAAGCAGGCGCTTCCATAACTCGAGCCGCGTCAGGCGCGCCAGCCACTTGCTGTCGCCGCGAAGCTGCTCCATTCGCGGAAGGAGCAGCATGCCCAAAACTGTCAGTGCGATATTGGCCAGCCAGATGCCGATCCCCGGACTGAGTTTGCCCTCGCGCGCGAACCCCGCTCCGGTGATAAACAGAGAGTAGTAAAGCCCAATGAGCAACACGGAAAGCAGTGTCCCGGCCGCGCGGCCGCCGCGGCGTGGTTGCGCGCCCAGTGGCACGGCCACCAGCGCAAACACCAGGCAAGCGAAAGGAAATGCCAACCGGCGGTGAAATTCCACGCGAGCCTCGAGCCAATTCGGGCTGGAGTCCCCGAACAAATCACCTGTGCGCCGCTCCGGATTACTCAGCGCTCTCTGTTGCGTCGGCACCAGACCACTCACTTCGATCGGCATATCGCTCTGGCCAAAATCGGTCAGGGAGTAGTGATCCGGATCCTGCCGGCTCACTTCGTGTGTAGTTCCGCCCTGCAGATGCAGCTCCAGCTTGCCCTGCTTCGGCTCGGCAATTACAATCGCATTCTCTGCCAGCGTCAGCTGTGAGCCACTTTCTTCGCCTACTTCCGCGAGGAACACCCCGTGCCACTGCGTTCCGCTCGCGGAAATGTCGTTGATGTAGAGCACCGTCTTGGGGAAGCGCTCGTCAAAGACGCGGGGTTGTACTTGAAACGACGCTTGCGAAGCCAGCAAATCGGCTTCGATATTGCGTAGTGATCGAAATGCGGCCGGGCCTAGCCACAGCGTCAGCAGGCTGGTCAGAATGGTGCCGGTCAGGGCCAGCACGGCTACCGGAACCAGTATGCGGCGGCGGCTTACGCCAAGCGCGGTCAGCGCGATGATTTCGCTGTCGGCGGACATGCGGCCAAGTCCCAGCAGCACGCCGACCAGCACGGCCATGGGAATTGTGAAGATCAGTACGCCAGGGAAGATATACAAAAAGAGTTTTGCGACTTGAGAGCCAGATCCCGAATGGCGCACCAGGAGCTCCATGAGCCTTACCAGTTGCGGCACAAAGAGCACGAACGTGAAAACAATCAGTCCGAGGAAGGCATGACGGAAAATTTCTCGGACAATGTAGCGGTCAAGAATGCGCATGGCGCGACTCGTGAGTGTAGCACGCCGGCCGCCGCCTGGCGGGAGCGCGCGCCGCGATGAACAAAGTCCACCTGGTCTTGCTCTGGCACATGCACCAGCCGCAGTACCGCGACCCCGAAACCGGCCGCTACGTGCTTCCCTGGACGCGTCTACACGCCCTGAAAGACTACTGGGGCATGGTGAAAATCCTGGAGGATTTTCCCAAGTTTCACGCCACGTTCAATATGGTTCCCTCGCTTTGCCTGCAGCTTGAGGAATATGCGAGTGGGAAATTCAATGAGCCGTGGTTCGAACTGGCTTTTCGCGACGCCGAGCAGCTGACGCGCGAGGAAAAAACCGAAATTCTGCAGCGCGCCTTTCAGGTAAACCACGAGCGTTTGTTGACGCGCTGGCCACGCTTTCTGGAGTTGTACGAATGGTCGCGGCCCGCGGGTGGTGCACAAGCCCAGGTCACCTTTACTCCGCGCGACTGGCGCGATCTGCAGCTGTTCTCGCAGCTTGCATGGGTGGACGAGGAGTGGATCGCGCGCGACGCGGTCATTAATGCGCTTTCCGCGAAAGGGAAGGACTTCAGCGAGCGGGACAAAGCGGCACTGAAGAAAAAACAGCTCGAGTATCTGAAGATGGTGTTGCCGATTTATCGTGAAGCAGCGGCGCGCGGGCAAATCGAAATCAGCACTACGCCGTTTTATCACCCGATTTTGCCGTTGATTTGCGATTCCGATATTGCGCGTGTAGCGAATCCTTCCACACCGCTACCGCGCCGCGCCTATCGTCATCCGGAAGATGCACGCGAACAGCTGCGCCGCGCGTGTGAATATCACGAGCGCATTTTTGGAGTAAAGCCGGCGGGGTTGTGGCCTTCCGAGGGATCGGTTTCTGATCAGACACTGGCGATTGCTGCAGAGGAAGGTTTCCGCTGGTTTGGCACTGATGAAGGCGTGTTAGGGCGAACGCTGAACGTCGGATTTTTCCGGGAGTCCAGCGGCGTGCCGGCGAATGCCGACAAGCTTTATCAGCCTTGGCGCGTGCAGATGGGTTCGAACGGAATTACCGGACTCTTTCGCGACCACCACATTTCCGACCTGATCGGATTTGTGTACAGCCGCATGGATTCGAAAGCCGCCGCGGCGGATCTGCATGGAAGATTGCGCGCCATTGGCGATCGCGTGCAGACGAATCATCCACTCACTGTGTGCCTGTTCCTCGATGGAGAAAATGCTTGGGAATACTACCCGGGGCACGGCAGAGAATTCCTGCGCGAGTTTTATCGCCGCGTACAGGATGACGGCGACTTCCGTGCCTTGACCGCGAGTGAAGCGATCGCGGCGTCCGCAGGCGACATCGCGCGAACCAGCAGGATTTTTCCTGCCTCGTGGATCAATGCCAATTTCGACGTGTGGATCGGCCACGCGGAAGACGTGCAAGCGTGGGAGTTACTGTGGGATGCGCGTGAGGCTTACGGCAAAGCGGAGGAAGCGCGCGCACAAGGCCGCAGCGATGCGCCGAGCGAAGAAGCGCTGAAGCAGGCGAAAGAATCATTGCTGGCGGCGGAAGGTAGCGACTGGTGCTGGTGGTATGGGCCCGAACACAGCACAGCAAACGATGCCGAGTTCGACGCGCTCTACCGCAAGCATCTTACCGCCATTTATCGCGCGCTTGGCATCGTCGCACCGGACGAACTGGCAAAGCCGATCAAGCGGCAGCCGGAACGCGCGCTGCACCTGACGCCGTCCGAATATCTACGAGTGGACGTGAATGGCCGCGACTCCTCATATTTCGAATGGCTGGGCGCTGCGCTGTATGCGCCAGAGCGGCGCAGCGGCGCCATGCACGGACGCACTTACTATCTGCGTGAGTTGCGTTATGGGTTTGAACTGGAACGGATTTGCGTTCGTGTCGATGCTTTCCCGGAGGCGCTTGCAGAACTGGAAGATGCGGAGTTCCGCATCAGCATCCACGCCCAATGCGAAGCCACGATTACGGCGAAACTCAAGCACGGGAAGCTGGTGGAGTTCGCGGTGGAGCAGGAGCGCGTCTGCCTGCTCAAACCATCTGAAGCGGCGGAAGTGGCGTTTGAAACGATTCTCGAAGTTGCGCTTCACAAAGACCTTCTGGACCTGCGTGGGGCGACGAAGCTGCGGCTGGGAGTCGCGCTGTGGCACGGCGGACTGCCCGTCGATGTGCTGCCAGCCGAGGGAATTCTGGATGTGCAGCTCGGCGAAGAGAATTTTGCTTGGCCGCTGGAGCCGCTTTCGTAATTGCAAAAACAGAAAAGCAGATTCCTCGTCGCTCCGCTCCTCGGAATGGCGATCGTTTTGCAAGTGGATCCACGTCAACCGGCGGGAATGCAGTTCACGAAGTGCATTTTCAAAAAAGTTTGACAGCGAGTTCGCGGGGCTGGTCACCGACGGGGATCATGGTGAGCAAGCCGCTGGGACGGTCGGATGTTACGCGGATCACGGACAGATCGCCGGAAGCCTGGCTGACGACGAGCAGCAGGCGCGCTTTGTCGCCGGGGTCGAAGCGCAGTGCGCCGGGAACTTGGCCCGCTTGCACGATCGGCCGGATCAAACGACGATAGTTCATGTCCACACCCAGCACGGTGTTCGCCCCGGCGTCGGAAACGTACATTTGGCCGGTATCGGGCAAGAGAACACCTCGTGTAGGGGCCGAGCCGAGCTCCACGTAGTCGCCGACCTCGTGAGTCCAGGTGTTGATGGCTTGGACTCCGTGCGATTCGGGCGAGAGTACGTATAATTCACCGCCGTCGGGCTTCAAAATCATTTGCGATGGGATACCCGCGAGTTCGAGGTTGGTGAGCAACAAGCCCTTGCGAAGGTCAACTACGGAGAGGCGCTTTTGTGTGCGACTGAGAATGAACGCGACGGAATTGTCCGGCAGAATCGCTGCGTCCTCCGGATCCGGAACTACCGGGATGACCGCGCGCAATTGCAGAGTCGCCGCGTCGTGAACGCCGACCGTCTCATCCTCTTTGTTCAGGACGAGGACAAGTTTGCCGTCAGAGGAGAGGCGAGCGGCGACGGGTTGCGCGCCCGTGGCGGTGTGTCCGACAATTTGGCGCGATGCGCTATCAATGACGGAGAGTGTGTTACTGCCCGAAGCAGGAATGTAGATGCGCGCGCCGTCCGGAGAAAAATCGAGCGAGTAGGGAAGCGCGCCGATGGGAATACGCGCGACGATCTGCGAGGTGCGCGAGTCGAGCGCCCAGGCGAAGCCGCCGCTGGAGCTGACGCCCCAGACTTCCGCTCGAGTTGGATGTTCGCGCATGGCGGAAACCGGTCCACCGACGGGGACGTGCGCCACGGTGGCGAGCTTGACCAGATCCACGACGGAGACAGCGTTGTCGCCGGTACTGACGTAAGCGTAGAGGCGAAGGCCGGGGCGCAAGAATGAGGGGCGATGTTCACGGACGAGGACAAATACCGCCGCGATAAGCAGCGCGGACGCAGCCAAGGTGATGCGTAACTTTGACGTGCGATTCATCAGTTGACGCTGCGGTGGAGGACGTTTGCGATTTGGCGGACCTCGTTGGCCAGCTCGGCGAATTCAGATGGAATGATGGACTGCATGCCGTCGGAAAGAGCTTTTTCAGGCTGGTGGTGGACTTCGACGAGGAGACCATCCGCGCCAACGGCAACAGCGGCGCGGGAAAGGGGAAGAACTTTGTGTCGTTTGCCGGTGCCGTGGCTGGGATCAACGAGAATGGGCAGGTGACTACGCTTTTTTACGGCGGGAACTACGGCGAGGTCGAGCGTGTTCCGCGAAAAATCGGAGAAGGTGCGGACGCCGCGTTCGCAGAGCATCACGTTGTAATTGCCTTCAGACAGGATGTATTCCGCAGCCATAAGAAATTCGTCGAGCGTGGCGGACATGCCGCGCTTCAGGAGGACGGGCTTCTTTGCACGGCCAGCGCGTTTGAGCAGAGAAAAATTCTGCATGTTGCGCGCGCCGACCTGGATGACGTCAGCGTATTTCTCCACGAGGTCGAGTGATTCGTTGTCGATGGCTTCGGTGATGATGCCGAAGCCAAATTCATCGCGAACTTTGGCAAGAATTTTCAGGCCGGGTTCGCCGAGTCCCTGAAAACTGTAGGGGGAGGTGCGAGGCTTGTAGGCGCCGCCGCGGAAGAGGCGTACTCCCGTGGGTTTGAGCTGGTGGGCGATTTCAAGACACTGCGCTTCGGTTTCGACGGCGCAAGGTCCGGCGACGAGGGCGAGGTGTGGGCCGCCGACGAGGACGTCCCCGCAAGGAGTGGGAATGCGGATGATGGAGTCTTCTTCCTTGGCGTCGCGGCTGACGAGCTTGTAGGGCTTGCTGACGGGAATGCACTCGACCACGCCGGGCATGGACTCGAGGACGCCGAGGTCCACGGCACCGTCGTTGCCGGTAATACCGATGGCAGTGCGGGCAGCTCCCGGGATGGGGTGCGCCTTAAGGCCGAGCGACTCGATGCGCTGGCAGACGGAGCGGACCTGCTCCTCCGTGGCGTGTGACTGCATGACGACGAGCATTCAGGTTCTCCGAGAAAGGCGAGGGAACAGGGCAGTCTATCGGAACGTGCCGAGCGCGGCAAACCACCTGAAAGCGAAAATCGAAACGCGGGATTCGCCCACAAACCCTGAGACGTTGGCTTGACGTAAAGACACCTCCACCTGGTTTTTTCGGAAGCAGTGATTCTAGAGTGGCTCGTCATTGGGTTGGATCTGGGAGATGGCTGGTTCGAAGGGCCCTAAAGTCCCGTGTTTACATGCACTCCACAAGCGGTGATTTTGAAGGACTTAGCGGGGATGACGAAAAGCTGTAGTCGGGACGGTGGTCGGTAAATATAGAGTATCGTACCAGAAGAGTTATAAGAAGTCAAACCGGTTTCGCCGGTGCTACCATCGAGCTACGGTAAACCCTCTCATGAGCTTAGTGGACATTGCCCTGCGGACGGGTGTTCCTCTCATAGACATCGAGGACCTGGTGCGCGGCACCGTGACGGACAACGTAGCGCAGCGGCTTGGCGTTCCTCAGCTGGCGCTCCAGGAATTTGTCAGCCACGGGCAGGCGAGCGCCAAGGTGGCGAATCGCTTGGGTATGAGCATGGCGGCGGCGGAAGAGCTAGCGCAGTTCCTCGGCTCTGAGGGAGCGATTGGGTTGGTGCTGGGACTGCTGCTCGGTTTGCGTGGGTTCGAGCACAAGACCGTGGCATCGGCCGGATAAACTCCGCTAAATCTGAGCGTCTACTGGTCACTTAGGCGGGATCGTGCCCGTGGTCAGGTCGCGTGCGGACTCGCCTAAAGGCGAGTGGCGGGGCCGAGGATGTTCCAGTGGATGGCGAGCCAGGAAAGGACGAGGCAGGCCAGGGCGACTAGGGAAAATTTGATTTGAGTGATGCGGCGAAGGCTGGGGCGGAACCACGCGATGAGGCCCGAGCCGATGGCGAGAAGGCTGAAGAGGACGGCGATGAATGCGACTGCGTTGACCAGGTAGAGGTACTTGTCCCAGGCCTGGGTGGGAGGGGCGAGGTCATCGCCGTTGGAAGCGATGAAGCCCGCGATGCCGCCGAGCAGGAGCAGCCAGAGCCATGCGGCTATCAGAGTAGTGCGGGGAAGCCAGACAGTACCGGGTTGAGGGGCGGGTTTGGGGCGGCTTTTGAAGAGCAGTCTGCGGCCTACGCGATAGAGCGAAGCGAGAATGACGGCAGTGAGGATGACCACACTGCCAACGCCGAGTGCATAGACAAAACTGCTCGCGTCATACCATTTGATGCGTTCGGCTTGGACGCCGGGGAAATCGTAGGCGAGGCGAATCACTTTGCCGCTGCCATCGCGAATGGCGAATAGGCGGCGCTGCCCGTCTACCTGCAGGAAAAGGTCTTTGGCGACAGGTTTCCACTTGACGGTGTGACCGCGGAGGTCCTTGACGTCGCCGATCGTGAGAACGCCTTCTTTGTCTAGTGAGGCGGTGCGCTGCGAAAAAAGATTGATGAGGCGGGTTTTGGTGCTGTCGGCGCGGCGCGTGGATTGGTAGGCGCCTTCAACAGATTTCAGATCCTCTTGCGACATGGTGATGAACTTTTGCGGCGTGTTGGAGGGAAAGTAGCGGTCGGTGAACATCTGGACGAGTTCGGGGCGGGCTTTGCCTGCGCCGCCGGCTGAGTTGAAGGAGACGAAGAGAATCAGATTTTGCGAGCGTTCGAGGAAAAAGAGGCTGTGGAAGGCGATGAGGTCGCCTTCGTGACCGATCCAACGGAGGTCGTTGCGCCAGGTTTCGTAGAAACCCATGCCGAGCGCGGGCATCTGGTCGCTGGCGCGAAATTGCGGCGTGTACATTTTCGCGAGGGTTTCGGGTTTGAGCATGCGGTGACCGCCGAATTCGCCGCCGTTGAGCAGAGCCAGGCCGAAGCGGCCCATGTCCGCGGCAGTGGAAGAGATGCCGCCGGCTCCAACAGGATTGAAGATCTCGAAGCCAACGGGGTCTTTGGAGGTGTTGCCGCGATAACCTTCCGACGGTAGGGATTCCAAGTCTTTGTGCGGCGGCTGGAAGAACGTGGAATGGGTCATGCCGAGCGGGGCGAAGATGTGATCGGCGACGTATTGTTCGAAGGGCTGGCCGCTGATGCGTTGGACGATGTAACTGCCGAGGCCCACGCCGTAGTTCGAATATCCGGGGACGATGCCTGGAGGAAAAACGCGGCGCGGCTGGTTGTGCATGAGAAATTGGCGCAGCGAGGGGACTTGATCGGGCGGCTGCTTGCCGTTTACCAGGATGATGTCGCGTACTGTCTCTTCGAAACCGCCGGTGTGCGTCATCAAGTTGCGGATGGTGATGGGGCGGCCGAAGGCGGGGCGAATCTGGAAGTCGAGATATTGGTTGATGTCGGTGTCCAGATCGAGCTTGCCTTGCTCCTCGAGCTGCATTACGGCGACCCAGGTGAAAAGTTTAGAGATGGAGGCGAGGCGGAAGATGGTTGTGTTGGGATCAACGGGCTTTTTGTCTTTGAAATTAGAGTAGCCGTAGCCTTTTTGGAGGAGGAGCTGGCCGTCTTTCATCACTAGGACGGAAGCGCCGGCGACGTCGGAGCGTTCGAGTTGTAGGGGGATGATGCCGTCGAAGAAGGCTTCGAGGTCGGCGGAAGTGAGCTCGTGGATTTTGGCCGGAGTAGCGGGTGGAGTTTTGTCACCGGAGGGGCGGGCCTGGGCATCGGATTTTTTGGAGGGAGTCGGTTTGGGTTCCTGCGCGCAGGCGATGGAAGTTGAAAGCGTGAGGCCAAGACCAAGAATCAGAGTTGTGTTGACGATGGAACGAACGAGCGGAAGTCCAGAGTGACGCAAGTTTTCCTCGCTTGGGAACGCAAGCGACGATATGCGGCACGGGTGGGGGAAGTCAAGAAAGGCACGGACAGCAGGGGAGAAAAGCCGATTCGTCGAGCACACCGCTCGATGGAAAACCGTACCTCAAGTTGCGCAGGCCGACACTCGCTTCGCGGATGGAAGAAGGACGTCGGCCCGCTCCGCTCGGAATGACAAGCCGGATTAGTAAGACAGGTTCCGGTGCAAGAAAAGACCGCCCTCTAAAGAGCGCGGCTACAGGTTTCCGCACCGAGTAGCTATCGCACGCTCCTAGATCTTTTGCCGTTTCCAGTAGCCGCGTTTGAACAGGATGATGCTGATACCGGCGATCAGAGCTTCGGCGGCGACGATGGAGTAGTAGGCGCCGCGGGCTTGCATACCCGCCGGAATCGCGAGGAAGTAGGCCAGCGGAATCTCGCACAGCCAGAATCCGAAGAAATTCACGATGGTCGGCGTGACGGTATCGCCCGCGCCGTTAAAAGCCTGTAGCATGACCATGCCGTACGCGTAACCGATGTTGCCGTAACTTACGATGCGCAGGCAGGCGGCGGCGAGCGGGATCACGTCGGGATCGGATGTGAATAGCTTCACGATGGGCGTGGCGAAAACGACGAAAATCACGCCGACGATGCCAAGGAAGATCATGTTGTAGAGTCCGGTTCGCCAGACAGAGGATTCGGCGCGTTCGGGTTGTTTGGCGCCGAGGTTTTGGCCGACGAGCGTCGCGGCGGCGTTGCTGAGTCCCCACGACGGCAGAATAATGAAGATCACGATGCGGATGGCGATAGTGTAGCCGGCGAGCGCGTCGGATCCGAAGATGCTGACGATGCGGACGAGGCCGATCCAGCTGGTGTGCGCGATGGCAAACTGCAGAATGCCGGTTAGGGAAACGCGCAGCAGGCGCAGAAGCACAGTGAAGTTGACGTGAAGCTGGCGGCGCAGGATGCGGATGCGTTCGCTTCCGTGGAGCAGTCGGTAGAACTGGTAGGCGACGCCGATGCTGCGGCCGGTAAAGGTGGCGAGCGCCGCACCGGTGACACCGAGCTTCGGGAACGGGCCCAGGCCGAAGATGAGGCACGGGTCGAGGATGAGGTTGATGATGTTGGAAACCCAGAGCAGGCGCATGGCGATGGCGGCATCGCCGGCTCCGCGGAAGATGGCGTTGTTGAGGAAGAGCATCATGATGGCGCCGCTACCGCCGAGGGCGATGCGGGCGTAACCGGAGCCCGTCGTGACGACTTGCGGAGACGCGCCCATGAGCTTGAGGAGCTCCGGTGCGTAGAAAACGCACGGCAAGCCGATGAGCAGGGAAATGCTCAAACCGATGATGATGGCCTGGACGCCCGCGACAGCAGCGCCGTCCGGATCCTTTTCACCGATGCGGCGGGCGACCATGGCGGTGGTGGAGAGGCTGAGACCGAGGCCGACGGCAAAGACGAGGCTGAGCAGCGATTCCGTGAGGCCGACGGTGGCGACGGCGTCAGCGCCGAGGCGGCCTACCCAGAAAACGTCCACCACGGCGAAGAGCGACTCCAGCACCATCTCCAGGACCATGGGGATGGCGAGCAGCAGAATGGCGCGATTGAGATTGCCCGTGGTGAAGTCCTGATGCGAGCCGCGCAGGGCTTCGCGGACGGAACTCCAAAATGACGGCGGCGGAGATGCCGGCGACGGCGTCGGTGCGACTGCGATGTTCTCTTGCGAATGCATGAAAACCTAAACATTTCTGCGCGAACGCGACACGATAGACAGCGTTCCGCGCGGCTAGGAAACAATTTGAGTTGAGAAAACGGAAAAAGTTAGAAAGAGAGACGGACGAGAATTAGAGCGATACAGCCACAATGATTCGAGGGATGAACATGTTCACGTCCTTGCAACTATAAAGCTGAAACGTTGAGTGATTCTTCCGTGGATAGATCGTACAGCAACAGCTGTAGCCGCTGCCAGTAAAAAATTCGTACCGGGATCGTGTTAGGGAATTTGGGCATTGCAGCGGAATCGGTTTGTTAGAATAGTGAAGCAGTCTTAGCCCCCTGCCCTCAGAACGCCCAGCTCACAAACTACCGAATACGCAAACCAGCCTGCTGAGGCCCAGTCCGGGAGAATGCGAAATGTACGTGGAACCGGGCATAAATATTGCAGGACATGTGGTGACGAGCTTTCAGTTGCTGATTACCGGAGCTTTGCTGCTGTGCGCGGCGGCAATGCTGTTGGGATACCGACGCGATTTGAAGGCTACGTTGAGGCAGTCAAACGTAACGGACCGGCTGGCGGAGGATCTTGGGCGGATCGCAAGCGCCTTGGAACGAATCGCGAATCAGCCGGCGGATGCAGCGATCCGCGAGGCTGCGCGGAGATCGGCAGTAAAGATGGGAGCGCCTGTGGAGGAGACGCCTGTACCGGAACCGGCGAGCGAAGAAGCGCATCGTGTGGCATATTCGATTTTTGGGCGGTAAGAGGCCGGACAGCGCTCTCCCGCAGTTATTTTAGTTCTCACCGGATCGCGTAGCGGCAGCTAGTGGCGCTGCCCTCCTTTCGAAAGCGGCTTGGTGCGCCTGCGCGGCTGCCGTCCAGCGGAGTACATTCTGGCGCTCGCGTGATACGATTTTTCGGCGATGAGCTCGCAAGGGATTCGGG
>UEXQ01000015.1_pt1 | contig 13085 bp, 7 predicted proteins | sample 4301111 | NCBI WGS metagenome assembly UEXQ01 (sample SAMEA4773181, study PRJEB27434) | metagenome | biome: 2259; feature: agricultural soil; material: soil | place: USA | collected 2014-09 | depth 0.25 m
AACCGACCAAATGACCGAGTTTTTCACAAATCACGGCTATCTCGCGGCGTTTTTGTCCTTCGCCGTATGCGCGGCGTTACTGCCCGTGGTCCGACGCGCTGCCTTCTATTTTCAGGTTCACGACCAGCCCGGACATCTGAAGATTCACAGCATGCCGATCCCTCGCCTGGGCGGCGTTGCCATGATGCTGGCGATCGTGCTCGGTCTGGCCGTTTCCACGTACGGTTCCCCAGTCCATCTCGTACATTTTTATTTCGCCCTTGGCCTCATTTGGTATGCCGGTTTCATAGATGACCTGCTAAGCCTCCGGCCCGAAGTTCGTCTGCTAACCCAACTTGGCGCGGGATTTCTTCTCAGCCAAACCAAGTGGAATTTGACGCTCTTTAACCATCCCATTCTCGACTCGATTCTGACGTGCCTCTTTGTCGCCGTCTTCGTCAACGCATTCAACTTTCTCGACGGTTCAGACGGCATCGCCGGCGGTGTCGCAGCGCTGGTCGCGCTAGGCTATGCCGCGATGTACGCGACGCCGACCGTCAGCGCGGGCGGCGCAGTCGCCTGGAGTTTGCTTGGCGCTTGCCTTGGATTCTTGGCGTATAACTTTCCGCCAGCGCGCATCTTCATGGGCGACTCCGGCAGTACCATGCTCGGCTTCCTCATAGCTTTTCTCAGTCTCGATTTCTATCGCGTTCACCACCACATCGGTTCCCACTGGCTGCTGCCGCTGGTTTTCGCCGCGCTACCGTTGATGGACTTCTTCCTTGCAATCATTCGACGCCTGCGCAAGCGTGTGTCGCCGTTCGCCGGCGATCGCGGCCATTTCTACGACCTCTTGCTCGATCGCGGATGGTCCTCCATGCACGTCGCCCTAGGCGCCTACGCGGTGACCGGAGCACTCCTCGTCATCGGCTGGCTTTGCATCCACCCTGACTGGAAGATTTCAGTGTTGCTGCTATTCGTTGTGGCGTTCCTGTTTGCCGTAAGCCTGCGAAACTTCGAATCGCTTCGGCAAAAATCGCAGATTTTCTTCGGATCGCAACAGTCCCCGAACAATACCGGCACGAGTTCCGACGATTGATCACTCGACTCGCAACCATCGGCAACAGAACGAGGTGAAAATGGCCATATGGAATCGCTGCAACGCCGCAATTCGCAGCTACTGTTCGCTAAATCGAAATCGCGAGTTCGCTTTGCTTTGCCGGCGCGCGGACGAATCCACCCGCGGTGCATTGCTCGACATCGGCAGCGGCGACGGCTTCTGGACCGAACGCTTCGCCCGCCACTTTGAGGCGTCTTACGGGCTGGAGCCCGATCCACAAGCCCTCCGCACGGCGCAGAAACTGCACGGGGCGCGAACACGCTACATCCACGGCTTCGCAGAAAATCTGTGCTTTGAGGAGCAGACGTTCGACTGCGTCGTCAGCGTCAGTTGCTTCGAACATTTCCGTAGCGCGCAGGCTGCTCTCCACGAAAGCTTTCGGGTTCTCAAGCCTGGCGGAAAGCTGGCCATTTCCGTGGACAGCCTTCTACCTGAAAATTCCTCAAAAGAATTCCGCTCCTGGCATAGCAAGAAATATTTCGTGACTGAATATTTCAGCGAAAAGCGCCTAACCGAAATGCTGGTGGAGGCCGGCTTCATCGTCGAGCACCGGCACACGCGCCACTTGATCGCCTCTCGTTTCAGCGCGCGCGTGCGTGAACTGTACCTCCATCATCCACGTTCGCTGCTTTTGCTGTTTCCGCTCTTGTACCTTCTCGTTTTGGCGGCGGACGCTTGGGGAAGGCAGGTCCCCGGCCAGATCGTAGTGATGAGTGCGCGTAAACCCGGCCTCATCCCGGCTGAGGCTCAACCCCCTCTTGAATTTGATCGGGCGCTAACGCCCGCTTGAACTTGCAATCATGCTCGTTTGGAAAGACGCCCATCGCGAACCAGTTTGCCGCTTCGGCATAGCCGGAGACTTTTTGCCAGCGGCTGGATTATCGCCAATCCGCGGCGAAACTTGGTCGGGACAGGCGAAGCTGGTCGCTCCGATCTTTGCGGATCTAGAGTTCAGCGTCGTCAATCTGGAATGTCCCGTCAACATCAAGGGAATTCAGCCGAAGGTTAAAGCGTCTCTAGGCGATAGTTTCGCCGCAGAGACTGCATCCCTAGACTATCTCTCCGTTCTAAAAGCGTCCGTCGTTGGACTCGCGAACAATCATCTCTACGATCACGGTAGGGCTGGAGCGGAGCGGACTCTGCAAACCGTACGCACCAACTTCTCCGTCTGCGGCTTTGGCCGCACGCTTCGGGAACCAGCCTCGGTTTGCATTCGAGACGTCGCAGCCGGCGTGCGAGTTGGAATATGGGCGGCAGCTCGAAATCTTCCCGATTCTTCGAAACGCAACTCCATTGGCATAGAACCTGCGACCCAAGAGCGCGCCGCGCTGGCGCTGGCTCAAATGGAGGAGGGTGATGTGCAATGCCGCGTCGGATTTCTCCATGCGGGAGCCGAGGGCACGAGCTGCCCGGACCCCGACGATGCGGAGCTCATGGAGAAACTTGGTGCAATGGGCTTCGACGTAATCGCCGCCTGCCATTCCCACCGCACCAGCGGATATAAGACAGTTTACGGAAAAAATAACGGCCTAGCGCACTGCTTCTACGGACTTGGAAGCCTGTCCTCTGGCGTTCTGTATTCCCCGCTCGAGCACGAGGGCATTCTCGCCGCGATTTCAGTCGATGCCAGCGGTTCCGTTTGCGTAGTCGAAGCAAGACCTATCCGCCTGGACGAGCGCGGCTGGGGAACAGTCCCCTCAGCGGAACAGGCCGCAGCTATCCTCAATCGCTTTCAAGAAGTCTCCGCTTCTATTCTCGATGGCAGCTACGGTGAAGCGTTCTACCGGGATATCTCGCGAGAGCTGATAAGCACGCAATGGCGCGATGTTCGCGTCGCTTTTCAGCGCGCCGGCTTTCGCGGCATTTTGAAAAAGCTCACTCGTATGCGGCCCGCGCACGTCCGCCGGCTCTATCACAGGAGCCTCACCGCCCTCGGGCTGGGCTAGTCTCCCTCTCCCTGTTTCCGCTTTACCTCAGCACTCCCGTGTTAGGTTCCTACCTCTGTGCCTGCGCTCCGGTCCCATGCTGGATCGCTCCCAAATCCCATCGCTGCTGTTGTTTGGTCACCCGTACAATCTGAGGCCACTTCAGGTCTGGCGCCAGGCACTCCGTGAATTCCGTCTGCGCTCCCCCGCCGATCGCCGGAGATCCGTCCTGCAAGCGGAAATCGTTCGGTCCGGCTGGCGCAGATGCGACAAAACGCGGATCGGCCGCGAAGGAGCTGGCGTCTTGTCCTGTTTTCGCCTTCCATCCAGCCAGATCGGAAAGGGAATTGCGCAAATTGAATCTCTGCGCGTCATCCGGGAAATATTCGTTATTCGCAAGTTCGATTGGCCCTTGCACTCCCGCTTCAATCACGATGTGTTGTTGCGCCGATCCGGCGATAATGTTGTTCCTGATCGAGATATTTCCCGTCTCGGGCGTTGTTTTGCTCACGTAGAGATAAATTCCAAAGCGGTTGTTGTAGCAGGTGTTGTTGAAGAACATGTGACCCGTGTTGTTTGCGAAAATGCAGCTTCCGTTCGGATGGTTGTACACGATGTTGTACAGGAACTTGTTATTCTCCGACGGATGGTAGTCGGTCATCAGCCCGTTCGAACCATTGTCGTGCACCACGTTATAGCGAATGATGTTGTTGCTGGAGCCGACCGCCGGTTTGCTGATATCAATCGAAAGCTCAATTCCAGCATGCGCCGCCTGGTAGCACTCGTTTTTCTCCACGATGTTCGAGCTCGAGCCGGAAAGGCCGACACAATAACCTTCACCCTTGCGTGAGGTATCGAGGTTGGCATACGAAACGTTCCCGCTCACCAGCGAGTCCGTCGTTTGGTGTAAGTAAATTCCCGCGCCATTGTTGTAGGACCTGTTGCCCGTAATCCGTACCTTCGTCACACCGATCTGCTGATCGTTTTTCACCGTGCGGCAGCTGGTTCCTCCGGGACACCCGGCTATGTTGATGCCGATAAATTTGTTGCGATGCACTTCGTTGTTACTCACCGTGACATCGGAAACTGGAAAGTCCGCCAGGCTGCGGTAAATCTGAATACCGACGTTTTCATTGTTCGCCACGAGGTTCGCGTCTACTTTTGACCCCGAAGCTCCTTCCAGGTGAATCCCGTCGCCCGCGCTGTTCACAACGACGCAGTGGCTGATCTCTAGATTGCCCGGCGGCGGCCCCTTTCGCGTTGCAGCAATCGCCCAAATGTTGGAGCCAAGCGCATACGGAGCGGCATTCGCCCCCGACACCTCGATGTTTCTCACTGCGACGCAGTTCTTGCCGCTCAGATTGATCGCGCTCATGCGCGCGCCCGCTTCGACTCCTGATTTAACGAACGCCTGACCCGGGTTCGACGCTGCATTCACATAAAGCGTCCCTGCGCTCCAAAACCAATCCATCGGCTGCTTCAGACCGTCCAGCGCCGTTTGTTTGTTTCCCTTAGCACCGTCAAAAATCACTACGTTGGGTTCAGTGGCTACGTTTGCCTGCCATACGTTGGGGCTCGGACTGGAGTCCCACGCGTTTGGCGGAATCGGATCAGCTCCGCTAATGATGGGCAAGGATCCGTCGCCATAGGCGTCTAAAACAATCGGCCTGCCCTCCGTGCCAGAAGACGGAAAGTTCAACTGCTCGCGCCAGATTTCCCCGCGTTTGAAGAGGATCGAGTCGCCCGGCTGAAACTGGAAGCCGTTGATCTTTTCTAACGATTTCCAGGCGCTCGTCGGTGAAGTACCGCGATTGCCGTCATTGCCATCCTTCGCGTCTACATAATAGGTTGCCGATTGGGCTGGGAAGAAGGGCAGAATGCAGAGCGCGAAGACCAGTAGGTGTCTTCGCATAGGCTCCCTCGAACTTACAAGTCCATTTTAGCATCCACGCCGGCGACTTTGGACTGAAATGTCTGCCAAAACTGAGTCTCAGGAAGGCAAGAGAGAGCGAACAGACTTTGCGAGCCTTCCTAAGCTGTGGGCTGGTCTTAATGGCGCGACCACAACGACAACGCCCAGCGCGCTGCCACAAGTGCGGCCAGGATGATGAAGACGAATAGTAGCAGCCGTTCTCCCGATGAAGGATTGGAGTTTCTGACTGCCATGTCGACGGGCCTCAACTGCCCTGAAAAGGCAACTTCAAAGGGGTGGGCCTCCATTCTAGCCCAGACTCCATCGCCAAAAAACGTGCATACAGGAATTTTGACAGGTCTCAAGACGCTATAGCGGGCCGATGAGTCCGCTCGAGAATGCCTTCAATCCCCTCTTGGCCTGACGCCAACCTTGCCAATTATTCGAGAATTCGAATCGCCCGCCGGTGGGGAGAAGACCCTAGGGTGTGAAGGATTGGGCTCAACAACTCTTGCAGAAACAAAAAGACGGGCGGCGGAAGTCTTCTCAATTTGTTTGTAAATTGAGCGCCGCGCCGCAACTTCCGCCGCCCGACGTCCAGTGTTATCTCAAACCCGAAAACCTCACGTAACTGTCAAAATTACCAGCGAATCGAATATTTACTCGAGAGAAACAAAAGTGGCAATGAAATCGCCAACAGGGACGGGCCGCACGCTTAGTATAAAAATACTACTGAACCGTTCTCGCGTTGAGCTTCTTGATCTGCAATTGGTCCCGCGCAGGCGCCGGGAAAGTTACAGTGGCGTGAATTTCCGTGCCGGCGCCCGGTGCACTGATGATCTGAAAGTCGCCCAGCACCGCGCGCATCCGTTCGCGCATTCCGATTAAGCCAATTCCGCCGGTCTTACTGGATGGATCAAATCCGCTGCCGTCGTCGCATACCAACAGGCGTACCTCGTTAGCGGTATAACTTAGCGCGATGCGCACGCTGGTAGCTCGACTGTGGCGCACGACATTATTCAGAGCTTCCTGCGCCACGCGGAACAGCGCCAATGCCTCTTCCTCGGGCAACGATAGCTTTTGCTCCTCATAATCGAACTGGATGGCCAGCGAGTGCTTGTCCGCCATCCGCGTGCACAATTCCCGCAACGCTGCGGGCAATCCCAGGTACTTCAGCTTGGAAGAATGCAGGGCATGCGACAGTTGGTGGAGATCCGTTCCCAGTTCTCCGGTTGCCAGTTGCGCTCGCTCCACTCGTTCGCGCAACGCGTCATGTTCGTGCAGCAGCTGCCGTACCAGATCGAGCTCAATGCCCAGCAGGGCCACGCGCTGCCCGATATCGTCATGCAGCTCGCGGCTGATACGTCGCCGCTCTTCTTCGTGCGCTTCCATCAAACGCTTTGCCAGTTCCTGCAGCTCCACCTGCGTGCGCTTTAGCTCAGAGACATCCAGCGTCACGCCCGCAATTTTGTCCGGGCAGGATTCGTCGTCCTTGCGGAGCAATTCGCCCTTGCCCAGCATCCACCGGATAGACCCGTTCTTGGCAAACATCCGGAATTCCGCGCTGAACGAGCCGCCCTCGTTGATGATGCGGTTTGCCAAGTCCAGCAGCATGGTTCGTTCGTCGGGATGTACGTGCCTGAGCACATCCGCAAAACGCAGCGGTCCCATTGGTTCGCTGCCTTTTTCGCGAAGCGTGTTGCGGTCAACCCACGCAATGGTTTCGCTCGCGGGGTCGTATTCCCACGCCGTCATGCGTGAAGCTTCCAGCGCCATGGTCAGCCTTCTCCGGCTCTGCTCCAGTTGTTCGCGCGCGCGAATTGCCTCGGTCACGTCCTCGATCATCGCCAAAACAAACTGTCCTTGAGCGGCCCGCGCTCCCAGCACAGAAACGGTGAGGCGTCCCCAGATAACGGCGCCATCCTTTTTCAAATAGCGTTTTTCCAGCTGATAAAAATCGCGCACTCCGGCGATCAGCTCCTGAAAATTTACCAGCGAACGTGCCACGTCCTGCGGTTCGGTGATTTCCCAAAAGCCCTTTTGGATAAGCTCGTTGGGGTTGTAACCCAGCATTCGAGCGAACGCAGTGTTCGTCGTACAAATGCGCCCCTCGGAGTCCACCAGGCAGCAGCCAATCGGCGCCTCTTCGAACAAGTGCCGGAACCGGAGCTCACTTTCGGTGCCCGCTTCTTGCGCCAGCTTGCGCGCGTGGGCGTTTGCGAAGACCGATGCCAGCACCGACAGCTGCGCCACTACTTCGGGATCCCACTCGATTTCGTTCGTGAACGATGTCAGCATCATCGCGTTAGCGGTACCGGTTCCTCCAATCGAAGGCACCAGCGCGAACGATCGCATTCCGGACGGCTCCAGCTGCCGCCGGTCCACTTCCGAGCCGGCAGGCATATCGCTGAGACTCTTCACCAGCACGGGGACGCCTTGCAGGATCGAATCGGTAAGCCAGGGATGTTCAATCGCGCTGAAAGACTCGCGACCGGGCACGTCCAGGGTGGAACTCGCCGTTTGCAGCGGCACGAAGCGCCTACCGTCATTACTTTGTTGATACCAGCAGATGCGGTCCACACCGAGCATCTCACGGATGCCGTTGAGCTCGGTGTGCAAGCCGGCTACGATTTCCGTTGACGTTAAGCTGACGATTCGGGCCGAAGACCGAGCGATCGCTCGCTGCAAGGAATTGATTTTTCGCAACGCGTCTTCCGTGCGGCGGCGCCTCGGGAACTCCACCCACAGCCAGAGCAGCAGCAAAGCTTCCAGAATCAGGAAAATCAACAGCACCGAATCCACGGTCATGTCCCGGATGCTGGTATGCAGCCAGGACGCGTTCTTCAGGGAAGTAATGACCGAACCCCTGCGCGGTGAGGAAAGCAGCATGGACGCTGCGAATAGCAGCACGCTGGCCGTGGACAGAAACAGCGCAAACCAATCCAGCCGCGTCAAGGAAACGAATTTTCCCGACCGAGACGCAAACCGCAGCGGATTCAAATGTCGCATCGTTCACTCCGGCAGAGTGCAGCTTCTACTTACTGCCACGAAATCACAACGCTTCGCGGCCAACCCCGCGATCTCAGACGCGTGTAATCAGCCGCTCCTTCATCGCAAACCGCAGCAAGTCAGAATTCGTCTTCAGCTCAAACTCTTCCATGATTTTATACTTGTGAAACGCGACGGTCCGCGGCGTCACATTCAGCACATCGGCCGCTTCCTTCATGGTCCTGCCTTCTGCAAGCAACTGCAAAACTTCCCGTTGCCTCGGTGTCAGGGATTTCGCGCGCTGCTGCGGATCCCGCACGAATTTCTCAAGCAGGTTCTGCGCCAGATAAGTCGTGACAAAAGTCTTGCCGCGCAGCACTTCCTGAATCGCCTTCACCAGTTCCGCGCTGGCCGACTTCTTCAGCAAAAATCCGGAAGCCCAGCTCCGCAGCACGTCCGCGGCGACTTCCGCATCCTCAGTCATCGTCAGTACAACCAGCTTCGCCCGCGGAACCAGTTTCTTCAGCCGCTCGCCTGCCTCAAACCCATTCAGGATGGGCATGCTCAAATCCAGCAGCACTACATCAGGCTGCAGCTGGACCGCTTTTTCCAGCAACGCCCTTCCGTCTGCGGCCGTACCCACGATTTCAAATTGCGGCTCCAGTAGTTTGGTGAACGCCTCGACCACCAGCGTGTGGTCGTCCGCCAAGAGAACCCGAGGCTTCCCCATGTTCGTTCCCACCGCTTGCCTGGTTGGCACCGGCCCTTTGAATCGGGCGGAAGACACGACCCGTCACGCAACTAGCCGTAAGTCTATCAAGCCAAAGGCCGGGCCGGAACATCAATCCCATAGTTCGTGCAATTCCATCCAGCCCCTGTACCGAAATTCCTCCACATCACGTCCTATTTGCAGTGCCGCTTCTGGAAGTGTGCCTCCGGTTACACGTTTTGTCAGCCAAAATGCAGAGCGGCCGCCAAAAAACGATGAATCGTGCCGCCGTTCAAAATCAAAGGACGGGTTTCTACGCCGCTCTGTTGCTCACGCTTTTTCTGGCTTCGTTCGTAGCACGCTTGTCGGCCGGCCAGCAGTCCGCTCCGCCGTCGCGTGTGCTGGGGACCGTCCAGGCAATCAAAGACAAAACCTTGACGGTTCTCTCGGATTCCGGCACCGCTTCAACCGTCTCTATTGAAGACGCCACCAAGCTTCTGCAAATCGAGCCGGGCAAGACCGACCTGAAAGAAGCCGCGCCCCTTGCGCTTGCCGATCTCCAACCCGGCGACCGCGTCCTGATCAGAGGAGTGTTGTCCGACGACGGAAAAACGCTTCGCGCCGCGTCGCTGATCGCCATGAAAAAGGCGGCCATCTCCGAAAAGCAAAATAAAGAACGCGGGGAATGGCAGCGCGGAGTCGGCGGCCTCGTCAAATCCATCGATCCCACAGCGCAAGCGGTCGTTCTCACCACCAACGGACTCTCCGCCAACAAGGAAGTGGTCTTGCATCTCAGCAAGGACACCGTGCTGCGCCGCTATGCTTCAGATTCGACTCGCTTCGATGCGGCAAAGGTGGCTCCTCTCAGTGCGGTGCAGGTCGGTGATCAACTGCGTGCCCGCGGTTCTCGCAGCGCGGACGGAGCTAACTTCGAAGCGGCGGAGATTGTCTTTGGCACGTTCCGCAACGTTGCCGGAACGGTGGCCAGCATCGACACATCAGGCAACAATGTCGTTGTTCAGGATCTCGCCACGAAATCTTCCGTCACATTGAAGGTTAGTGGTGAATCACAAATGCGTAAGTTGCCCGCGCCATTCGCGGAGCGTTTGGCGGCTCGCCTCAAGGGCCAGTCGGGTGATGCACCAAGTTCGCCAAACGGAGCTTCCACAACCGCAGCGCAGAATCCGCAATCCCAGCAGCAGTCTGATCAAGGCGCGGCACAAGCAAACGGTGCGGGCAACCGCGCAGGCGGCGGGGATTTTCAACAAATGCTTGCGCGCATGCCGGCCGCCACCCTCGCGGATCTGCAAAAAGGCGACGCAGTTATGGTCGTCACCACGCAAGGAACGGAAAAAGATTCGCCGACGGTCATCACCCTGTTGGCGGGAGTCGAGCCCATCCTGCGCGCCTCGCCCAAGGGCGCACAGGACATGATCCTTTCGCCCTGGACTCTCGGCGGTGGAGAACCTTCCGCCAATTGAAACGGCAAACTCGTGCTACGAAACCTTCCATAGGAGAGGTAATGAATCTGTTCGGTAGAGCCACTGCAAAGTTTTTGGTGTTTCTTTTGACGTCGCCCTTCATCTTCGCGATGGGCGCGGCGGCGCAATCCGCGACCGGCTCTTTGCGGGGACAGGTGGTGGACCCTTCTGGCGCCGCAGTAGCCGGCGCGACGGTGCTCGTTCTGCCGGCGCAAGGAGCAACCATCACGTCCACGACAAATCGCGACGGCTCCTACGAAGCTAAAACACTCCTCCCTGGCAAATACACGGTTCAGGCCTTCGCCACTGGCTTCGCGCCATTCGAAGCGAAAGATGTCGCGATCGCTGCTGGCAACACCGCGGTTTTGAACGTCCACCTCAACATCGAAGAGCAAAAGGAAAAAGTCGAAGTTTCCGAAAACGCCGCGACGCTCGACACCAGCGGCGCAAGCAATGCGAACTCCATCACGCTTACCGGCAAGGACTTGGAAGCCCTTTCCGACGATCCCGACGAAATGCAGGACGAACTCACCGCGCTCGCCGGTCCGTCCGCCGGTCCGAACGGTGGGCAAATCTACATTGACGGCTTCACGGCAGGCCAGCTTCCACCAAAATCTTCCATCCGCGAAATCCGCATCAATCAGAATCCGTTTTCCGCCGAATATGATCAGCTCGGCTACGGACGCATTGAAATCCTCACCAAGCCCGGCACCGACAAATTCCACGGCCAATTCATGGTCCATGGCACCAGCGACGCATTCAACGCCAAGGATCCTTTCCTCGGAGCGGCCGAACAGCCCAGCTATCACTCCATTCTCTATAACGGCAACATCGGCGGCCCGCTCAGCAAGAAAGCGTCCTTCTTCTTCAACATCGATCGTCGCAACACCAACGATATCTCCATCATCAATACGCCGGCCCTCGACAGCAATTTCGATCCCATTCAGTTCACGCAAGGCGTCAAAAATCCCCGCACTCGCAGCAATCTCACGCCGCGCCTCGATTATCAGCTGACACCGACCAACACGCTCACCGTGCGCTATCAGTATTACCGTGAAAACGAACAGAACGACGGCATCGGGCAATCCAGCCTCCCGAGCCAGGCCTACAACTCCCTCGACACCGAACACACCGTCCAGATCAGTGATACCCAGACCCTGGGCGAGCACGTCATCAACGAAACTCGTTTTCAGTACGTCCGCTCCAACTCCATGCAGACCGTCTTGGATTTAACTCCATCCATCAATGTAAGCGGCGCGTTTACCGGCGGCGGCAACACTCTAGGTAACCTTCTTGGGACTACGGGCGGATACGAAGTCCAGAACTACACCTCGATCGCCAAGGGGAAACACTTCATCAAGCTTGGCGTGCGCGCGCGCATTGACCGCGATTCGACCGATAAAACTCTAGGATTCAACGGCGCGTTCACCTTCGATTCGCTCACTGCGTATCAGATTACCGAACAAGGGCTAGCCGCCGGCGAGACACCCGGCCAGATCCGCGCCGCCGGCGGCGGCGCCGTCCAGTTCACGCAAACCGCCGGCAACTCGTTCGTGCAGGACAACTACGCCGATCTCGGCTTCTACGTTCAGGACGAGTGGCGCATCCGGCCCAACATCACCGCGAGCTACGGCCTCCGCTACGAATGGCAGACTCAGCTCAGCAATGATGGCGGGCTCGCTCCACGAATCGGCCTCGCTTGGGGCCTCGGTAAGAACAAGCAGGGCACTCCAAAAGCGGTACTGCGCGCGGGCTTCGGCCTCTTCTACACCCGGCTGAAGCAGCAGTACATCGAGCAAGCCCTATTGCTCAACGGCGTCACACAACAAAGCTTCGTTGTGACCAATCCCGATTTCTTTCCGAATCTGCCGACTCCCGCGGAACTTGCCGCAGCGCAAACCTCGCCTACGATTTACCAGATTGCTCCGGACTGGAAAACTCCGTACATCATTCAGTCCGGCATCACTTTGGAAAAGCAAGTAACGCGCAACGCCAACCTCGCTATCACCTACTTGAATTCGCGCGGCGTCCACGCGCTTATGACGCGCAACATCAATGCTCCTCTTCCGCCAACTTACGATCCATCCGACCGGCCGCTCGGCGCCGGCGGCAATATCTATCAGTACGATACTTCGGGCGACTTCAAACAGAACCAGTTCATCGTCAATGGCAATGTGCGCATGGGTAGCAAGCTCTCTCTCTTCGGCTACTACACACTGAACTACGCGCGCAGCAACACTTCCGGCGTGACCAGCTTTCCCTCAGATCAATACGACCTCGCGCTGGATTACGGGCGCACCGCCTTTGATATTCGCAACCGTCTGTTTTTGGGCGGCACCATCGGTTTGCCGTATATGTTCCGTTTGAGCCCGTTCCTGGTGGCGAGCTCCGGCGTTCCGTTCAACGTCACGAGTGGGGTGGATGCGAACAACGACTCCGTGTTTACTGACCGGCCGAACTATGCGCAGTTCCAAAGCGCACTGGCGAACGCGGAAGCGCTCGGAACGGTTCGCAGCGGCGTTAGCTTCGATTGCAAGCCGCCTTCGGGTCAGACCGAAATTCCCATCTACTGCGGCCAAAGTCCCGCGCGCTTTGCTCTCAATCTTCGCTTGAGTAAAACTTTCGGCTTCGGGAAGAAAGCGCAAACCAATACGGCCCGCGGCGGGCCGATGAGCGGCGGAACTTTTGGCCGTGGTCCCGGTGGCCCGGGAGGTGGCGGCGGTCGCGGCGGTGGAATGTTTGGCGGGGCCGACAGTTCGGGCCAGCGGTATAGCCTGACCCTTGCGGTTTCGGCGCGGAACATTTTCAACGACGTAAATGTGGGCGCACCGATCGGAATCATCACGTCGCCGATCTTTGGCCAGTCCATCTCTCAACCGGTCGGCCCCGGCAGCGGTTTGTACTCGAATCGCCGCATCGAGCTACAGGGGACGTTCGCGTTCTAGCTAGTCGAGATCCTTCTCTTTCTTTT
>UEXQ01000044.1_pt1 | contig 13066 bp, 12 predicted proteins | sample 4301111 | NCBI WGS metagenome assembly UEXQ01 (sample SAMEA4773181, study PRJEB27434) | metagenome | biome: 2259; feature: agricultural soil; material: soil | place: USA | collected 2014-09 | depth 0.25 m
GCTAAAAACCAAAAAGACTGAATTTTTGTCGGGCCCGCCAAAGGAAGTCGCCGCCAAGCTGGTCGAAAAACTCAGATTCGAAGCGCGGGTGATCTAACCATGAAAATCCTCGTCATCACCGAGCAGCGCCAAGGCAAATGGAACAACACCAGCTTCGAAACGCTGGCCGCGGCACAGCAAATCGCGGCGGCCGCCCCTGGCACGGTAAGCGCGGCCGTTGTCGGCAAAGGGCTGGACGCATTCGCGGCGGAACTCGCTTCCAAAAACCTTGCCGAAGTCTTGCAAGTCGAGCATGACCTTCTCGAAAACTACACACCCGACGGATTCTGCGTCGCTCTAAGACAAGTCGTCGAGTCCAGCAAGCCCGACCTCGTTCTGTTCCCTCATACCTATCAGGTCCGCGACTTCGCGCCAAAGCTCGCCGCTATGCTAGGCAAGGGAATGATTGGGGACTGCATCGGGTATCGCAGCGAAGGAGGAAAACTCATCTTTGTCCGCCAGATGTTCCAAGGCAAAACCGCAGCCGATGTTTCCTTTGTCGGTTCCGGCCCATGGTTTGCTTCCTTTCAGTCCGGAGCTTATCGTGCCGATCAAGTCGCCGCTTCCGACAGTGGCGCAAAACCGATCAACAAGATCAATGTCGAGTTAAAGCCCGAGCAAATCCGCACCAAGCCACTCGAACTGTTCAAGGAAGCCAAGTCCGCCGTCGATCTTACGCAAGCCCCGCTCATCGTCGCCATCGGCCGCGGCATCAAGGCTCCTGAAAACATTCCGCAAGCGGAAGCTGTTGCTAAGGCTCTTGGCGCAGAAATCGCAGCCTCCCGCCCCATCTGCGACGAAGGCTGGCTCCCCATGGAGCGCCAGATCGGTAGCTCCGGCCAGACCGTCGCGCCCAAACTTTATCTCGCCCTCGGCATCAGCGGCGCCATCCAGCACGTTGTCGGCATGAAGGGTGCGCGCGCCATCGTCGCCATCAATAAAGACCAGAACGCCCCCATCTTCGAAATTGCCGACTATGGTGTTGTCGCGGACATCTTCGAAATCATGCCCGCCCTCACCGAAGAACTGCAAAAAGCGAAGTAACGAAGGCGAAGTCGCGGCTTCGGTACGGCTGAGCTCGTGCTCGCCCCTGCTCTGCTAAGATGTGAATAAAATGGCCACTCAGCGCGAACAACTCGAAGCGGACGTTCTAATTGTCGGCGCGGGCCCTGCTGGATTGTCCTGCGCTCTCCATCTCGCCAACGTCATCAAGAAGCACAACGAATCAGGCGCAAAACCCGAACTCTCCCCGGAAAACATCTACGTCCTAGAAAAGGGCCGCGAGATCGGCGCGCATCAGCTTTCCGGCGCCATCATGAACCCGAAAGCCCTCGCCGAACTCGTTCCCGATTTCCAAAAATCCGCGCCGCTCGATGCTCTAATCACCGATTCTGCCGCGCTGTTGTTCACGCAAGGTTCTTCGTTCCGTTTTCCCATCACGCCGCCACCGTTCCAAAACAACGGCAACTACGTCGTCTCGCTCAGCAAAATCGTGAAGTGGCTCGGCAGCCTGGTCGAATCCGCTGGCGTCAATGTCTTCAAGGAATTCGGCGGCGCGGAACTGGTTTACGAAAACGGCGCCGTCGCTGGCGTCATCACGGAAGACAAAGGTCTCGACAAAAACGGCAAGCCCAAGGACAACTACACGCCCGGCTACGAACTCCGCGCGAAAGTCACGGTCCTCGCTGAGGGCACGCGCGGCTCCCTCACAAAGAAACTCGTCGCTGAAAAAAAACTCGACAACATCAATCCACAAAGCTACGGCATCGGTGTCAAGGAACTCTGGGACATCCAGCCCGGCCGCATCGAACCCGGTTATGTCGCGCACACCTTAGGCTGGCCCGTTGCAACCGATATGTACGGCGGCGGCTGGATTTACGGCCTTTCAAACAATCGCCTTTCCATTGGCTTAGTCATCGCACTCGAATACGCCGACCCGCAATTTGACCCGCACGCCGCATTTCAGAAATGGAAGACTCACCCGCACATAAAGGAAATTCTCGCAGGCGGCAACCTCGTCCGCTACGGCGCAAAATCGCTGCCGTACGGCGGTTGGTACGCCATGCCGCGCAACACCGTAGACGGTGCGCTCATCATCGGTGACTCGGGCAGCTTCCTCGACTCACAGCGCCTCAAAGGCATTCATCTCGCCATGAAAAGCGGCATGCTCGCCGCCGAGACAATTTTCGAGGCACTCAAATCAGGTGACGCCACAAACAAGACGCTAGGCGGTTTTCAGCGGCGCGTCGAGCAAAGCTACATCCGCGACGAAATGTGGAAGGTCCGCAACTTCCACCAATCTTTCCAACATGGCATGTGGCAGGGGTTCGTCCACACCGCGTTTCAGCAGATCACGGGCGGCCGCGGCCTGACCGATCCGATGCGCGCCGACGCTGGCTACAGGCACTACAAAAGACGCAACGGCGCCACTCCACCGCCAAATAGTGAAGATCGTTTCAAGGGCGACGGCAAGCTAACCTTCGATCGGCTGACAGACGTCTACCATTCCGGCACGCGCCACAACGACGACCAGCCCTGCCACCTACACATCCTGCAGCCCGATATCTGTGTTACGAAATGTGTCGAAGAGTACGGCAACCCCTGCCAGTATTTCTGCCCGGCCGCCGTTTACGAAATGGCCAAAGAATCCAGCGGCGCCATGAAACTAAAAATCAATTTTCCCAATTGTGTCCACTGCAAGACCTGCGACATCGCCGATCCTTATCAAATCATCGACTGGGTCGTCCCCGAAGGCGGTGGCGGCCCCAACTACGAAGGCATGTGACCATCAAGGGAGGTCGTTCGAGGGACAGAGTCTGGAAGGCTCCTACTTGCCTTGCCCGTTTCAAGAGCTTGGCGTCCAAAGACTCTTAAGAAAGGTCTTAACTCGGTCCACCAGTCCTGCGCTTACCGGCGCAGCCGGCTTAGCCGGCGGTTGGTTTTGCGGTTTTGTCGCGGCCGACAGCGACTTGCTATGAACGGGCGGTGCCTCGCCCACCACCTGGCTCTGAAAAATCAGCGTCGGTCTCACCCTTACGCGACGCACCACCAGAATCAGCTTTGGATCGGGCTCGTCCTGCACCTTCTGGCTCGCGTCATACCGCAGCGGCGGCATATACACCTGGTAGGTTGGCTCGACCTCCGGCTTTGGCGCCTCCACGGGCCCGCCAATCTTTTTCGGCGGCAGCGGATTCTTCAGCACGGCGCTTCTTTTCACCTCTTCAGTGGTAGCCAAGGCGCTGATTTGCGGCGCGCTAGGTTCCGGAGCGCCTCCTTTGGCGTTGCCGGCCATCTCCACGGAATACGGGTCGCACGCACAGAGGGCATTGTTGTTGCGTAATCCGTCGAGCTGGCCGTTGGCCAGCGACACATCGCTCCCCTGCGGCACCACAATGCTCTGGTTGCCGAACTGCTCCTGCAGGCGCACCGCTCCGCGCCCGGCTCGGACGCACATTAGCCCGGGTGAATCGAATCCCACTAGTAAATCTGTCGGGCCGTCGCCAATGGCGATGGACTTAGCCAGAATCTGCGTGGTGAAGACGCTCAGCGCCAGTTTGCCCTCGAAGTGCGCGTGGATCGTCCCGCTGTCCAGCGCGATGGTCAATCCGTTTGCAGCCTTCAGCAGCGAAATGTGCGCCGGGCCGCAAATGGCGATGTTTCCACCGCCCACCAAGTCAATGCGGGCGTGCCCGCTTTTCACGCGAACGTCCGCGCCGCTGCGCAGCAGAGTCTTCACTTCATTGCCGACAACCTGCACGCTCATCGGCCCCTTCAGCGCAATCGCCTGTCCTTCGATCGTGCCGATGATTTCACCTTGCGGTTCTTGCGATGCGTGCTGCGCGAAGGATGGTCCGGCCAAGAAACCAGCCGCAGCGGCCATGACGAGCAGCAGTTTCGCGGCGCGGAACACACTCGTTGCGGCGCCATACGGCTCTTTGGCTTGGGGCTTCCGGCAGTGCATACTCAATGCGCGAATCGCTCTAAATCGCTCTTCTTTATACTATACGTCGCGTGAACTGCGGCCACAGAGAATAGGCGAGGTTTGTAGGACTCACTTCTCAATCAACCGCTGACCGCTTGCCGATGACTAACGCTGAAAATCCATCCAGCTCATCCGGGTCGGCAGGGGAGTCCTCTGAACCCCACGAAGTCAACGTCCATTATGATACCCGCCTACCTCAGCTTCCCTGGTCGCGCCGCCTCCAGATCCCTATCATTGCTGCCGCAGTTTATTCGCTAATTCGCGTCCTCGGCCCTACACTCCGCTTTGAAGTGCTTGGCTGGCATCACGCGCAGGACGTCAAAGCCTCCGGCCGCCGCTGTGTTTGGGCCTTCTGGCACCGCATCATCATTCCAATTTCCTGGTGGGCTCGCAATATGGGCATCGTCGTAATGAATACCACCGCGTTCGACGGTCGGTGGACCCGCAAAGTTATCGAATGGCTGGGCTTTGGCACGGCCCAGGGGAGTTCCTCGCGTGGCGGCTTGCGCGGGCTTGCCGTGATGGCCAAACGCATCGAGGAAGGGAAGGACTGCGCGTTCACCATAGACGGTCCTCGCGGACCGCGCTACGTCGCCAAGCCCGGTCCGGTCATGCTTGCCCGCCGCACCGGTTGCCCTATCACTGTCTTCCACATCGGCGTCGAACACGGCAAAACCTTCGAAAACACCTGGGACCACTTCTTGCTTCCGCGGCCCTTCAGCCGCGTCGTGATTATCTTTGCCCCGCCTATCGAAGTCTCGAAGGATGCAGACGCTGCCGCGCTCGAAGCCAAACACAATGAAATGCAAAAGGAACTCGAACGAGTCCGCGACATCGCCGAAGGCTGGTTTACGCTGTCCGAATCCGAACGGAATCGATGGCGGGCCGAATTTGGTTCGTAGAATTCCTGACTATTTTCCGGCGCGAAAAAAGAGCTGGTAACACCACCATCACTCGCTCTGCGGCCGCTCCGAAAGCTTCACTTTCACATCCATCTTCTTCCCGCCGCGATACAGGGTCACGGTCACCTCGTTGCCGGGCCGCTTCTTGTTCAATATGAGATTCACATCCAGCGAGTTGGCGACCTTTTGTCCGTCAATCGCGGTGATGACATCGCCACCGACGTAAAACCGGCGCATTCCCGCTTGAGCTACTCGATCGCCGCCGCGAATCCCGGCTTCGGATGCTGGTCCCCCGCGCGTTGTGCGTTGCACCAGCAGCCCCTCTTGCGCTGGAAGCCCCAGCGCTTCGGCGAACGACTCATTGATCGGAATCGTATCAATTCCCAAAAACGCCTGGTGCACTCTGCCGTCGGTGATCAAGTCATGCGCAATTCGCTTCGCCGTATTGACCGGAATTGCAAAGCCGATGCCCGCCGTCGTTCCTGTCGGCGTGTAAATTGCCGAGTTGATCCCGATGACTTCGCCGTGCGAATTGATCAGCGGGCCGCCGGAATTTCCGCGGTTGATCGCCGCGTCGGTCTGAATCGCTTCATCAATGAACGTTGTCTGGCTGGTCTGTACCGTGCGGCCCAAAGCGCTCACCACTCCCGTCGTGAGCGTACTCTGGAATCCAAAGGGATTCCCAATCGCCAGCACCTTCTGACCGACTTGTAACGCCGCCGAATCGCCCAGCGGCAACGCCACCAACGGCTTGCCCTTGGGCTCGATCTTCAAAAGTGCCACGTCATTGCGCTGATCCGCGCCAATGAACTTTGCTGGATAGCGCGACTGGTCTCCCAGCACCACTTCGATCGACTGTGCGCCTTGCACCACGTGGAAATTCGTCAGGATGTACCCTTTGTTGTCGATCACAAACCCGGATCCCGCGCCTTCTACCGGCACCGGGTCCATCCAGAAATCGTATTCCGTCGCCTTGGTTAGCACGTTGGCAACGGCCGGCGATGCCTGCCGGTAAATCCGTACGTTCAACACTTCGTCGTTGCTCAACGCCGCATCGCGCTCCGCCAGGCTGACATTCCGCACGCTGCCGGTATCGCCGATGATCGGAGGCACGGCTTCGACGTTGACCGGCTCGCGCGGACCCCAGCGCGCACCCGCCCAGTACGCCACCAAAATCAAAATCGCGATTACGGCCAGCGGCCGCAGCACAGAACTTCTTTTTCCATACGCCATGGAACTTCTCCCTTTCGTCGCTGCTCCGAGATGATAACGCTATGGCCAAGTACAGTTCAGTTCGAACGCGATGCCGTGCGCAGCCTGGCGACCAACGCGTCCACTTGGCACCGCGTCTCTTCCATAGAACCCGAACAATCGATTTTTTCTTCGGCCAAGGCCAACTTTTCCTGGACTGGCATCTGCATCGCGATTCGCCGCCGCGCTTCCGTTTCGCCCATCCCTCGTTCCATTAGACGTGCCAGCTGCTGTTCCGGAAGGCACCAGGCCACCGCCACCCCGTCCAGCCTATTGTGCAGTCCGGCCTCAAAAATCAAAGCTGCCTCTACGAACGCAGCCGGATAAAAACCGGATTTTTCCAGTTCTGAAAGTTGTCCGAGAACTTCAACTTCCACGCGAGGATGAATGATCTCATTCAGCTGATCAAGTTTTTGCCGGTCGGCAAAAACGGCTGCGCCCAGTCGGGTACGGCTGATTTTCCCATCCCCGTCCAAAATGTCTGGCCCGAATCGGGCGATCACGTCGTCGTACGCGGCGCCGCCCGGCCCGATCAGCGCATGCGAAATTTTGTCCGCTTCCAGCACGGGCAATCCGTGCTCGCGCAGCATCGCCGCCACCGTGCTCTTTCCGCTGGCGATTCCCCCCGTCAAGCCGTAGCGCAACATGAATGAATTCAGCGGGCCGTAGCGGCCGGCTGTGACTGATCTTCGCTTGCCAAACCAACTCCACGGCGTAGATTTGCCGCCTTTACCGTGTTGCTCATCAGCATGGTGATCGTCATGGGGCCGACACCGCCTGGTACGGGCGTGAGCGCACCGGCCGTGTTCAGCGCGTCGGGATGCACATCTCCCACCAGCACATTTCCCTTCGCCGCAAACTTTTCGAGCCGCGCCGGAAAATTGGCCAGCAGCCGCTTTGCCTCCGCAGCATCCGTCACTTTGTTCGTACCAACGTCAATCACCGCTGCACCCGGCTTGATCCAATCCGCCCGCACAAATCCCGCTCGACCGATCGCTGCAACCAGAATGTCCGCTCGCCGGATAATTTCAGGCAAATCGCGCGACTTCGAATGGCACACCGTCACTGTCGCATTAGCGTGCAGTAACAACAGCGCCATCGGCTTGCCAACAATGTCGCTCCGCCCCAGCACAACCGCATTCGCGCCTTCGACCGCAATTCCATTGCGTCGCAAAATCTCCATGCACCCCGCCGGAGTGCACGCCACCAACCCTGGCCGGTTGCTCACCAGCATCCCCATACTCACCGGATGAAACCCGTCCACATCTTTCGCTGGTGATACGGCTTGCAAAACGCGTTTCGCATCTACCTGCGGCGGCAGCGGCAGCTGAATCAAAATCCCATCCACGTTGTCGTCACGGTTCAGATCGTCAACTAACTGCAGCATCCACTCAGTAGTCGCGCTCGCCGGAGGCGTATGTAGCCAGCTCGCCAGTCCCAGCTGCTCGCACGCAGCAATCTTGCTTTTTACATAAAGTTGCGAAGCCGGATTCTCTCCAACCAGCACCGCCGCAAGCCCTGGCCGCACTCCTCGCGCGGTCAGCGTTGCGACCTTGTCCTTCAACTCCGCGAAAATCTCATCGCGGATCTTTGTCCCATCCAAAATCCTCGCTGTCATGCGAAAAGCATAGCACACGCACCACAACTGATTTGCGTGCCGACCTTTCGCTGATTTCTCGTTACTTCGCGGGCGGCCAGCTCGGGGTGGCACCAGGGCTCGCTGAAACTCCAGACATTCTTGCTACTCTAATTGAGAATCTATGACGCTCTCCCCCTCCGACCGCAGTCGCAAAGAACTCGAAAATCAGGCCCGCGCCGAAGGCCGCCTGCCTCCCGGCCAATCCCTCACTCTGAAATGGCCGGTCCTCCACTACGGCAGCGTTCCACACTTCAACGAATCCACATGGGACTTCAAGGTGTCCGGTGAAGTGGCTACCCCCGCAAAACTCTCCTGGAAAGAATTCCTCGCGCTTCCGCAAATCGAAGCCACTTCCGACTTTCACTGCGTCACGCGTTGGAGCCGGCTGGACAATCGATGGACCGGGGTCCTCTTCACCGAACTCCTCAAACTCGTTCAGCCAACTCCAGCGGCCAAACACGCGCTGGTTCTGGCCGAAGAAGGCTACACGTCCAACATTCCACTCGCCGATCTCACGCGACCCGACGTTCTCTTCGCGCACTCGCACGACGGCGAACCACTCACGGCCGAACACGGCGGCCCGCTCCGACTCATCGTTCCGCACCTCTACGCGTGGAAATCCGTCAAGTGGGTCCGCGGCTGCTTGCTCGTTAGCGAAGAACGCCTCGGCTTCTGGGAACGTAACGGCTATCACGCCTACGGTGATCCGTGGAAAGAGCAGCGATACTCCGGCACTTGATCTTGCGCCGCGTCTTACCGCGACGCGCCCTCAGCAGACTTGCCAGAAAATCAGTTCGCTCGACCCTTCCAGCCCGCTTTCCTTCTCGTGAAGGATCATCAGCGCTTCGTTCAACACGGCACGCACCAGCCACCGGCGAAATTCGCCGTCGCTTCGAAACCGGCGGCGCTGGCTCGCGGCCGCTGCATAACTCCTTTGCATCGCTTCTTCAACGTCAGCGTCGCCGCTGAGCACACGCTGGGCGATCAGCCTGAGTAACCCTCTGTAGCGCAAGAATTCCTGCTCAAAATCCTCCTGCTTTCCGTCTGCCTCAGCGACACTTCCACGTTTACTCGGATTCATAGGGACCTGGATTCACGCCGACGATTCCGCTGCGCGACTTGCATCGATTTGCCGTTTGCAGCTTATACGGTTGAGTCCCAGTATTCCGCACTTCGCACTGTGATTTGTCGCGGCGCTATCTTCGCAACGTAAATTTTCCTTCACGATTCCTATGGCGCGCTCGCGCCAGCCAATGAGTCCTTTTTGCTATACTGTTCTGCAGAATCGGAGCTGAAAATGCCTATCTACGAATACGTCTGCGACGATTGCAACACTCAGTTCGAAAAAATCGTCTTCAACCGCCAGCAGGAAATTTCTTGCCCCAAATGCTCCTCGAAGAAAGCCGCCATCCAGCTTTCCGTCTTCAGCTCCGCCGTCGCCGGCGGCTCGCCCAAATCCTCCTCCGGTTCCTCCGGTGGCGGCGCATGCTGCGGCGGTGGCTGCGGCTGCCACTAGGTCTTGGGGCACAGACTTTAGTCAGTGCACGCGGGTCGCCGCTCACTCGCATTCTTGCAACACATACCTCGGTCGATCCTGAATTCGTCTACGACGTGTTGGCCGCCTCGCCCCATCTTCGGTTATCCTAGCCTCCACCGTAGATTGAGCGTATAGCTTGGCCTCTTTCCCAGACTCCATTGGCCCGTACCGCGTCCTCTCGCAGGTCGGCGAGGGCAGCATGGGTGTGGTCCTCAAAGCCCGGGATCAGCGCCTTAATCGCACCGTTGCGCTCAAACTCATCCGTTCCTGCTCTGGTGATCCTCAGAAACGCCAGCGCTTCTGGCAAGAAGCCCGCGCGGCCGCGCAAGTCGCCCATCCCAATGCCTGCCGCCTTTATGACATCACCGAAGAAGCCGACGAGCTGGTGCTTGTCATGGAATTCGTCGAAGGCGAATCGCTCGCCCAGCGTCTTCAGCAAGGGCCGCTTCCTGCACGCCAGGCAGCGCAGATCGCGCTTGAACTTCTCTCCGCTTTGCAGGCGTTTCACAAACTTGGCATCGTCCACCGCGATTTAAAACCTGCTAACATCCTTCTCTCTCCTCACGGTGCGAAGCTCCTCGATTTCGGCATCGTCAAAAATGTTTGTCTGCCCGAAGCCGACGAAACGGCAGAAACGCTCAGCGACACGACCATCGCGGGCATTTTTGTGGGCACGCCGCGCTACGCCTCACCCGAACAGTTCAACGGCCGCGCCGTCGACGCCCGCTCCGATCTCTTCTCGCTCGGCGCAATCCTCTTTGAAATGCTGACCGCCCGGCCGGCCTTCGCCGGCGAAACTTTCGCCGAACTCTGCCACTCCGTTCTGCACGTCACTCCCCCTGCTCTCACCGGTTCCTCAGCCATCACCGCGCTCGGCCGCCTGGTGCACACTGCTTTGGCCCGTGCACCGCAAGACCGCTACCAGTCCGCCGAAAAAATGGCCGAGGACCTCCGCAAAGCTCTCCTTGCCGAGGGCATCGACACCGTCGCCCGCGCGAAAACTCTGCGCCGCATGATCGTCCTCCCGTTCCGCCTCATGCGCCGCAGCGAAGACCTCGAATTCCTCACCTACAGCCTGCCCGAATCCATCACCGTTTCCCTTTCCAACCTCGATAATCTTGCTGTCCGTTCATCGCTCATCGCCGCGCAATATGCCCAGGACGTTCCCGATTTTCAGAAAATCGCCGATGAAACCGAAGTGGACGTCATTCTCAGCGGCACACTTCTTCCCGTGGGTGAGCAAATCCGCATCACCGCTCAGCTCGTCGAGGTTCCAGGTGGCGCCGTCCTCTGGTCTCACTCTTCCGACGTCAGCGTCCGTCAGCTCCTCCAACTCCATGACGAGATCGTCAGCCGCGTCGTGGAAGCGATTCTTCCCGCCCTCAGTCCGAAGGATGTTGCGGCGCTCCATCAGGATCGCCCGGCAAGCCCGACGGTTTATCAGCTTTATCTCCGCGCCAACGAATTCTCCCGCGGCTGGCAGAATCTTCCCGCTGCAATCGGACTCTACGAACAATGTGTGCAACTGGAGCCGCGATACGCTCCGGCGTGGGCGCGCCTCGGCCGTGCTCGCTGGCTTCACGACAAATACACCGCCGGTTCAGCCGCTGGTCTTCGTTCCGCCGAAGAAGCTTTTCAGAAGGCCTTTGAACTAAGTCCCGACCTTCCTCTCGCGCACAATTTCTACACTCACCTTCAGGTCGATCAAGGCTGCAGTCTCCAGGCCTTGCAACGTCTCCTCGACTTGTCCGCCGGGCGCCATACCGATCCTGAACTCTTCGCCGGGCTCGGCCACGTCTTCCGCTACTGCGGCCTGCTGCAGCCCGCTCTCTTCGCCCACCATGAAGCGCGCCGCCTCGATCCCCGCATCCCCACAACTCTCAATCACACCTACTTCATGCTCGGCGACTACGAACGCGCTCATACCGCCTCTCAGCACGACTTTGGTTATGGCAGCGCGCTGGTTCTCGCCATGCTCGACCGCATCCCCGAGGCCATCATCATTCTCCGCCAGCACGAAGAGACCTTTCCCTGGCGCCTCAGCCGCCTTTTCCTGACCTCGATGCGCGCTCTATTGGAAGGGAATCGCGAAGAAAGCCTGCGTGCCAGCGAAGAGCTGATGAATGCGACGTTCCGTGATCCGGAGGGCCACTACTACCAGGCTCGACAGTTAAGTTATCTCGGCGCCGAAGACTGGGCTCTCGAGATGTTCTCCCGCGCCGTCGATAACGGCTTCTTCTGCTACCAGTCCTTCGTCCGCGATCCCTGGCTCGACCACCTGCGCGACAAACCCGCCTTCTCCGCTATCATGCAAAAGGCCTCGCATCTCCACCAGGAGGCCGTCCTCATCCTGCGCTCCAGCGCCGCCGGCACCCTCCTCGGCCTCGCCGCCGAACCTTACGGACCCTGACTCCGGCGATTCTCGTAGTGGCGGGTCCGTAGCCCCGCGCTTTTTCTGTTTAAGCTTTCTCGTCACTTTCCATTGCTATACAATTTCGAGCACTTTCACGTGGGAGGTTCTCTCCGTGTCCGCCCAACCTGTTACCACCGTCGAACACAACAAACAACTCGTGCAACGCTGGTTCGATGAGGTCTGGAATCAATCCCGCCGCGAAACTATCTTTGATCTCTTCGCCCCCGAGTGCGTCCTCTACGAAGGCCACACTCCCATTCGCGGCCCGCAGGAATTCGCTGACTTCCACGACCGCATCCGCGCTCAATTCGACGATGTTCACATCGAGCAGGGCGTCACTCTTGCCGAAAATGACCTCGTCAGCCTCCGCTGGACCGTCTCCGGCACCCACAAAGCCACCGGCAAAAGCACGAAAGTCACCGGCATCTCTATCGTCCGAGTCAAAGACGGCCGCTTCGTCGAAGCCTGGCAAAATTGGGACGCCGCCAGCATGGCCGCCCAACTCACGGGCTCTTCCGCCTTTCTGTTCTAGTTCAACTGGGCGCCCAAAGATCAGCAGTGACCCTGGTCGGGGTGGGGTCCACTCGGCCAACTCGACAAGTCGTCCTGTCGTAAGCTCTTATTGTTCAGCTATTTGCCACGACATAGATAGATCCCAAGTTCAAATTTGTTCCGTGGAGGACTGCCACCGTGCGGCCTATCGGTGACGATACCCTTTTATGTAGGAAGGAACTTCTGTGCCTGCGTTCAGCCGCGCGTCGGCGATGGGCTCGGCCGGGACTACCGGCAGGGGCAAAACGCCTGCCCACACTGGCAGGGAATAGTCCTCTTCGTCGTCAATCGGGCCTCCCGTACGCACCTTGGCCGAAACCTCTTCTAGCGGCAGCGCCAGCACGGTCGTCGCCTTCAGCTCTTGCTCAGCCGGCCAGCGAATCTCGTCCCAGCGGCCCGTCATGATGTGCTCGGTGAACAGCCGCAGCGCTTCCATCTTTTCCGCGGGATCTTCCACCAGCCGCGCCGTGCCCAGCACCATCACCGACCGGTAATTCACTGAGTGATGAAACGCCGACCGCGCCAGCACCAGCCCGTCCGTTAGCGTCACCGTCACGCACACCGGCACGCCCTCGCTCAGCGTCCGCAGCATTCTGCTCGCAGCCGATCCGTGGAGATACAACGTCTCGCCGCTCCGCCCGAAGTTCGTCGGTATCACGAACGGCTGCCCGTCCACAACGAACCCGACATGGCACACAAACGCCTCATCCAAAATTTTGAAAACCGTCTCGCGATCATACGCGCCGCGCTT
>UEXQ01000371.1_pt1 | contig 13042 bp, 8 predicted proteins | sample 4301111 | NCBI WGS metagenome assembly UEXQ01 (sample SAMEA4773181, study PRJEB27434) | metagenome | biome: 2259; feature: agricultural soil; material: soil | place: USA | collected 2014-09 | depth 0.25 m
CGCGCGGGAGTATACGCGGCAACTCGATGATGAGGTTCAGTTTCATCTGGAGCAGCAGATTGCGGAGAACGTTGCAGCGGGGATGAGTCGGGAAGAGGCACGGCATGCAGCGCTGCGGGTCTTTGGAAATCCCGACGTGGTCAAGGAGGAGACGCAGGACACCTGGGGATGGATTCGTCTCGAACAGGCGCTGCGCGACTTGCGGAATGGGGCGAGATCGCTGTCGCGGACGCCGCGGTTTGCGCTCGCGGCGGTATTTGTGATGGCCCTGGGGATCGGCGCGACGACAGCAATGTTTACGGTGGTCCGATCAGTCCTTTTGGAGCCGCTGCCGTACAAGGAGCCGAGCCGGTTGCTGCGTCTCTACGAGTACTTTGATGAGAGATTCAAGCTCAACGCTTCGGCTCCCGGAGTATTCGCTGACTGGAAGAAGCAAAACACGCATTTGTTGGACTTGGCGATTTTTTCGTTCCGGACGGAGTACAACCTTTCCGAAACCGGCGGACAGCTTCCAGAGAAAGTACCAGGCGCGGAGTGTTCGGCGAGCCTGTTCACGGCGTTCGGAGTGCAGCCGGCCGTTGGACGAACGTTCACCATGGAGGAGGACCAACCGTCGGCGAATGGCACGGTCGTTTTGAGCTGGGGACTGTGGAAGAGGCGATTTGGGGGCGATGCGTCGATCCTAGGCCAAACGATACGCCTGGATGCAAAACCCTATACCGTGATCGGGATAATGCCCGCGTGGTTTGCCTATCCAGAACAGAACACACAACTGTGGACTCCGATTTACCACGAAGAGGCCGCCGATGACATGCAGGCTCTGGACAACCATAGTTTCGGCGCAGTCGGACGACTCAAGCCCGGAGCCACCGAGGCCGAGGCGAAAGCGGAACTTTCTGTGATTACGAAGAGGCTGCGCGATGACCACAAGGACAATCCTTTTGTAAGCAAAGGGGCTGACACGCGGCCCTTGCTCGAGGACGTGGTCGGAGACGTGAAAACGCCACTCTATGTTCTGCTGGCGGCGACGGGTTGTTTCCTTTTGATTGCGTGTCTGAATGTGGCGAGCTTGCTGGTGGCGAGAGCGGCCACACGGCGGAGGGAACTCGCGATTCGCACAGCGCTGGGCGGAAGCCGTTGGCGACTGCTGGCGGAACATTTGACGGAGAGTTTTGTCTTGGCGGCTGCCAGCGGAGTGACCGGATTGCTGCTGGCATATGCAGCGGTGCAATGGTTTGTGACGGCGCGCCCGGATGTCAGCCGAGTGGAAGGTATTCGCATTGATGGCTGGGTAGCGGCGTTTGCGGCCGGCTTGGTATTCCTTTGTGCGCTTTTCGCGGGAATGATGTCAATGCTGTCGGGCAAAGACCTGCAGGTGCTGTCTGCGCTGCAAGAATCCTCGCGTTCCCACGGCGCAGGGCCAGTGCGCGTGCGTCTGCGCAAATGGCTGCTGTCGCTCGAAGTGGGACTTACCGTCGTGTTGCTGATCGGAGCGGGTTTGTTGCTGAAGAGCTATCAACAACTGCGCACCACGGATTTGGGATGCATCACGGACGATGTGCTGACCATGCATTTCAGCCTGCCTGATGCGGCGTACAAGCAATCGGCCGGGCGGGTTAATTTCTACGAAACGCTCCTGCAGCGCGTGCGCGCATTGCCGGGCGTTGACGCAGCAACGTTCACACGAATGGTTCCCGGAGAGGGGTACGGAGGCGACAGCGGTTTTGCGATCGTGGAACACCCGCCGTTACCGCAAGGACAGTACAACTTGGGAGTCGTGCGGTGGGTTGATCCGGGATACTTTGCGGCGCTAGGAATCCCGCTGGTGAGAGGACAAACCTTTGACGCAAACCAGCGGCTTGATAAGGCAGACGAGATTATCGTCAGTGCAGAGTTGGTCCGCCAATATTTTCCCGGCGAGGATCCGATGGGAAAGCATCTCCTGACGATCGGGCGCTCGTTCCGTGTTGTTGGCGTCGCCGGAGACACGCGGTATCTCGCCGCTCAAGCTCCACGGCCGATGATGTACTTTCCCCTGTATACGGCCGTTTACGGCGGCGTTCCCAACGGCGGAACGCTCGCGCTGCGTTCGAGTGGAGATGTGTCGAAACTGGCTTTGCCGGTGCAGCGCGTCGTGCAACAGCTCGACCCGGAGCTGCCCGTTTCCGATGTGCTGACGATGGAGCAGATTATCGGTAGATCGACACTGAGCGCTAGTTTCGATGCGATGCTGCTGCTGGCATTTGCGGTGTTGTCGCTGGTGTTGGCGGCTGCGGGGTTATTTGGAGTGCTATCGTATGTGGCGACGCAAAGGACAGCGGAGATCGGAGTGCGCATTGCGTTGGGAGCGCAGCGCAGCGAGGTCCTGCGGCTAATGGCTTGGGATGGATTGCGGCCGGCGGGAACGGGATTGCTGTTGGGGCTGGCGGGCTCCGTGATCGTGACGCGCGTGATTCGAGATTTGCTTTACGGAGTGCAGCCGCTTGACTTGAGCGTGTTCATTGTCGTGACGGTCTTGCTCTTGATTGTGACCGGTGTGGCATGCGCGTTGCCAGCGCTGCGTGCATCGCGGCTTGATCCGGTGCAGGCATTACGGAACGAATGAAGCGAGAAGCCGGAGCGAGCTGCCAACGCATCATGAGAAAAGCTCGCGGAGAGCTTCCTCGACTGCGCAGGCCGACATCCGCCGCGCGGATGGAAGCGAAAGTCGGCCTGCTTCGGAAACTTAACTTAAAGTATTAGGAGTGCGCTTCGCGGCGGGTGATGGTGAAGTCGAGCAGATAGCCGATGCCGATGGACAGAGGAATCAACCCGAAGGCTGCGGCCGTCCAAGTTTCTGGTTCGTGCACGATGCCAGCGATCACGCCAAAGGTGGCCATGAAGCCGATGGCACCGCTGATCAGAAGGATGGCGTTCTTGCGGGAACGCGCCGCAGGCGGAATTTCCTCCGCAAAAGGAACGGCCACGCCACGCGCGATGGCGGCCATGCGCTCATCAGTTTTCAGTTTTTTCACGCGAAAGAAGGTGTACATCGCGGCCATGGGAATACCGAGAGAGAGAACCACCGCCGCTAATCCAATCATGCCTGCGCCAACATCGCCCATATCGTCTCCTTTAAAATCGCACCGTCAGAAGTGAGTTACCCAAGGAATCGTCGCGGCACCCAGAACCAGGTTCGCCAAGGCGAAACCGCCGCTCTGTGGATAGGAACGAAGGCGTTTAGGGAAAAGTTCCAGGAGAGCATCAAGAAACAAGAGATTCCCCGACTGGGATACACCAATGGAAGCGGACCGGTGCTGCGAGCGACCGCGGCCATCATAGAGGCACCGGGTATACAATCGGATTTCGCTATTCCTTCGCGGATGCGCCGACGGAGCGGCCCTCACCTATGAAAAAGAGAACGTTTCTGAAACTGGCGGGAGCTATTGGCGCAGAATCGTTTTTGTCGCCGATTGTGGGGATTGGAGCGAAGTGCAAAGTGCCGGACAAGCTGAAGAACTGGGCGGGAAATATCGAATTCAGCACCGAGAGCTTGTACGCGGCGAAATCCGTGGCGGAGGCGAAGGAATACGTCAAGAAGACGGGCAAGCTGAAGGTGTTGGGAACGCGGCATTGCTTCAACGCAATTGCGGACAGCAAGGATACGTTTTTGTCGCTGACAGAAATGCAAGATCCGCCGGTGCTGGACCTAGCGGCAAGCATGGTCACAGTGGACGCGAACATGACGTATGGACGGCTGGCGCCGTGGCTGCAGGAGAAGGGCTACGCGCTGCACAACCTGGCATCGCTACCGCACATTTCGACGGCTGGAGCGATTAGCACAGGAACACACGGGTCAGGTGAGAAGAACGGAAATTTGTCCACTGCGGTGCGCGGCATGGAGATGGTGACGGCGTCGGGCGAAGTGGTGGAGTTGTCGGCCAGGAAGGACCGCGATGAGTTTCACGCTGCAGTTGTCGGACTGGGAGCGTTTGGCGCGATCACGAAAGTAACGCTCGCTGTGCAGCCAATGTTTTCCGTGCGGCAATACGTTTACGAAAACATGCCGCTGGAAGCTGCTCTGGCGCATTTCGATGCGATACAGGCGAGTGGATACAGCGTGAGTTTATTCACCGACTGGCGGAACAAGAGTGTGAACGAGGTATGGATCAAGGAGCGCATCAGAGGCGGAAAGGAGTTCAAGGCCAAGCCGGAATGGTTTGGAGCGAAGCTGGCAAAGAAGAACTTGCATCCGATCGCGGAGTTGGGCGCAGAGAACTGCACGGAACAGATGGGAGTGCCGGGGCCGTGGTACGAACGATTGCCACATTTCAAAATGGGATTCACGCCGAGCGCGGGAAAAGAACTGCAATCAGAATTTTTTGTGCCGCGCGCGCACGCAACGGAGGCGATCTCGGCCGTCGAAAAGCTACACGACAAAATCAGCCCGCACTTGCTGATTACGGAGATCCGTACGATTGCGGCGGATGAACTGTGGTTGAGCCCTTGTTATCAGCAGGACTCCATGGCGATTCACTTCACTTGGCAGCAGGATTGGCCAGCGGTGAAGGCGATATTGCCGGATATCGAGAAGGCGCTGGCGCAGTTTGGCGTGCGGCCGCACTGGGGAAAGCTGTTTACCATTGAGCCGAAAGAGTTGCGCGGCCGGTACAAGAGGATGCCCGAGTTTGTGGAGCTGGCAAGGAAATTTGACCCGCAGGGAAAATTCCGCAACGAGTTTTTGGGCCGGAATATTTTTGGCGCTTAGCCAAGACGCGAAGCACCCTTAAAAGCGAAAGGTGCGGCACCCAAGAGCAAAACCGCACACACCAACAGCCGACATGACCAGGGCGCTCTGCTGCGCCGATAGCAACAATTTGTGCTACTGGACTTCACCGACTTGCATGTTCTGGTCTATGGCGAGGATGGGGTAACGAATTGGTGAGTCGGGCGGCGCGGGGGCGTGATGGGCGACGATAGAGAAGTCCTGACCGTCGCCGCATTTCACTTCGTAGGAATAGCCATCGCGCTCCGTGCGAGAGTGATTCATGGCGCCGGAGGAACTGAGCTCATCCAGCGAGCCGCAGTGACCGTTGGAGGCGATGTAGGTGCGCTCCGCCTGAGCCATTTGTAGCAGGTCCATACGAACGCCCGTGAGATTAATCGCTTGCGTGGGCGCTGTGCCGGGATCGGTGGTCGGCATCTGTTTTGTGTAGAAGTACCAGATGCCACCGGCAATCAGCAGGGCCATGAGTAGTCCGACAAAGCCTTTCATGCCTAGAGTGTGGCGCGGGAGTCGGCGGCCAACAACTGGCCGCAGGGGCAGAAGTGCGGACCTGATAACAGTGTTCCGCGCGCGAATCGGCCGCGCGACTTTCGCGCAAGGCTGCCGGCATCGAGATACATCGTCGTGTGCGGTGCGTTTCTGGGGTGCATTGGCGTACCCGAAACGCAGGCGGGAATTCAAATTGACAGTATACGGATGCTCCAGTAACAACAGTAAGTAACCCGAGAGTGTCCCAGGAGAGTTCCCGATGAAGAGCAAGTCCCCGTACGCCTGCCTGCCGGCATTGGCGATGTCCGCATTGCTGTGCATCCCAAGCGAGTTGGCGGCGCAACCGGACACGCCCGCGCAGCGCGCCGGCGAAGTTTCGCGCGTGATTCCGACGGTGAACATCGCGCGCGGCGCGAAGACGATCAATGCCAACGCAAAAACGCAGGTGGATTGGCTGGACGTGGTGAACACACAGGCTAGCGCGCGGGCACGCATTGCACTGGACGACGGCTCGGTGCTGAACGTGGGTTCGGACTCTTCGATCAAAGTGGTAAAGCACGATGGCGGGGCGCAGCAGACGGAGCTGGAGCTGACTTACGGCAAGCTGCGTTCGCAGGCGCAGAAAATCACCAAAGCGGACGGAAAATTTCAGGTAAAAACACCGGCCGGCGTGGCGGGTGTTGTCGGTACGGACTTTTTTGTGAGTTTCGATAATACGACGGGAACGATGAACGTGACGGTGTTTGAAGGCGTGGTGAAGGTTTGCAACCTGACGGGCGCATGCGTCGAAGTGAAGGCGGGGCAATTTTCCAACGTGCGAACGAATGACAGCACGGGTCCGCAGCCTCCGACGCAGGCTTCGCTCGACGTATTGGTGAGCGCAGGATCGACCACAGACGTGGGCCGTGGGCCGGGCCTACAGAATGTCGGGCATCACATGGGCAAAGGAACGGCGATTACGCTGGGGATTCTTGCGGCGATTCCGGCTGTAGTCATTCCGGTAGTGGCGACGCGAGGAAACAACGGATCCACGCCGCCCGGCAAGCCCACCGGAGGATGCTCCACCAATCCCAACGGACCCAACTGCTGAACGCGTTACTTATCGGAAGCGACCGGCAGAGCGAACGCTAGGTAAACGCCGCCGGATTTGGATTTGCGATCTTTCCCACCGCCTGCGGCGATCACGACAAATTGTCGCCCGTTGATGGAGTATGTCGCAGGCGTGGCGTTGCCGGAAAACGGCAAGTTCGATTCCCACAACAATTTCCCTGTTGAGCTGTTGTAGGCGCGGAATTTTTTGTCGAAGTTGCTGGCGCCGATAAAGAGAAGCCCGCCCGCGGTAACGATTGGTCCGCCGTAGTTTTCGCTTCCCGTATCCTTCAAGCCCGCTGCCGTGAGCTCGGGATATTCGCCGAACGGAATCTTCCAGGCATATTCACCGGTATTGAGATCGATGGCGTTGAGCGTGCCCCAAGGTGGCGCAATGGCAGGATAGCCATCGGGATCGAGGAAACGGTTGTAGCCCATGAGGTGGTACTTCATTGCGGGAAACTGCGGGCCAGAGCTGACGATTTCTTTTTTGCCTGCGGAGCTTTCCGCAGATTGCCCGTTGGCCAGGAAATCGGCAAGCGCGGTGGTTTGTTGGAGTGTGAGATTTGGGAAACCGGGCATGCGGCCTTTCCCGTTTTGAATGGTCGCCGCGATCTGGCTGAAAGTGAGGCGCGATCCGACCGCGACGAGAGAGGGAAAGTCCGGCGGCGCGCCTTTCAAGTCGTCGTGGTGGCAGCCGGCGCACTGGCTGGTGTAGAGCGCACGAGTTCCCGTTTCGTCGGTGGATTCACCGAGGGCCGCGTTCCAGGCCATTTCATTCGAATTGACATAGATGATGCCGGTTTGCGGATCGAGCGCTGGGCCGCCCCACTCAGCGGCACCGTCGAACCCCGGGAAGACGATGGTTTCTTTGCCCACGGAGAGTGGAACAAACTGACCGGCGCTGCGAAACATTCGGAAATTTTCGTGAGCCCATTGGTGAGCTTCGGGAGTGCGCTGAGTGAGCATGTCTTCGGTGAGTTGCTGGCGCGCAAACGGTGCGGGCTTAGTGGGAAGAGATTGTTGTTTGGCGGCGACTTCGCCGGGAACGTTGCTGTTCGGGTAGGTTTTTGTTTCCAGGGGGAAGAGCGGTTCGCCGGTGATGCGATTGAACAAATAGACGAAGCCTTGCTTGGAAGTTTGCGCGATGGCATCAATGGACTTGCCGTTACGTTGGACTGTGAGAAGGACAGGCGGCGACGGGAAGTCGCGGTCCCAGATATCGTGATGCACGGCCTGAAAGTGCCAAAGACGTTTGCCGGTGCGGGCATCGAGCGCGAGGAGGCAGTTGGCGTAGAGATCGTCGCCGGCGCGGTCCGTGCCGTAGAAATCGGAGGCGGCCGAGCCGGTGGGAACGTAGACAATGCCGCGGGCGGCGTCGAGCGTCATACCCGCCCAATTGTTGGCGGCGCCGCTGGTTTTCCAGGCGTTGGGCGGCCAAGTGTCGTATCCCGGTTCGCCGGGGTGCGGAATGGTGTGAAAGGCCCAGCGAAGTTTGCCGGTCCGGACGTCGAAAGCGCGGATGTCGCCTGGAGGGGCAGGAAGAGTTTCGGGCATGCGACCGCCGACGATGATGAGGTCTTCGAAGATGACGCCCGGGCTGGTGAGATAGATGGAGTTGGCGGAGGCGGGTTCGCGGCCGAGGTTTTCGCGGAGGTCAATGCGGCCATCGTTGCCGAAACTCGGGACGGGTTTGCCGGTCTCGGCATCGAGCGCGTAGAGATAATTGAGCACACCAACGAGGATGCGGGAATCGTTGCCCTCGTTCGATTGCCAGAAAGCGAGGCCGCGATTGGGCTGTGTGCCGATGATGCCGGAGTCGAACTTCCAAAGAAGTCTGCCGGTGGCGGCGTCGAGCGCGAAGATTTTTTGCGTCGGAGTGATGCCGTAGAGGATTCCTTTGACGATGACGGGGCTGGTTTGCAGGCCGCCTTCTTCGCCGCTGTCGAATTGCCAGGAAGTCTGCAGGCGGCTTACGTTTTCGCGATTGATTTGGGCGAGCGGAGAGTAGTGGTTGTTTTCCAGAGTGCCGCCGTAGCGAGGCCAGTCGGTACTCGCGGAACGGGCGTCTTGTCCGTGCATGGAAATGTTCGCCGAGGAGCCGCAGAGCGAAAAAAGGAAGAGCGCGGCCGCGAGACGCTGGTGAAGGACCACGACACTCCTTTCCCTATCGTAATGAAGAGAACGCGACGTTTGGCTCGTTAAAACAGCAGAAAGTGTAACGCACGACTGTCAAATTATGGGAGTGGCCGGAGCGAGATAGCGTGCAACGAATTGGACCAAGAGGCCGTCGAATTCACGTGGGGCGGCAAGACGCCGCGTTGTATGCCCGCCGAAGAGTGACGTACACTGGGATTTTAGCCAAGTGCATCCATTTTGACCGTGAGGACTCCTTTGCGTAAATCGAAGCGAATTTGGGCCGGAGCCGTCGTTCCGGCGTTGATTTTTGTGACGGGAGCAGCCTTGCGGCCCGGCGCGGCGCAAGCAGGGCCGCCGGATGCAACTCCGGTTGGCAAGCCGTCGCCCCTGCTGGGCGCGATGAAGACAGAGCTGGACCGGTCGTTCAAGACTTACGGCGCGCAGGACCCGGCTGCGTACTTTATCGGCTACACGATCACGGACACGCAGCGAGCTGAGGTTTCCGGTTCGAATGGCGCATTGCTTTCCAGCACCGAGAATCACAACCGGTGGCTGCAGGTTTCGGTGCGGGCGGGCGACTATACGCTGGACAACACGCATAAAGTGGGCGAGCAGCGGATGCCGAGCGGCGGGCCGGGCACGGGCGTTCCAGTAGACAACGATGAGCAGATCGTGCGGCGGGCGATCTGGCTGGAGACGGATTCGCAATATCGCACAGCGGCGGAAACGCTGATCAAGATCCGTTCGAGCAAGGAAGTGAAGGCAGACACGGCGGAAGGGCGCGCGCCGGATTTTTCGCATGAGCAGCCGCATCAATCGATCGAGCCGGAAGCGTCGTTCAGTTTAGATCGCAAACCGTGGGAAGCGAAAGTGCGCGCGTACACCAAGGCGTTTCGCGAGTCGCCGGACATTTTGAATTCGATCGTCACGTTTTCGGCGCTGGCCCAGAATTCGTATCTGGTGAATACGGAGGGCACGCAGCTGCAGAGCGGGCAAACTCGCTACCGGCTGGAGCTGTTTATTCAGGGAAAAGCAGCGGACGGAATGAACATCGAGCGGTATTACAACTTTGATTGGGTGGATCCGAAAGATGCGCCGAGTGACAAGGATGTGCAAGCGGCGAGCGCCACGTTGCGGAAGGAGATGGAAGGGCTGGTGAAGGCGCCGCTGAATGAGCCCACCGTTGGACCAGCATTGTTGACGGGCCGCGCGGCGGCAGTTTTCTTCCACGAAGTATTTGGGCACCGGGCGGAAGGACATCGACAGAAAGACATTTCGGAAGGGCAGACTTTTGCGAAAAAGGTTGGCGAACAGATTCTGCCGAATTTCTTGAGCATTGTGGACGATCCTACTCAAAGGAAGCTCGGCGGCGAAGATCTGCTTGGTTACTACCGGTTCGACGATGAAGGAGTTTCGTCGCATGAAGTAATTCTGGTGGATCGCGGCGTGCTGAAGAATTTTGAGATGTCGCGTTCGCCACTGGTGGATTTCCCGCACTCCAATGGACACGGACGTCGTCAACTGGGCGCGACGCCGGTTTCGCGGCAGGGCAACTTGATCGTCAAGAGCAGCAAGACCGTGACGAACGCGCAGTTACGCGCGCAGCTGATCGAGTTGCTCAAGAAGCAGAACAAGCCATTCGGCCTGCTGATTGACGACATCGCTGGCGGGTTCACATTTACGGGGCGCGGGCAGCCGCAGGCGTTCCAGGTGCAGCCGCTGGTGGTTTATAAAGTGTTCGCGGATGGGCGGCCGGACGAATTGGTACGCGGCGTGGACATTGTCGGAACTCCGCTGGCTGCGTTGACGAAGATCGTGGCGACGGGCGACACGCCGGAAGTGTTCAACGGATACTGCGGCGCGGAGTCGGGGTCTGTCCCGGTTTCGGCTGCATCGCCGGCGATTTTGACTTCAGAGCTTGAAGTGCAGAAAAAGCAGACGGATACGGATGCTCCACCCATATTGCCGCCGCCCGCGCATGATGTGAAGGCTGCTTCAAACGCCGGGGGTGCGCGATGAGGTACGCGATTCGGCTGGGAGTTTTGCTGATGGTTGCGGCTTGTGGAAGTGCGCCGAATACGTTTGCACAAACTCCTTCGGACAACGATCACACACTGCAAGCGATGCGTGACGAAATGGCACGCGCGAAGACCCGGCTGGAATTGAAGTTTCCCGGCACGAACGAGCCGGTACGGCCTTACTACATCGAGTACCGGCTACTCGACCTCGACGTGCGCGAAGTCGTGGCGCAATTCGGCGCGCTGATGACCAGCGCGCACACGCGCAACCGCTTCATGAACGTGGAAGCGCGGGTGGGCAGCTACAAGCAGGACAGTTCGAACTTCATCAGCGACGAAGGGTTCCGCGGCTTTATCGGTTCGACGGGATCGGTGGGCATTGACCGCGACTACGATTCGCTGCGGCAGGACTTGTGGATCGCGACCGACCAGGCGTTCAAGGAAGCTGTGGAGACGTATTCGCGCAAGCGCGCCTACCTGACCAGCCTCGCGCGGCAATCGGACATCGATGATTTTTCTCAAGTGACTCCGGTGAAGAAAGTTGATCCGCTCATTACGCCCGATTGGAGCAACCGCAACTGGGAGCAGGAAGCGCGGGACGCTTCGGCGGCGCTGCGGGCATTTCCGGAAATTAACGAGTCGCGTGTGACCTACTATCTGGTCTATGCGACGGAATACCTGCTGACCAGCGAAGGCACCGAGATTCGCACCAACCGCAGTTTCGCGGCGGTGGAGGCCGGCATGAACACGCTGGCCAACGACGGGATGGAGTTGAACAATTTCTACGCTTCGTATGCGCCGAAGCCTGGCGAACTGGCGAGCGTGGACGGCGTGAAAAAGGCGCTGAACGTGAAGGGCAGCGAGTTGATGGCGCTGCGCGCTTCTGGCACGGCTCTGGACTACACCGGGCCGGTGCTGTTTGATTCGCGGGCGGCGGCACCGCTTGTGGCACAAGTGCTTGGGCCCGCGTTGAACGGCGCGCGTCCGCCGGTGGCGTTCCAGCCGGTGATGGAACAGTTTCTGAGCAATATCGGTGGCCGCAGCGACTGGGTGAATCGCACCGGTTCACGTGTGCTGCCCACGAGTGTGACGGTGGTCGACGATCCTAGTGCGAAAGACTTTCAAGGGAAGCCGCTAATCGGCGGCTATAGCGTGGACGATGAAGGTGTCAACGCGCAGAAAGTGACCGCGGTGGATGGCGGCATCCTGAGGGAACTCTTGATGTCGCGGCGGCCGGGACCCGATTCGCTGAAGTCGAACGGCCATGGACGTTCGGCGTTCTTGAATGACGCCAAGCCGACCATGAGCAATCTGTTCTTCAACGCAAGCGAGACGATTTCGCGTGACGAGTTGAAAAAGAAATTTCTGGAAATCTGCCGCTCGAACAAGCAGGAATATTGCCTCGAGATCAAGGAGATGGACAATCCGGCCATCAGCCTCCTGCACCAGGATGATTTCAGCGAACTGCTGGCGAGCTACGGCGGGGGCGCAGGAAGCGGCGATCGCCTGCCACTACTTGTTTATAAGATTTACCCGGCCGACGGACACGAAGAAATTGTTCGCGGCGCACGCATCACCGGTTTGAATTCGCGCGTGCTGCGCAACGTTACCTCGATCGGGAATGATCCGTTTGTGTACAACTACATGCAGACGCAGGTGGCGGGATTTGCCGGCACGGCGCTAGGAGCGTTTGGTTCTGCGCAAAATGGCTTGCCGGCGTCGGTTGTGGCGCCGTCGTTGCTGTTTGAAGAATTGGACGTGCGCGGAGCGCGCGGCGAGCCGAAGCGGCCGCCGCTGTTGCCTGCGCCGGCGATGACCGCGAAGTAGCCTGCTTCGCGCAGTTTAAGAAAGCGAAACGCGCCTTTCCCTGCGGCGAGCAAGCTGAAGGCGGGCGCTACCTATACCTTCGATGAACGATCTGACGCGTCGCGGATTGATTTTCGGTGCTGCGGGATTGGCAACTGTCGGTGTGTTCGCAGGGCTGGACCATGTCGCGAGCTCCAGCCTGCTGCCGCGCGACGAGCCGGAAGACCCGAATGCAACGGTAGAAATCGTTCAGTTTGATGACAACGGGAAGCGAACCGGAAAAGCACGGCTGGGAAAAGTTCGCAAGCCACTCGACGAGTGGCGGAAAATTCTTACCGCGCCACAATTCGCCGTCGCACGCCAGGCAGGTACAGAAATTCCGGGTACGGGCGAACTGTTACACGAGCATCGAGCCGGAATTTTTCGCTGCGCGGCCTGCGGGACGGCGCTTTTCGGTTCAAGCACCAAATTCGAATCAGGCACTGGCTGGCCGAGTTTCTGGCAGGCGATTGCACCGGAGAACATCCGCGAAAAAGACGACTTCAGTCTGGGGATGCTGCGCCGCGAAGTGAAATGCATGCTGTGCGACGCTCACCTCGGCCATGTCTTCACCGACGGCCCTGAGCCCACCGGCCTGCGCTACTGCATTAACTCCGCCACTTTGAAATTCTCACCGAACCGCACATCGTAGCGGCCTGCCTCGCTTGTCTGACGCACAACTTAAGGTAGTCTAGAC
>UEXQ01000377.1_pt1 | contig 12808 bp, 11 predicted proteins | sample 4301111 | NCBI WGS metagenome assembly UEXQ01 (sample SAMEA4773181, study PRJEB27434) | metagenome | biome: 2259; feature: agricultural soil; material: soil | place: USA | collected 2014-09 | depth 0.25 m
GCCTCTGGGCTATTCTGGAGCCACGTTCCAATTCCATGCGTCGCAAAGTCTTCCAGGAATCACTGCCACAAGCTCTCGCGCTCGCCGATCGCGTTGCCCTCGGAGGCGTCTTCCGAGCGCAGCAGCTCGGCGACGAAAACCGTCTCGATCCCGAGACCGTCGCCGCATCCGTTCGCGCACTCGGCAAGGAAGCCGACGTCGTCGGCGGCGGAGAAGCCATGGCCGATTTTCTCGTCACCAACGCCAAGCCCAACGATCTTCTGCTCATCATGTCCAACGGCAGCTTCGACGGTCTCTGCGAAAAACTTCTCGCCAAACTCGCCGCTTCCCAAGCGGTCCCCGCAGGAGCCAACCCTCGGTGACTTTTTCCCCAGTTCGCACAAAACCATCAAAATTGTCATCCCGAGTCGGCCGTGGCGGACGAGGAATCTGTTTTTCTCTCACCGCCTCACTGTACGTTTTCTTTCTTGCCGGCGTCTGCGCACGGCCGGCGTCAGCCACGATCCAGTACGAAGTCTCGCTCAGCAAACCCGCGGAACATCTCTTCCATGTAACGATGACCATTCCCGATGTGCACGGCGAATTGACGCTGCAAATGCCCGCCTGGAACGCTCTCTACCAGATCCGTGATTTCAGCAGTCGTATCCAGCAGCTCACCGCCGAATCCAATGGCAAGCCCCTCGCTATTGAAAAACTGGATAAGCTCACCTGGCGCACGCGCGCCGATGGCACTGTATGCGTCCGCTATGCCATCTTTTGGGATTCTCCCGGTCCATTCGCGTCGCAGCTCAACGAAGAACACGCCTTCGTCAATCCCGCCATGGTCTTTCTGTACGTTCCGAAACGCCGCGGCGAAGCCGTCTCGTTGTTCGTTCGCGATCTCCCGCGGAATTGGGAAATTGCGACGCCGCTAGACCACGCAAGCAGGCAAAGCGGAAGCAATGTCGCGCATACGATTTCTGCCGCACGCTACGATGCTTTCACTGATGGTCCCATCGAAATGGGCGCCTTCAAGTTCTTTCAAATCGACGATGGCCCGAAGTCGATTTCCGTCGCCGTCCATGGCGATAACTGGAAGCAAGCCGACGTTGAGACGATGCTTCGCAAGATCTGCGCCCAGCAACTGCAAATGATGGGCGGCGCACCATTTGACCGCTACCTCTTCATCCTGCATATCGGCAAAGGCGCTGCGGGGGCCGGTGGAGGCATGGAACATGCCAACGGAACGGCGGTCAATGTGTCTTCCGGCCAGACGCTTGCAGGAGTTGCGGCACATGAGTTTTTCCACCTCTGGAACGTAAAACGCATTCGCCCCGCTTCGCTCGAACCGATTGACTACACACGCGAGCAATACACACGCGCGCTGTGGTTTGCTGAAGGTGTCACCAGCACCTATGGCAATTACACGTTGGTGCGCTCCGGCATCTGGTCTAAGCAAGATTTCTACGGTGATCTTGCGCAGGATATCAATGAGCTCGAGTACCGCCCCGCAAATCGCTGGCAAAGCGCCGAGCAGTCCAGCCTCGATGCCTGGCTCGAAAAATATTCCTACTACAACGGCCCAGACTTCAGCGTTTCGTACTACACAAAAGGCCAGGTGCTGGGTCTTCTGCTCGACATCCTGATTCGCGATCGCACGAACAATGAGCACTCCCTCGACGACGTGATGCGTAAAATGAATAGCGACTTCGCAAAGAACAATAGGTTCTATCGCGACTCGCTTGATGTCCGCCTTACTGCCGAAGCGATTGCCGGCGGCTCATTCGCAGACTTTTTCCAAAACTACGTGGCCCACGCTGAGGCGCTTCCGTACGCCGAAATCCTTGCCAAAGCCGGCCTGCTGTTGCAGAAACAGGAGGTCAAGCGGCCTGACCCGGGCTTTACGCTGGAGCGCGACGCCAGCGGGAAAGCAATCGTTCGCTCAGTGATTTCGGGGTCAACGGCGGATCGCGCCGGACTTCGCGTCGGCGACGAGGTCGAAGCATGGAACGGCGAAAGCGTTCCGCGTCGAGTCGAAGGTTGGCTGCGCATTCGCAAACCCGGCGATATTTTGCGGCTGCAGATTCGACGTAACGACCAACCGTCTGACGTTTCTTTTGCTCTCGGCGGCAAGACCGAAGAAATCTTCGTTGTCGGCGAGGATTCACAGGCTTCCCCCAAGGCCAAAGCGATTCGCGAGGGTCTGCTTCAGGGCACCGCGACTGCTGCTGCGGCCGCCGCAGCGAATTAGTCAAGTCTTGACGCGCATGCCTGCTTTCGAGAAAGTGGCGTAAGCCCGATCATGATGCGCACTCTCTTCGTCGCCATTTTTCTTTCACTGTACATCATCATCGTCGGCATTCCGCTGCTGATTTACACCGTGCTGGTGAGAAATCCCGATGCGCTCTATTGGGCAGGCGCACGGGGCACCATGTTTTTCGTTCGCGCCGTCGGAGTCCGCGTGAACGTCAGGGGAGCTGAACGCATTCCGCCGGGGACGTGTTTGTTCGTCGCGAATCACACCAGCTCCGCCGATGCTCCTTCGGTGGTTAACGCCATTCCGCGGCGCATCGCGATCCTGCTGAAGAAGTCGCTCTTCCAATGGCCGATCGTGGGCCAGGCGTTTAAGCTGGCTCACTTCATTCCGGTGGAGCGGTCCAGGCACGAATCGGCGATCGCCAGCCTGGAAAAGGGGATTGAGGCGATGCGCGAGGGGCAATCGTTCTTGATTTATCCCGAAGGCACGCGTAGCCCCGACGGCCGGTTGCAGGAGTTCAAGAAGGGCGCCGTGGTGATGGCAATCAAAGCCGGCGTGCCGATCGTTCCCGTGGCGTGTTCCGGGGCGCATCGCGTGATGGAGAAGCGGTCGCTGGTCATTCGTCCTGGCGAGATTCTTGTGGAATTTCTCGAACCGATCGATGCATCGCGCTACACGTTTGAGCAGCGGGAAGCGCTTAACGACGTCGTGCATGACGCGATGGCGGCGGGTTTGCCACCGGAGCAGCGGCCGGTTGGTTTCCCCGGAGCGAGGTGAAGCACGGCAGTCAACAGTCGAAAGCGAAGAGCAGCATCCCCGTTTCGCTCGGAATGGCAACCCTTTTCACCCGGACCGCCGGCGTTTGTCAGCGGGATTTTAGTTTTTCGAGTTGGTCCTCCAGTTCGCGGACTTTGCGCTGCATTTCGGGCAGGCGATTGAGGATGGCTTGCGTTTTGAGCCACTGGCGATTTTCCACGGCGGGGTAGCCGGAGTAGAGCGCGGCAGCGGGAACGTCGTTTGGGACGCCGCTTTTTGCGGTGATAACGGCGCCGTTGCCTATGGTGAGGTGGCCTGCGGTGCCGACCTGGCCGGCGAGGATGCAACCGTCGCCGATTCTTGTGGAACCCGCGAGGCCGACCTGGCCGCATAACATCGCGTTTGCTCCCACCTGCGATGCGTGACCGATCAATACCAGATCATCGAGTTTCGCGCCGCGGCCGATGCGTGTTTCGCCCACAGTTGCGCGATCGACGCATGCGTTGGCTTGGACTTCCACGTCATCTTCGAGAACGGCGGGACCGGATTGCGCCATCTTGTACCACGAGCCGTCTTTCTGTTTGGCGAAGCCGAGGCCATCGCCGCCGATGATGACTCCGTTCTGGAGAATGACGCGACTGCCTATGCGGCAGTGTTCGCGAACGACGGCGTGAGCATGCGCGAAAAAGTCGTCGCCAATCTGCGCGCCGCGATAGAGCGTAACGAAGCTGTGTAGGACAGCTTTAGCGCCGAGCGTGACGTCTTCATCCACAAAGCAATATGGCCCGATGTGAGCGTTCGTGCCGATCCTCGCGGATTTCGCGATGACTGCAGTCGGATGAATGCCCGGAGCGTACTTTGGCGGCTGGTAAAAAAGTTCGATCGCACGCGCGAAAGCGAGGTAGGGATTGGCGGTGCGAAGAGCGGCGAGCGGCGGCAGGCCGGAGTCGCGCTCGATGCGAATGCCGTCTTCGATGAAGATGGCCGTGGCTCGCGTGGTGTGCAGAAGAGGGAAGTACCGGCGATTGGCGAGGAAGGTGATGTGCCCCGGCGCGGCGTGGTCCATGCCGGCAACGCCGGAGATTTCGGCGGCGGAATCGCCTTCGAGGCGGCAGGAGAGTTTTTCGGCGAGTTCAGCGAGTTTCATTTTGGGTCGCTCCAGAGGGAACGGAGCGAGTATAGAGGAAGCGGCAGAGGGAACGAAGGAGGGGGCGGTACGTGTACCCGGGCATTTTTCGCAAGAGTGGCAAATACAGGAGTTACCGACTTAAGAGTGATGGAATGGCGACCGCGCCGGTCACCCTCAGGAAATCGATGACGTCCACGCCGCCAAACGTGAAAGAAAGTACAAGAAGAGGAAGTGCGCTGATGAGGAGAAGCAGAAGGTAGAGAAGGGCGGTCACGAACTTTCCCCGTCAGATTTGCGGCGCAGCCAGCAAGCTGGTAAGGAGGCCGGAAAAGGTGCGCTGTTCTTTTTCGACGGTGATGGAGCCCGCGCTGAACACGGGAGACATGATCAGAAGGACTACGAGCTGGGAGAAAATGACGGTAAGGAAAAGGGCGACGCCAATGTCGGCCCTTGCACCTCGGCGTTGGGATTGCGGTAGGTGCTGTCTACGACCTGGTAGTACGCGAAGAGGGCAGTACCGGCCACGACGAGGAGATAGAGCGTGGGGAGGAGCCACACGCGACGTTCGCGAAGGCGTTGGAGGAGCTCCTTGCGGATCATTGGGTTGGTGATGAAGCGAGTCATGGAGCATTCGCCGAAAATGTGCGGCGATAGCGTTCTTCCAGGCCTGGGCCGCGCGCGTCAAAGTGGAGGACGACAATTCCGGCCGCCAACAAACGCTGAAGAAATGCCGAGGCTTCCGGCGCTCCGCCAGGCAAGCGTACCGAGATTTGGCCGTCCTTTCCTGCCAAGACCGCTACGCCCTGCTCACCAGCCAGGACTGCTTGCACACTGTCGAGAGGCCCCTGAAAGGAGAGTTGCGAGAATTGCCCCGTCGCCAGCAATTGCCTGCACGTAAATAACGGAGTGGTGCGAATCACCCCTAGCCAAGTTAATGGGAAGATCGACAGTGCGCGCTTCGCCGGGTTCAAGCGTCTGAGGGGAATTGATGGTGTCCGCCATGGGAGAGGCATCAGCCAAGAGATTGAGTTGCTGAATTTGCAGATTTAAGGATTGAGGGCGGGGGGAAGCGTTCTTGACGGAAACTTGAAGCCACACGGGATCGGAGCCGAAGGAGTAAGCTCCGCCCAGGGCCAACTGGCGGATGCTGACAACGACCTCATCCGAAGCGCGCGAGGACACAGGGTGGGCCAGAAGAAATAAGCTTAGTAGGAACAGGGTTCGGCGCGACATGCTGTGCGTGGATACTAATCGAGTTATATTGACGGCTGCAACTCGTGAAAAGTTCCAAAGGGGCGAGAGTTGGTGATGCGGGCGGCGGTGCTGAAGGGTGCAAGACCAATCAGGGAGCGACCGCTAGAAGTGGGCGAAGTGGGGCGACCGAGGATCGGGGCCGGACAAGTATTGCTCCGCGTAAAGACTTGCGGCGTGTGCCGGACGGATTTGCATATTGTGGAAGGAGAATTGGCGGCACAGAAGCGTCCCGTAATTCCGGGGCACCAGATTGTTGGGGAGGTGGTGGAGGGGGCTACGGCGGTGTTGCCGGCGGGGACGCGAGTGGGAGTTTCGTGGCTTGGCGGAGTGGACGGGACTTGTCCTCTGTGCCGGCGCGGGATGGAGAATTTGTGCGATGCGCCGGTGTTTACGGGATACACGGTGGATGGTGGGTATGCGGAGTATGCAGCGGCGCGTGCGGATTTTGTGTTTCCTTTGCCCGCCGAGTTGAGCGATACGCAGGCGGCGCCGCTGTTGTGTGCAGGCATCATTGGATTTCGGAGCATCCGGGTGGCGGGAGTAGAGCGCGGCGAGCGCGTTGGTCTGTTTGGGTTTGGGGCTTCGGCGCATTTGGCGATTGCGCTGCTGCGGGCCTGGGGTTGCGACGTGTATGTTTCCACGCGGGGCGAATCGCACCGCAAGCTGGCCGAGTCGCTGGGAGCGGACTGGGTTGGAACTGAAAGTGAGAAGCCCCCGGTGGAACTGGACCGCGCGATCACATTTGCACCGAGCGGGGATGTCGTGGTGGCGGCGCTGAGTAGCTTGCGCAAAGGAGGCGTGGTGGCGATCAATGCGATTCACCTGGATCGCATACCTGAGTTCGACTACGACAAATTGTTATGGGGAGAGCGGCAGATTCGCAGCGTGGCCAACATGACCAGGCGGGATGCGAGTGATTTTATTGCGATAGCGGCAGAGACCGGACTGAAGCCAAAGGTCACGTTATTCCCGCTCGAGCAGGCGAATGAAGCTTTGGCCGCGGTGAAGGCGGATGCCATTGATGGAGCGGCCGTGATTGTGATCTAGGAAGCCAAGCCGACTCCAAGAAAGATAGACACCCTTCAACGATCCTTGAACGTGACGAGCCAAGGTCGCGATATTCGTCAAGCGTCCGACAAGTCCTGCCGGCTCAACCGGTCAAGCAACACCATCCAATGCGTTGATTCGACGGAAGTCGGATTCGACCCAAGTGTTGCGTCGACCCATTGAATCCACCCCATTAACGAGGCATTGGGAGACCATGAAAAAGCAAAGAAAGCCCAATGTCGATCTTGATCTGCGTCAAACGACGAGAGAATGTAGGGTTCTGCCCGGCGCAAGTCGCGAAAGTCCAGCGTCGTGCCAAGGCGGGCGGAGCAAAATCCAAATGGAGAAAGCACATGGAATCAAAACCGACGCATGAACAAGCACAGCTTCACCTTCAGGTATACGACCAGCGGCGGGAAGCCAAGTTACGCCAGGCACGCGATTGGTTCGGTAAAAACTACATCGTGAACAACGTCGACGACGCCATGCGAATTGCGCCGATGGGAAGCGAAACTGGGGCCTACGTAGGAATGGTGATTGGATACTGGGAGCAGACCTGCGCGTTGCTCAATTACGGGCTACTGCACGAGGACCTCTTCTTTGAGACCAGCGGAGAGTTCTTCGGCGTGTGGGAGGCGGTTAAACCAGTCATTCCGGCATTCCGCGAGCTTTTTGCCAATAAGCAGATCCTTGCGCACCTGGAACAGGCGGCGAAGCGTTATGAAACTTGGTCAGAACGCCGAAACCCGGGGCATATCGCGGCAATGCGGCAACTAATGCAGCAGATGCGCGCTCAGATGGCCTCAGCGGCCAAAGCCTGATTCGAGCGCAGATCGAAGTGACACGCGCGGGAGGGCTCCGGCTAACGGGCCCATCCCGCCTTTCTGCCGGCGAAGTGAGCCTATCCGAAAGACTTTGACTGTCTTAGAACGCCCAAACCAGGCGTGGCAGGAAACGTATTCGGTCTAGGGCAAGTCCCTAGAGCACAGAGTTGTGGCCGTCGCGGGCCGCCCAGCATGACGCAAGCAGCGTCTTTCATTTGGATACCGACTCACCGCACGAAATGTCACCACTTGTACCATCTTCACCACAAGGAATTGGACCGAACAGTTACGCTATTGTCACTCACTCGGCGCCCCTTTCTTTTACTGTCGGAGCATAGCCGGTTCGACGGTGTTGGCCTTCCCGGCGTTCAAACAAAGGATCACGAAATGAAAAAAGTAGCAGCTGTATTGGGTTCCTTGTTGTTCGGCGCCTGCGCCGCTCTGGCTCTCGATTTTGGAGAATCGGTACGTTGGAATGGCATTGTAGGCGTCATTACCGCTCCGGCGGTAGACAACCCGGTTAGCGGCATCCACGCGGGCGCAGGTCCCTGGTCGGTTCGTAGCGGCCGAGCTCGCGTGAACCTCGCGACCGGGGCTGCATTTTTTGATGTGGATGGCCTGGTTTTGAACGGCGGCAATTCAAGCGGCACTCCCGGTCCGGTCACCGCAGTAGTAGGCACATTGGTCTGCAATCCTGGTGCAACTCCGGTCATCTTGGACAGTGCTCCCGTTGCTCTTAACGTTCACGGTGACGCACAGTTCGCCGGGCAGATTGCTGGAATTCCCTCCACCTGCAACAATCCGCTTTTCCTCATCCGAGTTGCTGCTCCCGCCGCCGCGGCTGGACGCTGGATCGCCACGGGCACCGAGCGAGTCATCAACGACGAAGCGCACTAAGCCACGCCTGGTCTGAGAGGCGCAGCCTGTAGCTTCGCCTCTTCTTCCAACTTCCATGCTAACGGCGCCTTGCTAATGACGACTGCGACTCGCGGATAAGGCTAGGCCCGGCCACTTCACTTCTCAAAGTCAGGGCTTACCCCTTTCCAATACAATTTGGCCGCGGTTGCGCATTCGGCCAGCCTGCCTAAAGCGGTGGCGGCTGCCGGCGGCGGTTCCTCCCTGAAAGAATCGAAGTATTCGTTTATTGCGCTTAGTGAGGTTTTGTGGTGATGAATCTGTGTATCATACGCGCGCTTGCGGAGACTACGGGAAGGGAAGGCGGCTGGCAATGTTTTACAGCATGAAGGATGTGAGTTCCAAGCAAAAGGCCTTGCGGGCCGTTATCACGAAATAGCTAAAATTATTGAAGAAATGGAGTGCTTGGGACTCTAGCTTGTCGACAGAATTGGTTGCCGCCCCACGGAAGTGCATGCAGATCAGCGTAGAGAGCTATTCAGGTTTTAAAGCGGATGAAAGACCTTTGCGGTTCGTGTTGAATGGACACGAATACCAGGTGAGGGAAGTTGAGGACCGGTGGTACTCGCCGGAAGCGATTTATTTTCGAGTTGTCGCGTCCGACGGAAACCGGTACGTGTTGCGACATGATGAAGTTGCGGATTTGTGGAGTCTGGAGGGGTTTCGGGCGAGTGGTGAACCGGAATGAAGGTGGGTTCGGTCAGAGGAGTGGAAAGTATGAGGACTGGAAAATTCGTCATGGCGTTTTTGGTCGGGGCATTCCAGTTGGTGCTGTGGCCGGCCAGAGCGCAAGTCGATCCGGGAGTTTTGCGGCATTGGAAGTACGACCAAAGCTTGCCGCTGGATGCACGACAAGTCGCGATGCAGGAACGGAATGGAGTGAAGATCGAGGATGTGACGTATGCGTCCCCCGTCGGCGATCGAGGCAAGGCGGTCGGACCGAACGGTGGAAAGGTCACGGCGTACCTGGTTCTGCCGGCTGGAAATGGACCGTTTCCGGCTGTGATTTATGGACATTGGTGCATGCCGGGCTCGGAAAAGAAGAATCGGACGGAATTTCTGGAAGAGGCAGTTGTCCTGGCGCAGTCGGGTGTGATTTCACTGCTGCCAGATCACGTATCGGTGCGACCAGGATTTATTGAGGACCATACGCCGTTCAGCGAAAATCAGGTTGCGGTGATGGTGCAGCAGGTTTTGAATTTGAGACGTGGCGCGGATTTGTTGTTGTCACGGTCAGATGTGGACGCGAAACGGATTGCCTATGTCGGGCACAGCTGCGATGCGACGGCGGGCGGATTTCTCAGCGGCGTCGATAAACGATTCAAGGCATTTGTCTTGATGGCGGGAGGCTTGTCGGACGAGGTCGACAAGAAGTCCAAATCCTTTCAGGAGTACCGGCAGAAGGTCGGAGCTGAGCGGCTGGATGCGTTCATGAAGGAACATGCGTGGCTGGATGCCGGGAAATACGTTTCAAACGCAGCGCCAGCCATAGTCTTTTTGCAATTCGCCGACGACGAACCCTTTATCAACGAGGAGATGGAAAAGGGCTATTTCGAAGTTGTCAGCCAGCCAAAGAAGATGAAAATTTACAGAGCTCAGCACGCGCTGAACGCAGAGGCTACGCGGGACCGGATTGCATTTTTGTCGGAGCAATTTTCGTTTAAGGCCCCATCTGAGACCGCAGTAAAGGGAATTCCCACGCTCCCGCAACCGCCCTGGCCAAAGGAAACCCAATAGCGCCGACAGAAGATTAACCAAGTGCGAGAGCTAGTCTTCGTTGAAGAGGCGCGGCTGGGCAGCTGCGGCCGCTGCAGCAGGTTTGCGGCGGGCAATGCCCACCACGCCGAGGACTGTGACTTCGGTGAGGGCGGCGCGGGGGATGAAGATGCGGTCGGTGTTGGAGTTGAGATCGGGCGGTGTGATTTGAAGACCGTTGTCCATCAGTGACAGGAGATCGTTTGGGATCACGCCTTCGAGGGAATCGCCATCGAGGAAGCGAAGGCGGAGCCAAAGGCCATCGAGCTTGGGTCGGCTAAGGAAGGCCTTGCGTTCGGGCTCGAAGTCGTCGTCGAAATCGCGAACGAAATAGATGCAGCGAATTTTGCCAAGCGGAAGCTCCTGGTGTTCGCCATTGGGCGTGAGCAGGTCGAGCGGATCAATCTGGCCAAGGCGCGCGGGGTTGAGATAGCCACGCAAGGATCTGCGGTCGAGCAGGGCGACGATGACCTTCTTGTGGGTAGAGGCTGGAGCGCGAAGTTTCAAAGGAGAGGATAGGCTCCCGACGGGGATTTGCAGGTCATGATTTGCACATGATTGCGTTGTATGTTATGTTAAGCGCGATTTTCCTGTCAACTTATTGTTTTTAATGGAGTTAGGCTGGGGGCGCGGGTTCGTTGACTGAAAAGAAGCAAATCCTCAAATCAGCCTCGATCATCTCGCTCGTCACCATCGTCAGCCGCGTTTTCGGTTATATTCGCGATCAACGAATCGCTGTTTTGTTGGGTACCACCGAAATTTCGGTGGCTTACCAGCTGGCCTTCCGTATCCCAAATCTTTTCAGGAGGTTAGTGGCGGAAGGGGCGATGACGGCTTCGTTTATTCCGGTGTTTGCCGGGTACATGCGGGAGAAGGACAAGGACGAGGTTTGGGATTTTGCCAACAAGCTGTTTTGGACGCTGGCGTTGGTGGTGGCCATCATCACCGTGCTGGGGATGGTTTTCTCGCCTTATGTGATCCGTCTGTTTACCTCAGACGTAGGGAGCGCCGGCGGGCTTGGACTTGCAGTCGAGCTGAATCGGGTCATTTTCCCGTACCTGTTTTTTGTCGCGCTGGCGGCGCTGGCGATGGGGATTTTGAATTGTTTTCACGTCTTTGGATTGCCGGCGGCAACCCCGATCTTGTGGAACATCGCGTCGATCATTTTTTCGATGGCGCTAGTCTACAAGTATTTCAAAAGCCCGGCGCTGTCGCTGGCGGCGGGAGTGCTGGTTGGCGGCGTCCTGCAGTTTCTGATTCAGGTGCCGCAGCTCGTGCAGAAGGGAATGAAATTCGATTTTGGGGTTTCGTTCACGCATCCGGGGATTCGCAATGTGGCGCGGCTGATGATTCCGAGGCTATTCGGAATCGGCGTGGCGCAGATCAATTTGTTGGTGGATACCAGGTTTGCGACGGCGAGCATCATGCCGAAAGGCAGCCTGACGGCGCTGTACTACTCGGACCGGGTTATGGAGCTGGTACTAGGCGGGTACGCGATTGCGGTGGCGACGGCGATTTTGCCGATGATGTCGCACCAGGCGGCGGCGAACGACTACAGCGGCCTGAAAAAGACGTTGGCGTTTGCGATCCGGCTGGTGGCGTTTATCACGGTGCCGGCGATGCTGGGGCTGATGATTTTGCGGGAGCCGATCATTCGCGTGTTGTTCCAACACGGCGCGTTTATTGCGGAGTCCACGAAGCTGACGGCTCGGGCGCTGTTGTATTACGCGATTGCCCTGCCCGGGCTGGCGACGGTGAAGCTGGTGGTGCCGGCGTTTTACTCGACGAAAGACACCAAGACGCCGGTGATCGTGGCGGCGATTTCGATGGTGCTGAACGTTGTCTTGAACATCATTTTCATTGAGTTTTTCTTCAAGCGAGTGCAGAACGGCGGCCCGGCTCTCGCGACCGCGCTGGCCTGCTACTTCGATTTTTTTGCGCTGCTGCTGATCTTCCGCCTTCGCTACGGGGTGATGGGAATGCGCGAGATCGCACGGTCGTTCGCGAAGATCGCGCTGTGCTCCGGAATTATGGGCGTGGCGTGCTGGCTGGGGGCCCACTACACGGAATTCACGGTGCATTCGAGGTTTTTGGTGCAGCTTCTGGTGTTTACCGGATTGATTGTGGGGGCTACGGCGCTTTATCTTGCGGCGGCGTGGATCTTCCGCTGCAGCGAGATTGAGGAAATCTACGGGATTGCCACGCGGCGGCGGCGCGGCGGAGCGGAGTACGTGGAGAGCTGATGGAACTGTCGGCGGCCATAGCGGGTTTTTTGACCCACGTGCAGGTGGAGAAGGGGCTGGCATCGAATACGCTGAGCGCCTACCGGGCGGATTTGGCCAAGTTCGAGGAGTTTGCCAGGAAACGCAAAGTGGCGCTGGAAGCGATTACCCAGGACCACCTGGTGGACTTCCTGGCGGGATTGTACCGGCAGAAGCTGGAGAGCAAGACGGTGGCGCGGCACCTGGTAAGCCTGCGGAACTTCTTCCGGTATGCGCAGATGCAGGAGTTCGTGAGGGACGATCCGACAGCGCACCTGGAGTCGCCGAAGATCCGGAGGTCGTTGCCAGGGTATCTGCGGTTGGAGGATGTGGAAAAGCTGCTGGAGCAGCCGGACCAAAAGACTGCGCTGGGATTGCGCGACCGGGCCATGCTGGAAGTGCTATATTCCACGGGTTTGCGTGTCAGTGAATTAACCAGCCTGAAGGTTACGGACCTGGACACCAAGGTCGGCTGCGTGCGGTGCATAGGCAAGGGCGACAAAGAACGGATTGTGCCGGTGGGTCGGAAGGCGCTGGGAATCGTGGAGAGGTATTTGCGGGACGGCCGGCCGGCGCTGCTGAAACTGGGCAAAGGCGGGGCGGGGGCGTACCTGTTTGTGAACCGGAGGGG
>UEXQ01000153.1_pt1 | contig 12729 bp, 9 predicted proteins | sample 4301111 | NCBI WGS metagenome assembly UEXQ01 (sample SAMEA4773181, study PRJEB27434) | metagenome | biome: 2259; feature: agricultural soil; material: soil | place: USA | collected 2014-09 | depth 0.25 m
AGAAAGGGCCTGATGCACCGTCCCTCCTCACTGAGTCCTGATAACATCCTGCGTTTTCTTAAAGTTACGACGAACGGTGCGAACCTGGAGGCCATCCAGCGCGGCCTGCGGTTGCGAAAGTCCGAGCGGCGCCCTTTGCTTCGAATCCTGGCTAAACTCAAGAAAAAAAAACTGATAGAAGAACTGCCCGGCGGCAGGTTCAGCGTGGCCGGAAAGGGGCACAAAGCCAAAGACTTTGCCAGCTCGATGCCTGAAACGACCAGTCCTCGCCGAGAAGGCGCGCAGTCTGGCGGCCCGACCCGCAATGCTCTCTCGGGCCGGCTGATTCTCCACCAGGACGGTTACGGCTTTGTGGTGCCCGACAAGCCCGTGGCAAACCTTGATCGCGACGTCTTTATCCGGCGCGACGGGGTCGGCGACGCCATGCACGGCGATCACGTGCAGGTCGAATTGGGACGAGTGGCTGCAGCGCCGGACGGTCAGAGAGCTGAAGGGCGGATTGTTCGCATCCTCGATCGGGCTCATCCAACGCTCGTCGGCGTGTTTCGCTATGCGCCGCACGGCAACGTAGTCTTGCCCTATGACAATCGCATTCAACACCAAGTGGAGATTCCGTCCGGCCATGAGCTGACCGCTGAACTGAGAAGAAAGTACGGAGCCACGGACACAAAGGAGGCCGGTACGCGGTCGCCACGAGTTGGCCCGCTGGCCGAGCTCGACGGCGCGGTGGTGAATGTCGAACTGATTCGCTTTCCACGCGGCGGAATTTCCGCGGTTGGCCGAGTAATCGAGATTCTGGGCAAGCCGGGCGATCTCGGTGTGGATACCGAGATCATCATCCGCAAGCATCATCTGCCGCACACGTTTTCTGAAGAAGTGTTGCAAGAAGCGGCGCGACGCGCGCACCCGGTTCATGAAAAGGATTTCGAGGGGCGGGAGGATTTTCGCAAACTGCCGATTGTCACGATTGACGGCGAGACGGCGCGCGACTTCGACGACGCAGTGTATGTCGAGCGACGTGACGACGGCGGCTGGCTGCTGCAAGTCCACATTGCGGATGTGGCGCACTACGTGCGAACAGCGACGGCGCTGGACAACGAAGCGCGGCTACGAGGAACTTCGGTCTACTTTATTGATCGAGCCGTGCCGATGTTGCCAGAATCGCTTTCGAACGGAATCTGTTCGCTGAATCCGCGCGAAGACCGCCTGGTGATGAGCTGCCTGATGGAGTTCGACGCAACCGGCCGGATGCGCGATGCCCGCATGACGCCGGGTGTGATCCGCTCTGCCGAACGCATGACCTACACCAATGTCAACAAAGTGCTGGAAGGCGATGCGGAAACGGGCGCCCGCTATGTGCCGCTGGTACACCATTTCCAGGATATGAAGACGCTGGCGCTGCTACTGAATGCGCGGCGCAACGAGCACGGGTCAATCGACTTCGACTTGCCCGAGCCGGTGATCGAATTTGACGATGAGCAGCGCATGGTCAACATCACGCGCAGCGAGAGGAACATCGCGCACCGGCTGATTGAAGAGTTCATGTTGGCGGCGAACCGCGCCGTCGCTGGATATCTGCTGCGCCGCGGACTGGCGACGCTCCATCGCATCCATGAAAAACCGGACGCGAAAAAAGTCCTGGAATTCGAGGATATGGCGAAAGCGTTCGGCTACACGCTGGGTGTGGCGGACTTGCATCAGCGCGAAATTGCGGTGCGGCACGGTCGCGTTCCAGCGCCGGCAAAAAGAGGCCGGCCGGATTCGTTTGGACGCGGGCGTGAGCGCGGCATGCGCGTCACACTGCCCGGTTCGCAGGAGATCAGCATCACGCCTCAGCATTATCAAAGGTTGCTCGAAAAACTCGCAGGCAAACCGGAGGAGCGAATCGTTTCCTACTTGATGCTGCGTTCGCTCAAACAGGCCCGTTATGCGGCAGACCCGTTGGGCCACTTTGCGCTCGGCTTCGATGAGTATGCGCACTTCACGTCGCCGATTCGCCGCTATCCGGATTTGGTTGTTCACCGCACGCTGAAATGGGCGCTGGCTCATCCGCAGCAGGGCGCGCCGGTTGATCCGCATCCCGCCGCGCATGCCGAAGCCGCAGTGTATAGCGCGAAGCAACTCGAAGAGCTGGCGGCGGAAACGTCAGAAGCCGAGCGGCGAGCCGCTTCAGCGGAGCGCGAGCTGAAGGACTGGAAGACGGCCCAGTTTATGGAGCAGCATCTGGGCGACGAGTACGAAAGCTTGATCATTTCCGTGCAGAAGTACGGCTGTTTTGTGGAGTTGTTAGAAGTTTTTGTGGAAGGGTTGCTGCCGATCGGGGCGCTGGAAGAAGCTGCGGACGCTCGTTGCGTGTACCGTGAGCGCGATCACGCCATCGTGGCGGTCGGCGGGCGGGAGCGTTCAAGCGGCCGCGGCGCGGCGAAATCAAAGCAGCGCTCGTGGGGCTTAGGCGACCGCGTCAAGGTTCGTGCCGAACGGATTGATCCGATGCGGAGACGCGTGGAGTTCGCGCTCGTCGAATAATGGAAATACGCATTCCGTGCGTACGTTGAGATCCTTCAGCGGACGTCGTTCGCCTCAGGATCACAAATTTCTTTCTTGTGGCTCAGCCGCGAAGCCAGGGGCTTCCGCCGGCCAGCACCTGCTGTTTCGCCTCGTCAAACGTTACGCGCTGGCCGGATTGAATGGCCGCAATGGTCATGCACAGCGCAACCGAGTGGCTATAGCCCGCTTCGATATGCGCGTTGGGCGTTTTGCGGCTGCGGATGCATTCCATCCAATTGCGCACGTTGGCGCTTGTGGCCTCATCGACGCCCGCGTGTGCGCCGGTCTCCATACCGCCGCCTTTCTGCACCAGCGGGATATTGCCCAGGCGATTGGGCTTCATGCCCATCGCTTTTGCATACTGTTCCTCGAGTCCGCCATCTCCACTGATCAGATTCTTGTCCAAGTCGAGCGTGCCGCCATTGGAGCGGTAGAGCTCCTTGACGTCACCGGCGGAGTTCGTCTGCCGCGAAGCGTATATCACTTGAAAACCCTTCGAGGAATCGTTGGTAGGACCATAGTCGAACACGGCAGTCATGGTGTCCCAGTTTTTGCGGCCATCATGCCAGAGATAAACTCCGCCGTTGGCGACCACGCTGCGGGGATGCGGCAATCCCGTAAACCAGTGCACCGTATCAATCTGGTGCACCATCCATTGGTCAGCAATGCCCGATGAGTAGGGCCAGAACAGCCGAAACTCGACATACTTGCGCGCGTCAAACTTCTCAAATGGGCGGTTAACGAGCCACCGCTTCCAGTCGGTGTCCTCTTCTCTGAGTTTTTCCACCAACGCTGGTCTGCGCCAACGGCCGGGTTGGTTGACGTTCCAGGTCATTTCGACGGCGACGATGTCGCCGAACTGGCCGGAGCCGATAAATTCTTTCGCGCGCTGATAATTTTCCGCGCTGCGGCGCTGCGTGCCGATCTGCACGATGCGTGCGGTTTCTTTCACGGCATTGCGAATGTCCTTCGCGTCGCTCATGGTGTTAGCGAGCGGCTTTTCGATGTAAGCGTCCTTGCCGGCACGCACCGCTGCAACGCCGTGCTGCGCGTGCTGAAAGTCGGAGGTCGCGACAAAAACAGCATCGATATCCTTGCGCCCGAGGAGCTCTTCGTTGTTGCGAGCGGGCGCGACGTCCGATCCGGTAATTTTCTTGATGTGCGCGACACCATCCTCGCGGCGTAACTTCCAGATATCGCTCAGTCCGGCAAATTCAAAATTCAGCTCCGTCGCGTGCTCATGAAAGGCGGGCAGCAACGCGTCGCGGAATCTCTCTGAGAATCCGCACAAACCGACGCGCACGCGATCATTCGCGCCGAGGATTTTGGCGTAACTAGCCGCTGTGGAATTTAGGGCGATGCCCGCACTCGCTACTTTCAGGAACGTCCGCCGAGTCGCGTTGGAGAAGTTATTTTCGATTGGGTTCATTTCAGTGCTCCAGCTTTGCGCAACAATTCCTTGGTGCCTGCCATGGCCTGACGCGAAGACTCTTCCATCGTGCCCGCGCCTTTCCAGTGCGTTTCGAGGCTCATCGTGCCGTGATAACCGTCACGCATCATGGCGCGGAACTGTTCGGCGTAGTCGATTATTCCGCGTCCCATGCACTCCCACTCGTACGTTCCATCGGCGTTTCGTTTTACGTCCTTTAAGTGCATGTGACCGATGCGTTCTTTAGGGATCAGCGCGTAGCCTTCTGGAAAGGCCTTGTCGCCCAGCCGCGCCGCGTTGCCGGGATCCCAGTTCAAAAAGAAATTCTTGTTCTGCACGGCTGCCAACGTCCGCGCCGACTCTGGTCCCGTGGCCGTGTTGCATTCATACTCGTTTTCGAGAATCAGGATCATGCTCTGCTTGGCGGCTTTGGCGGAAATTTCGCGCAACTTCTCGTCCATGTCTTTGCGAAAGGGCTTGTCGTCTTCCAGCCGCCAGAAGTCGAATAGCCGGACGCGGTTGGTGCCCAAAGCGTGCGCCATGTTGGCGGCGCGTTCCAATACTTCGTCCTGTTGTTCGAACGAAAAGCTCGCATTGTACGCATCGCCTTTAGGGCTGTACTTCGACTTTGGCGCTCCCGGCCAGTCCACCTTGAACAGCGGGCTGGCGATGTCGGTCACCTTCAGGTCATATTTCTTGAGCAAGCTTTGCACTTCCGCGACTTCTTTGGCGTCCAAGTTGACGATGTTTTTGTTCCACAGGCCGCGCAGTTCGACAAAACCGACGCCGAACTCTTTCGCCGCAACTTCCACGGCGTGACCGAAGTCCTGCGAAATCTCATCGGTGATGACGGAAAGCTGAAAGACGCAGTTCAACTTCGCCTCCGGTCGAGAAAAAGCCCGCGCGTAGGGAGAGCTCATTGCTCCCAGCACCGCGGCACCGCTCGCTTGCATCCATTCTCTGCGATTCATGGCCGTTTTCTCCCGGTGGGATTCTACTCCGGCATCGCGTTGATGTTTAGCGCAATCGCTCGCCCCGCAATCCTGTTCAGTTGCGGCATGTTATTCTGAATAGCTGACGACATGGGTGCAGCCCGCACAGAGCGCGCCACTTCGATTCGCATTAGGTCGTCACAGAGAGGAACCTTCGATCGTGTCTTCTTCGACTATCTCAGGGTTTGCCAGCACAAACCCGGAAACCCGCGCCACCGCAAGCCCTGCTCATCGCGTCCACAATTTCAACGCAGGCCCCGGCGCCCTGCCGCTCTCCGTGCTGGAGCGCATTCGTGAAGAACTGATCGACTGGCGCGGCTCCGGCATGTCCGTGATGGAAATGAGCCATCGTTCGCCCGAGTTTGAAAGCATCAACGCCGCAACTGAAGCCGGCTTGCGCAAGCATCTGGCGATCCCGGACGATTATGCGGTGATTTTTCTGCAAGGTGGAGGCAGCACGCAGTTCACGCTGGTTCCGATGAACCTGTGTTCGCCGGGCAAGCCGGTGGACATTCTTCACACGGGCACTTGGACGGCCAAAGCCCTCGCTGAATTGAAGAAGGGAATCGCCCATCGCGTTGCTGCGAATACGGAAGCCGTAAAGCACACTCGCGTTCCGTGCGCCAATGAGATTTCACTCGGAGCTGACGCTTCTTATGCCTATATCTGCACCAACAACACGATCGAAGGCACGCAGTATCACACTTTGCCTGCGACCGGCGGAGTTCCTCTCGTCGCCGACATGTCTTCCGACATCGCCTCGCGGCCGCTCGATGTATCAAAGTTCGGACTGATTTTCGCCGGCGCGCAGAAAAACCTTGGTCCGTCCGGCGCCACCATCGTCATCATCCGCAAGGATCTAGCCGAGCGCGCCGACAAGAATTTGCCGACGATTTTCCAGTACCGCACGCACATCAAGGAAAAATCGCTGTACCACACACCGCCGACATTCGCCGTTTATGTGGTCGGTTTGATGATGGAGTGGATTGAATCGCAGGGCGGGCTGGCCGGAATTCAGAAACGCAACGAAATCAAGGCAAAATTGCTTTATGACGCAATCGACTCCAGCCACGGCTTCTATCATTGCCCGGTCGAAAAGGATTCGCGTTCGCTGATGAACGTTGTTTTCCGGGTCGCAAGCGCGAACGGGCAATCGGCCGCGACGAATCCCGACGAAGCCGCGGAAAAGGAATTCGGCAAACAGGCCGCGGCGGCGGGTCTTGTCGGCACACCCGGTCATCGCTCTGTGGGCGGCATGCGCGTTTCGCTCTACAACGCTGTCGAACCGTCTTCCGTTGAAGCGCTCGCCGGCTTTATGCGCGAGTTTCAACGCAAGCGCAGCTAACCGCGGCCTGCTAGCGCGACTTTTCATTGGATTCGCGCTCGCGGGGATTCGTAACGACGGCTTGTAACAATCGGTGCCCGCTGTGCGTAGTCCTCTGGTGAGCCCGACTACTTCTCCATTGAGGATTTCATGACTGTCTATACCACTGTTCTGTATGCGCACTTACTTGGGGCGTTTGCGTTCTTCATCGGCTGCGGGATCGAATGGACAGCGTCGGCTCTCTTTCGAAACGCTACGTCAACCGAGCAGGCTCGGGCGTGGCTACGCGTTTTCAAAGTCTCTCCACCTCTCTATGGCGTCGGCCTCGCCGTTCTTTTGCTTTCAGGCGGCTATCTTGCTTCGTTGTCGGGCGCCATGAAGCAAGGCTGGATTCCAGCAACACTTCTGGCCATCGGAGTCGCGCTGGTCTTCGGCGTTTTGCTGATCCTACCGCGCATGAAGAAGATCCGGAAAACGTTGCCCTCGCTAAACGAACCAGTTAGCGCGGAGCTTCGCACTCGCCTCTCGGATCCCATTTTGCTCAGCGCGATCCGAGTTCGCGTCCTGCTCGGCGTCGGCATCGTCTATCTGATGGTCGCGAAGGCTCCTTTCACTCCATCCCTGGTCGCCCTGGTTGTAGCGGTCATGCTCGGGATAGTTTTGTCGATTCCCGTTTGGCGGCGGCCGGCATGATTTTATTCCGCAAGCAAGACTTTCGGGTACCACGCTCAGCTCCGTTTTCTTTTGCCTTCCGTTAGATGAGCCACTAAGATTCTCCGGCACCTGCCTGCTTCTTCTGCGGGCCAGTTCCCTTGTTGTGAAATTATCGTGTTTCTTGCCTGGAGGACTTGATGCGTTCTCATTCCCGGCTCGTGCTTTTTCTGAGTTGCCTGGTGCTTGTGCCGGTGCTGGGGGCGCAAAACCAGCCGCCCACTCATCCCCTCGACGCGCTGAAAGCCCAGGAGTATTGGACCGTTTACGATGTCCTTCGCGATTCCGGCAAGCTGGATTCCGACACGGTAACGCATAGCGTGCTATTACACGAACCCGCCAAGGGCAAAGTTCTCTCATGGAAACCCGGCGATGCCATATTCCGGGAAGCCGAAGTGATCCTTCTTCGTAAAGGCCTGACCATCGAGGCGATGGTCGACGTCGCTAACCACAAGCTTGAGTCGTGGAAGGAGCGCAAGGACGTTCAGGCGCCCGTGACGCGGAATGAGTTTCGCGAGCTGGACGAAGTGATGAAGAAGGATCCGCGCGTGATCGAAGCGCTTAAAAAGCGCGGGATTACTGATATGGCGCCCGTTGCTTGTTTCGCCGATCCATTCAGCTATTTTGCGCTTCCTGAACTCGAGGGCCATCGCATCATGATGGGCAGCTGCTCGTACCGGCATGGCGTCTATCTCGGCTGGTCGCGCGACGTCGAGGGCCTGCAGATCAAAGTCGACGCAGTAGAAAAGAAAGTGCTGCAGGTGATCGACGAAAGCATCACGCCGGTCTCCCAGGCTCCCGTGAACTACCAGGATCTGGAAAACGCGCCCCGGCCAGGGACCACGCCCATCAGCGTTTCCCAGCCCCTTGGCCCTAGCTTCCAGCTCAAGGGCACGGAAGTTGCCTGGCAGAACTGGCGCTTCCGCTTCCGGCTCGATCCGCGTCTCGGCGCGATTATCAACTTGGCTGGGATTCAGGACGGCGATCGTTTCCGCTCCGTTCTTTACGAGGGCTCCATGTCGGAACTCTATGTACCGTACATGGATCCCGCGATGGGTTGGGCCAACCGCGTCTTCATTGATGCCGGCGAATTCTATGCCACCGGTCAGATCCTGAAGCCCTTGCGCGCTGAGGTCGATTGCCCTTCCAATGCCGTTTACTTCGACAGCCTCTCCTGGGAGGAGCATGGATTCCCGGCAATCCACTCACAGGTCGCTTGCCTGTTTGAAAGTTACTCCGGCGAGCCGGCCTGGCGGCACTTTGAAGACCATCAACTCTCGGGAAGCGGGGCGCGCGTCCTGGTCCTGCGCACCGCGGCCGTCGTTGGCAACTATGACTACGTTCTCGACTGGCGCTTCGAGCGGGATGGAAATCTTCGCGTCACCGTCGGCGCCACGGGTATCGTCGAAACCAAAGCCGTAAAAGCCAAGAACGCAGCCGATTCGCCTGGCCATTCAATGGCCGGCGCTCCCGACGAGTTCGGTCGCTTTGTCGCTGAAAACACCGTCGGCGTGAACCACGATCACTTTTTCTCGTTTCGCCTAGATGTTGACGTGGACGGCGTCAACAACAGCTTCATGCCGATGCGTCTGGCCAAACGCCAACTGAGCAATCCCATCCGCAAAAGCATCTGGGTGGCGGAATCTTCGATCGCCAAAACCGAAAGGGACGCCATGATGGACATCCATCTCGATAAACCTTCCATGTGGCACTTCATCAATCCCAACGTAAAGGGCCCGCTCGGGTACCCGACCGGCTACGAACTCATGCCGGGAACTACCGCTGCATCGCTTTTAGATCCGGACGACGGCCCGCAAAAAGTCGGCGCTTTCTCGGCGCATCAACTCTGGGTGACTCCGTACAAGCAGGACGAACGCTTCGCTTCCGGTGTGTACCCGACCCAAAGCAAGGGTGACGACGGCCTCGCGGTTTGGACCAAGGCCAATCGCCCCATCGAGAACACGGACATCGTGGCCTGGTATACGCTCGGCTTCCACCACGTCACGCGAGCCGAAGACTGGCCGGTCATGCCCGTCATGTGGCATGACTTTGTTCTGCGCCCGTTTGACTTCTTTCCGCAGAGTCCGGTCATTACGCTCCCACCGTCCCTGATCTTTCTTACATCGGCCAAAGCAGCAAAGACCCGCTCACATAGAGCCGGTCTGTTTTCGATCGCGCCTACATTTTGCCTACTGCGTTTACGCCAGATCGAACAGCAGCACTTCCGCGTCGGTGACGCCTGTCAGCTGCAGCGTTTTTTCCTCTGCAATAGCCGCGCCGTCGCCGACTTCGAGTGCCTTGCCGTTCAACGTCACGCTGCCACGCGCCACTTGCACGTACGCGTAACGTTCCGGCTTTAGCTCATGCTTCACCGCTTCGCCGGGACGTAATACGGTTGCGTACAGCTCATTGTCTTGGCGAATTTTCACCGAACCTTGGCGACCGTCCGGCGAAGCCATCAGCCGCAGCTTGCCGCGTTTTTCATCTTCAGAAAAATTCTTCTGATCATACGTGGGCTGGTGGCCAGTCTTATCGGGAAACATCCAAATCTGATACAGGTGCGCAGGCTCCGTCTGGGAAGCATTAAACTCCGAGTGCGCCACGCCCGTCCCCGCGCTCATGTACTGGACATCGCCTGGCCGGATGGTTGAACCGTTGCCCATGCTGTCCTTGTGCGCCAGCGCGCCCTCCAGCACGTACGTCACGATTTCCATGTCGCGGTGGGGATGCGTGGGAAATCCCCCGCCCGCGGCGATCCGGTCATCGTTCATGACTCGCAGCGTGCGAAATTGCACGTGTTTCGGGTCGTAGTAATCGGCGAAGGAAAAAGTAAACCGAGTGTTCAGCCAGCCGTGGTCGGCTTGTCCGCGTTCGTCGCTCTTGCGAATGTTGATCATGGTGCCTCCTCCGGGCCATCCGTCATTTCCATCGCCATAATACTCGTTGTAACGACTATTGTCAAGAGGTGCATATACGGGCCCGGCCTGTGCGTGTTCCTAAAGCCTTTCTTTTCTTTCATCCACAGGCGCGCACATCTCCCAAGCTCGGCCTTTCCTTTAACCTCCTCCACCTTTGGTGTACATTGGGAGATTGCGAGGTTTGTTCGATGGATTCCCTGACCACCACAGCCAGTTCCACCAAATCCGAGGCCTCTTCCATGTCCCGCGACACCCTCAGCATCACCGACAACCGAACGGGAAAGGCCTACGAGGTCCCCATCACCAACGGCACCATCCGCGCCGTGGACCTGCGCCAGATCAAAACCGGCCCTGAAGATTTCGGGATGATGAGCTACGACCCCGCCTACACCAATACGGCGTCGTGCATTAGCCGCATCACCTACATTGACGGCGATAAAGGGATCTTGCGTTATCGCGGTTATCCCATCGAAGAGCTGGCGGAAAAGAGCAACTACCTTGAAACGGCCTATCTTCTACTACACGGCGAATTACCCACCGAGGCCCAACTGAAAGACTGGGCTTGGCACATCACCCATCACACCTTCATTCACGAAAGCATCAAGAAGTTTCTCGACGGCTTCCATTACGATGCCCATCCCATGGGCATGATGATTTCCACGATCGCGGCGCTTTCGACTTTCTATCACGACGCTAAAGAGATTCTGAACGAAGAGTCGCGCCGCAAGCAGACCTATCGCTTGATCGGCAAAATGCCCACTATCGCGGCGTTCGCCTATCGCCACACGCTGGGCATGCCGTTTGTTTATCCAGACAACGAACTAAGCTATCCCGGCAACTTCTTGAACATGCTGTTCCGTACCACGGAAACGCGCTATCGCCCGAATCCCACTCTCGAACGTGCGCTCGACATCCTTTTCATCCTACACGCCGACCACGAGCAGAATTGTTCTGCGAACGTCATCCGGGGTGTCGGCAGCTCGCACGTCGATCCGTACTCGGCGACCGCTGCTGCGATCGCGGCGCTTTATGGTCCGTTGCACGGCGGCGCCAACGAAGAAGTTCTGCGCATGCTGCTCGAGATCGGCTCGGTCGAGAAGGTTCCCGACTTCATCAAGCGCGTAAAGGCCGGCGAAGTGAAGCTGATGGGCTTCGGCCACCGCATTTATAAGAACTACGATCCGCGCGCGCGCATCATCAAGCGCGTCGCGTACGAAGTCTTTGACCTCATGGGCAAGAATCCGCTTCTCGAAATCGCGCTCGAATGCGAACGCATTGCCCTCGAAGACGAATACTTCGTGAAGCGGAAGCTGTATCCCAATGTGGACTTCTACACCGGCCTCATCTATCAATCCATGGGCTTCCCCATGACGATGTTTCCGGTGCTCTTCGCCATTCCGCGCACGTCAGGGTGGATTGCGCAGTGGCAGGAGATGCTGCTCGATCCGGAGCAGAAAATTGCGCGGCCGCGTCAGGTTTATCTCGGCCACAGCACGCGCGACTACGTTCCGATCGAAAAGCGCCCTTAATAACAAGTTCTCCTGGCAACCCGGCGGCTAGCACTGTTTACCCTTTCTAGCCTCACCCACCTTTCTTTCTCGTGCATGCGCTATAGTGAATTGAAGGTGCGAGAGAGTCCGCCATGTCCCAACCACTGCAAAACTCATCCAATATCGGCGTGCGCCGCCGCAGCCAACGCGTCTTGATGCAAGTCGGCATACAAGTTTCCGGCAACGATGCGCAGGGCAAATATTTTCGCGAGCACACCGATACTCTGGCGATCAACGCGCATGGCGCTCTGATCCTGCTCCATGCGCGCGTTACCAGCGGCAGCGTCCTTAAAATGGCGAACAACCGCACGCAAGAAGAACAGGAGTGTCATGTGGTGTTTCTCGGTCCTGTTCGCGGCGAAAAGGCGGAAATCGGACTCGAATTCTCGGCTCCGCGCCCGCAATTCTGGCGAGTAGCGTTTCCGCCCGAGGATTGGACTCCAAAGAGCCCGGAAGCGCGTACCGCTCAGCCCAAACCAGTTTCCAAATAGCCACTTCGCGAAGCAACGGGGCCGGTAAAACATCGCCCGCCCCTTTGCTGGCGTGTCCCTTTTGTTCAGGCACTCACAACGATCACGAGCACTCTGATCTCCGGATGCACAATGTCCACAAGGTAGTAGTCGTCTCCGTCCTCCTCAATGTAGCAGTCATCGTCAAACGACCATCCAGCCGGCCATACTTCCACTACTTCAAACCAGTAGCCTCCGTACCGAAAGCGCCGGTCGTCACCTCCACTTCGCGCCACGCGAAAATGATGTTCGCGGCCAAAGCTGGCGCGGAATTTCTCCGATGGAATGCGTTGGCCCTTTGCGGCCGACTGCTGCCGCGTAGCTCCTGGCCGCGTGGTCTCCGTCTGCTCCGGCTGGCGACCGTTCTTTTCCCGCTTGGCTTGTTCTTTCTGCTGTTTGTCTGGCTGCTTCTCATCCGGCTGCTGCTTTGGCGGAACAGCGGGCTCCTGTTTTGCTGGCTGCTCTGGTTTGGGCTTTGGCTTTTCGTCGGGCTGCTGTTTCGGTTTTGGCTCTGGCGGCTTCTTCTTGGGTTCTTCCTGTTGCGGTTTACCCTTATCGTCCGGTTCCTGCACTCGCAAAGGCAAGCCCGCGATGGCCAAGGCCAGCATGCTGCTCAGAATGACTTTCATCGGCTACTCCGTCCTTTCGAGTTTGGCCAAAGGGAATCGCTCCTTCAGCCCTAACCAGGCCGGGCGGCAAAAATTCGCATCCACAACAGCAGACACCGGGCTCTTGCCTGGCGCAGTACG
>UEXQ01000031.1_pt1 | contig 12717 bp, 9 predicted proteins | sample 4301111 | NCBI WGS metagenome assembly UEXQ01 (sample SAMEA4773181, study PRJEB27434) | metagenome | biome: 2259; feature: agricultural soil; material: soil | place: USA | collected 2014-09 | depth 0.25 m
CTCGACGACGCGCGTGAGGCTGAGCTGCTCGACCTCGATCTGCTCCGCTCTGATGTTCCTCTCTTCAGCGATGCCTACGTTCGCGTCGCTCGCGCCTATCCCGCGGCCAAAGAAAAGCTTAAGTTCAGCGAAGCACTCAAGAATGTCCTGAACGCGCTCGCTTCCGACCTCATCGAAACCACGGCTGCCCGAGCCAAACAGTCTGGTATTGCCAGCGTAGACGAAATCCGCCGCTATCCGCACCGCTTTGCCGGCCTGAGTCACGCCATTGCTGAGCAAAATACTCGTCTGAAACAATTCCTCATCGCTCACCTGTACACGCATCCAGTCATCACGGAAGACCGCGACCACTCCCTCGAGTGCCTCGCGAGGCTTTTCCATCTCTTTCTCGGAAAACGCGGCTCCATGCCGCCAGATCACGAGGAACAAGCCCTCATCATTCCGCGCCACATTGTCGTCTGCGATTACATCGCTGGCATGACCGACCAGTTTCTCCTCAGACAGTACCGCGACCACTTCGGTGCTTCTCCGCAAACCTCTTCCGCCTCCATCTAAGCTACTTGCACCGCAACCACTCTCCTATTCATCATGGATTGGCACTTCCGGAGCGTCGCATGGTCTTGTTTCGCAAATTTCTGTTCTTCGCGCTGCAGCTTTGCTTATTCGCCGCGGCCGCTGTTGCGCAAATTCCGGGAATTACTCCTGCCGTCCCCAGTTCCACTCCGGCGGCGCAATCCGCAGCTGCCGATCCGCTCGGCCGCGAAACCCCTCGCGGCACTGTAATGGGCTTTCTGCGCGCGGCACAGGACGAAAACTACCCTGTCGCGGTTCAATATTTTCAGCCCGCTTCCGGCCGCCGCCGCACACGAGCGGATGGAGAGCAGGATCTCGCCGCACAGCTTCTCGCTGTGATCAATCAGAAAATTCTCGCGTCTTCGCTGGAGTCTTTAAGCCGTGATGCGCAGGGCCGCCTCGACGACGGTCTTCCGCCCAACCAGGAGTTACTGACCGGAGTCCGCGAAGGCTCAGGTTCCTTTGCCATCCAACTGATTCGCATCGATGACGACCGCGGCGGCAAAATCTGGCTGATCGCGCGCAGGTCTCTCGACACCATCCCGGAGATTTACGACTCGCTGCAGTTTTCCGAACTGGAAAAGAAGCTGCCCGCCACCCTTACCAGGAACCGTTTTCTCTACATGCCGTTCTGGCAATGGCTGGCCATTCTGCTCGCGATGCCGGTGGCGATAGCGATTGGCTGGGCTCTTTCTCTTATCCCCCGTCTGCTTCTTCGCTACTATCGCAAGAGAAATGCCGGCGCAGCATTGCCGCCGATTCGATTCTTCCACATCGGACCTGGCACGCTGCTGCTGTCCGCCTTTGTGCACTACATTTTTGTATTTCTGATCGGCGCATCGATCGTCTATCGCCAATACTATCGCCGCGTTTTGTGGGTTTTCCTCGCGGTGGCTGCGTACTGGCTCATTACCCGGATTACGCGTGACGTCTCGGCGCGTATCATCAGCCGTCTTACCGCCAGCGGCCGCATGGGCGAACGCTCCGTCGTTTCGCTCACACGCCGAGTCCTCGAAGTCCTCGCCTTTATCATCATCGGACTTATCGCGCTCAGCGGCCTCGGCGTCAACGTGACCGCGGCTCTAGCCGGGCTCGGCATCGGCGGCCTCGCCATCGGACTCGGCGCGCAAAAAACATTCGAAAACCTCCTCGGCGGAATTTCCATTCTCACCGACAAGGCGCTGCAAATCGGAGACGCCTGCCGGATCGGCGATCAGCGTGGTACGGTTGAAGACATCGGTCTTCGTTCCACCAAACTCCGCACCGAAGAACGCACGGTCGTCACCATTCCCAATGGCACCGTCGCAAATGCCGTACTCGAAAATTTCCGGCAGCGTGACAAGATCCTCTTTCGTCAGACGGTCCGCCTTCGCTACGATCTCGCTCCCGACCACGTCCGCTACGCGCTCCAGGAACTTCGCGGCACGCTCAAACAGAACAATCGCGTTGAAGACGCGTCGTCGCGCGTCCGCCTCCTTCGTTTTGTGGATGCCGGCATGGATGTAGAGATCTACGCGTATCTATTGGTGCGCGAATATGCGGATTTCCTGGCGCTGCAGGAGGATTTGCTCTTGAACATCGCCGATACGCTCGAACGCACCGGCGCCGGCGTCGCCTTTCCCGCGCAGACGACGATCCTCGCAAAAGAGGTTGCAGTTGATCCGGAAAAAGAACAAGCCGCCAAGGCGGCCGTGGAAAATGCACGTAAAGCCGGTACAGTCGGCGGACAGATGCCATCGCCCTGATGAAGCTGCTTGATAAAAATCAACTGGGCGTCGGGAATGCGCGGTTCACTGTGTGTTGTCGAAGGTGTTACAAGCCGCGATCGACCCGCTGTCGAATCCCCGGCGGAACCACTGCATGCGCTGCGCCGACGATCCATGCGTGAACGAATCAGGCGACACATGCCCCGTGGACATTTTCTGTAGGCGATCGTCTCCAACGGCGGCCGCTGCCCCGAGCGCCGACTCAATGTCGCCTTGTTCCAGTAAGTTCCTCTGCTGGGTGGAATGCGCCCACACGCCGGCCAGGCAATCCGCCTGCAGTTCCACTTTCACGGAAATTTCATTCTGCATTCGAGGGTTACTTGCCTGCAATTGCCGCGTGCGGCTTTCCACGCCCACAATTTTTTGGACGTGATGTCCAATCTCGTGTGCAAGAACATACGCTTGCGCAAACTGTCCGGGCGCGCCGAATCGTTGCCTCAATTCGTCGTAGAAACCTAAGTCGATATAGACCTTCTCATCGCCAGGACAATAAAATGGCCCAGTCGCAGATTCCGCCCCCCCGCATCCTCCTGATTGCGTGTAATTGCGGAACAATACCAGCTTCGCATGCCGGTACGGCTTGCCTGCCTGCTGCGGCAAGATCTGGTCCCAGGTTCTTTGTGTGTCGTCCAGCACGAACGAAATAAATTGCACCAAGGGCTGTTCTTGTTGGTCGCGCCCGGTGTCAGGCTGGCTCATTGCCGGTGAAGCCGGTCCGCCCCCGCTTCCCAGCAGCGCAAAAAAGTTTTGCTTAAAGACGATGCTCAGCACCAGCAGGATCAGCGCGCCGCCAATTCCCAGGTGCATTCCGCCGAATTGAAATCCCCCGCCACCGCCGCTTTGGTCGCGACGATCTTCAATGTCCTGGCTGGTTCCGCCCGGTGTCCATTTCATGGCAATCTCCCTGCGGCGCTATTTGCGGCGCAATGGTAGCACTTCTTCGTGGACTTACCGTGAAAGCCTGGCGGCGACAGTCTCTTGTTACTCGTGCCCGCTGTCTCCAAGGCGTCGGCCATGAAGCATGCGCCAATGTTTAAATCTCAAACGGCGCTACCGCCGGCCTGGCCTGATACTCATGGCCGCACTTCCTCCCGCTCGTCTCCCGCGGCGATCTCTCCCGATACCACGACGCTTTCCTGACGCTCTGGCGGCTCGATTCGAATGTCGGTCAGATCTGACAGAAGATTCGCCGCCCACCGGAAAACGTTGTGATCCTTTACGGTCGTTCTCATGCGGCGAATGCGCGCAGCTTGTTCGTCGTCCGGCATTTCGAGTGCCCGCAGGATGGCGGCTGCCACCTGCTGTACGTCATACGGATTCACTTGCAGGGCGTCCGTAAGCTCCAACGCAGCTCCGGCAAACGTGCTCAGGATCAGCACTCCATGTTCGTCCTCGCGCGCAGCGATGAACTCCTTCGCAACCAGGTTCATCCCGTCGTGCAGCGAACTCACCATGCATACCGACGCAGCCCGGTAAAAACGCTCGATCTCCTGGTGAGAATGATGGCGGCGTAAGAAAACAATCGGTTTCCACTTTCCCGATTGGAACCGCGCATTGATCCGTTCTGACTCCACCGTCACTTCGTCCAGAAACTGCTGGTAGCGCGGAATATCGGTGCGGCTCGGCGCTCCGATTTGTACAAACGAAAACCGTCGGTGATACGCGGGGTTCATTTCAACAAACCGTTCAATCCCGCGGAAGCGCTCCAGAATCCCCTTGGTGTAATCCACGCGATCAACACCGACACCGAGCAGAGATGCCTCAATTCCCAGCTCTTCGCATAGTCGAGCACGCTCTTCTCCGGCACTGCGATACTCGACATGCGGCTTTCCGTTTGGAAATGCCACGCTGATGGGGTACGGCCTCACTCGGGTTACGTGGCCCTGCCGGTTCACGGCAAAGCGATCCCATTCCGTCAGCGCTTCCAGCGCCCGGTCGACTGTCTCCAAAAAGTTGTTGCAATGCGTTTGTGTGTGGAATCCGATCAGGTCCGCTCCCAGCAGGCCATCCACTAACTCCCGCTGCCACGGACAAATCCCAAACACTTCGGGATTGGGCCATGGTATGTGCCAGAAAATCGCGACCCGAGCATCTGGCCTGGCATCCTTCACCATCCTGGGCAGCAGAGCGAAATGATAGTCCTGCGCCAAAATGATCGGCGCTTCCTGGCCGGCCATTTCCTGCAACACTGCGTCGGCAAACTTGCGATTCGCTTGCTGGTATTGAAGCCAGTCGTCTGGCCGGAAAGTTGGCCGCGTGTGAGCGATATGGCAGAGCGGCCACAACCCTTCGTTGGCAAAACCTTCGTAGTAGCCTTTTACTTCTTCATGTGTAAGCCACACGCGGCGTAGCGTGTAGCTTGGCAAGTCGGGCGGCACCCGCAGGTGGTCGGTCTCGTCCACCGTCTCCCGATCGGCGTTTCCTGATCCGTGCGCCACCCAAGTTCCATCCGTGGCCTCCAGCACCGGTTCGAGCGCGGTCACCAGGCCGCTCGCCGGCACGAGCACTTCGATCCCTTTTTCTCCCTTCACGTGCATGTAGGGCTCGCGATTTGCCACCACGAACAACGGTTTTCCCTTCAGCTTGCTTTGCAAGCTGATCCGCAAGCGGTCCGCCGTCCAGACAGAAGCCTGCTTTTCGCGCAGTTGAGCCTCTTCCGCCGCCGCTGCGCGTGCCGCGCCCAAATCCCGGGCCAGATGCTTCACTTCTTTTTGTATCTGTTCAAACAACTCTCCCTGAGGCAGAGAAGACTCAGGCGTATCGGTCTCGCCGGCGCGCAATTTGCGCAGCCATTGCGAAGTTCTCTTGAGCGGATCAAGGAAGGTCCACCGCACCAGCACCAATGCCAGACCCGAGACCAGCAACGTCTCGAGCAGAGCGCTAAGTAGTGCGTCGCGCAGCGTCAAGAGCACCCGCGAATCAATGAAACCGGCTTCATAAATCACCAACAGCGAACCTGCCGCCTTGCCGTTTCGTTCCAACGGTAGTGCGTACAAATACATCGGCGACTCCGCTATCTGCGTGAATTCGCCGTGCCCGGCATCCGTCGTGAGCGCCTTCTGGGCCGCACCGGGTATTTGCTTGAAGTTGTTGCCCAGCGTCGAAGTCATCACGGTAAGGTTTCCATTCGCCTCGTATACCGCGATACCCTTCATGTGCTCGCGCTGAGCGAAACGGTCCACCACGCGCTGCATGGCTTTCTCGGAGTTGCGTTCGTTCTTTTCGAACAGCGGCTGGATACTCTCTTGCAAGCTCTCTGCGAGCAGCTCAGCGCGTCGGGAGAGGTCGTTCCTGAGGTTTCGTCTTTCTTTTCTGACCTGATAAGCGGCAAAGAGCAAAGACACCAGTGCGACACTGGTGATTAAAGGCAGAACGAGTTTCAACGTCGTCCGCAATTTCTATCCTTTGTGGAGGGGCACTGGGACGTCCCCTTCGGAGCGCGGGCCGGGTTCTTTGCATTAGGCCGTCGTTCGCTGGTGCGAATTGCCTTTTCGTGAGGGATAGGCCGCGGTCCGTCCGCTTGAGTTTTTTAGATCGTGCTTGAAGTTTCAGTCCGCGGCATTGACTCACTCCAGCGATTCGCAATCCCGCGACTGCTGCTCTACCTACGTCCTTCCTTCCGGCTCCGCTCTTTCCAAAGCGCCGCGGTAAACAGCGCGAGAAAGACGGTCGCCAACGTGAACCCGATTTGCAGTCTCATTCTGGCCCCCATTGCACTAGGTTTCAAGCTTAGAAGCGGCAACCGAGGTGCCGTTTTCCTACTTTTCCGTTGTTCCCTTCATAGGGTTCTAACACCAGCAGTTTGTTACAGATACTGGTAGATTCCTGTATGAACGGCCCACGGCGCCAAACGGGTGCACGAAAAAAATGCACTGACAGGGTCGTCCATACATGGAAACACCGGTTTCCAGCTTGGTCCCGAGAGAACCATGATTTAGAGTTAAAATTGCTAAAGCCTCCGTATGGAAGTCACGCAAAAGCCGTTCGCCCGCAAAAAGCCGGATCAGTTGGTGTACCTCGAGCTCGGTTCCGGCAACGGCGGCATGCTTCTCAGCATTTCCGAGGACGGATTCCGCTTTCGCGCCGTAAGTCCTTTGCGTCCGAACGGGCTGATGCCTTTCGCGTTCTCTTTTGATGGCAACAGCCGCATGCAAGGCATCGGCGAAGTAGAGTGGCTTGAGGATGACGGCAAAAGCGGCGGCATGCGCTTTGTCGAGGTTTCCGCGGATTTCCGCGCGGCCCTCGATCAGTGGCTAGCCCTGGATCCGCCGCTCGGCAATTCCGGCCGCGAAGCAACGCCTGCGGCCGCTACTCCGCTCGACACCATGGAGAAGATCCGCGAAGAGCTGCGCCGCGGCTATCCGCAAGCTCCCGCGAAGTCGTCCGCGCGCAAAGAATCGCAAGGGGCTTCGCCGGATGTTTCTGCCGCGAGGCACGAACAACCTGCGCAAAAATCGGGTCTCGCACCGCACCCACGGAATGCCAAGCCGACTGCAGACCGTCCCGAGCGAATGGAACGCAGCGTTGCCGGAAACAAGGCAGAGCAAATCGCGGGGCAAAAACCAGGGCACACGGATTTTCGCACCGCCTCTTCAGTGCCAACTGCCGAACGCGAGCAGCCAAACACGTCGGCCTCGCAGCCGCAGCCGCCAAACGTTGATCGCAAAGTTTCCACCGAACATCGCCCCCGGCCTTTTTATCCCCCGCCGTTCACGCATCCTGCAGAATCGGAAACACCGAGCAGCGACGAAAAGGCAAACTCGGCCTTCCTGAAAAAGACCTCTGCTGCGCCCGTTTCTACGCCCACCGAAAACGCCGCGGCTCATTCGGCTTTCAATGCCTCGCAGCATGCCGCTGCGGTCGCGCCGTCTCCGTCGCGTGAACAGGCTCACGTCTCCACCGATGCTCTGCGCCGGCCATTCCGACAAGAATCGCGGTCATCGCATTTGGACCGCCCGTACATTCCTCCACCAGTCGACGAATCCTTTGAGGCCGCGTGGGAGCATGCGAAGCTAACGTCGCCCCCGGAGTCGCCGCACCTCAGTCGTGCGGCAGCCGGCTCGATCATCGGTGTCGCGTTGGCCGTAATTCTTGGCGCATTAGCGTTCAACTTTCGCGAGGAAATCGGCCAGCTGGTGATCGATCTCGGCCAGAAAATTTCCGGTGAGCACCGTACGGCCGAGCCGTCGTCATCGACCGCCGCGGGCGGCAAGCTAGAAGCACAAACCCCTGCGGACGCCGGTACTTCGGAAACAGCGCCAAGTTCAAACAAGTTGGACGCCGCCGCGGGCAACTCCGCCAACACGGAACAACCTTCGGGCGGCGCCAGCAATCCCGCGAATTCGCACGGGGCGGTTGCAGGAGTCAAGCACGAAGCTCCTCTCTCCAGTGCGGCACGCGGTTCGACTCCCGCCACCTCCGCTAGCGGCACAACAAATCGCACCGCAGCCGGCGGAACGGGTTTGGCTGCACCAGCACTTTCGCCGGGCGGCACCAGCAATCCCACCAACGGTTCAGAAATCGGAACGGAACCTGGCAGCGGGCAGGAAGAGTTCAACACGGCACGTGAAATGCTGCGCGGCGATCACCGGCATCGAGATTTGTCGAGAGCGGTGGATCTGCTGTGGGCCGGAGTGCGCAAAGGCTACGTTCCGGCGGAAGTGACGCTGGCGGATTTGTACCGGCGCGGTGACGGGGTAACAAAAAACTGCGACCAGGCACAGGTGCTCCTGGTGGCGGCTTCGAAAAAGGGAAGTCCCGAAGCGCGGCAGATGCTGGAACAAATGGCGGAAGAGGGCTGCAGCGAATAATTCCTTTCAAGCGAACGGTCTCCGCGCAAAAGTCTTGCCAGAAACGTCTCATCCGGTTTGTCGTCAAGGTTGCCGTTCAGCGATCCGCGAAAAATTCGACAAAACTTTGATTTTAAAGTGGCGCCAGAGCCGTTCGTTTTGCCTTTGGCCAGGACGGCTTTGCGTGTTGCAGTCAGCAAGTGTGACAGAAAAGTTTTCGGCACCTCGCGAACTATGGGATTGACGAGCCAGGCAAAAACAAAAGGCACCGTGCGGCTCAGTTCAATGGCTTCAACCTGAATGTACGTGCCGCCGGATCGTTCTTCAACGTGCCACCAGGTACAAAGCTGCCACAGATAACCGCGCGAATCAGCGAGGGCCAGCTCTCGTTCCTGCGGCTTGCCAAAGTCCTCGACATCCGCCACGCGAGTGGAGCATGCGCGAATCTGAGTTTGCGTGGGCGAGTAATCGGTCGTAGTTGAAGCGAAATTCACATTGAACACAGCCGTCACGATGGTCTTGCTGTAGAACTGTAGAAAAACGTTCCGCGTATTGCCGTCTCGCGAGATGAGCCGGGACTGGCGAACGTCAGGGTAGTACGTCACCTTCTGGTGTTCGTAATCTTCGAGAACGGCTTTGCTTTCGGCTAGCGTTGCGCCGGAGATGAATGCGGCGCCGAGCCAGTGGTGGATAAGGCCGCCGGGAACAGGAATTCTCCTATCGCCATCGAGCGTGCGGAGCTGTTCGAGATAGAACTCGCCCCGGCGGAGCCGGGCGTCAATTTCGGCGCGGCGATCGGGGGGGAAGCGGTCGAAGTAGAGAAAGTGGCCAGCCTGGCGGTCGGCGTCCATGTGTGCCTCGGTGAGCGTACGGTAGCGCTCATACGCGAACAGGGTTTCAGGCTTGGGCTGGTGGGCGACAGCCGGGAAAGGGACGAGAAGTATGGCCGAAAGCAGTGCGACGGTGGCTGAGCGAAGACGCGAGCGGAGCACGGTTTCCTTGAGCGACCTGTTCGTGGCATTAGATGAGCGGCGGTAAGAAAAAAGTACAACGCGGGAAGAGCTGCCGCAAATAGCTTTGCGGCAAACCTACCATGCCCCTCTGGGGAAGAATCAGCTAAGGTTCTGGTGCGGACGGACAGGTTGGTTATCGCAGCGTCAAGTCGCCGGCGCCGACGTGGGCGTGCAGCTTGTATTTCCCCGAGCCGGATTTCTTGAAGGAGCGAAACAGGCCGCTGTGGGACTCGCCGAACGGCGAGGCTTCCACGTCACCTGCGTTCACCGAGGCATCCACATGCGAATACTCCTCGGGACTGCCGACGTGTATGGAGAGGTCGCCCGCGTGGAGTTCGATGTCCTTATTGCCCGAGATACCCTCGACCGTAACGTCACCAGCGGGAACTCGCAGATATAGGTCACAATTTTTTGGCAGGCGGATGGTGATCTGAAAGTCGTTCCGCGGGCCGCCACTGAGATGAAATTCGGCGGAATTGTCCAGAACCGTCAAACGGTGCTTAAGGTCGTCAATCTTGAGCGCGTTCTTCCCGGAAACGTCCACGGAGATCTTGCCGTCGTCAGAACCGAGCACGCGAATATCGCCGGAACGCACATAGAGACGTAGAGGGACTCCGGAAGGGAGCTGAGCCTCGAAATGCGGCTCCCCGGTTTTGCTCGTGACGGTCTTAGAGCCGGATTGAGAGCCATCTGCAGCCGCACAAATTGAGCTTGAAACGCCAAGGGAAAGAATCAAAGGCAGGAAGAGGGGAGGAAGATGCACCCGCATGGACGCACCTCGCTTTCTTGAGAAAAGATACGACCTGGAGGGATGTAATGTTCCATCCGAAGTACTACGCCCTGAGCGATTCGGTGGCGAGGACGACAAGCTCGAGTCCTCTTACGAGCCACGGTGTTGAGAAAATGCGGCGGTTTTCTTGACTTGGCGGGAGCACACCTCAATAATGGATAGACATGAACGTGGGCGGCGGAGGTGCAGAGGCGATGTTCCTCGATGTGAAGGAACTGGCAGTCCGCAAGCTGAACATCCGGAAGAGCTACGCGCCGGGCAGTATTGATTACCACACGGCGGAGCTGAAGCAGATTGCTCCCCTGGATGTGGTGGCCACGGCCGAGCTGATTGACCGGCAGATTCGGATTACCGGGCAGCTAGAAACGAAGATTGAGCTGCAATGCGCCCGTTGCCTGGACGCAGTGGTAGAAGAGGTGCATCGCCAGTTCGATCTCTTCTATAGCCCCTTGCCCAAGGATGTGAAGCCGGAAGAAGAGCGGCTGAAGGATTTGGACGCGGAAATCGCGTTTTATCAGGGGGATGGGCTGTTCCTGGCGGATGTGCTGTGCGAACAGGTGCTGCTCTCGGTTCCGATGAAAGTCATTTGCAGGAGCGATTGCCGCGGGTTGTGCGCCAGCTGCGGTGTGAATTTGAACCATGAAGACTGCCGGTGCGAGACCCATGCCATGGATCCACGGATGGCTCCGCTGGCGCGACTGAAACAGGACTGGCTCAAGAAACAGTAAAATTTGGGCTTTTGCGGGCTTTCTGAGTGGTTAGGTGTGTGGACGCGGCCAAGACCAAAGTGGCGCGTTCAAAGTACAAAGAGGGAGAAGTACGATGCCAAATCCAAAACGGCGACATTCCAAGCGGCGGACGAGCACCCGGCGGGCCCACGATCATCTGGCCAAGCCGGCATTGGGCAAGTGCCCCAATTGCCACGAAATGAAGCAGCCGCACCAGGCCTGCCCGCACTGTGGCTACTACAAGGGCAAAGCCGTCAAAGCGGTTACAGCCTAAGTTTCGCTGCTCCAAGCACTCTCCATGTAGTTGCGGCAGTAGGACTCCATGATCACAATTGCCGTGGACGCGATGGGAGGGGACCATGCGCCCCGTCCCGAGGTTGAAGGAAGTGTGCTGGCCGCACGCGAGCTGGGAGTCCGCGTCCTGCTGGTCGGCCAGGCGAATGTAGTGAAGTCGGAACTCGCCAAGCATGACTGCCGTGGCTTGCCGCTGGAGATTCTGCCGGCGAGCGAAGTGATCACGATGAATGATCACCCGGCGCAGGCGTTCCGCCGCAAGAAAGACAGCTCGGTGCACGTGGCTGCGCGCCTGGTTCGCGAAGCCAAGGCTCACGGGTTGGTCAGCGCGGGGAATACCGGTGCTGTAATGACCGTGGCGCGGTTTCTGCTCGGCACGCTGGAATCAGTGGACCGGGTCGCACTGGCGGCGCCATTTCCGAATGCCAAAGGCGGGGTCAGCGTGCTGCTGGATGTCGGCGCTAACGTTGACTCGAAGCCCGAGCATTTAGTGCAGTTCGCGGTCATGGGCGAAATGTACTACCGCGCGACGTTCGGCCACCGGCGGCCGCGCGTGGGCTTGCTCTCGATCGGTGAAGAAGAAAGCAAGGGCAACGAACTGACGCGGGAAGTGCACGAGCGTTTGAAACGGGCGCACCTGCACTACGTCGGTAACGTCGAAGGCGGCGATCTTTTCTCTGGCGAAGTGGATGTGATTGTTTGCGATGGGTTCGTCGGTAACATCGCGCTGAAAATTTGCGAAGGCCTGGCGGTGCAAATTTTCGGGTTGTTACGTAAGAAGCTTAAGAGTTCCCTGGTATCCCAGTTCGGCGCCATGCTGTCCCAGGGCGCGTTCAAGGGGCTGAAGAAGACGATCGATTACACGGAGTATGGCGGCGCGCCTCTCCTGGGAGTGCGCGGCGTCTGCGTGATCGGGCACGGGCGGTCGAACGCAAACGCAGTAAAGAATGCGATTCGCGTGGCCGCGGGGCTGGCCAAGGCGCGCATGAATGAAAAGATCGAGGAGGAGCTGTCGCTGGTTACGGAGCGCGTTTAGCGGCACAGGCGCTGCAGCGGCATCGAGAACAGTATGGGAAAAGTAGCATTTGTTTTTCCGGGACAGGCTTCGCAGTACTCCGGAATGGGAAAAGAACTGGCGGAGAAATACGCCGTGGCGCGCGCCGTTTTTGAAGAAGCGGACAAGGCGCTGGGATTCTCCATCTCAAAGATGTGCTTTGAAGGCACGGAAGAAGACCTGAAGCAGACGGCGAACACGCAGCCCGCGATCTTGACCTGTTCGGTCGCGGCGTTTCGCGTAGCGGCGGAAAAGGGTCTTCAGCCGGACTTTGTGGCGGGTCACAGCCTGGGTGAATACTCGGCGCTTGTCGCCGCTGGTGGATTGAAGTTTGCCGACGCCGTGCAACTGGTACGGAAACGCGGGCAATACATGCAGGACGCGGTACCGGCAGGCGTTGGCGCGATGGCCGCGATTCTGGGATTGTCGCCAGCCGTGGCGGCCGATGCCTGCAAACGCGCGGCGGAAAACGAAGTTTGTACCCCGGCCAATCTGAATTCACCCGAACAAACCGTGATTTCCGGTCACGCTAGCGCGGTGAAGCGTGCCGTGGAAATTGCTTCGCAGTTAGGAGCGAAGCGCGCCGTGATTCTGCCGGTATCGGCGCCGTTTCACTGCGCGCTGATGATGCCGGCGCAGGAAAAGCTGGCGAAGGAATTGGACAAAACAGCGTTTTCCGATCTACGCGTGCCGTTGGTGACCAACGTGGA
>UEXQ01000409.1_pt1 | contig 12645 bp, 11 predicted proteins | sample 4301111 | NCBI WGS metagenome assembly UEXQ01 (sample SAMEA4773181, study PRJEB27434) | metagenome | biome: 2259; feature: agricultural soil; material: soil | place: USA | collected 2014-09 | depth 0.25 m
AATTTCCTGTGAGTTCATTGCTTTCGCCGCCGCAAAATTCTATCACCGTGCAGGTACGGGCCTTGCCTTGACTTGCCGCAAAGCCGCTGCGAGACTGAATTATCCGCGATACCTCATGTCGGAAGCGAATTCAAAGACCATTACCGTAGGTGTGACCGGCGCAAGCGGGGCTATCCTCGCACAAAAGACGCTGGCACTGCTGGAGGCCGATTCGCGTGTCTCCAAAATCCATATGGTCATCACCGAAACCGGCCAGCGGATTTTCTCGGAAGAATTAGCCATTTCGGCTGGCCCGGCCAATCAATTTCTCACACGCTTGCTCGGCCGCGCTTCCTCCAAGATCGAACTGCTTCCGAATAAGGATGTCGGCGCTTCGATCGCTTCCGGCAGCTATCCCGTCGACGCGATGGCGGTGATCCCCTGCTCGGTTGGGACGCTGGCAAAAATCGCGGCGGGCACTTGCGACGACCTCGTCGCGCGCTCGGCCGACGTCATGCTCAAGGAAAATCGCAAGCTCATTCTCTGCGTACGCGATACGCCCTTCAGCCGCATCCATCTGGAAAACATGCTGCGCGCAGAACAAGCCGGAGCCGTCATCATGCCGGCCATTCCAGCGTTCTATCACCAGCCAAAAACCATCGACGACCTCGTCACACAATACGTTTGCCGCGTCCTTGCTCAAATGGATCTTGCACAAGATTCGATGTTCCGCTGGACCGGCTCGGCGTCCGCCGCGAAAGAAGCCAAAGCATGAGTGCACCCGCAACAGGTCACGGCCGCCTTCGCACCGTCCTCGAAATGATCAAGTTCGAGCATTCCGTGTTCGCGCTTCCTTTTGCGCTGACCGGCGCGCTCCTCGCGGCGCGCTTCACCACGAACGGCTGGCCCACATGGCGACAACTTCTGTGGATTGTTGTCGCCATGGTCGCTGCCCGCAGCGCGGCCATGACCATTAACCGCATCGCCGACTTGCGCTACGATAAGGAAAATCCCCGCACGGCCCAGCGCGCGCTGGCCACAGGAGCGCTGACCGTCAGCTTCGCCTGGATATTTACGCTATGCGCGATCGCTGCCTTCCTCGTCGCGGCGTGGCAGCTCAATCCTCTCGCGCTTAAACTCGCGCCGGTCGCGCTTTTTATCCTTTTCTTCTATTCGTTCACCAAGCGTTTCACCAACTGGTCGCATCTCTTTCTGGGATTCGCTCTCGGCATCTCTCCCGCCGCAGCCTGGATCGCCATCACGGGCCATCTCGACCTGCGCATGTTGATTCTCTGCGCTGCCGTCACGCTCTGGGTCGGCGGCTTCGATGTTCTCTACGCTTGTCAGGACGTGGACTTCGATCACCGCGCAGGCCTTTTTTCCATCCCCAAGCAATACGGTATCGCTAACTCCCTTCTTATCGCTCGCGCCATGCACTTCGCAGTCGTCACATTGCTCGCTTGGCTCGCAGGCAGTTTTGCGCTCCCCTGGCCAGCATGGGTCGGCATCGCCGTCGTCGCCGCGCTTCTCGCTTACGAACATTCCCTGGTCAAAGCGAATGACCTCAGCAAGCTCGACGCGGCATTCTTCGCCATGAATGGCTATATCAGTATGTCGTTCCTGCTCTTTTGGGGCGCCGCTGTCGCCCTTTGGAAAGTTTGAACTCTGCGCCACGTTTGTGCTCGCCGAACAATTTGCCGCATCTGATTTCGTGCGCGTGGCGCGGAATTTGAGATACTAACGTAGCGCCGGATAGTCCGGCTCTTCTGAAGAGTCACTGACTTGAGCGAACTGATCCTCACCGACCAACGTCTTCGGCCGATCGCCGACAAAGTTCTCGCGGGCCAGCGTCTCTCTTTCGACGACGGCATTCAGCTCTACCGTTCTCCGGACCTCCTCGCTGTTGGCTGGCTCGCTAACTACATCCGAGAGAAAAAGCACGGCAACGTCACCTATTACAACGTCAACCGCCACATCAATCCCACCAACATCTGCGTGGCCCACTGCAAGCTATGCGCCTTCGGCCGCGATCCTAACGCGCCCGGCGCCTACAATTTCGCTCTCGAAGAGATTTACCAGCGCGCCGAACAAGGAGTGCGCGAAGGCGCCACCGAATTCCACATCGTTGGCGGCCTGCATCCCGATCTTCCATTCGAATATTTCCTGGAAATGATCAGCGGGCTCAAGCAGCGCTGCCCCGGCGTCCACCTCAAAGCCTTTACGATGGTGGAAGTCCACTACTTCTCGCGCATCGCCAAAATTTCTGTCGAAGAAGTGCTACGCCGTATGAAAGAGGCAGGTGTGGACTCTTGCCCCGGCGGCGGCGCTGAAATTTTCCATCCGCGCGTGCGGCGCATCATCTGCGACCACAAAGTCAGTGGCCAGGTGTGGCTCAACACTGCGAAAAAAGCACACGAAATTGGCTTGCCCTCAAACGCCACCATGCTCTACGGCCACGTGGAAACCGAAGAAGAGCGCGTGGATCACCTCGTCAAACTTCGCGAAGTGCAGGACGAAACTCACGGCTTTGTCGCATTTATCCCGCTCGCGTTTCATCCAGACAACACGCCGCTTTCCCACATCCCAAAGACAACCGGCTATCTCGATCTGCGCAACATCGCCATCTCGCGCCTCATGCTCGATAACTTCGAGCACATCAAGGCCTACTGGATTATGCTCACGCCGAGCATCGCTCAGATCGCTCTCCGCTTCGGCGCGAATGACCTTGATGGAACGGTCGTCGAAGAAAAGATCTATCACGACGCTGGCGCCAAAACTTCCGAGTTCACGCCGCGCACTGAGCTCGAGCGGCTCATCCGCGCTGCCGGACGCGTGCCTGTCGAACGCGACACCCTCTACCGCCCCGTCGACCGCTCTAGAATGCCGCCTATCGTTCCGGCGACTCCCCCGGGCCTCGTCTCCCTCACCCTCAACGTCTAAGTGCTTCGGAACTCTTGAGTTCGGGTTCCAGAGCGAATGTTCTAGGCTTGTCATCCTTTGGCGAGCAGCGCTCGCCGAAGGATCTCAGCGTCTGATTGTCACTAACCTTTCGCCCGGAGACTCAAACCGAATGCGCACCATCGTCCTGCTCACCGTTTCCAACATCTTCATGACTATTGCTTGGTACGGCCACCTCAAATACCGCAGCGAAGCGCTCTGGAAAGTTGTCCTCGCCAGCTGGAGCATCGCCTTCTTCGAATACTGTTTTCAGGTCCCTGCTAACCGTGTCGGTTCTTACGAATTCAATGCTGCACAGCTCAAGACCATTCAAGAAGTGATCACACTCGCTGTGTTTGCCGTTTTTTCTGTCACCTACCTTGGCGAGAGGCTGAAGTGGAACTACGCCGCAAGCGCCTTGTGCCTGGTCCTCGCTGCTTTTTTTGTTTTTCACAAGTGGTAGCGCAACTAAGGCCGAACTACTTGCGGAGCCCACACCACTACTTCTTGTAGTTTGGAAAAATGCAGTAACGGCCCACCTTCAGGCGGTACCGCTAGCCCCTTCGTCAACGTATTTTGCGCAAATTCGGCTCGCGCCAATTGCAACTGCCACGGCGCATGGTGTATCTCCCCTCGCAGCAACGATCCATCTTTTCGCTGCGCGTACAGGCAATACCGCTCCGTCAAGAAGTATTCCAACCTTCCCGGCTTCGCATGAAAGCATTCACCCAACGGCTCATACTGTGCTTCCAGCTGTTCGCCACTTCCTCGTTGGTCATTGCGCCGCGATGAATAACTTATTTGCTCGCCGTTTCTGCCCACCTTCATCCACGCGTAAAAATAGGGCAGATGAAACCATGCCCGCGCAACCTCTACGGCAATCCGACTCGCTGCATCCAAACTGAAAAACCAAACGCCCGGCTTCCCGCCCGCCGTAACGTAAGTCCTCGCGTTCAATTCCGGAAACGCCGACAGACCCGGCAACGCAGGCGTCCCGCGCAGCCGCACTCCCGACATGCGAAATGGCACCACACCAATCCAGGCGCGCCCTTCGAACGTGTCTATCTCCAATCCGCGCGGCACTAACTCACGCATCCTCTCTATAGGCACACGCCAGTGCGCAAACAACAAATCTTCCCAGTTCTGCGCCATGATCCAAGGACCGCCCGGCAGTGCCCACGGCCGATGCTCCACAAGTTTCAACGAAGAATGCATCTCTGCTTTAATATACCCGCTGACCGCTTTCCCGAATCGAATCCAACTAGATTCGAAACGATTGAAACTTTCTCGCAAACGGAGAATCACCATGCAACGTAAAGCTTCCGCTGTCTGGCAAGGCGATCTGAAATCCGGCAAAGGCACTCTTTCCACTGATAGCGGCGTTCTGAAACAAACCGCCTACTCCTTCCATTCGCGTTTTGAAAGCGGTATCGGCACCAATCCCGAGGAACTTCTTGCCGCCGCGCATGCTGGCTGCTTCACCATGGCGCTTTCCGCTCAACTCGGCGGCGCAGGGATGACCGCGAAAAAACTCGAAACCACCGCCACCATCACGCTCGAAAAAGTTGGCGAAGGCTTCTCCATCACCAAGAGCCATCTCGACCTTGTCGCAGAAATTCCCGGTGCCGACAAAGCCAAGTTCGACGTCGCCGTCAAAGCCGCCGAAACCGGCTGCCCCGTCTCTAGACTCTTCAAGGCCGAAATCACCGTCAATGCCAAGCTGACCAGCTGACGTTGACCCAAGCGACGAGCGTCATTTCGAGTAGCGTCTTGCCGTACCTTTCGTTTTTAAGGGTGCGGATTTTCTCCGAGATGGGGTTCATTCAAACAGGTACAATCGCGCCCATGCTTACTTCTCCCGCCGCGTTCCTCGCTGGCGTCGCCGTCGTCATCATCGTCATCTGGGACGCCTTCGAGGTCATCATTCTCCCGCGCCGTGTCACGCGCCGTTTTCGCCTTTCGCGTGTCTTCTACAAGAATCTCTGGCACATCTGGAAATCCCTGGCGCGCCTCATCCCAGCCAAAAAAGCCCGCGAATCTGCCTTCGGTATTTTCGGCCCCATTTCGCTACTGATCCTGGTAGCCGTCTGGGCCGTCGGCCTTGTCTACGGTTTCGCGCTCATGCAGTACGGCTCCGGCTCCTCCGTCAATGTCGCGATCCCGGGAACCAACAATTTCTGGACTGACATTTACCTCAGCGGGACGACTTTCTTTACGCTCGGTCTCGGCGATGTTGTCCCGCGTTCCAGTCTCGCTCGTGCCCTTATCGTCACCGAAGCCGGCCTTGGCTTCGGTTTTCTCGCCGGCGTCATCGGCTATCTGCCCTTCATCTATGGCTCCTTCTCGCGCCGCGAAGTCAGCATCACGCTGCTCGACTCCCGCGCCGGCACTCCGCCCTCCGCCGGCGAACTTCTCCGCCGCCACAGCTATCCGCACGGCGCCGACGCCCTTCGCGAACTCCTCAAGGAATGGGAACTTTGGTCCGCCGAATTAATGGAAAGCCATCTCAGCTATCCCGTGCTCGCCTACTTCCGCTCGCAGCACGACAACCAATCCTGGATCGCCTCGCTCACTGCAATTCTCGACACCTGCGCGCTCATCATGGTCGGCGTCGAAGGCGCCTGCGAACGTCAGGCCGAACTCACCTTCGCCATCGCCCGCCACGCCGTCGTTGACCTCTCGCAAGTCTTCGGCACATCGCCGCGCCCGCTGCCGAACGACCGTCTGGCCGCCGCCGAACTTCGCCGCATCCGCGATGTCCTCGCGCAACACGGCCTAAAGCTCAATGACGGCGAAGCCGCCGACGCCCGCCTCATCGAGCTCCGCAACATGTACGAGCCGTACATCTTTGCGCTCGCCTCCTATCTCAACCAATCTCTTCCGCCCTGGATTCCGCAGAAAAAAGGCAAGGACAATTGGCAGACCACCGCATGGGGCCAGGCCGCCGGCCTCCTCGAACCGCAACCTTCTACCCGCCACCATGACGATCACTTCTGATTCTTGCTTTGTCGCGGCTGCCTTCTGAGGCGGACGTCGGCGGCTTAACTCGTTATCCGGGCCCGCGTAGCGCCAGGCTTTCGCTGCGCATCTTTCCTGTTGCCACTGAGCCGATCGTTTTGTGTTTGTCGGCTTTCACCTTATAACTGATTACTGATAACTCGAAAACTGGAGCCTCTCCCATGAAAGCCATTCGCGTCCACAAATTCGGCGGTCCTGAAGTCATGCAAATCGAAGAAGTCCCGACGCCTAAGCCCGCCGCCGGCCAGGTTCTCGTCAAAATCTATGCTGCCGGAGTCAATCCCGCCGACACCTACGCCCGCACCGGCAACTACGCCATCCTTCCGCAGCTCCCTTACACGCCGGGTACCGACGGCGCGGGCCTCGTCGAATCCATCGGTGAAGGAGTCAGCAAAGTCAAACTCGGCGACCGCGTCTATCTCGCCAAGAATCTCACTGGCTCTTACGCCGAATACACGCTGGCTCTCGAATCTCAGGTTTATCGCCTGCCCGAAAAAATCTCTTTCGCGCAAGGCGCCGGCATTTTCATTCCCTACGGCACGGCTTACCACGCACTCCATCAGCAAGCCCAAGCCAAAGGCGGCGAGACGGTTCTGATCCACGGAGCCAGCGGGGGCGTCGGCATCGCCGCGGTCCAAATCGCCCGCGCCATGGGCTGCACCATCTTTGGCACCGCCGGCACACCCAAAGGCTTGTCGCTTATCGAACGCGAGGGCGCCCATCTTTCCTTCGACCATTCCAAGCCCGACTACAAAGACCAAATCATGAAAGCCACCGCGGGCAAAGGCGTGGACGTCATTCTGGAAATGCTCGCCAACGTCAACCTCGGCGCCGATCTCAAACTCCTCGCACAATACGGCCGCGTCATCGTTATCGGTAGCCGTGGCGACGTCACCATCACCCCGCGCGATCTCATGGCCCGCCGCGCTTCCGTCCGCGCTTTCACCCTCTGGGCTGTCACCGAAGCCGAATCGACCGACATTCACGCTGGCATCTACGCGGGCCTCGAAAACGGTACACTCCGCCCCGTCGTCGGCTCGGAACTTCCACTCAAAGACGCCGCACAGTCTCACATCGACGTCATGAAGCCTTCCGGCGCCCACGGCAAAATCGTCCTCGTCCCGTAATTGGAGTGCGGTTCACCCCGAGGAGTCTGCGAAGGGCAGCTCAAGTGCTATTGGGCGCGCGAAGGAACGTTCATGTTATGCGGGTCCCAAGGGCAGAGAACGGCGGTCCATTGCAATGCGGCCTCTGCTGCCGTCGTACCGAATTGTTTGAACTTCCTGGCCGCGCCCGCAGACTCTGTCTTTCCTGCGGCGCCGACCAGGCCATCTCCGAACAATTCGCGACCGAAATCGCTCTCCGGCCAGGAAACCGAAAATCTCGTCGTCGAATTTGCACAATTTAGCCGGCGCCTTTCGCAGCACGCGCCGTCAGCGTAGGAACGTCATAGAAGCTAACGATACGGCGACGCCTTTAGCGCGCCCGCTGGCGGATCCTGCAGCTTCACCGGCGAATTGAAGTACGTGTTGTTGGCGATGGTGTTCCCCGTCGAGCCGGCAGTCTTCAACACGCCCACCGCGGCCTCGTTGATCACGTTTTGCCGCACCACATTGCTGTTCCCCGCCAACAGCACGCCCGCTTGGTCGCTGTGCGTAATCTGATTGCGCTGCGCGGTATTGTCATCGCCGATCAGTTCGACCCCATCAAAAACCTGCGAGTCAAAAATGTCGTTGTCAAACACGTTCGCGTTGTTCCCCACGATCGCCACACCGGTTTGCGCCACGCCAATCACGTTGTCGTGAACCGACACGCCATCCGACTTAAACACCAGAACGCCGTTTGCCGTCGCGGTGCACGAAGCCACGGAAATGCATGGCGCCCAGATGTGGTTCGCTACCGTGTTGTGCCGGACAGTGCCCTGCGCGCCGTAAGCGACCTGAATCCCGTTCTGCGCCGCGCCGTTCGTCGCACCGAGCCCGGTTACAACGTTGCCTTCAATCGTCACGACCGTGCCAACTTCGTTCGCCGTAATGCCGTTCTTCTGATAGTCGTGAATGCTGCTGTCCGCGATGTCCACAACCGAGCTCGTTCCGCCTCCGCTCTGCACCAGAATCGCTGAACCGCTCTGGCACGCGTTGAAATTGCTGCTCAGCTTCGCATTGCGCACCGCCACATGGCTCAACTGCCCCGAAGCATTCCGGAAAAACACTCCCACCAGATCCGGCGCGCAAGCGTTAATGTCCGCATCTACTGCGTCTATCGTGACGTTCCGCACCGTAACATCCGTCGTGTTCTCGATCAGCAGGATCGCTGCGATTGGCTGGCCTGACGGCAGTCCCGTGCTGTTGGCCGCCGCTCCGTTCGGCCGTAGGATCGCTCCATTGTTCCCGTTCACCTGCAGCGCCTTGCTGATCGAAACTTGCTCGGCATATACGCCGGGACAAATCTGAATCGTGTCGCCGGGCGACGCCGCGTTCACAGCATCCTGGATCTTCGCGAACTGAGCGCCCGGACACACTGCTGCGTTCTGCCCAACCACGATCGTCGCACCCGCGGCGCCAGGTCCCGCAATCAGTGCGAACACTCCACACACTCCAATCGCTGCTACAAACCACAAGCTCTTCGGGGACATAGATTTCTCCTTGCAAGGGGCCCGACTGGACACACCTGGAAATGAACTTCAATCTGACGACACTCGAGGGCTGAGGGAAGAAGCTTCACCCATATACCACAACACAACGCGCAAGAAACCAGTACTCACGCACGTCCCTTGGACTTTCTTCAGCTAAATGCGATCGAAATATGCCGCTTCGAAACAGGAACGTTCGTTAAATTGTTTTCTAGTAAAAGCAAATGAACCCCGCGGGCAAGCCCCCGACTACTTCCAGATCGGCAATCTCAGGATGAGACCCGAGAGTGCAGCGCCCAGCACCACCCACGCCGAGTTCACGCGGTAGCGGAACACCAGCAGCGCCGCAATGGCGCCGATCACCAGAGCCAGCGGAGTCGTCACCACCTCCCGCGCAAACTGGATGCCCACAAACGCCATCAGCGCCAACGCCGCCGCGTTCACTCCGTCCAGAAACGCTCCGGCATTCGGCGACTTTCGCAGCTTCGGCAGCCCGTTCGCCGTCAGCCTAACGTATGTGAACGCTGGAACGAACATCCCCAACGTCGCCACGCCTGCTCCTTGCCACCCAGCGAGCAGGTAACCCACAAACGTCGCCACCGTAAAAAACGGCCCGGGCGTCGCCTGGCTCACCGCAATGGCGTCCAGCAGCTGCGGCTCCGTCAGCCAGTGCAGCCGCGTCACCAGGTCTTCGCGCAGCACCGCCAGCAGCACATAGCCGCTGCCAAACAGCAGTGCGCCAATTTTCAGAAAGTAGAGGAACACTCCCGCCGTCGTCACCGCAAGGAACGAGCTCGCTCCGGCAATTGCGGCAACCCCTCTGTGCGCTGTGTTTTCTCCATCTGCGCCATTCGCCAAACTCGCGTGGCGGCCAGCTATCGCAGCCGCGCCGGCCGAGCTGACCGGTTTCTGACCAATGCGGTTGGCGACGATCCACGCGACGCCGGTTCCGATCAGCAGCGCCAGCGTCGGCACATGCATCGCAGCCAACCCCAGCACCACCGCCGCAAGGAACATGAGCTCGCGCGATTTTAGTGCCGTCTTGGCCAACGACCACACGGCCTGCACCACCAGCACCACCACAACTGGCTTCACGCCCCACAGCACGCCGGCCAGTTCCGGCAGCGCTAGGTATTTCACGTAAACCCAGGCCAGCCCCGCCGTCATGAATGCCGCCGGCAAGATGAAACACGCGCCCGCCAAGAGCAGCCCCGGAAAGCCGCCGCGCAGTTCGCCGAGGTAAATCGCCATCTCCGTGGAGGTCGGACCAGGCAACAAATTCACCGCACCAAGGCGGTCCAGAAATTCCTCACGCGAAAGCCATTTCCGGCGCCGCACGAATTCTTCTTCCATCAAGCCGATGTGCGCTGCCGCTCCGCCGAAAGCGACAAATCCCAAGCGCAAAAACGCCAACGCGATTTCGCGCAGATCGCCGCATTGCAGCGCTTCCGATCTCAGTTCCTCAGTCCCTTGCACCTTCACTCCCGCTCCTCTGGCGCATGCTCTGCAAAGCCCGTAAAATACGCAGGACACTCATGAACCTTTGCGCCCTGTTTGCCGTTGCCCAAAATCCGGTTAGCAATTACTGGCACCAGCTGACCGACAGAACGTTCACGGGCATTTACCACGCCAACGCGTTCGACCTGATGATGATGATTCCGTACTTCATCGTGCTCATCATCCTGGCAGTTTACGGTCTGCATCGTTACTGGCTGGTGTACGACTACTACAAATACCGCAAGAACGTTCCCGGCCCTCCACCCCTCGTCGCCGAATGGCCCCGCGTCACTGTCCAGCTTCCGATTTTTAACGAGCGCTACGTTATCGAAAGATTGGTGGAAGCGGTCGCAAAATTTGACTATCCGGCCGAATTGCTCGACATCCAGGTGCTTGACGATTCTACCGATGAAACGCAGCAAGTTGCTCGGGCTTGCGTGGAACGCCTCGCCGCGCAGGGCATGCCGGTCACATACATCCATCGCGCCAACCGAGCGGGATTCAAAGCCGGCGCATTGGAAAACGGCCTGAAAACCGCGCGCGGCGAATTTGTCGCGATTTTCGATGCGGATTTCATCCCAGAGAGCGATTTTCTGCGGCGCACGATTCCATATTTTCAAAAGCCGGAAATTGGCATGGTGCAAACGCGCTGGACATATCTGAATCGTGATTACTCGCTGCTGACACAGGTAGAAACAATCCTGTTAGATGGCCATTTTGTGGTGGAGCACGGCGCGCGTTCTCGCCGCGGTACATTTTTCAATTTCAACGGCACGGCGGGAGTTTGGCGCAGCGCCGCGATTGCCGCGGCCGGCGGCTGGGAGCACGACACGCTCACCGAGGACACCGATCTTTCCTATCGCGCGCAGCTCAAAGGTTGGAAATTTCTGTACTTGCCGGAAATCGAATGCGCCAGCGAATTGCCGGTGGACATGAACGGCTTTAAGGCGCAACAAGCGCGCTGGGCCAAGGGCCTGATGCAGACGGCAAAGAAAATTCTGCCACAGGTTTTTCACTCAAAGGCTCCATGGCACGTGAAAGCGGAAGCATTTTTTCATCTCACCGCGAACATCAGCTATCCGCTGATGGTGTTGTTTTCCGCGATGCTCTTGCCCGCTATGATCGTTCGGTTTTACCAGGGCTGGTTTCAGATGCTGCTGATTGACCTGCCGCTATTTCTTGCTTCCACCTGCTCGATTTCCAGTTTTTATCTGGTCGCGCAAAAAGAGTTGCGTCCCAAGAGCTGGTGGCGGACTTTTCTCTATATGCCGTTTGTGATGGCGACGGGCATCGGAATTTCTATTCGCAACGCGAAAGCCGTGCTGGAAGCGCTTTTTGGTGTGAAGAGTGAATTCGCGCGCACGCCCAAATTCAAAATCGAAGGCAAGAAGGATACCTTCGTCGCCAAGAAGTACAAAAACAAAGCCGGCTGGATGCCGTACGCCGAGATTCTGCTGGGCATCTATTTTGCCTTCACCGTAATCTACGCAATCTCCAACCAGAATTATGCGACGATTCCATTCCTTCTTCTTTTTGTGTGGGGTTATCTGTACACGGGCTTCATGTCACTCGGTCAAACTTACTTTGCGCACTTGCGCTTCGGTGTGAACGCGCCAGAAATGCGTCCCGCAGCCAGCGGCGCCCCCGGCTTCTAGATAGCAAGGAGTTGTACCGTGAAATCTGGCTTCGTTCTGCTCCTTAGCACGCCCTTCCTGTTCTTTCCGCAAAAGGCCGCCGCGCCGGTGCCGGTGGAACAAGAGCCGTTGCACAAAGTGGAATTAAAGAACGATGCAGTTACGGTGATGCATCTGACTCTGCCGTCCGGACAATACACGCAATATCACATCCACACGCACGATCGCGTGGCGATTCAGCTTTCCGCGACTTCGACAACGCAGCAAGAGTGGAAAAAACCGGAAAGCGCGGCCAGCGCCGTCAAACCGGGGGACTTTGCGGCAATGACGCTGCAGGGTGATTCGTATACGCACCGTGTGCACAACGTTGGCAAGGAACCCTATGAAGTGCTGGACATCGAATTTGCCGAGCGGCCGGAGCGCGCTTCTACAGACCTGGCTGGCCCGGTGGCAGCGGAAAATCCCAGCGCGCGAATTTACAATTGGGTGCTCGCGCCGGGCGGATCTGCACCGATGCACAAGCACGTGCGGCCGTACGTGATTGTCTCGGTAAGCGCGCTCAACTTGCAGATGAGTTCTCCCGATGGTCAAACCGCCGCGCATGCTGTGGGCGCAGGCGACTTCCGTTATGTTGATGTGCCCCCGGGCGGATCACTCACGCACAACCTTGTGAACGTGGGCACGACACCAGGCCAAATCGTCGAAGTCGAACTGAAATAGCGGTGCTGCCAGCCCCGAGCGCCGTCGTCTCGGCACCGGCGTTTCCAAGTTGCACATCGGGTAAGCACATCGTTGTGGCCGCGGACGGACCGGCGAATTATCCTCAGTTCATCGACCCTTCGTCTCTGGAGTCCAGCCATGAAACGCCGCCGTATCGCCGTTGCCTTGACGCGCCTTTGCGCGCTAGTGATCGCAGGAATCGCCCTGATGTTGCTCGCGGCAAGCCAC
>UEXQ01000267.1_pt1 | contig 12631 bp, 8 predicted proteins | sample 4301111 | NCBI WGS metagenome assembly UEXQ01 (sample SAMEA4773181, study PRJEB27434) | metagenome | biome: 2259; feature: agricultural soil; material: soil | place: USA | collected 2014-09 | depth 0.25 m
TCTCCGCTGCGATAAACGCGCTGCGTGGCCTTTTGAAAATCTTCCGGCTTTGCGTCGGGAATGTTCACGAATTTCTGCGGGTTGCGATCCACAAGCGGAAACCAGGTGCTTTGGATCTGCACCATAATGCGGTGGCCGCGCCGGAATGTGTGGTTGATGCTTGGCAGTTCGAAACCGAGCGCCGTCGGTTCGTTCGGTTTTAAGGGCTCCGGCTTTTCAAAACTCTTGCGGAATTTGGCGCGGAACGGCTCGCCCCGCACCAACTGATGATAGCCACCCATGCGGACTTCCTGCGGATTCGGATCGGGATCGGGAAAGTCCATCGGATAAACGTCGATCAGCTTCACCACAAAGTCGGAGTCCGTTCCGGAAGTCGAAACCCACAGACGTGGTGACACCGGCCCCGCGACGGTAACATCTTCTTCGAGCGGGTCGGTCTGGTACACCAACACATCGGGTCGTTTCGCTGCGAATCGCTGGTCCGCATCCATGTACGTCGGCGGCACGCCGGTGGTCTGCGTTTCCACAAACGGAACGGGCCGGTTCGGATCGCTCACGTATTCATCGTATGCGCCAGCCGCCGCGTCTTTTGACACCGCGTCAAACGAGAGTTTCCCACCACCGTGAAAATAGAGCGCCTTGCTTTGTACATTTTTCGGCGGCCACGAATCGTAGTGCCGCCAGACGTTCGTGCCTGTTTCAAACATCAGCGCCGTCGGCAGTTTTGCGTCTTCGGCGTCTTTCAGATACTGCCGGAAAAACGGCAGAAGGACGTGATCGTTAAAATATGCCGAATTCTCGGCCGCAAAGCTCACCGGCCCCAGACGATCGCCTTTGGTGCCGGCCCAGCCGCCGTGAACCCACGGTCCCTCGACAATCTTGTTGGGCGTGTCCGAGCTCATCCGGGCCACCGAATTGAAAATTCGGTAAGGGCCGACCAGGTCTTCGGCATCGAATAATCCGCCTACCGTCAGCACCGCACAATGAACATTCTTCATGTGCGCGGAAATGTCGCGCGCCTTCCAGTAGTCGTCATAATTCGTATGCTGGACCTGATCGTCCCAATAAAAGTTCGTGTCCTTCAGGTAGACTCTCTTGCCGTTGGAAGTGGGACCCATCGCCAAGTAGAAGTCGTAGCCATCGTTCGTTCCGTAGTCGAAGTCGCGCCGGTGCTTCGGTGGAAACTCCAGTCCCGTTCGGGGTTTGAAAAACACATAAAACCCGAAATTCGCTGCCAGCATGAAGGCGCCGTTGTGATATGCGTCGTCTCCCATGTACAGGTCGGTGACCGGCGCCTGGGGCGAGCACGCCTTCAAAGCCGGATGGGTGTCGGGCATTCCAGCGGCCACGTAAAATCCGGGATACGAGATACCATAAAGCCCCGCTTTCCCGTTGTTGTTAGGCACGTTCTTGACCAGCCACTCGATGGTGTCGTAGGTGTCCGTGCTTTCGTCCACATCTTTGAGACCCTTTTTGTCCTTGTGCGGCGTCATTTCGATAAACGTCCCGTCGCTTTGGTAGCGGCCGCGCACATCTTGATAGACAAAAATGAATCCGTCCTTCACGAAACTTGGCGCAGGCCCCAGATGCTTCGGATAATTGTCCGCGCCATACGGAGCCACGCTGTAAGGAGTCCGTTCAATAAGAAGCGGATAGGTCTTTGCAGGCGACGCGTCCTTCGGTACATAGACGGCGGTAAACAACTTCGCTCCGTCGCGCATGGCAATGCGGTATTCGTGTTTGGTGTAGTGCTCGCGAATTTCCGCAGCGGATTGGGTATCCTGCTGCGCTGACGCGTTTTTTGCGGTGCTGAGGTCCTCACTGTTCGCCGGAACGATTCCGCCGCCGAACCATACAACGCCTAAAACAAAGGCGGCAATCCAGGTCTTTTTACTTCGCATGCTTAGTACGCTCTCCAGGCCCATCAAATTGGCTAGCTTGCCAAACGCCTTCGCACAATAGCGTTCGCGCTCTCTCCGTGTCAACGCGGCAGGCGGCAACTGTCTCTATGACAATCACTGCGCTTCTCTTTTCTTGACCTCCGCATTTCGCGGCGCTAGGCTGCGCTATTACCGACCCCACGGAGCCCCGCCCTTCTCGCCCGGCTCCAGCAACCCTTCTTCGGAGGTACATCATGATCGCTCGCATCGTTACCTGCACTGTCCAGCCGGCAAAAGTGCGTGAGTTTCGGAAGCTTCTAAACGACCAGGTTTTGCCGCTGGTTCAGGCGCAGCCCGGCTTCGTAGACAACATCGAAGCCCTCGATCCCAACACCGGTCAATTCAGTTGCACCACGCTTTGGAGCTCCCGCACCGACGTCGAAAAATACGACAACGGCGTCTTCCCGGAAGTGGCGTCGAAAATGAGCCCTCTGCTGCAGGGCAATCCCAGCGTGCAAACTCTGCCGGTGGAGAACTCTTCGACGCACCGGGTGCGGGCCGCCGCGGCGCCCGGATCCTCAAGATAGGCCGCGCCTATCTCCACACACGAGGGCGGAGCCTCGCTCTGCACTCTACATCGAGCGCCCTCCGGCTCCGCCCTGCTTGGACCACTTCTAGCAGGCACATACCGCCCTTTTGCCTGCGTGTTGCCTTACTCCGGCGCTCGCGTGTCCTATAATGGTGGTTTAGTTTCGTTAATCGCGAGGCCGCTTTCATGGTGCATCCCTGGCACGACGTTTCTCCGGGCAAGGAAGTCCCGCGCGACTTCCAGGCTGTCATCGAGATTCCCCTGGGCTCGAACCTTAAGTATGAGCTAGACAAGCCTACCGGCCTGCTCAAGGTCGATCGCGTCATTCACTCCGCGGTTTTTTATCCCGCCAATTACGGCTTTATTCCGCAGACCTATGCGGAAGACAACGACCCCCTCGATGTGCTGGTGCTCTGCCAGGAAGCAGTTCAGCCGCTGGCGCTGATCAAGGCTCGCGCCATCGGCGTCATGACCATGGTGGATTCCGGCGCAACGGACGACAAAATTATCGCTGTAGCCACCAACGATCCGGAGTTCAGCGAGTATCTGGAAGCGCGCGACCTGCCGGGTCACCGCCTGCTCGTACTCAAGCGCTTTTTCCAGGACTACAAGCAGCTCGAAGGCAAACAAGTCCAGGTCGAAGAGATTCGTCCGGCTTATGCGGCGCTCAACGTGATTGAACAATCGCTCGCAAGGTACCACAAGCACCGCGACGAATTGCTTTCCAACGAAGTCATTCCATCTCACAACCGCCGCAAGACAGACAAGTAAACAACACCAAATTCCACCTTCTTGGTCGATCAAGGTGATTCCGCCCGATCACCTACTAAATCGCCGTTTACTTTTTGTGTTAAACATGCTTAATATAATTGGATAAGCGGGCTTTATAAGCCGTCACACTTTGTTCGGGGTATGTCTCCCATGACACGCGCAGTTCTACTGGTTCTTGGCGCAGCACTCACTTTTTTGACGTTTCCGACACCGATCGTCGCGCAGGGCGAAACGACCAGCGCCATCGACGGACAGGTCACCGACGCAACCGCCGCGGCAGTTTTTGGCGCTCGCGTTGTCATCACCAATAGGGACACCGGGCTGCAGCGTTCGCTTACAACCGACGATGAAGGGCGTTTCAATTTTCCACAGCTTAGGCCTGGCACTTACTCCGTGAAGGTCGAGGCGCAGGGATTCGAATCTCAGCAAAACGACCATGTTTTTTCCGGGTTGGGGCAAAAACAAAGTGTCAACTTCACGCTCAAGGTCGCGCAGTCCCGGCAAACCGTAGAGGTAACGGCGGCGCCGCCGCTCATCAACCCGGGCAACGCCAACACTTCCACCAATTTCAATGCGCCGGCGATCGAAAATCTTCCGAATCCAGGCGGGGACATGACGTATCCGCTGCAGTTTGCTCCCGGCGCGCTGATCAACACCGCAGGCAGTGGCAACGACTTTGTGGGCGGCACGAACGGCTACGGCAACGTTCAGTTCAATGGTCTGCCGGCGCTTTCCAACGGTTACATTGTCGACGGGCTGGAAACCAACGACCCACTCACCAATCTCAACAGCGGTCTTTCGACCAATCTGGTGTTGGGACTCAACTCCATCGCCGAGGTCACGGTTAACACGTTGTCCTATTCCGTGGATCAGGGCCGCTACGGCGCCTCGCAGGTTAACTACGTCACCAAATCCGGCACCAATTCGTTCCACGGAAATCTGTACGAAATTTGGAACGGCTCAGCCTTGAATGCCGCGAACTTTTTCACCAACGCCACGCCAGGAAGCCACAAGCCGCGATCGACTGTGAATCACTTCGGCGGAAGCCTGGGCGGCCCCATCTTTAAGAACAAACTTTTCTTCTTTGTGGACAGCGAATGGATTCGGATCGCGCTTCCCATCGTCTCGGCAACGACTGTTCCGACGGCCGCATTTCAAAGCTACGTGCTGCATCAGCTTCCGTTAGGCGGCAAGGATTCGGTAACCGGCGCGACTTACGGTGCTGCGCCTGAACTCGTTCCCTTCTATCAAAAGTTGTTTGCGCTTTACCGAAACCTAGGTGGAACTCCTCTCGCCGTTCTCGGTTGCCCATTTAACGCCGACGGAAGCCAGGCCAGCGGCAGTCCGCCCAACGGCAATGGGTGCGCAAATCGCCAGAGCGTGTCCCACTCCAGCGCCGACCACGAGCAGGTGCAGACGGTCCGCGTTGATTCCAACATCAACACGAACAATATGGCCTGGTTCCGCTTTCAGACCGACAATGGACTGCAAGCGGCCTATACCGATCCCATCAATCCGCTTTTCAACGCGATTTCGCCACAGCCCCTCTACTCGTTTGCCGCGGGGTACACGCGCGTGTTTTCGCAAAATCTCGTCAACTATTTCAACCCCGGATTCTCCTGGTATGAAAGCCTCTTTGCGCCGGCTGACTTTCAGCAGACACTGGCCGCCTTTCCCATCGTGCTGCAAGGAAGCGGAGCGAATGCTCCCTTCACCACGCTCGGCGGCCTGAATGACACCTGGGTGCAAGGACGCCGCGCTACGCGTATCTTCATTAACGACAACCTTGCCTGGAACCATGGCCGCCACGAATTTCGCTTCGGCACCAACACGCGGATTTTCCGCTTGAACGATTACGACTTCGGAGAAGGCATGGTCCCGACGGTTACCTACGCGACTTTGCCACAATTCATTTATGGCGTCGCCTCTACCAGCCGACAGACTTTTCCTTCGTCCGCCAACGAGCCGTTTAACTTTCTGAACCTCGATCTCTACGCGCAGGACACCTGGAAAGTCACACCCAAGCTGACATGGACTATCGGCATCCGCGACACACTCAATTCCAATCCGCTGAATCCGCACCGAAACGTTGCGCGCTTGCAGGGAGCCTTCGCTTCGATCGCGCACGACGTCAATCAACCGCTGAATTCCGCGATTCAAACCAACTTGAGCCATCTGTTCGAGGCAACGCCACTGGCCCTCTTGCAACCGCGCACATCGCTTGCCTGGCAGTTTTCTTCCCATTCGGTGGTCCGCGCGGGGTTCGGGCTATTCAGTGACCTTTTGCCCGGCAGCATTGCCGACGTGATTGGCGCGAACCCGCCCTACGTCCGCTCGTTTCAGGGCGGGCTCCTGGGCACGATCGGCGGCACAGCGATTGCTCCGGGTGTCCCGAACAGCGCCGTAGACGCCGCCGTAGCGGCCAATCAGGCGTTCGGAACAGGCTTCAGCCAGAGCTGGCTCTCCTGCGCCTCTCTACGATCGGATCCTGTGGCCTGTTTGCCGCCCGTTGCGATTACGGCCGTTCCCGACGGAAAACTTCACGCACCCTATTTCATGCAATGGAGCCTTGCGGTCGAGCATCAGTTCGGCAGCAACGCGAGCATGCGCGCTCAGTATGTGGGAACTCGAGCGGTCAACCAGCCCTATCTGACCCAGGTGAACGGATACCAGACGGTTTGCGACGGTTGCTTTGCGCCCTTTCCTTACTTGAAGCCTGCCGACTCCCGCTTCGGCGCTGTTTCCCAGCTGTCCACCGGCGCCGACAGCCATTACAACGGACTGCAACTCACCGCAATGAAGCGCTTCACGCACGGTCTGCAAGGGCAGGTGAACTATACCTTCAGCCGTTGCATGGACGAGGTTTCCAACGGCGGTTTCCTTCAGTTTTCCGCTGCAGGGATACTCTCGCCGCTGCCTGGCGAGCTCTCCCACAACTACGGCCCGTGCGATTACGATATTCGACACAATCTTAACGGTCAGTATGTCTACGAACTTCCGGTGCGGGTCCGCAACCGGCAACTTGGCTACGCTCTAAACGGCTGGCAAGTTTCCGGCACCTTCTTTTTTCACAGCGGCATCCCGTTTTCCGTTCTCAGCACGCCTTATTCGGCCAATGGAAACGGCATTGTTCAGGGTGCGGGTCCGCAATTCGCCAGTGTCATTCCCGGAGTGCCTATTTACGAAAACCACACGATTCCCGGCGTTACGCAACCGGGCACCATGCAGTGGCTCAATCCCGAGGCGTTTGTTTCCTCTGTAGATCCCAGCACCGGCGCTTGTTACGCGGGCGACTCACCAGAAACCTGCCAATTCGGAAACTCCGGACGCAACGCTTTCCGAGGACCGAACTTTTTCTGGAGCGATCTCTACTTGACCAAATGGTTTGTGCTATCCGAACGCTTGAAGTTGCGTTTCGAATCGCAATTTTTCAACGTCTTCAATCATCAGAACTTTGGGTTGCCGAGCATGGTGTTTGCGGGCATCCCGGGCAAGCTCGCGACGCAAACCGGTTTTGGCGCCTTGACCTATACGGTTTCGCCGCCGACGGGCCTATTAGGTGTTGGCTTGGGCGGTGACAGTTCTCCGCGGATGATCGCGTTTCATGCGCGTCTAGAGTTCTAGAGGCACGAAACAGGATAATACAAAAGCAGTATTTTCAGCTGTCGCTGCTGTTGCTAAGTTTTCCGCACCATTTGCGAGGACCGCGGCATGGAACGAGCGCTCACATGGGTCGGCTTCAGTGCAGGCATTTTGCTGCTGATTGCGTTTATCGCTCTTTCCGTGATGGCGGGCAGCCCGAAAGACGCTGTCTACATGGTCCGCTATGCCATCCCGCACATGCACCGCGGCAATCTGAAAGTCGGCGACACCGCACCGGACGCTAAACTTTTCGCGCTAAACGGCAGCGAAACTTTTCACGTCCGCCAACGCACTTCCGGGAAGCCCTTGGTGCTAGTTTTCGGCAGCTTTACTTGACCGCCATTTCGTCGCCAGGTCGGCGACATCGTGCAAATCTTCAACGACTACAAGGACCATGCCGATTTTCTTACGGTCTACGTTCGGGAGGCGCATCCTACCGACGAGTGGCAAATGAAATCCAATATTAAGGATGACGTCTGCTACGCGCAGCCACGCAATCTCGCCGACCGCTTGGCGATCGCCAACGATTTCACCAAGCGCTTCAACTATCCGGTTCCCTTCGGCGTGGATGACATGAACAACGCGGCAAACGATGCGTATGCCGCATGGCCGGAGCGGCTCTACATCATCGATGAAAGCGGGAAGATCGCCTATCGCGGCGGTATGGGACCGTTCAACTATGATCCAGCAGAAGTCCGCGCATGGCTTGCTTCGCGGTACGGCGAAGTACGACACCCGGAGACTAAGCCCGCCAACGACGCCCCCAAGACGCTGAATGCCCCAGCGGAAGGGCCGCAAGCCAAGAGCTGAATTGGCCGGAAAGCGATCCTGAGGAAGAAAAAGACGGAGTCCAACCTGTGTCGAACTCCGCCTTAGGGGTTTACGATCGCTTGGGGAAGCGGTCGTCGGAACACGAACTTAAGGGTGTTGCTGTTCCCGCACATTAGTCGCGGCCGGCGGTCGGTGTCAAGTTAAAAAATAACGATATTCTTCAGCCATTCCGATGGCTGGCAGCAGACCTGCAAGCCTTTCTTCTCCTCTGCCAGTTCGCGCTAACTTGCGATACAATACGGCCGCATTCCCAGCCGGGTAGAACGCCACCATCCGCGCTGCCAGCGACGGGACATGAAAGGCAAACGCGCGCTTCCTAACCGAGAAGCCCAAGTGACGTTGAAATCCGTGGCCGAACACCTCGGTCTGACGCCGGGCACCGTCTCGGCCGTGCTCAACAACTCCGTCGCTTCCCGGTCGATCCCGGAGCACACGCGCAGCCGCATCATCGCAGCCGCGCGCGAACTGAACTATCGGCCTAACTTTATGGCGCGCTCGCTTCGCGTGCAGCGCACCTACACCATTGGCGTCATCTTGGAAGAGATTGGCGACGGGTATGGGTCAATGATCGTAAGCGGAGTGGAAGAGTACCTGCGCGAACGAAACTATCTTTTTCTGACCGTTGCGCACCGCCACGACTCTCAGCTGCTGCGAACCTACTCGGAGATGCTGTTATCCCGCGGCATAGAAGGCTTTCTGACGGTGGATACGATTCTGACCGATGTTCCCTCGCTGCCTACAGTCGCAGTCGCCGGCCATAGGAAGCTCGATAACGTCACCAACATCGTTTTGGATCATCGCCACGCGGCGGAAATGGCCCTGCGATATCTGAAGGATCTGGGTCACAAGCAGATCGCGTTTCTAAAGGGCCAGCCGGAAAGCGCGGATTCAGAAGTACGGTGGGAATCTATCTGTGACGTGGCGCGGGAACTTGACATCGAGATTGATCCCGGGCGGGTGGTTCAACTCACGGGCCTCGATTCAACACCAGAACTGGGTTACCCCTTTGGCAAGGAACTGCTCGCGCGGCAAGTGCCGTTCACGGCGCTTTTTGCTTACAACGATATTTCGGCCATCGGCGCGATGCGCGCGTTCCAAGAAGCTGGATTGCGCGTACCGCAAGACATTTCGATCGTCGGATTTGACGACATCGTCCATGCGTCGTTCTGCATACCGAGCTTGACTACGGTCCGGCAACCACTCAACAAGATGGGGCGGACTGCCGCGGAAACCCTTCTGGCTCGGATTGAAGGCGCGGGCGACGTGAACGGGGAAATCGCCGTGGAGCCGGAATTGGTCATTCGCAAGTCCACCGGCGCAGCCCCCAAGCCCTGATAGTAGGCAAATAACGGCGCTTAGCGGCGAGCCAGCACCAGAGCAGCCTTGCGCTGCTGCTGAACCAGAAAGTCCTCGTACGGTCCCTTGAAGTCCTCGATATGGCCGTGATCGAAGTGCCAAAGCCGCGTCGCAACTTCGTCGATCACATCATGGTCATGCGTGACCAGCAGTACGGTTCCTTCAAACCTCTGCAAAGCGATGTTCAGCGCGTTGATGGATTCAAGGTCCAGATGGTTAGTCGGTTCGTCGAGTACTAACACGTTTGGCTTTTGCAGCATCAACCGACAAAAGAGAATTCGCGCGGTTTCGCCGCCGGAAAGCGCCTTGATCGGCTTCGTCGCGTCCTCCCCGCTGAAAAGCATCTGACCCAGCAGGCCGCGCAGTTCCTGCTGGCCGGCAAGCGTGTCCCACTGCGCGAGCCACTCGAGAATGGTAACGTCGCCCGCGCTTTCCTTGTCTAAGGTGTGCTCTTGGCCGAAGTAGCCGACCACCACTTCGTGGCCCCAGCGGACGGTGCCGCCATCTACGCCGAAGTGGCGTTCCGATTCGTCAATGAATCCAGGTGCGTTGCGGATCAACGAACGGATTAAGGTTGTTTTCCCCGCGCCGTTGCGGCCGAGCAGTGCAATTTTTTCGCCGCGGTCCAGGTTCGCGGAAAAGCCATCAATCACCTTCAAGTCGCCGTAGGACTTGCGAAGCGTCTTGCATTCCAAGGGATGGCGGCCGGAAGGCTTCTTCATATCAAAGCGTATGTACGGCCGCTGAATGTTCGATTTCGCAAGAACCGTCGTCTGCAGCCGCTCAATTTCTTTCTTGCGCGAAGTAGCCTGAGCGGACCGTGTGCCGGCGCCGAATCGTGCGATAAAATCCTGCAATTGAGCTATCTTCTTCTCGCGCTGCGCATTTTCGGCCTCGATGCGATCGCGCACAGCGGTTTTCGCCAGCACCATGTCGTCGTAGCCACCCACATACATCAGCACCGACTCGTAGTCGATGTCCGCGACGTGCGTGCAAACGCTGTTCAAGAAATGGCGGTCATGCGAAATGACGATCAGCACGCCTTCATAGGCGCACAGATAATCCTGCAGCCAGTGCACTGAGTCGAGGTCCAAGTGGTTGGTGGGCTCGTCGAGCAGCAGTGCAGCAGGATTGCCGAACAGCGCTTGCGCCAGCAAAACGCGAACCTTCTGGCCGCCCTGTAACTCGCCCATCTTGCGCTCGTGCAATTCGGCGGGAACATCGAGGCCGTCGAGCAAAATCGCCGCGTCCGACTCCGCTGTGTAGCCACCCTCTTCGCCGACAATGCCCTCGAGTTCTCCGAGCCGCATACCGTCCGCATCGGTAAGCTCGTCGTGAGGCTTGGCATAGAGCGCTTCGCGCTCCTGCAAGGTTTCCCAAAGCGCGGCGTTGCCCATGATCACCGTATCAACTACGCGATAGGCGTCAAACGCAAACTGATCCTGTCGCAGCACTCCAAATTTCTTCGGACGGCTGACATTGCCCTTGGTAGGCTCCAATTCGCCGGTCAGAATCCTCATTAGGGTGGACTTTCCGGCGCCGTTCGGCCCGGTAATGGCATAGCGGCGGCCTGCCATGAAGGTGCAGGTCACATCGTCGAAGAGGACGCGCGCACCATAACGCATCGTTACGTTGTTCACCGAAATCATAGCCTTCTATTTTAACGTGGAACGCCCAACTCTCCGAATCGGAGCGCGCCATGATGTTCTCCCGACAGCATTCTCGAAATGCCTCGTTCGAGTGCCCGGGGCGCCACAATCCGTGCCAGCTATCCCGCAGATGTATTCCGCATCACCCCCTAAGTGACCTAGGTCACCGCGGACGTCACCAACGCCAGCGAAAATCTTTTGCGGCAATTGCTGCCGGAAGGAGCGGAACTCTGGTGCAAACCGGAATTCATCGTCGCCCCCGGCGACGTACCGGAAATGATTCTGGCTATCGCGAAACGGCGGGAAAGTGACGTGATTGTTCTCGGTGCGCGCCCGGAGTCCGGCGTGCCAGGCGCTTCCACGCATCTGCCGATTGCGACTTCACACAAAGTTGCGTCGCTGGCGCCGTGCCCAGTTTTGACGAACCGGCATAGTTAAAGCAAAAAACCGTTCGCGGCGCCGGTTGCACCCTTTATGCGCCGGCCCGTCGTGGTTCGTTCGGCTGGTCGTGTCCTAGTTGGTGGCGCCGTCTACCTTAATCTGGCGGCTGGCGAACTCCAGGAAAGTTGGCCAGTTCGGACCAGCCGTGTGTCCGCCGGCGTGTTGCCGAAACGCGATGTCACCACCGATGAGGGCCGTCCCGACGGCAGGAAACTCCGTTGTGCCGAGGTCCTTCTTTCCCAGCAGTTTGTAGACTGGCCCGGCTCCGACCGCGCCTAAAAACATTCCCTTCGCATCAATCCAACCGGGCTCTTTCGGAGGCGCGCCGCTGCTGATGAAAACCGGTCGCGGCGCGCAGAGCGCGATCAATTCGTGCGCGTCTACCGGCAAATCATTCGGCGTCAATGGCCCGGCATACTTCAAGAAATTTCCCGCCATCCAGTGATATTCATCGTTGCCGGCCAGGTTTTCGACCTGCTCACCAAATTTGCGACGGAGAATCTTCGCGCCGCCTTCCCCAGAAGATGCGATGAATCCGATAGCAAATCGTGAATCGTACGCCATGGCCACCAGCGCCGCTTTTCCATAGCGCGAAAGTCCTTCGATGCCCACTTGTTTCGCGTCCACCGCTTTGTCCGTTTCAAGATAATCCAGCGCGCGGCTGGCTCCCCAAGCCCAGGCGCGCAACGCGCCCCAGTCATCAAGCTTGCGCGGCCGGCCCTTGTTTACGAGCCCGATGATACCTTCTGTTAGCCCATCACCCTTGTCGGCTTGCACGCTCGTAGGAATCAGAGTCGCGTAACCCCATCCTTTCGCCAACACCTGCTCCTGCCAGCTCGGCCCTTTGCCTACGAAATCGGCCCACTGCTCATCGGTGAAGTGTGACCTCAGCGCCGCTAACATCTTGGCGCTCCAGCCTAATTCCATCATCACGGAAACGGGGCCGCGCGCCTTGACGGGCGTCGTTAGCGTCAACTCGATATCCACTTTGATCTGCGGGTATGCTGAATTGTCCACATGACCGAGCAGATTCTTGGTGACTACGGGGATGCCGTACTTTTCCTCTTTCGTGCTGCTCGTCACCTCCCAGCGGACGCGCGGCGTGGTCTTTGGCTCACGACCAAAAATCTCGCGATCGAACTCTTCCACGATCTCCGGCCGACGTAATTTCCACCATGCTTCCGCGTTTTTTACCGGTTCTCCATTTTTGAATAGCAAAGGGTCAGGCAGCGTGTAGGGCGGCACTTTCGACTCGTCCACGTTCGCTGCGTTCGGCGCCTTCGGATCACCGCTTGGGCCAGGCCGCAAAGAGGTGATATGGAGAAGCTCCATCATTCTTTGCCGATCCTGCTCGGCTGTCGGCCGAACGAGCCCCGCATCTGCTTCAGGCGCTTGCGCATATATCGCTTGAGAATCTGCAACGCAGACCAACAGCAGCACAACCAGCGTCACGAAATGCCGTAAACGTTCAC
>UEXQ01000013.1_pt1 | contig 12582 bp, 10 predicted proteins | sample 4301111 | NCBI WGS metagenome assembly UEXQ01 (sample SAMEA4773181, study PRJEB27434) | metagenome | biome: 2259; feature: agricultural soil; material: soil | place: USA | collected 2014-09 | depth 0.25 m
TCGTCTTGCCGTGGTCAATGTGACCAATCGTCCCAATATTCACGTGCGGCTTACTGCGCTCGAATTTCTCCTTGGCCATTCCCTCTGCTCCTCAATCGAATTCTTGCAACCGCAAACTCTCAAAGCTAAATCCGTTACTTTTCGCCGCGCGACTTCTTGACGACTTCTTCAGCCAGGTTCTGCGGCAGTTCTGCATAGTGCGAAAAGTGCATGGTGAACGTGGCGCGTCCCTGTGTGCGGCTGCGCAAATCGGTTGCGTAACCGAACATCTGCGCCAACGGCACTTCCACACGAATCACGTTGCTGCCCGCGCGATTTTCCGTTCCCTGAATCGCCGAACGGCGCGAATTCAAGTCGCCGAACACCGCGGCCATGTACTCTTCTGGAACCACTACTTCCACCTTCATGATCGGTTCCAGCAAAACCGGCTTCGCCCTCGCGCACGCTTCCTTGTAGGCCATCGAACCGGCGATTTTGAACGCCATTTCGTTGGAGTCCACATCGTGGTAGCTGCCATCCGTCAACACAACCGCAACGTCCACGGTCGGGAAGCCCGCCAAAATTCCCGTATCGAGCGCTTCGCGAATGCCTGCTTCCACCGGAGGAATAAACTCACGCGGAATCGCGCCGCCGACAATCTTGTCAATGAACAGGAATCGGTGTTCCTTGTCGAACTTCCACTTGCCCGGATTGCTGCTGCCGGTAACCTGCTTGGCCAGTGCATCGAGATCGTCCGTAGACATCTCGTGCATGTCTTCATGCTGAGAACTTGGCAGCGGATACAGTTCGATCACAGCGTGGCCGTACTGACCCTTACCGCCGGTCTGCTTGATGTACTTGCCTTCCGCTTCCGCCTTCTTGCGAATCGTTTCGCGGTACGCCACTTGCGGCCGGCCCACATTCGCCTGCACGTTGTACTCGCGCAGCATGCGGTCCACGATAATTTCCAGGTGCAGTTCGCCCATTCCGGAAATCAGCGTTTGTCCGGTATCAGGCTCCGTCGAAACGCGGAACGTCGGATCTTCCTGCGCCAACCGCTGCAGCGCCACGCCCAAACGATCCTGGTCGGCCTTGGTCTTCGGCTCAATCGCCACCGAAATCACCGGCGCCGGAAACTCAATCGACTCCAGAATCACCTGTTTGTGCTCGTCGCAAAGCGTGTCGCCGGTGTTCACGCTCTTCAATCCGACGACGGCGCAAATGTCGCCCGCATGCACTTCTTCAATTTCTTCGCGCTTGTTGGCGTGCATTTGCAGCAAACGGCTGATGCGTTCGCGGCTCCGCTTGCCGGAGTTGTACACATAACTGCCCGACTTCAGCACACCCGAATAAATACGGATGTACGTCACGTGTCCAACGAATGGGTCGGACATAATTTTGAACGCCAGCGCGGAGAACGGCTGATCGTCCGCGGCGCGCCGCAAAACCGTTTCGTCGTTTTCCGGATTCGTTCCTTCGACCGGAGGAACATCAATCGGAGAAGGCAGATAATCAATCACCGCGTCGAGCAGCGGCTGTATGCCTTTGTTCTTGAACGCCGAACCCGCCAGCACCGGCACAATCTTCAGCGCCAATGTCGATTTGCGGATCGACTTGCGCATCTCTTCGAGCGACAGCGTGCCTTCCGTCAGATACTTGTCCAGGACTTCGTCGTCATGCTCGGCAATGTATTCCACAACCTTCGCGCGATGTTCGTCGTAGAACCTCTTGTCGATGGCCGAACCCTTCAGCGCCGCGGCAACGTCCGCGCGCGAGGCCACGAACGCCGCATCCCACAACTTGGCCACTTCAAAGACTTCGTACTTCGCGCCCAAGGTCTCTTCCAGCCAAACAACCACTTTCTCTTCGAGAAAATCGATGACTCCGATGAAGTTATCTTCGCGACCGAGGGGAAACTGGAGGGGAACGGGGTGAGCACCGAGGCGCTGGCGAATCGTACGGACAACGTGATCAAAATCCGCTCCCATGCGGTCCATCTTGTTCACGAAACAAATGCGCGGCACGCGATACTTATCAGCCTGGCGCCATACGGTTTCCGACTGCGGCTGCACACCGGCCACCGAGTCAAACACGCAAACCGCGCCGTCGAGCACGCGCAGCGAACGTTCCACTTCGACCGTAAAGTCCACGTGGCCGGGCGTATCAATAATATTGACGCGATACTTCTTGTTGTACCGGGTCCAGGCTGCCGTCGTCGCCGCCGAAGTAATCGTGATACCGCGCTCGCGTTCCTGCTCCATCCAGTCCATGGTTGCCGTGCCTTCGTCCACCGAACCGATCTTGTAGGTCACACCCGTATAAAACAGGATGCGCTCGGTTGACGTCGTCTTTCCGGCGTCAATGTGCGCCATGATCCCGATATTGCGCGTGTCTTCGAGTTTGAATGCCCTGCCCATAGTCGGTTGCCCGGCCTTCTTTTCTCCCCTTGTTGCGACTGCTTCCGTCACAAACCCACCATTCCTTAACTACAGATTCCTCTTACCAGCGATAGTGCGCGAACGCCTTGTTCGCTTCCGCCATGCGGTGCACGTCTTCCTTCTTTTTGATCGCCCCGCCGCGCGCATTGGCTGCGTCAATCAGCTCATCCGCCAGCTTATCGGTCATGGTCTTGCCCGAACGCTCGCGTGAATACTGCAACAGCCAACGAATCGCCAGCGATTGCCGCCGGAACGGATTCACTTCCACCGGAACCTGGTAGTTCGCGCCGCCCACGCGGCGTGTCTTCACTTCCAGCGTCGGCTTCACGTTCTCCACGGCCTTCTTGAAGAGCTTCAACGCGTCGTCATTCGTTTTCTTCGCCATCTGATCCATCGCGCCGTAAAACACGCGTTGCGCCGTGCTCTTCTTACCGTCCCACATCATCGAGCAGATGAACTTCTCAACCAGGTCGTTGCCGTAAACCGGATCCACATCCTGCTTGCGGCGGCTGACGAGTCCTTTACGTGGCATTGCTCTTTTGCTCCTAAACTTTGCAACTTCGAATTTTCTAAGCTTTACTTCGCCGCTCCGGCTTTCGGACGCTTCGCTCCATACTTCGAGCGCCCCTGCTTGCGGTTTTCCACTCCGGCCGCGTCCAGCGTGCCGCGCACGATGTGATAGCGAACTCCCGGCAGATCCTTCACACGGCCTCCGCGCACCAGCACGATCGAGTGTTCCTGCAAGTTGTGACCAATACCCGGAATGTATGTCGTAACTTCCACCGAATTCGTCAGGCGAACGCGCGCCACCTTGCGCAATGCCGAGTTCGGCTTCTTTGGCGTCTGGGTGTACACGCGGATGCAAACTCCGCGCTTCTCCGGACAGCCCGCCAAAGCCGGCGATTTCGTCTTCGTGCGAATTCCTTCGCGTCCCATTCGGACCAGTTGCGCAAATGTCGGCACAGTCTTCCCTCGTATGGCGCGTCTTCCGGTTCAGGACTTTCCGTTTCGCGTCGCTATCCTAAGTCCCGATTCATCGGGACGAAGGATCTCAACTTGGACAAGTCCAGTAACACAAGACCCGCAAGTGCGCGCACGATTTCCTACCGCCGCTCGCTATGCGCGCAGACAACTCTAGCGAGCCCACACTACGCTGAAAGGTTCACTGCGAATCCGGAGAGACCAGCAAGAACTCCGCACGCACTCCAAGAGGCAGAAATCTGCACTTGGCTTCCGAATCGGAGAGGCTTACTCGGCTTTGCGGGACTGGCGTCCCATATCCGGCCGCTCCTCGCTTCCATTCCGTCTTGCTCTGTTCCGGAAGCGAAGATCCTTCCAACTGCTTACTGCTGCGGGATACAAGCTCCGTGTCCCGCTCGTACAGATACTACTAGGCTGGTGAGGCCCTGACAAAACACAGAGTATAGAGAAGAAGTTTCGATGTGTCAAATTTCTTTGTTCTGGGACTGAGGAAAACTCAGTCGAATCAGCCACTTTGGCCTTGGGAGTGCCGAAGAAGAGCTGCCGCTTTCCCTTCGCCCCGCTTGCGGGCTTCTTTCAGAAGGCGGAGTTTTGTGCACGACGAGCTCAGCCGACTTTGCCTTCGCGGCCAGGCCGTCCAGGACGCCCGAGCCACTCACCTTCCCCGTATCACGTTGAAAACAGTTCGCTTACTGCTTCTTCGGCTCCGCCCCTAGCTCTCCATAAGGCCAGATATTGAACGCCTTCAGCTCTTCGTACTCGCCCTTATCCCGCAGCATTTTGGCTGTACGCTCGGCTGGCCAAGGTTCGGCGAACCGGTCCGGCCGGTCCGCAATCCAAAACGCCGTGAGAGCCATCAACGTCGCGTTCTGGATCAGCACGTCTGGCTTCTGGGCCTCCAGCGCATCGGCTGCCGAGTGGTGCGTAAACAGGTAGTCCTTCGTTTCCTGGTTCATGTTGATACCCGGCAAACCGTAGATCGAAAACGGCAGGGTATCCGTTCCAGATTCCACCTTGTCGTTCACTTTGAGCGGCCGAATGTTGGCCAGTGAATCAGCAAACGCCTGAAACGCCACAATCAGATCGTCGCGGCCCCCCAACATGAAATCGGTCACCGGCCCTTGTCCTTCGTCCAAAATCAAATTGCCTAGATGATTCGCCCACTCCGATTGGTGCTGCTTGTAGTACGCAAACGATCCATCGAGGCCCTGCTCTTCTCCGGTGAAAAGCACAAAACGAATTGTGCGCCGCGGCTTCTGCCCCGAATGCATAATCGCTTCCGCCGCGCCGAGTGTTGTCGCCGTGCCCGAACCGTTGTCCGTAGTCCCCTGCGCCAGATCCCACGAATCCAGGTGTCCGCCCACTACAAAAATCTCCTCGGGATGCTCGCGTCCGCGAATCTCTCCCACCACGTTCGCGGTTTCGACCGGTCCACTCGTCAGCGCGTTTTGCACATTGATTCGAACGCGCGGCGTAATCCCGCGATTAATAAACCTCTCCAATTGTCCCTGATCCTCCGCCGTCATCGAAACCACAGGTATCGCATAATCCGCGTCAAAGCCAAGAATTCCCGTGTGTGTCAGGTTCATCCCGCTGGCCTTCGATCCACCCTGCCCGCCGATCACCGCGATCGCGCCCGCTTCGTGTGCCGCCTTCAGGAAATCACCAAACGTCGCGAACAGCATCATGAAGCTCTTTTTCGGCTTGCCCGACTGCGTCACCAAAACGATTCTGCTTTTGAGCCGCGAAACATTTTTGATCTCTTCATCGATGTCGAAAAGATTCACCGGCACCACGTCTCCTTCCGCTCCGCCCGCCACCGTCGAACCCGTCCATCCCATCGCGTCCACGTGCAACCTATGCGGCGTCGGCGAAAGCAGTTGCGCCTCGGCCGTTCCGCGCGTCCAGCCCTTCCAGATCGTGTATTTCTCCAGGTGCACGTTCTCTAGGCCGATGTCCTTCATCTTGGCGGATGCCCACAGGGCGGCCTTGCGATCCGCGGGCGAACCCGTCACGCGCGCGCCAACGTCGTCGCTCAATTCCGTCAGATACTTATAGGCGTGCGAGTTCATGAATCCTTCGCCGGCAATTCGCGCCAGCGCCGGCTTCGTCCCATCCTCGTCCGGCCCCTTCGGCCGGTCATCCGCCCGCAAAAATCCGCCACCCGCCAGCAACGCAACCGCCATCCCCCAGGCAATTCCCACGCGAACTCTGCTCATTCGTCGCTCTCCTAAGCCGCTCCGCTTTAGACACACTTCCAGATGACCCGACCCTTTATCTCAGACGCACCGCAGCAATCTTCGTTTCGCCCTCTATTATCGCGCAACTTCACGAAACTCTCTTGAAAGCATTCCTTTACCACCGTTCCTTCCACTTCTAAGATTTCCTTGAGGACCCCTTGATCAAACTTGGGATCAAACTTGGGATCAAACTTGAGATCAAACTTGGCTCTTTCCTTGCGCGATTTTCTCTCGCTCTTGCGACTCTTGTGCTGGCGATTTGCACGGGTCCGGCGCAACAAGTGAAACCCACTGCCAAGGAGTCCAAAGCCGCGCCCACTGAAAAGAACGCCGCGCAGATCGAACTTCTCGAAACCAGATACCGCTTCGAAGCCAACGGCGACTCCAGCAAGGAAGTTCACACCCGCGTCCGCATTAACAATGAACTCGGGGCCCGCCAGTTCGCGCGTCTCAATTTCGATTTCAACCGCAGCTTCCAGTCCGTCGAGATTCCCTTCGTCCGCGTCACACACGCTTCCGGCGGCACCGCCGAAATTCTTCCCAGCGCCGTTACTGATAATCCCGATCCCGCCGTGGTGGACTATCCGGCCTATCACGACGTCCGCGTCAAATCCGTGCGCATCCTCGGCCTTCAACCCGACGACCTCCTCGAATACCGCGTCATCACCACCACCACGCACCACCCGCTCGCCCCCGATTTCTGGCTCGACCACACCTTCGACCGCTCCGGCGTCGTCTCCAAAGAGGTCTTCGAACTCGACCTGCCTGATTCTCTTGTTCCCAGTGCTGATCATCCGCACGGAAATAGTTTGTCGAGCACCACGCCTGGCGGCACCTCCACGTGGGTTCCCGCTGTTGTTACAATGCGGGTTAATCCAGATACTCCTTCGACCTCCACACTAACTTCTGGCGATGGTGCGGCACGGAGAAAGGCATTCCGTTGGGAGGATCCCCTAAAGGACAGGCGCGGGATTCCGCCCGAGATCTCCAACCCTGCGGACGTTTCTCTCACCACGTTTGCATCTTGGCGTGTTCTCGCCGAGCGGCTTATAGCTCTTTGGCGAGCTTCGCAGTCTAGCGACGACACCATAGAACAAAAGGCCCGGGAGCTCACTGGCCATATCAGCACTTCGGAAGAGCGAACGCGCATTCTGTATGAATTCGTCTCCAAGAAAATCAAAACGGTGGATCTGCAATTGATTGCGACTGGATTCCGCACGGCCGGCCCTGCGGAAACCTTGGCTCATGGATACGGCACAGCTCTGGACAAATTGCGTTTACTCGACGGCCTCTCGAACGGCTCCGTGGGAGAACTACATCCGGCGTTCGTGGGTGAAGGCACTCTTTCTGAACAGGTTCCGATGCCCTCCCTTCTCGTGGCCACTGTCGGGGCTTCCTTTGTTGGCTTGGGACCGCAACCGACCTCAGCCGGCGGAATGCGTGTCTGCGACCACTGCGGAACCATCTATTGGCTCGATCCTGCTTTAGAGGTGGCACCTTTCGGTATGTTGCCGGCCAATGAACGCGCCAAAACGGCCCTGTTTCTGGGGGCTTTTCCTGGCGAGGGTCTTAGCCGCGAAGGCTGCTGGAGGCATATACCGAATTCGCTTCCCTTTGCCTCGGCACAGCAAGTGCGCCTGACCGCGTCTATCGCTCCTGACGGAAATCTCTCCGCCAAGGTGAAATATGCGCTACGCGGTGACAACGAATTGTTACTACGCGTCGCGTTTCACAAGACTGAAAAAGAAAAGTGGAAAGATGTGGCGCAGATGCTGGCGCTGTCCGATGGCTTTCGAGGTCAGATTATGAATGTGACGGCTTCCGATCCTTACGCCACCACTGAGCCGTTCACCGTCGAGTACGAAATTTCGCAGCCCAAATTTGTGGACTGGTCCAAAAAGACCGCGCGCATCCCGGCGATTCTTCCGCTCCCCGGACTTCCTGACGCTCCTAGCGCTGCGCAAATCGAAGCGAAAAAGCCCATCGCGCTAGGCACGCCCCTCGCCATCGACCTCGAAGCCACCATCGAACTTCCCGCCGGAGCCACTGCGCAAGCCCCCATCGGCACGGCTGTCAAGCGCGACTACGCGAGCTTCACTTCAAAATATTCCGTGCAAGGCAACACACTAAACGCGTCGCGCAGCCTGCACTTCATTTCCTCCGAACTTCCCGCTTCCCGCGCGACCGACTTCAACGCCTTCCTTCACGCCGTCCAATCCGACCAATCCCAACTCTTTATGGTGCAATTGCACAGCCAAAAATGAGCCGCGCAATGGGGCGGACGGTATCTGCCCAGTGCCCTGCAAGTGCGAGGGAGTAACGGGTGCTTATGCTATCCGCTCATACTTCCCGTTGCCGAGATGCCTCCAGCCAATTCCGTCCGCATCGCGCCATACCCCGAGAGGTGTTTCTTTCTCGGGATCGGACCCAAGCCGAAGGACGTTACCGTCGAGATCCTCGACTTGCATTTCCAAGGCCCACTCGAAATTGTTTGGAGGATTTCGGATTTTTGCGCCAGAGACCAGGTATCGTGCGTGGAGAGATCGAACGTCCTGCACGCCTATCCCCACCCACATCCGTGGTTGACTCTGATTGTCGTTCGCCAAAAATATGGCGCACTTCTCGCGGGCCACGCAGGCAATCCGTCTCCAGCCCGCCATCGTAGATTAAAACCAAGAGCATGGACGTAATACGCAATACTGGCATCCACGTCCTTGACGCGAAAGACGGGCAGGGGCGAACCGAAATTGTTTTGCACGGATTCTGTCAAACGGGCCTCCCTGCGAGGAGGATAGCAAAAACAACGTCAACGCCTGTGCTAGGCGTTCCGACTGGTCCGCTGCGAGCGAGGACAGATGGTTTCGGGCTTCACTTAATTTCCATCACTTCTTTTTCTTTGGCGGCGCTTAAGTCTTCGATCTTCTTTGTTTCGGCGTGGGAGACTTTTTCCAGTTCATCGAGCGCGCGCTTTTGCTCGTCCTGGCTGATTTTTTTGTCCTTCTCCAACTTGTCGATCGCTTCTTTTATATCGCGGCGGATGTTACGCACCGCCGTGCGGTGATTTTCCAGAACTTTGTGAACGTGCTTCACCAATTCTTTGCGGCGTTCTTCCGTGGGCGATGGAATCGGTACGCGGACCACCTTGCCGTCGTTCGTCGGATTCAGCCCGAGGTCGCTGGCGCGAATCGCTTTGTCAATCAGCGCTACGGCGCCGGGATCCCACGGCGAAATCACCAGCATCGTCGGATCGGGCACCGTCACCGAACCCAGTTGATTTACGGCCATCGGCGAGCCGTGATAGTCCACGCGAACGTGGTCCAGCAGCGCGGCATTCGCGCGGCCCGTGCGTACTGTCGCCAGCTCCTTGCGAAAATCCTCCACAGCCTTTTCCATGCGCGTTTTACCCGCCGCGATGGCTTCCTTCGTCGTCGCAAACGTCGTCATCTTTTCCTCGCGTACATCCTAGAAGTCTGGCCGAAAAATAACGTTGTCATACCCAGGAGCTGAGCGCCGAGGAATCTTGAAACAGCAGATGCCTCGCTTCGCTCGGGATGACATAGAAGGCACCATCGCTAAGCAGGCCGAACCGTGGAACCCACGCGCTCGCCCAGCACTACGCGCTTGATGTTGCCGTACTCATTCATGCTGAACACGACGATCGGCATGCCGTTATCCATGCACAGCGAAATCGCCGTTGAATCCATCACTTTCAAATCCTGGTGCAGGACGTCGCGATAGGTAATCTGCTGGAACAGTTTCGCACCTGCGACTTTTTCCGGATCGGCGTCGTAGATTCCTTCCACGCGCGTCGCTTTCAGAATTACGTCGGCCTTGATTTCCATGGCGCGCAGCGCGGCCGCAGTATCGGTGGAAAAATACGGATTGCCGGTCCCCGCGCCAAAAATAATGACGCGATCTTTTTCCAGATGGCGAATCGCGCGCCGCCGGATGAACGGCTCGCTCACTTGGTGCATTTCGATCGCGCTCAGCACGCGTGTGAACACCCCGACTTTCTCGAGCGAATCCTGCAGCGCCATGGCGTTGATCACCGTAGCCAGCATACCCATGTAGTCGCCGGTTGCGCGATCAATCTCGAAGCCTTTTTGGCGAGAGCCGCGGAAGATATTTCCGCCACCGACCACTACCGCGATCTGCACGCCGAGGTCGTGCACTTCCTTCAGTTCGCGCGCAATCGAATGCAGCGTTTCACCGTGAATCCCATATCCCTGCGGACCTTGCAGCGATTCACCGGAAAGTTTCAACAGAATCCTTCGGTAAACTGGTCTTCGCCTCGAACTCTTTCGCTCCACCTTGCCCGCCCTTTTTCTTGCCGCCATGTCGCTCCGTATAAATTCAGGGTTTTTAAGTACAACTTCTTTTTATAAGGGTTTGTAAAAGCAACCCTGAAACCCTATGCGTTTCGCGTTCATGCCAAATCCATCGAATTGTAACAAAGTCGGCGCAAAGCCGCACCGCGCCGGCGGGCAAATTCCGAATTTTTGCGGCTGGACAAGCGAACGCCCCGGATCACTCCGGGGCGTCCGCAACAGGGTTCATTTGTTGATCAAGCTTTCGGAGTTTCGTTGCCGACCACTTCGCCGACCTTGAAGCGGGCGAAGCGCTTGATGGTGATATTTTCGCCGAGCTTGGCGATGGCGGCGTTCACCATTTCGCCGATGGTTTGGCCCTCATCCTTGATGTAGTGCTGTTCGTAGAGGCAGTTTTCTTCGTAGAACTTCTCCATCTTGCCGGCCACGATCTTTTCCACGACGGCTTCCGGCTTGCCGGTAGCCAGCGCCTGCGCTTTGTAAATTTCGCGCTCTTTCTCCAGCATTTCCGAAGTGACTTCCTCGCGACGGACATACTTCGGGTCCAGTGCTGCGATGTGCATAGCGATGTCGTGGCAGAGCTGCTGGAAAGCTTCGGTGCGAGCGACGAAGTCGGACTCGCAGTTCACTTCGACCAGCACGCCGATCTTGCCGCCGGCATGGATGTAGCTGCCGACGAGGCCTTCGGTGGCTTCACGGGTCGCCTTCTTGGCGGCCGCGGCTTGTCCCTTCTTACGAAGGACGGCGATAGCCTTTTCGATGTCGCCGGCCGCCTCGACCAAAGCTGCGCGGCAATCATTGAAGCCCGCGTTGGTGCGGTCGCGCAGTTCCTTTACGAGTTTGGCTGGAATTTCCACGGCTGTGTTTGGTGTGCTCATTCCTTTTAACCTCAGGATTTGCAAGTACAAACCCTGAAACCCTTTCTTCCTAATTCTTTCGACTGTTCCAAAGTTTAGATTCGCGCTCTGCGGAGGACAGTTACAAGATGGCCCGCTCCAAGTTGCCTCGGAACGGGCCGCATTCCTTGCCAGTGTTCCGGGTAATTTTACGCTTGCGACTCGTCCGGCGGGACGGTGGCTTCAGCAGGCACCGCGGCTTCTTCCGCGCCTTCAACGAAGTCGCCTTCCTGCTTTTCGTACTGTTCGTAAGCGCTGGTGTCGACGTACTCGACGCCATCCACGATTGCCTGATCCGCGGCGGCTTTGTGTTCGCCGACTTGAGATTGTTCGTAATTGTGCTTGCCTTCCGCGACCGAATCGGAAATTTTCGAAGTGAAGAGGCGGATGGCGCGCAGGGCGTCGTCGTTGCCGGGGATAATCCAGTCCACGACGTCCGGATCGCAGTTCGTGTCCACTACGGAGACGACGGGGACGCCCATGCGGCGTGCTTCCTTGACGGCGATCTCTTCCGCGTTGGAGTCGATCACGAACATCGCATCGGGAAGCTGCGACATGTTCTCGATGCCTTCCAAATTCTGTTGCAGATGCTTCATTTCGCGGTCGAGCCGCGCGCGCTCTTTCTTGGAGAGCTGCTCCATGCGACCGTCTTCAGTCATGGCCTTGAGGAGCTTCAGCCGCTTGATGGATTTCTGGAGGGTCGCCCAGTTGGTGAGCGTGCCACCGAGCCAGCGGTGGTTCACGAAAAACGCGCCGCACTTTTTCGCTTCCTCGGCGACGGCTTCCTGTGCTTGGCGCTTGGTGCCTACAAACAAGACTGCTTTGCCCTGCCCGGAAAGATCGCTCACGAAGCGGCTGGCTTCGCGGAACATCTTGAGTGTCTTCTGCAGGTCGATAATGTGAATCCCGTTGCGCTCGCCGAAGATGTATTCCTTCATCTTGGGATTCCAGCGCCGCGTCTGGTGACCGAAGTGAACCCCGGCCTCCAGCAGTTCTTTCATGGTGATTTCTACCGCCACTGTTCCTCCTTTGTAGATAGCTGCTTGCGGTTGTAGAAGCCCGGCACTACAACAGAACAGCCTTTTGTCCCGACCTTCGGGACCGTGATCTCAGAGCAACCGTTTTCGCGGTTGCCCTGGAGCTCGTTTTGCGCCTGCGATCAGTTGAGATCCTTCAGCGAACTACGTTCGCGTCAGGACGACAATCGAGCGCCATGCGCAGGAAAACCTAGCCAGTTCCTACGCTGCACCGACTCTTCGTGCCTCAGGGCAAGCTGAAATCCCTGCTACCAAGCATTCGGAAAAAGCGCCGATTAGCGCTTGGTGAACTGGAAGCGCTTGCGGGCACCCTTCTGCCCGTACTTCTTGCGCTCCTTCATGCGCGAATCGCGCGTAAGAAAACCGTTCTTGCGCAGCGCGGGCCGCAGCTCTGGATTGAAGCGCGAGATGGCGCGGGACAATCCCATGCGCACCGCTCCAGCTTGGCCGCCAGTGCCGCCGCCTTGCGCAGTGACGACAACGTCCACCTGATCGGCGAGGTTGGTGAACTTCAGCGGCTCGATGGCGTCATGCTTCCACGCGTGATTCGGGAAGTAGGAATTCACTTCGCGGCCGTTCACCGTGAACTTGCCAGCACCGGCGCGCAGGAAAACGCGCGCGATGGACTCCTTGCGGCGTCCGGTGCCCTGGAACCAGGTTGCTTTGCCCGCGAGGGGCGATTC
>UEXQ01000317.1_pt1 | contig 12549 bp, 11 predicted proteins | sample 4301111 | NCBI WGS metagenome assembly UEXQ01 (sample SAMEA4773181, study PRJEB27434) | metagenome | biome: 2259; feature: agricultural soil; material: soil | place: USA | collected 2014-09 | depth 0.25 m
TTTTTCATCGCGCCGGCCAACTCTACGCCGAGGACATCGGTGTTTGTGTATAGCCGAAAGTTGGGACCAGCGAACTCGCCTTGTGCCTCGGCGGCTGAATCCGTGTAGTGACGGCCCGAGACGCGAGCCAACTCAAGCACCGCACGACCAGCGGCTACGACCGCAGTCGGTTCACCGCGCGCTACCTCGGCTGCGAATGACGGTCCGGACAGAACAGCCGTCCGCAAGGCAGCGTCTTCGCCGAGTACGTCGAAGATCACCTGGCTCATGCGTGCATGCGTTCCGGGCTCTAGGCCTTTCGTTGCGCTGACGATGGTTGTGTCCGCTTGCCAAAACGGTCGCGCAGCAGTGTACACCTTGCGCGCAAACGCGGATGGCATCGCTCCGACCACGACGTGGGCGCCGGCAAGTACTCCGCCCAGTTGGGCGCTGATCTCGATGTGCTCGGCCAGCTTGTGGCCTGGAAGATAGGTCGAGTTTATTCGTTCTCGGCGCAGAAATTCAGCGAGCTCGGGATCATGCGCCCAGAGCGAAACGCCATGCGGCTGGCGGCTGCGCGTGAGCACGATGGCGAGCGCAGTGCCCCAACTGCCCGCGCCAAGGATGGCGATTTTTTTCACGCGGCATCCTTCTTCTTGAGAGAGAACTTCGGCTCTTCGCCCCGAGCCAGACGGGCGATATTGCCGCGATGCCGGTGGATGACCAGCCCGGCGATGGCTAGCGCCGTAAGCGTGACACTTTGCGGAGGCGCGAAGTGAGGCGCCCACAGCAGATAAATCAGCAGCGGAATGGCCGCAGCCGCAGCGATGGAGCCCAGCGAAACGTAGCGCCAAAAACCGACGACCAGCAGAAACAGGATAGTCGCCGCAAGCATCGCCGCCGGGCACAGCGCCAGGAATACGCCCGCCGCGGTCGCCACTCCTTTGCCTCCGCGAAATCGCAACCAAACCGGGAAACAGTGCCCCAGCATGGCAAACAGACCGGCGAGAACCATGGCCAAAGCTTCGCCCTGCATCCATCGTGCAGCAAGCCAAACAGCGAATCCGCCCTTCGCCGCGTCAAGGAGCAAAGTCAAGATGCCTGCGAGCGGGCCGACGACGCGCGCGACATTCGTGGCTCCTATGTTGCCGCTGCCAGCGCGGCGAACGTCGCCTCCGCCAAAGAGCTTGGCCATGAGTATCCCAAAGGGAATAGAGCCAAGAAGGTAGGACGCTGCCAGGACCAGGATCAGATTTGCCGGAAAAGTCACTGTTGCGTTCCCTCAGTCGTGAATGGAAACGAGTGCAGCGTAGTGTACTCCGCACCGGTGGATTTCGTTTTGCTTTCCATTAGAAGGAATTCCGTAGAGATTTGCCGGCCGAATACTTGGTCATTGAATTTTGCAATCACGGCGCGCAACGACTCCGACAAACGCGGTTCCATGAAGCGCGCAAGTGTAAGATGCGGCGCAAAGGGCCGTGTTTCGGCGGGAATGCCGCACGCGATGAGCGCCTGTTCCACACGCTGCGCGAGCGTGCCCAATTCCGGCGGCGCCTGGATGCCAACCCAAATGACGGCCGGGCGTCGGTCATTCGGAAAAAATCCGATGCCGCGAGCCTCGAGCGAAATCGCTGCTGGAGTGCCAACTTTCAGCAGCGCATCTTTAATCTTCGGCACTTGCTCGTCCGGAACGTTGCCAATGAATTTCACCGTGACGTGCAAATTGGCGGGATTGACCCATCGCGGTCCGGAGTCAACGCGCCGGAGTTCATTCAGAAGTGTCGTCAGGTTTTCACGCACTTCGGCAGAGATCGAGAGCGCAACGAACAGCCGCATATCAAGAACGCGACGGAGGCGCCTGGCCGTTATAGAGAAAGTGCAGGCGAACCATGTCCAGCGCGGCCTGGGAAGCCTGCATGCGCACCATGTCGCGATCGCCGATGAAGCGAACGGCGCGTTCTCTCACGCCAGATGGTCCTGCGACGGCAAGGTGAACCGTGCCGACAGGCTTTTCCTCGGTTCCTCCACCGGGGCCGGCGATTCCGGTGATGCCTACGCCGAGCGTACTGCCAACCTTGCGGCGAATACCTTGCGCGAGAGCGATCGCCACTTCGGGGCTTACTGCGCCCTTCGCCACGATCAATTCGGCAGGAACGTCGGCCCAAGCCGTTTTCAGTTCGTTGCTGTAGCAAACCACGCTGCCGAGAAAATAAGCCGAGCTGCCGGCAATGTTGGTCAAGCGTTCGGCGAGCAAGCCGCCGGTGCAGCTTTCCGCCGCAGCGATGGTGGCGTTGTGCCGCAGGAGTTCGTGGGCGACGACGAATTCGAGGGAAGAACCGTCGCGAGAAAAAATTCGCTCGGCTAACGCGATGTCGAGTGCTTGTTGAACATCGGCGAGGGTCTTGCTGGCGTGCTCCGCGTCCGCGCTCCAGATGCGGAGATGAATCTGCACCTCGCCGGGCGAAGCGAGAACCGTTGTCTGCACCTCGGGATAACGAGTATAGATAGGGCCTGCGAGGGAATCCACGTGAGATTCGCCGAGGCCCGTGATGCGCAGTTCGCGATGAAACATGCGGCCGGCGGGCGCACGCCGCTGCAGTCGCGGCAAAACTTGCTCGAGAAAAAGCGGTTTCAGTTCGCGTGGCGGGCCGGGCAAAAGGGCGATGACTTGATCGCCCTTTTCTAACCAAAGCCCCGGGGCCGTGCCGCGAGGATTCGTCAGTAGTTCGGCGCCCTCGGGAACCATCGCTTGGCGCAGATTATTTTCGGTCATTGGCCGACCGAAGGAACGGAAGCGTGCTTCGATGGTGTGCACAACTTGATCGCTGCGCACCAGCTTGCGGCCGAGCAATTCGGCCACAGTTTCGCGGGTCAGGTCGTCTTCGGTGGGTCCGAGACCGCCGGAGGAGATGATGATGGGCACGCGGTTCAGGGCGTCCCGAAAGGCTTCCATCAACAGAGCCCGCTCGTCGCCGACAATGGTCTTGCGTACCACTTCGATGCCGAGTTTGTTCAGTTCGGCCGTCAGAAAAAGGGAGTTGGTGTCCTGTCGATCGGGAGTGAGCAGTTCGGAGCCCACCGCAATGATTTCCGCTTTCATCGAATTTAGTTTTACTTGAGCCTCGGAGGTTGCGCAAGCCAGCGCGACGTAATCCAGGAAAAGTCAGACGAACAAATTGGCCGAGGAATTGCCTGACGAAATTAGCCAAACAAAGGAGTGCCGCGCACATCCCAATCGAGCGTAAAGACCGCATTGGACGTGGCAACGATCGCTCGACCCGAGGGAAGCAGCGCCATGCCGACGATGGCGCCGCCGCTCAAGACAAGTTCCGCGCGGCCCATTTGGCTGATGCGAACGATGCCGCGCCGACCGCCAAGCGAGGCAGCCACGTATAGATTGCCGTCGCGGTCAAACGCAATACCCTGCGGGCGTCCCAATCCGCGAAAAAACGTAGTAACTTCGCCGCCGCGTGAAATTCGGTATACACGATCGAAGCTCGATGTGGTCGGACCAGTGGCGTAGAGTTCCCCACTGGGATGAAAGGCAAGGTGGTAGGCAGCTACAGAAGGTTCGAGCGTAGCGAAAACGAAAATCTCGCGCGACGGACTGATCTTGAAGATCGTTCCACTGCGATCGCCAACGTAGAGATTTTGGTCGCGGTCAAAAGCCAAACCGGTGGCGACGCCCATGCCCTCAGTCCACTTTTCCACACGGCCATCGGGTGCAACTCGATGTATGGTGCCGTCGTTTCTGCAAGAGACAAAAAGATTTCCGGAGTGATCGAGCGCGAGTCCGCTTGGATTCGTCAGCGAAGTGACGAACGGCTTCACGCTGAAATTCGCGGTGATTTTGTAAAGGGAAACTGGCACGCGCTGGCCGCGCGGTCCGCTGAAGGTTACATAGGTGTTGCCTTCGGTGTCCACGGCGGGATTGGCGACGGGATGCAGGTTGTCGGCGATTTGCAGACCGACCGAAACCGGAAACGGTTGGCTTTCCTGTGTGCCGGAGGTGACGCGGACCGCGCCGCCGCTCGCTGCTTCAGGAACACGCACTACGAGACGTTGCGGACCGGAGAGTGCGACGCTGGCTTCTGCTTCTCCAAAACGCACGAGCGGACGGGCGAAGCTGCGACTTACGAATCCGCTGCCGCGAATTTCAATTTCGCCGCCGGGAATGGCCGCGGCGGGCGAAACGCCTTCAATGCGTGGAATGCCGTTTTTTTCCGAGGAACCCAAGCCAAATTTCATGACGGACCAATGTGAAACGAGAACAGACCAAAGTGTAACGCGACCTTTAGCAGAATGGCAGCGTAGATGCCGGCGAGCCAGTCATCGGCCATGACTCCCCAGCCGCGGGGAAGCTTTTCCAGGTTGCGGATCGGGTAGGGCTTCCAGATGTCGAACAGGCGGAACAGGACAAAGCCGGCGAAAAGGTATTTCCAGTTCAACATGCTCAACGCGGAAAAAATTGCGTACGTCGAAAAATCCATGTGAGCGGCGAGATTGGGAACCGCGATCGGGATCAACGGCAGGATCAGAGTGATGTGTTGGCCGGCGACTTCGTCAATCACCACGTGCTGCGGGTCGTGTACTCCGGCGTAAGCTGCTGCTTTGCCGGCGCTCCATACGCCGACCAGCGACAGAAACAGGACCAGCAGGATCGCCGATACCACTGGCACGATCAGCGCGGCGCTGTGAATCTCTGCGCCGGGCACCAGGAAGTTGTGATCCATCAGCGTGGATTCGGTGAGCCGTCGAGTGGAAAGCAGATCGCGTAGACTGTGCGGCCGCAGAAAAAACAGTGCGGTCCCCATGGCCGTGAGGATGCCGACTAAAGATCCGAACGTGCCTGGGGCTTTAGGCAGATAGCCGACGCCGCACGCGGTCGCGATGGCCAGAGCGAAGCTCGGTTTTTGCGAGACAGCGTCAGTGGATGGTTTCATTTTGCTTTTTTCGCGCCGCGGCTTGCGCGCTACGTTCGCCTTCGGTCAGTTCTTCTTCATCAAAAATATGATCGCTGACGACGTACTTTTCGCTGGCCCAGGCTCCCAGATCGAGCAGGCGGCAGCGCTCGCTGCAGAAAGGGAAGTCCGCGTTGGCCTCAGAGTCGGTGGGACTCTTGCAGATGGGGCAGCGATGCTTCATGGCGCAAGCTTATCCCAAAACGCGCAAGGGCGCTCCGGTTGTGATGCGGTGGAAAGCTTCACGGGGTTGCTGCGTAGCGTCAGAGCGCCGTTTGGCAGGACGCGGCAGAATTTCGACTACTTTGCCGATCAGGTCGTAGGCATCCGTTTTGCTAATTTCGATGCGGACGGCGTCGCCAGTATCACCGAGGTGGCCATCGGCAACCTCAATGTCAGTTAGATATACCTTGCCATCGATCTCCGGCGCCATGCCTTGCAGGCGCGCCTCCCAGACCATCGGATTGTCCTTTGACGGGCCTTCGAGGAGAGCCGTTTCCGTGCGACCCCTCCACGCGCGCAGCCGTTCGCGCGAGATCTTCTTTTGAATTGCCATCAGGCGGTTGCGGCGATCGGTGATTACATCCTGCTCCACTTTTCCGTCGAGCGCGAAACTGTCGGCATGATCCACGTCGGAATATTCGAATACACCCAGCCAATCGAACTGGCCGACGCGGACAAAGTCGCAAAGCTCTTCGAAGTCCTTTTCGGTTTCGCCGGGGAAACCGACGATGAAGGACGTGCGCAATGTTACGCCCGGGATTGTGCTGCGGATGCGTTCTAAGAGCTTGCAGAAGGCAGCGCCATGCGAGCCGCGCTTCATACGCGCCAGCACGTTGCGGCTGGCATGTTGCAGCGGCAAGTCCATGTATTTGGCGAGCCGAGGGTGCGCCGCCAACGTGTCGAGCAAATTTTGTGTTACGCGATTAGGGTAGGCGTAAAGAAAACGCACCCAGAGCAGTTCTTCGATGTTCGCAAGGCCCGCGAGGAGTTGGGCGAGGCCGTCGCGCAGGTCCAGATCTTCGCCGTATGAAGTGGTGTCTTGCCCGATCAGGGTGATTTCGCGGGTTCCGTTCGCGGCCAGGTTTTCCGCTTCGCGGACTACTGACTCAAAGCGGCGGCTGCGGAATTTGCCGCGCAGCTGAGGAATAATACAAAACGTGCAGGGATGATCGCAGCCTTCCGCGATTTTGATGTACGCGGCGTGCTTCGGAGTCGTGAGAATGCGCGGCGTCAGGTCATGGTAGAGAAATGCCGGTGGTTCAGCAGGCAGGACGCGCAGATCGCCGTGAACGGCTTCCAGAATGCGCTCGACTTCGCCGGTGCCGACTACCGCGTCTACTTCTGGGATCTGCTCGAGGATCTGATCGCGGTAGCGTTCCACCAGGCAGCCGGCGACGATCAGCTTCTTTGCTGAACCAAATTTCTTGTGTTCAGCCATTTCCAGAATGGCGTCCACGGACTCTTTTTGTGCTGGTTCGATGAAGCTGCAAGTGTTCACCACCAGAACGTCGGCTTCATCGGCGCGCGGTGTCAATTCATAGCCATCGCGTGCGAGCACGCCCATCATAACCTCGCTATCCACGAGGTTCTTCGGGCAGCCCAGACTGACGAAACCGACCTTTGGCATGCGGGAAATTGCGCCTTTTCGCAATTCTCCATTATAGCATGCGGCTTCACGGTCCACGGCGCGGCAGGTATGCGGATATTTGATCTTTGCAGCGAAGTGCGAGCGTACCAGCTAACGCACTCGCAGTTCGGAGCGTATGACGCCGAGGAGTTGCTGCAGGCGGGGAATGTCGCCAGCTTCACTGCCGAACCGCGCTTCGGCATACAGGCGCGCAAATTCCCTCACGCTCGTGTTGAGTCCTGGCTTCTGGACCGCTTCGGCAAATTCGAACGCGGTTTGCGTATCGAGTCGGGTGTAACCGTGGCGCCGCATCAGGCGCAGCAGCTCCTGATACAACCGCGAAGCCATCATCACGCGCACGGCGTCCGACTTCTGGCCGCGAGACGCCAGCGAAATTCTCAGCTGTTCCCAGAGCCGACCGAGGCGACCATACCGCAGCGCCAGCAGGAAACCAATTAGCAGCACCGGCAACACCAAACCAAACCCTTTGTGTCGCAGCTGCCACTCACTCAGCTGGTTCTTGAAATGCTGTTGTTTCGCGCTGAACCAGCTCGCCGCCACTTCGCGCCAGTTTCGGGAACGGACCTGCACGGTCTGAGCCAGGGCGGTCTGGTGGGCGAAGTCGTAGCCAATCACCCAGTCGTTCCAGGTTAGCTCTGCCCAATCTGCGAATTGCGAAAGGCGCTTGAAAAAGCCCGCCGACTCCACCGGAGCCGCCGGTGTGGGGTCGAACACGATCCAGCCACTGCCAGGAAAGTAGGCTTCCACCCAGCTGTGAGCGTCGCTGGCGCGCACAATGTAGTCGCCACCCAAATCGTTGTATTCCCCGGGAAGGAATCCGTTTACTTCGCGAGCGGGAATTGCGAGCGTGCGCAGCATCACTGTCATCGCGGACGCAAAGTATTCGCAGTGTCCGGCGCGAGTCTCGAACAGAAAGTGTGCCAGCGGGTCCTGCCCCGGTTTCCCAGTCAAGTCGAGCGTGTAGGAATATTTCGTCCTCAAGAAGCTTTCGAGCCTCGCAGCCCGGTCATAGGGAGTGACAGCGGGCGCGGTTGCCGACTGGGCCAACGCGGAAATGCGCGGATCCAGGCTTCCGGGAAGTTGCAGATATCGCTCGCGAACGTCCGCGGGATATTCCGTGCCCGATGCCTGCAGACGCGCTCGATCGAGTGGCGGCAGTTGCGAGAGACCCGTGTATCGAATCGCGACGTAGTTGTGAAATGGATTGGAAAGGGAACCGCTCGCGTCGCGGTAAATGTACGTCCGTCGCCGACTGACGCCACCGGCCTCGCCCGTAAAGTTTCCGCGCAACGCCAGAGCAGTTCCCGGCACAAATAGTGCGTCCGTCGCCATCGGCTCCTGCAGCACCGTAAACTGCAGAATCTCCCCGCGTAGTTCGCCCGCCTTTGGCCGCTCGCGCAGCGGAATCCAACCTTCCTCGTTGGATTCCAGCTTTTCCGGCCCGTGCTGCGGAGAACTCCACCGTCGCCCGTCGAAATTGGCCAAAGCGTTCCCGCGCCAGCGCAGCGCCGGATAGTCAATCGGCCTTCCCGTTTCCACGCGCATCACAATCGCTTCGCTCTTCTTGATCTGCCCGATTTGCCCCAGCTCTACCTGATCCGTGAAGCCGCTCAGCAGGGATGGATTGAAACTGGTTTTTCCCAGATAACCGGCGCTGATACGCGGGAAAATGAAGAACAGAACCGTTCCGCACAGAATTGCACCCAGCGAGACGCCAACTGCCGAAAAGCCGAGCGCGCGCGCCAGCCGTTGTTCGTAATCTCGCTGAACGTATGTCGGCGGCAGGGAGGCACCCGTCGCTCCGCGTCGCAGCTCAAGCCCGGTGTATGTGGCGATGGCAAACAAAAGGAAAAAAAAGAATAGGAACAAGAATGCGGTATCCACGGTGAGCACGGCCGAAGCCAGCAGCGCGGCGAAGGCGAGCATTACCAGAAAATGCGCATCGCGATCGGTCCGCCCGCTGTAAAGCCTGACCAGCAGAATGAACAACAAAAAGTGCACCGAACTTATCAACGCCGCGTAAAGCGGCGGATTCGGCGAATTCACCGCCAGGCTGCGCGACAGGAAAAACATATCTACGGGAAAGAACAGCAGATAACAAAGCACCAGGATCGTCGCCGTTCTGGCCTGCAATTCTGGTCCGTGGCCGTACCACCACCGCCGCACGCGGTACAAAAGCGCCACCATGGCCACGATGGAGGTCAAGATGTCGATCTTTCCCGTGCCGATCAGGGTTAGGATTGCTGTGAAGAGCAGCAGGAACAGCGACACGCGAAAAAAGCGCTCCGCGGGAAGTTGCGGCGTGGCGGGAAGGGTAGAACTCGAGGCCATGGCTGAACTTCTATCGTAGCACCGGCTTCCGCTGCATTCGCCTCGCCCGGTCCAAACAATCATCCAAACAATCAACTGTCTAGTTCAAGCTGGATCACTGTCCAGCTTTTTCAACGCCGCGCGCGCGACTTTCCGCGTGAGATTCGAGATGGGCTGTTCAAGGACGGCGTTCAACGCTATCGCTTTGCTACCAGGAGCCGGCAGCAGTTTCCTAACTCGAATCAGAAATGGCGCTACTTCGATTTTGCGATAGGTGACGGTGTGCCGCACTTTCGCCAACGGTTCGAACATCGCCGCGTCCAGATTCTTCATTTTGAATTGCTTCATCAATAATTGCCGCAACGAAGTGGCTCCACTTCCGTCCGCCCGCACCGTGGGGAAGTGCCACAACTTTGCCAGCAGTGACGGCACATGGTCGTCTGCGGGATTTTTCTGCGAAGCAGCGGGGGGCGGAAGCAGCAGCGAATTGCCACCCGTGTCGAGCAGCACGGCCGCAGCCAATCGAACCGAAACCTCAGCCCGCTTCTTGCGTTTCTGCGGCAGTTCCTCCGCAATTCCCAGTTTGCTCGCTTCGCAAAACTGCCGCACCGAGCAAAGCAAACACTGCGGCGAGCGCGGCGTACACAGTGTTGCGCCCAACTCCATCATGGCTTGGTTCCAGTCGCCCGCCGCTTCGCCATCCAGCAACACATGCGCACGATCCTGTAGCGAACGCCAGCGCCCCGGCCCACGCAAATCGCCGCGCACCGCATCCAGCCGGGCCAGCACACGCGCGACATTTCCGTCCAGAACCGCCAACCTTTCGCCGAATGCAATGCTCAGGATCGCCGCCGCCGTGTACTCGCCGATTCCGGCCAGTTCAAGCACTTCCTCTTCCGGCGCCGCAGCCAGCGCTTAGACATTCGGAAATCGCTCCAAAAACCTCTCGTAGAAGGGAATCACGGCGGCGACGCGGGTCTGCTGCAGCATGATCTCCGAAACCCAAATGCGATACGGATCGCGCGAACGCCGCCACGGCAAGTCGCGCTGAAATTGCGCGAACCACGCCAGCAGCGCAGCCCGGAACTCCTTTAATTGATCTTCTTTCACACGCACCTAAGGACGGCCGCTGCGTTCCTCGAGCGACTCCAGGAAGACCACATACGAAGAGTGCCACAAATCGGCCGCAATCGTCCCGCGCGGACGGCTGGTCACGATCAACTTGAACAAATCCGGCGACGCCGCAAGTTCCCGCAGCAGCGAACCCTCGTCACCCGGCTTTTCCGGTTCAGCCACGGCCAGGTATCGCAAGATCGCAAAGATGTTTTCTTCCGCCGGTGCCAGCCGCGTCGCGATTCCCGCTCCGCGAAATTCCAGTTGCGCATTGCGCTCATAAAAGTGCCATGCGACCCCGGCGCACAGGTTTACCGCGCGTTCGAAACGTTGCGCAGCTTTCTCGATGTTGCCGGTTTCCGCGCTGCCGGAGTAAGGATCGAGCACCAGCAGCACACGGTGGTCATCCTCGCGTGCAAACTCCCGCACCATCAACGCGCCCATTCGCGCCGAAGCTTTCCAGTGCACATGCCGCACGCTGTCCGTGGGCACATACTCGCGTAGCGCGTGCAAATCCTGCCCGCGGCCCTTGCTGTGGCTTTCCATGCTCCCTTCGATTCCCGGGAACATGTCGGTCAGCTCTGAACTGGTCTCCACCGACGGATACACCAGCGCCTCCGACTTCAGCGCCATGCGCCGCGTCTTCTGCAAAAATCCGAACGGGAACCGCGTCACGATTCGAAACGAATCTTGCACGTGCAGCCCGCGCCGCAGGAAAGTCACGGGCACACTTTGCTTTACCCGTTCCTGCCGCGGCAAAAACGGGTAAAACACCGGCTTCTCCAGCACTGCCGCGGCCGGTGCGCCTTTCGCCACCGTCGCCTCCACACGCAGCGCAAACGAAGGAAGCATCAACTTTTCGTTGTGGAGTTCGACGTCCGCGCGCACCGTCTGGCCCGCAAAGATATGTTCGGGCAGCTCGATCCGCAGTTCCACGCCCGCCAGCGAAATCGAAGAGAGAATCCCTGACATCAGGATCACAGAGATCAGGCAGGCCAGGATCAAAAACAGCAAATTGTTGCCGGTGTTCAGCGCCGCCAGCGCCACCAGCAACGTCGCGCCGATATAAAACCATCCCGCCCGGCTGATGCGGTACTCCATGCGATAGCCGATCCAGCGTAGCGGTGTGCGCTTCGCAAGAGTCGGCACCATCGTCACAGCGACCCACCCTGCAATCGCCAGCGCGAACAACGCCGAGCTCGCCGCCACGGCGATGTTACCCAGCTCCGCGGCGGCGCCCGAATACACTGCCAGCAGCAGCGCCACTCCCAAAGCCAAAATCGAAAGAAAAAAAGCACGCACGCCGGGCGTATCGGCCTTGGCCCAAAGTTGCGCGAGAAGAGAACTAGATTGGCTCATGAAACTAGGGTGGCACAGACTTCAGTCTGCGCGAATTGCTGCCCGCCGTACGAAGCTACACCGGCACCCGCACCGACTCCACAATCTCCCGCAGCGCCGCTTCCGTCGTTTCCGACTTCCTTTGCAGCGAAGCATGCCGCGCGCTGGCCACCACGCGGTGAGCGAACACCGCCACCGCCAACTGCTTGAAGTCGTCCGGCACGCAATAATCGCGCCCATCCAGAAATGCCCGTGCCTGCGCCGCGCGTTGCAGCATCAGCGTTCCGCGCGGACTCACGCCAAGCGCCAGCTGATCCGAAGTACGCGTACGGTTCACTATGTCCAACGCATAGTCATGCAGGCTCGCATCGACTTTGACGTGTGTTACGGCTTCCTGCATCGCCAGCACTTCGTTTACGTCGGCTACCGGCTCAAGCATTTCGATCGGATTATCAAACGCTCGCCGCCGCAAAATTTCGCGCTCCGTCTCCGGCGACGGATAGCCCATCTTGATCCGCATCAGGAAGCGGTCGAGCTGCGATTCTGGCAGCGGATACGTTCCGTGGTGTTCGATGGGATTCTGCGTCGCAATCACCAGGAACGGCTGCGGCAGAGGATACGTTTTTCCATCAACCGTAATCTGCGCTTCGTTCATCGCTTCCAGCAGCGCCGACTGTGTGCGCGGCGTCGTGCGATTGATTTCATCTGCCAGCACCACGTTCGCAAACAAAGGTCCGGGACGAAACTCAAACTCATTCGAATTGGGTTGGTACACGCTCACACCCAGCACATCGCTCGGCAGCAAATCCGAAGTGAACTGCACGCGCTGAAAACTGCAATGAAATGATTTTGCCAGCGCCTGCGCCAGCGTCGTTTTTCCCACGCCCGGCACGTCTTCAATCAGCAGATGCCCGCGCGCCAGCAGCGTGATCAACGCGAGCTGAATCGCTTCTTCTTTGCCATAAATGGCTCGCGCAATCGAGCGCTGCAGCTGCGAAACCACTTGAGAGGTTGTGCTCGGCATTGGTTGAAAACCCTGGGCAATCCTGCTACAAATGAAGAACTGCCTTTGCTTCCGTTTTTGTTGCTGCTTTGCGAGGCAGTCCACCCGTTTCGACGGGCGATTAGCTCAGTGGTTAGAGCGCTCGCCTCACACGCGAGAGGTCAAAGGTTCAAGTCCTTTATCGCCCACCACTT
>UEXQ01000149.1_pt1 | contig 12405 bp, 7 predicted proteins | sample 4301111 | NCBI WGS metagenome assembly UEXQ01 (sample SAMEA4773181, study PRJEB27434) | metagenome | biome: 2259; feature: agricultural soil; material: soil | place: USA | collected 2014-09 | depth 0.25 m
TAGCGAGGCTGTCGGGCCAGCCCGAAGGCGAAAGGGGGTTTCGGGGAACCTTTTTGGCCCGGTTTTCGTTCCTTATGACAGCATTTGCTGTGGAATGCCAAACATCCGAGGTACAGACGATATGAAGCTTCTTCCCTTTGTAGGCGGCCGCGTGGTCAGGCTGGCAGGCATCGGCACTCTGGCGGTAGCCGCAGTGGCCCTTACAGCGGGTGGAGTCCAGGCCGAAGAGTGGACCAAGTCCTACACGATCAGCGGCAGGGCACACGTGCGTGTGAATACCAACGACGGCGCAGTCCGGATAACGACCGGTGACAGCAAGCAGATTGAGCTTAGGGTCATCTATGACGGTTACAAGCTGGACCGCAATCTTTCCATCAGCTCTCGCCAGGACGGCGATCAAGTCGAACTAAGCGCCCGGGCTCACAACAGCATGAACTGGGGCTGGGGAGGCTTGCATCGCACGCTGCGGCTCGAAGTCCACATGCCGCGCGAGGCCGACCTGAACATAGAGACTGGCGATGGCTCCGTTGAAGCGCAGGCTTTGACCGGTAGTTTGAATATCCACACGGGCGACGGCCACATCCGAGTAGATGGCGCGAAGGGCGACATTCGCCTGCGAACCGGCGACGGCAGCATTGAAGGCCGCGACTTGGACGGCAAGCTCGAAGCCGACACCGGCGACGGCCACGTCACCGTGGAGGGCCGCTTCGACGCGCTCAATATCAAGACTGGCGATGGCAGCATCAATGCCCGCGCGGGAGCCGGCTCCAAAATGGTGAATGCCTGGACGATTCACACCGGCGACGGCAGCGTGGATATGACCCTGCCTGGCGATTTACAGGCCAACATCGAAGCCAGCACCAACGACGGACGAATCAGCCTGGGCATTCCCGTTACGGTCGAGGGGACCTTCAGCACTTCAAAGATCTCCGGCAAGATGAACGGTGGCGGGCAGCAACTGACGATTCACACCGGCGACGGTTCGATTCATTTGAGCAAGACCTAGCGATTGGTCTCGGTGCACATGGTTGAGGAAAGGGCGGGGCGGAGTGATTTTCCGCTCCGCCTTTTTTCTTGTTTTAATTTCGTGGGAATTCGTTACACGCCCGAAAAAGTTTTAGTACTCCAAACACTGTCGCCGGAAGGGAACGTAGTGTCCCCGCTTTCCCTCAGTGTCTCAGGCGAGCGCTTGGTAAACCGCTGAAAACAGGGGCCTCCAGTTGGACTGAGACTTGCCAATGAGAAAAGAGTGTGCTCGGGGAGGCCATCCTCTTGATCGTCTACGCTCTGCTCGCCGCCATCGCTTGCCTCGGTGCCGTGACCTTGACCAGCACCATCGTGGAGTCGCACCGCCGCCGCTCCTAGCGCCTGCGCTGGCTGGTCTCAGGGTTTCGCAAGCTGCGCCAAGCGCAACTTGGCTCCAATCCATGCTGTCGGAAATGCCATCAGAATCAGCACGATCGGATACCAGTGTGGGCCGAGGTCTTGGTTCCAGGTAGCGATAGCGCCAGCTGTTGCTATGACGGTTCCGATCGCCGCGCCGATCAAAGCGTGCTTCATGGGTTTGTTGGGGGCGAGGCGCGCGGTGACATAGCTGCCGAGTATTCCGTACACCGTGCGATAGACCGTAGCCAGCGCGAACAGGCCATCGCTCATTGGCTGGCCGAGAATCGGATAGATTCTTGCTGCGTGCAGTACCGCATCTGTCCCGATTGACAACAAAACGACAACCAGAAATCCCGCCACAACCGCCCAGATACTTCTGCCGGTGCGCTTCTCCGCCTCGTTCAAGATTCGTGTCTCCGTCGGGAGGTTTGCTTGCAATTAGCAAGCGATACTAGCCGAGGAACCTTCTGCGTTCCAGCAGAGATTTGCGGAACTTCGCAACGGTCCGCCGGTTTGCACCCAGCGGACCGTGAATCGGGCTACTTACCGGAGGTTTGCAACCGCGTTCGAGTGTGCGCGATACTATTTGTTTGTGTAGGGGCAGAAGTTCGCCTCCGTAACAATCATCCACATTCATAGAACAAAAACTGAGGAGTGGCATGGAAAAGCCTGCAAAGATTGGGTCACCCAAGGGAAAACTGGGCGTTCTGCTGCCCGGAATGGGCGCGGTGAGCACGACGTTCATGGCGGGTGTCGAACTGGTGCGCAAAGGCCACGCACAACCTGTGGGATCTCTCACCCAACTCGGGACGATTCGCCTCGGCAAGCGCACGGAGAACAATTCCCCACTCATCAAGGACTTTGTTTCGCTCGCGAGCCTGAAAGACCTGGTATTTGGCGGCTGGGATATTTTCAAAGACACCGCTTACGAAGCAGCCTCAAACGCGGGTGTGCTCAGCAAAGAACACCTGCAAAAGGTGAAACCTTTTCTTTCCAAGATTGAGCCGATGAAGGCTGCCTTTGACAAGGAATACGTGAAGCGTTTGGACGGGCCCAACGTAAAAAAGGCTAAAAACAAATACGAGTTGGCGCTGCAACTAAAGCAAGACATTGCCAAATTCCGAAAGAGCTCCGGCGCTTCCCGCCTCGTCACGTGCTGGTGTGGTTCGACAGAAGTGTTCATCAAGCCGGAAGATGTGCACTCCACGCCCGAAAAGTTCATCGAGGGCATGAAGAAGAACCACCCGGCCATCGCTCCCTCCATGCTGTATGCGTGGGCTTCCGTGACTAGCGGAGTGCCTTTTGCCAACGGCGCGCCGAACCTGACGGTCGATATTCCGGCGATGCAGAAGCTGGCGCTAGACCACAACGTCACCATCTGCGGCAAGGACTTCAAAACCGGCCAGACGCTAATGAAGACGATCCTCGCGCCTGGCTTTAAGGCGCGCATGTTGGGACTGGAAGGTTGGTACTCCACCAACATTCTCGGTAATCGCGACGGCGAAGTGCTGGACGATCCGGGGTCGTTCAAGACGAAAGAAGAATCGAAACTGGGCGCGCTGGAATATATTTTGCAGCCACAGCTTTATCCGCAGCTTTATGGCAAGATCCATCACAAAGTCCGCATCAACTACTATCCGCCGCGCGGCGACAACAAAGAGGGCTGGGACAATATTGATATTTTCGGATGGCTCAACTACCCGATGCAGATCAAAGTGGACTTTCTTTGCCGCGACTCGATTCTAGCCGCGCCGATCGTTCTAGACCTGGTGATTTTCCTAGACCTGGCCCAGCGCGCCGGCTTCCGCGGCATTCAGGAGTGGCTGAGCTTCTACTTCAAGTCGCCGATGACCAGCGCCGAGCTTTATCCCGAACACGACCTGTTCATTCAATCCATGAAGCTGAAAAACACGCTGCGCTGGATGATGGGCGAAGACCTGATCACCCACCTCGGCCAGGAATACTACGACTAAGATTGTCTCCCTGCAGCAAGCGCGGAGTCCGGGCCTTGTGATATCTTTCCAAATTCGGCCACACGCGCCGGATGCAGCATAGCCGCAATCGTTCACGCGGCTCCATACCGATCCTGGAGATAGGCAACATGAAGAGCAGTTACAACGGGCACGCGGTTCCGTCAGACGGGACGCCGATCGAATACAGCGGCGGCGAGCTACAAGTTCCGCACAACCCGATCATTCCGTTCATCGAAGGCGACGGCACAGGCCGCGACATCTGGAAGGCTTCGCGGCGTGTTTTTGATGCGGCTGTTCAGCACGCGTACGGCGACAAGCGAAAGATTGCCTGGTACGAAGTCTTCGCCGGCGAAAAAGCGTTCAAGAGCTTTAAGGAGTGGCTGCCGCGCGATACGGTCGAGGCAATTCGCGATTTCCGTGTGTCCATCAAAGGTCCGCTGACCACTCCTGTCGGCGGCGGCATACGTTCCCTGAACGTCGCGCTGCGACAAATCCTCGATCTCTATTCCTGCGAGCGACCGGTGCGCTATTTCGAAGGCGTTCCCTCCCCTGTTCGCCATCCGGAGAAATTGAATGTTTTCATCTTCCGTGAAAATACGGAAGACGTGTATATCGGCATCGAGTGGAAGTCAGGCTCGCCTGAAGCGAAAAAACTCCTCGAATTCCTCAACAACGACATGCTGAAGGACGGCAAGAAGCAGATTCGCTGGGACTCCGGCGTCGCCATCAAGCCGATTTCGCCGACCGGCACCAAGCGCCTCGTTCGCCGCGCCATCAAGTTCGCGCTGGCGCACAAACGCAAGTCCGTCACGCTCGTCCACAAGGGCAACATCCAGAAATTCACGGAAGGCGGCTTCCGCGACTGGGGCTATCAACTGGCGCAGGAAGAGTTCCGCGCGCAGATCATCACCGAACGCGAAAGCTGGATCGTCGATAACCTCGACAAAAATCCGAATCTAACTGTCGAACAAAATGCCGCGATGATCGAGCCCGGTCTCGAACAGGCTACGGACGCTTTCAAGAAGTCGATCTACGACGAAGTGAACCACACGCTCAGGTCCATCTACAAAACGCATGGTCAAGGTCAGTGGAAGCAAAAGCTGATGATCAACGACCGCATTGCAGACTCCGTCTTCCAACAAGTGCTGATGCGGCCAGACGAGTACAGCGTACTCGCCACTTCCAACTTGAACGGCGACTACCTCTCCGACGCTTGCGCCGCGCAGGTCGGTGGGCTCGGCATGGCGCCCGGCTCCAACATCGGCGACGGCTTTGGTGTCTTCGAAGCGACGCACGGCACCGCGCCGAAATACGCCGATAAGGACGTCATCAATCCCGGCTCCGTGATGCTTTCCGGTGCGATGATGCTGGAATTTCTCGGTTGGAACGAAGCCGCCAAGCTCATCGAAGATGGCATCGCCCGCACGATCCAGCAGAAAAAAGTTACCTACGATCTCGAACGACTGATGCCCGGCGCAACCAAGGTCGGTACCTCGGCGTTCGCCACCGCCATCATCGAAAACATGAAAGGCATGGCTGCAGCCGGATAGTCTGCTCGCGATCCACAGTTGTCATTCTGAGCGTAGCGAGGAATCCGCTTTTCGGTCGATTGATCGCAACAACTTACGGAGAGAGAAACGCAATGGGCAGAAAAAAAGTCACCGTAGTCGGCTCCGGCTTCGTCGGTTCCACCACCGCGCAGCGCGTTGTGGACATGGAGCTCGCCGACGTCATCCTCACCGACATTCTCGACGGCCCGCCCGCCGGCAAAGCTCTCGACATGGTCGAAGCCACGCCGATCACCAAGTCGGACGCGTTCGCCACCGGCATCTCCACCGCCAACGGCGACTACTCCGCCACTGCCAATAGCGACATTGTGGTCATTACTGCCGGTTTCCCGCGCAAGCCTGGCATGAGCCGTGATGATCTCCTGAAAGCCAACTACGACGTGGTGAAAGCTGTCGTCGAGCAGATCGTCAAGCACTCGCCCAACTGCATCATCGTCGTCGTCACCAATCCGCTCGACGCGATGGCGCAAGCCGCATTCAAAGTCAGCGGCTTCCCGAAGACGCGCGTGCTCGGCATGGCGGGTGTACTCGACTCCGCGCGGATGAGCGCCTTCGTCGCCATGGAGTGCAAAGTCAGCGTTGAGAACGTCCATTCCTTCGTGCTTGGCGGCCACGGCGATGACATGGTTCCGCTGCCGCGCTATTCGAACGTCGCCGGCATTCCCCTGCCCGATCTGCTTCCCGCAGACCGCATCAACGCCATCGTGGAACGCACGCGCAAGGGTGGCGCCGAAATCGTCAACCTTCTCAAGACCGGCTCGGCCTACTACGCACCCTCCGCAGCCGCAGTAGAAATGGTCGAAGCCATCCTCAAGGACAAGAAGAAAATCCTTCCCTGCGCCGTCTATCTGGAAGGCGAATACGGAATCAAGGGCCTTTTCGTCGGCGTTCCGGTGAAACTCGGCTCCAAAGGCATCGAAGAAATCGTTCAAATCAAACTGACCGCTGACGAAAACGCCGCGCTGCAAAAATCCGCAGCTTCCGTCCGCGAACTCGTCACCGTTCTCGGCTTGTAACGGTTAAATGCGCGGCGGCCTCGGCCTCGAAACTTCCTGGACCAAACAAAGTACGTCTACCTGCGTGAACTCTCCGAGCCCGTGCGACAATCCACTGCGAGTTGTAATTCAGGAAGCAATAGCGAACCGCGATTCTACTCCCTGCGCCGTTCGAGCTGCCTGCGCTTGCCGCTCTCAAATCGAACCAATCCCGATAGAATCCACAGCGTCCTGCCGTACCTTTGACTTGACTTGGAAGCGCTATGCCGCCTACCCGGTTACGTAAGAGTGTGTCGGTTCCGGCGGCAGTTACGGCGATGAGGCCTATACCGGCAAGCTATTCCGCGTCTATTCGAAGTCCCGCTTTCTCGATCATCTTTCACGGGATAGCGGCGGACACATAGAGCCGCTTCTGCCAGGTTGTATGCCTCGATCATCTGATTGACGTCGCGTCATACTCTCCGCCGAAAATAAGTCAGGTTGGCTCGGGCGCAGCGGAATCGAAGGGCGTTCATTGGCGCTTGCAATGGCTGCTACTCCGGCAGCCCCAGCCTGCGCATCATATCCTTGTATCTCAAATCGCCGCGCAGCGAATCAAACGCCGGAAACCGGATGGTACAAAACAGTTCCGTGTCCTGCTCTGAGTAGGCGCGCTGCCAATATGCGAACGCCTTTTCGCGGTCGCCAATCGCCGCGTAGGCCGCAGCATAATTCGCGGGAGCAATTACGCTCGAGCCCGCATCATTCAGCAGCTGCAGGTATCCTTTCGCGTCGCGGCTGTACTGGCGATTTCCCACGCCAGGGAAATTCATCTTCTTCATCTCCTCCACGGCTTCTGCGTATCGCCCGGCGGCAAACAGAACCTGCGACAGGTAGTAGTGTCCTCCGCCGAAAGTAGGATCGCGTTCCACCAACTTGCTCAAATGCGCGATCGCTTCGGGCGTCCGGCGCACTGCGTGCAGCGTCACCCCATAGTTCATATTCACCACCGGCGACAGCGGATCGAGTGTGAGCGCCGCTTGCATGTGCTGCACCGCTTCGCCGGCGCGCTTGTGCGGTAACAAATAGATGAACGCATAAAAATAATGCGCCGAAGGATCGTTTGCATTCAGAGCCAGCGCACGCTCAAATTCTCTCGCGCTTTCATCCCACTTCAGCAAATTGCCCAGCGCCAACCCTCGCGCCGTGTGTGCTTCGGAAGACTTGTCATCCAGCTCGACCGCCTTTCGCGACGCTTCATCCGCCGCCGCGTAAGCCTGTGCCGGCTGCACCACCACGCCGTAGCCTGTCGAAATGCTGTAGGCCTGCGACAAACCGGTGTAAGCCAAAGCATAGTTCGGGTCGGCCTTTGTCGCGCGCTGAAACAAATCGATGCTCTTGCGAATACCTTCTGGCGACCTCCGGTAAAGCTCCTGTTTGCCCTCTAGGTAAAGCTGGTACGCCTCCGCGTTCGTTGTACCCGCGCTTCCGAGCTTCTGCTGTTCCCCTCCGTCCACCTTCACCTGCAGTCGGTTCGAAAGGTCGCGCGTGATATCCGTCTGCACTTGCGTCAGCTCGGAAAGCTTTCGCTCGTAGCGCGAACCCCACAATTCTGAACCGTCCGCCGTATTCACCAGGTCGGCCTGCACCGCAATCGTGTCGCCGCGCTGTGTCAGCCGCCCCGTCAATAACGCCTTCACCTGCAACACCTGCCCGATTTTTTGCGGATCATCTTCTTTGCCCTTGAACCGAAACACAGTGCTCCGCGCCATCACCTTCACGTCCGGGAATTGCGAGAGCGTGCCGATCAGGCTTTCCGTCAAGCCATCGCTCAAGTATTCGTTGTTGGGATCGGAAGTCGCGTTCACGAAGGGCAGCACCGCGATGGACGAGATTTTTCCGTTATCCGACTTGCTTCGGGTCACATAGACTCCGGCGGCCGCCAAAACGACTGCCAGCGCTGCAATTCCGCCAACAACATATTTTCGTGAACCACCCGCCGCAGCAGGTAAACCACCGGTGCTAGGGCCGCCGGCTACCGATGAACCAGACGCCAGCGACGCTGTTCCTGCCGTCCCGGCATTCGTAGCGGCCGCCGTCGCGCTCACCGCCGCTGATTTGCCCGACTCCGTATCCCGCTTCAACCGCGCTAAATCTGCCCGTAAATCTGCCGCGCTCTGATAGCGCAGGTTGCGATCCTTCTCCATCGCCTTCCACAGGATCGGCTCGATCCCCGCCGGCAATTCCGGATTCACCCGCAGCGGCGACACCGGCGTCCCATCCAGAATCGCTTTGAAGATCAGCGCCGTGCTCTCGCCTGCAAACGCCAGCCTTCCCGTCGCCATCTCGTAGAGCACGCTGCCAAACGAAAACAGGTCGCTGCGCGCATCCAGCTCCTTCGCGCGCGCTTGCTCCGGCGACATGTACGCCACCGTGCCCAGAGTCGAGCCCGGGCTCGTCAGATGTTCTGGATCAACCGTCCGCGTCAGCGTGTTATCCGAACCCACGCCCGACCCTGCCGGCTCCGCCACTTTCGCCAGGCCAAAATCTAGAATCTTCGCGTGCCCCAGGGCCGTCACAAAAATATTCGCCGGCTTGATGTCGCGATGAACGATTCCCTTGGCATGCGCCGCCGCCAGCCCGTCGGCAATCTCGATCCCCACCTCAAGCAGCGTTTCCGTTTCCATGGGCCGTCCGGCGATCCGCTGCTTCAAAGTCGCGCCGGCCAGAAACTCCATCACGATGAACGCGCGGCCGTTTTCCTCTCCAATGTCATAAATCGTGCAAATGTTCGCATGATTCAGCGCCGACGCCGCCTTGGCCTCGCGCCGAAAGCGCTCCAGTGCATGCGCATCCTGCGCCAGCTCCGGCGGAAGAAACTTCAGCGCGACAAAGCGCTCTAGGCGTGTGTCTTCCGCCTTGTACACCACACCCATGCCGCCGCCACCAAGCCGCTCGATGATGCGGTAGTGTAGTATTTTTTCGTTAATCATGAAGTGCCGTTATGGTAGGTGCTGGTAGGAACCCAAGTCAAACGATCCGCCGGCAGTCGCTCAGCCATTATTTACGCTGTTGCGCCGCTTGATCCCACCAGCTTCTGGAACTCCGCATCGTCGTGCAGGCAATTCAAATCCGGGTCGCGCGACGCCCAGTTCAAGTTCCCATAGCCCGCGGCAATCGCCCGCTTCAGCGTTCCCAACGCTTCCGTCTTCATCTTCAGGCAACCATAGGTACACGCCGCGTTGTAGAGCGTATTGCCGTCGTTCGGACGCAACGCGACCGCGGTCTGCAAATGCCGGATCGCTTCATCGGCTTCTCCCGCATTCGCCAGATTGCTGGCCAACAATATTCGCGCGCGCACATCTTCCGGAACCGTCTCTAGCTGCTTGCGCAGCACCACATTCATTCGCGCGCGCAGCGCCAGCCCCTCTTCCAGACGTCCAAGATTTTCCAAGCAGATTCCGTACGGAATGTAGGTATTGTAGTCGTCGCCGTTGGCTTCCATTGCCTGTTCGGCCAGCACTGCGCCTTCTTCGTACTTGCCCTGTGAAATCAACGCACGGCCCAGTATGTTCCACGAACCATCACAGTCCCGTTTCCGTTCAATCGCGCGCCGCGCCATCAGCTCTGCTTCATCGAATTTTTTCTGCGCGTAAAACAGGCGTGCTCGCGCCACCATTACTTCCGGCAGCTCAGGAGACAGCGCCATGGCCCGGTCGCAGGCAGAAATGCCCTTATCGATCCACGTTTGGCTTTGCTCACGGATCTCGTAGACCAAGCCGCACAGGTGTGCGATTCCGGCGTACGCTAGGGCAAAGTTCCGGTCGAGCTTGATCGCCTGCTCAAACATCTGCAGAGCGTAGTCCATGTTTTCACGACGCAGATAGCTCCGCCCGCGCAGGTAAAAATCGTACGCTTGCGTATTTTCCGTGGGCTTGACGCCGATGATCTTCTCTTCTTGCGGCGTCAGCGTGATACGCAGCGCCTGCGCGATGCTCCGCGCTATTTCGTCCTGAATGGCAAAAACGTCCTCCATCTGCCGGTCGTAGCGCTCCGCCCACACGGAATGCCGTGTGGACACTTCCACCAGTTGAGCCGTGATCCTCAGGCGGTTTCCCGCTCGCCGAATTGTCCCTTCCAAAACGTACGTCGCGCCGAGTTGCTGTCCAACTTGCGGCGCGTTGGTCGGCTTGTCGCGAAACGCCAGCATCTCCGAACGCGGATAAATCTGCAGCTGCGCGATTTTCGAAAGCTCAGTGATGATGTCTTCCGTCATCCCGTCGCGGAAGTATTCATCCTCTTTCCCGCCGCCCTGGTTTTCGAAATACAGCACGGCTACCGACTTCTTCGTGGCCGGCGCACTCGCCGAAGCCACTTTTCCCGAGTCCGACTTATCCGCGCCTCTACGTTGTGTTTCCAGGTCACGCTTCAGCCGTTTCAGGTCGGCGCGCAGTTCCGCCGCAGTCTGGTACCGTAGGTCTTTGTCTTTCTCGAGCGCTTTGTTCAGGATATTTTCGATCGCAATTGGCAGCCGCGAATTCAGGTTCGTCGCAGGCACAGCTTCGGCATTCAGGATCCCGTCGAAGATGACGGCCGCCGTCGAGCCGGAAAACGGCACCGTACCCGTCGCCATCTCGTACAACACTACGCCTAGCGAAAACAAGTCCGAGCGTAAGTCCAACCCTTCGCCGCGTGCCTGTTCCGGCGACATGTACGCCACAGTTCCCATAGAACTCCCGGGACTTGTCAAAAACTCCGGCCCGTCCACCGCGGTTTGCAGCGAGGTTTCCAGCGACGTTTCGCCGCTCATGCGCAGCGCCGACGCCACTTTTGCCAGCCCAAAATCCAGGATCTTGGCAGGACCTCGGTCCACCAGAAAAATGTTCGCCGGCTTGATATCGCGGTGCACGATGCCCTTGGTATGCGCCGCATCCAGCCCGTCGGCTATCTGAATCGCGGTCTCCAACAACTCCGGCACTGCGATTGGACGCTCTCCAATGCGGTGCTTTAGCGTCTGCCCTTCCAGCAGCTCCATCGCAATGAAGGGACGCCCTTCAAACTCCCCGATGTCGTGGATCGTACAAATATTCGGATGGTTCAATGCGGAAGCGGCGCGCGCCTCGCGCCGGAATCGTTCAATCGCCTGCGGATCGCTGGAAATGTCGTCGGGAAGGAACTTCAACGCGACGTTGCGGCCCAAACGCGTGTCCTTCACCTTATAGACCACGCCCATCCCGCCGCCGCCCAGCTTTTCCAGCACTTGATAGTGCGAAATCGTCCGGCCCACCATCGAACCGGCCGTCGCTGCGGAACTATCGCTCATTGGCCGTGCAGTCTATCCCACGGCTCTGTTGCTGGCAAATTGCAGGCTACGCATTAGGCGACAGCGACTTCAGAACCAGCTACGACTCGGTTGCGCCCGGCGTGCTTGGCTTCAAACATCCGTTCATCGGCGGTGGCGAAGAGTTCCGCTGCATCCTCGCCATCCTCCGGAAAACTGGCTAGGCCCGCGCTGATCGTTACTCGCACCGATTTTCCGTGATCCCTCAAATCTATCGGCGTGCTGGCCAAGCGCTCGCGCAACACATCCACTTTCCGGCAAGCGGACGCGAGATCCGTCTCCGGCAGAATCACCACAAACTCTTCCCCGCCGTAGCGCCCCGTAGTATCGCTCTGCCGGAACGAGCCGCGCAGCATCCCCGCCAGTTTCTTCAGCACGGCATCGCCGGCCGTATGGCCGTGCGTGTCATTCAAGGCCTTGAAGTGGTCCGCGTCAATCACCGCCAGCGTCAGCGCTTTTCCATACCGTCGCGCCCGGCTCAATTCCATCGCCAGCCGGTCGTCGACATAGCCGCGATTGAACAGCCCCGTCAACGGATCGCTGGTCGCCAGTTGCAGCAGCCGCTGGCTCCGCGACACCAGCGCAATGCTCAGAGCGGAAGCCGTCAGCATCATGATCAACCGCGAAATCTGCGCCGACCAACTGAACATTCCATAGGGGTACGGCGCGTATGCCGGACTGTTCAGGTCCCAATGGTGCACCGCGAAATAGACAATCGCGAAATACTCCGCGAACGCCAGCAGCCCGGCGGTGATGCAAATCCGCTTGTCGTAGCGCAGGCTGGTGCTGCCAATCGCCAGGAAATACCCTTCAAATACGACCTTGCTGTTCACCGCCGTGTGCGGCTGATCCGCCAGAAAAAACACCGCCAGCGCTGCGGTGATCAGCGTCACGTCAAAACTGCTGCTCACGAATCCCAGCCACGTGGGGTTGAAGCTGCGCGAAATCAGCAGATACATCGTCACCGCGAGAAAAAACGTCCCCGACGCCAGGCTCAGCCCTACTAGGCCTTCTTTCGGGTCCACCGGAAAGAACAACGAATTGATCACGGGAATAATGAGCAGCAGCGTGGCCAGCCCGAGTCGGATCTTCGCTACCAGCAGTTCACCGGCAATGCCAGCTTGCGCCAGCACCGGATCGGGTCCGGTCCACAACGACTCAAA
>UEXQ01000357.1_pt1 | contig 12292 bp, 7 predicted proteins | sample 4301111 | NCBI WGS metagenome assembly UEXQ01 (sample SAMEA4773181, study PRJEB27434) | metagenome | biome: 2259; feature: agricultural soil; material: soil | place: USA | collected 2014-09 | depth 0.25 m
CTGGCGACCTGCTGACCTCTGCGCCAGTGAATGCAGGAAGCTACCAAGTGGCAGCGCGATTTGCCGGCAGCACCAACTACAACTCGAAGCAGAGCGCGCCCGCCGCTTTGATTATCAGCAAGGCGGACGCGGTGATTGTCGTTAACGGCTACACCGGCGTGTACGACGGGAACGCGCACGGAGCGACAGGTTCGGCGCATGGAGTGGAGAGTCCGACTCCAGCTGACCTGAGCAGCTTACTGCACCTGGGTTCTACGTTCACCGACGTTCCAGGCGGCACGGCTCATTGGACGTTTGACGGGAACAACAATTACAACGTGGCGAGCGGGGATGCGAACATCGTGATCAGCAAGGCAACGCCGGTGGTTTCGGCGGCGTTCACTCCTTCAACCGTCACGTATGACGGCAACCCACATCCGGCCAGCTACACCGTGACGGGTGTGAATGGAACCGACATCAGCAGCGGGCATGGTTCTGTGGCAATCACCTACACGCCTGGCGGCGCCATCGTGCCAGTGAATGCTGGGAGCTATACGGCGACCGCGCAGTTTAGCTCTACGGACGGCAACTATACGGACGCGGCGAGTGCGCCAGCGTCGCTAACGATCAACAAGGCGGATCCGGTGATCACTGCGGTCGGTGGCTCGTTTACTTATGATGGCCAACCTCATGGAGGCTCGGCGACAGCGGTTGGCGTGAAAGGCGAGGCGCTGACGCCGCTGAACGTGGCGTATACGGCTGGTGGAGGGGTGCTGCTGACCTCTGCGCCAGTGAATGCCGGGAACTACTTGGTAGCGGCGCGGTACGCGGGCGACGCGAACTACAATCCGAAGCAAAGTGCGGCAGTTGCACTGACGATCAGCAAAGCGGATGCGCACATTACCGTAACGCCGTACAACGTTACGTATGATGGCAATCCTCACACAGCGACAGGCTCCGCGACGGGTGTAGAAAGCCCCACACCGGCGGACCTGAGTAGCCTCCTGCATCTTGGCGGGACCACGCATGCGAACGCGGGGGACTACACAGCGGACAGCTGGACGTTTGAAGGGAACGAAAACTACAACGCGGCGAGCGGTACCGTGCACGATTTCATCGATAAGGCGGATCCAACTGTGACCGCGACGGGCGGGACGTTTGCCTACGACGGGAATCCGCATGGCGGGACCGGGTCAGCGAAAGGCGTTCAGGGTGAAGATTTGATGCCGGTCAACGTCGCGTACACGGCCGGCGGAGGGGTATTACTGACTACCGCGCCCGTGAATGCTGGAAACTACTCTGTTGCCGCGAGGTATGCGGGCGATAGCAACTACAAGGCAAAGCAAAGCGCGGCGGCGGCGCTGATTATCAGCAAAGCGGATGCGCACATCACCGTGACCGGCTACAGCGTGACGTACGATACGAACGCACATACCGCGACAGGAACGGCCAGCGGCGTCGAGAGTCCGACTCCGGCCGATCTGACGAACCTGCTGCATCTGAATGGCACGACTCATACGGATGCGGGAGACTTCACGGATACGTGGACGTTTGACGGAAACGAAAATTACAACGCGACGAGCGGGACGGTTCACGACCACATTGAGAAGGCGAACGCGAACGTTAGTGTGACGGGATATTCGGTTGCGTACAACGCGGTGGCGCATACCGCTACGGGCACAGCGACAGGAGTTGGCGGAGTTGACCTGAGCGCCGGTCTGAATCTAACCGGGACTTCGCACACGGATGCGGGAGACTATCCAACCGATCCGTGGTCGTTCTCCGGTGGCCCCAACTACAAAGATCAGAGCGCAACAGTTCATGACCACATCGACAAGGCGATCGCTTCCGTAAGCGTGACTGGCTACACCGTGACGTACAACGGAGCGCCGCATACGGCGACGGGAACGGCGACGGGTGTCGGCGGAGTGGATCTGAGCGCCGGGTTTAACTTCACTGGAACGTCGCATACGGACGCGGGAGATTATCCAAGCGACCCATGGTCGTTCTCCGGTGGTGTGAACTACAAAGATCAGAACGGCACGGTGCACGATCACATCGATAAGGCATCTGTGACGGCGACGGCGGGTAGCGGGACGGCGCCGTATGACGGCACTGCCAAAACGCCGACAGCGTGCGTGGTCGGCGGCGCATACACCGGCGATCTGACTTGCACGAACAACCCGGCGAGCGTGGGCCCGAATGCAGGTACCACTTCGATTGCAGCCGTGGTGAACGGAACGAGTCTGACCAACTTCCTGATAACTTATCAAGCTGGATCGTTCACAATTGACAAGGCGACGTCCACAACGACGGTGACGTTTGAGGCGGGACCGTATGTTTACCGCGCGACGGCGTTTACTGCTTCCGCGGTAGCTACTGGTGCGGGCGGGCTAAGCGTCGCGGTAATGCCGGTTACTTACAGCGGAGATTGCGTCAACGTGACCGCAGGCGGGTGTACGGGCAACGCGACCTACGGCGGAGACTCGAATCACTACGGCAGTTCGGGAAGCCAGACCATCATGATCACTCCGACGACGCCGACGATCAGTGTGACGGGCGTGACCACTGCTTATGACGGAAATCCCCATCCGGCAAGCGGGACGGCGAAGGGCATTGGCAACGTAAACGTGCCGGGCAATTTCGCGTTCGTCTATACGCCGGGAGGCAATGCGGTGCCGACACTTCCCGGAATCTATTCGGCGCTGGGCTCGTTTACGAGCGGCAGCCCCAACTACAGTTCGGGTGGCAGCGGGACCACAACGATCAACATTGGGTACGGCGTGTGCGCTGCGGGCCCGGGCGGCGTTATTTTGCCGCCGATCAACAGCGACGGAAGCAGCGTGTACCAACGCAAGGGCGGAAGCACGATTCCGGTGAAATTCCGGGTATGCGCCGCCAACGGGACCGTGATTTCGAATCCAGCGGCAGTCTTTGCGGGCACAGCAGGACAGCTTACCATGCTCAGCGCCGTACGCGGAACGGTTGACAACATCAACGAAACCGCCGGAACGGATATTCCAGACGCGGCGTTCCGTTTTGACGGTTCGAGTCAGTGGATCTTTAATATGGCCACTAACAATCTCCAGTCCGGCAACACGTATCTGTTCCGCATCAACCTGGCGAACGGTTCGATTCAGTTCGTCGTTGGCGTTAAGTAGAGGCTCTCAATTGAAAAGCGGCTGAGTCGCCTCGTAGGTGGCTCAGCCTACTTTTTGCTTTGAAAGATAGCCTGGGACGACGCGGGCGAAGTCGGCTATGGCGATTTCCGGTTCGGCGATGTCCGGGTGCCAGAGCTTTTCCCATTCGAAGCAGAAATAGCCTTTGTAGTTGGTAGCGGCGAGAGCTTTCATCTGGCGTGCGACGGGGACGCTGCCTTTGCCGGTTAGGACATAGTGTGCTTCGCCGTTTACTTCAACTGAATCCTTCAAGTGAGTGTGTCTGATCCAGGAGCCGAGTTCGCGTACGGTGACTTCGGGCTCTTCGTGGCCACTGACAAAAGTGTGATGGGCGTCCCAAAGTAGCGCTGCGCTGGGGTGGTCGGCTTCGGTAAGAACTTGCTTGAGTAGGGGCGAAGTGACGAAGTCGCCGTGCGATTCGATGATGACCGCGACGTTATGGGGCTTGGCGTAGATGGCGAGTTCGCGCATGCCGGCGGCTACGCGGTGGATGCATTCCTGCTGGTCGCCTTCGATTTTGTTGCCGTAGATGCGGATGTACGGGGCGTCGAGTTTTTCTGCGAGGTCGATGAAGCGCTTGGCGTCGGCGATGCTTTTGGCGCGCTTTTCGGGATCGGTGTGGTGCATTTCAGAAGAGCTGCCGAGGTCGGAGACTTTCAGGCCATGGGCGGCGATGGCCTTTTTGGTGGCGGCGAGCTGGTCGGGCGCGAATTCGGAGCGGCTCGGCAGGTCGAGGTCGCCGAGGATGCAGCGGATTTCGATGGCGGAGAAGCCGTTGGCGGCGGCAAAGTCGAGGATCTGCGCGAAGGGCCACTTGGGGCAGCCTAGGGTGGAGAAGGCGAGGCGGGGCTTTTCGGCGGCTGGCGGGAAGCCCGCAGCCAGAGCGGCCAGGGCGGAGGTAGCAAGAAATTCGCGGCGTGTGGTCTTCATTGGGGGCCTCGTTATACGGAGAGGATTCTAGCACTGAGGGGGTAGCGGGGAGGAAACACCTGTACCGAGGGGTTATTGATGGGAGAAAAGGCCGGGTGCTAATTTCGGCTAGTAGAGCTTGGCGCGCCAACTGCGGTTTTCGGGCGCGCGGGAGAGCAAAAGTGGTACTTGCAGGGCAGAAAAAGCGCGGATCACGCGCGGGACGCCGGTCGGAGCGTGGCGAAGGTAAGCTGAAGGCGATCATCGTGACGGGGATTCTGCTCCTCGGGGTCGTTGCCGGCATCAAGGTGATTCCGCCATACGTTGCCTATTACCAGCTGAACGACAAAGTGCAGGAAATTGCGCGGTTTGGTGTCGTGGAGCACAGCACGGAGGATCAGATCAAGGAGAAGGTATTTAAGACGATTGAGGATCTGGAGATTCCGGCGACCAAGGACAACATCAAAGTGAGCGCAGGAAGCACGCGCGTGTCGATTTCAGTGGACTACACCGTGCCGGTAGATATTTTGTTCTATCACGTGGATTTACACTTCACGCCCAACAGCGAAAACAAGTCGCTCACCTAACCAGGCAAAAGCGCGAGCGGAATCGGCATCTAAACTATTTGGAACCAACCGAGAACTGCGGCTTTGCGGCGGTGGCTGCAGTACGAGACACTAGTGGCGTGGGCGTGCGTCTAGACGCTTAGCCTGCCTTTCAGCCCGTTGGAGAAAACTTGAGGATCCGCATAGCAAAGGGATTCTGGACGTCGAAGTACGGCCTGACCCTGCTGGGTGTGGTGTTTGGTTGTTTTGTCGTTGCGGCGAGCGTTTTCGGCTACTACTACGTGAAGTACGGGCGAATGATTGACGCCCGCCTATCGGGCAACGTTCTTCAGAACACAACACAAATTTTTTCGGCTCCCGAGGAGATTTCGCCGGGGCAAGCATGGGGTCCGGATGATCTGACAACGTACCTGCAGCGCGTGGGATATCGGCCCGAGGCCGATGACGCGGCGCTCGGGCAGTACACGGCGCAGGGGAACGTGGTGGATATACGTCCTTCGAAGCTGTCGTATTTTGCCGGGACGAATGCTCTGGCCGTGCAGTTCAGCGGCAAGGCGATTCGATCGATCCGGCCGCTAAGCGGCGGCGCGGAAATGGGCGTTGCAGAGATCGAGCCGGAGCTGATCACCAACCTGTTTGACAGCGCGAGAGAGAAACGGCGGCCCATGCGCTACGACGATCTGCCGCCGACGCTTATCAACGCGATTCTGTCGGCGGAAGACAAGCGGTTTTTCGAGCACCCGGGATTCGACTTTATTCGGATTTTTGGCGCTGCGTGGAACGACTTGCGGCATGGCACGCACCTGCAGGGCGCCAGCACCATCACGATGCAGGTGGCTCGAACGTTCTTTTTGAGCACGGACCGGAACTGGCGGCGCAAGCTGGCAGAAGCGATGCTGAGCTTCGAACTAGAGCAGCGCTTCTCGAAGCAGAAAATTTTTGAAATGTACGCGAACGAGGTATATCTCGGGAACCGGGGAAGCTTTGGCATTCGCGGGTTCGCACAGGCGAGCGTGGCGTACTTTGGCAAGGACTTGCGGCAACTTTCGCTGGCGGAGTGCGCTTTCCTAGCAGGGATTATCCGTGCGCCAAACTATTACTCCGGTGCGGACCGGCATCCGGAACGCGGAGCACAGTCGCGCGATCGCGTGCTGACGCAGATGGTGGAGAACAAGTACATCAGCACGGAAGATGCGCAGGGTGCAAAGAACGCTCCGTTGAAACTGGTGCGAACGGCGGTGACGTCGGGTGAAGCGCCTTACTTTGTGGACATGGTGAAGGACCACTTGCTCGACAAATATTCTGAAAACGATTTGTTGAGCCAGAACTACCGCGTCTACACGACGCTCGATCCGGCGCTGCAGAGGGCGGCTGCGGCAGCCGTTGAAGCTGGTATGAAGAACGTGGACGACCTGCTGCAGAAGAAGTACGCCAAGAAAAAGATGGTGAAGGGCAAGCCCGCGAGTGCCAAAGAGATTGTGCCGCAGGTGCAAGTGGCGCTGGTGGCGATGGACCCGAAGACCGGAGAGATCCGGGCTTTGGTGGGCGGCAGAGATTACGGCCAGAGTCAGCTGAACCACGCGATTGCGCACCGACAACCGGGATCGGTCTTCAAGCCGTTTGTATACGCAGCGGCATTCGACAACGCCGTGGACGGCGTGCAGCCGGTGGTGACGCCCGCGACGACGATTGATGATGAGCCGACGACGTTTGAGTTCGACGGGCAGGAATATACGCCGAACAACTACGGGGAAAAGTTCATGGGGCGGGTCACGGTCCGGGAAGCTCTGACGAACTCCCTGAACGTGGCGACAGTGAAAGTGGCGGAGCTGATCGGGTACGGCCGGGTCGTGCAGATCGCTCGTCAGATGGGGCTGGGCAACAATATCAGGCCGACGCCGGCAGTCGCGCTGGGCGCTTACGAGATGACGCCAGTAGATGTGGCGGCGGGCTATACGGCGTTCGGGCAGAACGGTGTCCGAGCGGAGCCGCAGTTCCTGCACGAAGTTGTGAGCGCAAGCGGAACGATGCTGGAGAAGACCACAGCGGAGACGCACAACGTGCTCGATCCGCGCGTGGCGTTCCTGGTGACCAGCTTGTTGAAGGATGTCTTGAACAAAGGTACCGGTGCGACCGTGCGGGCGCGGGGATTCAGCTTGCCTGCAGCGGGGAAAACGGGAACGTCGCGCGATGGCTGGTTCGCGGGATTCACGTCGAACCTGGTGACCGTGATCTGGATCGGTTTTGATGACAACCGGGACCTGGGATTTGCCGGCGGACAGACGGCGGCACCGATTTGGGCGGAATTCATGAAGAAGGCGGCCACGTTGCCCGGCTATCGCAATGTGAAGGACTTCGACATGCCGGAAGGCGTGCAGTCGGTGATGATCGATCCGGAATCGCTGGAGTTGGCGACATCGAGCTGTCCGACGACGCGGGAAGAGGTTTACGTAGGCGGCTCAGCGCCAACCCAGTTCTGCGAGCTGCACGGCGGCGGGCACGGGATTATCTCGTCGGCGGGTTCGGTGTTGTCGCGCATCTTTGGCGGGGGACAGCCGAGTCCGCCCACTGATCCGAACAAAGCGGGCAATGCAGTTACACCAGGCGACGCGAACCGGGCGGTCGGATCGGATGGCAAACCGCTCGGGACGCCAACCGCGGATGGTGACCAGAAGGACAAGAAAAAGAACCCCTTGAAGAAGATTTTTGGTATCTTTGGAGGCAAGAAGAAGGACTCCGACAAGCCAGACAAGCCGCGAAAGCCGTCGGAGAAGGGAGAGTCGCCATGACGCTTTATAGGATGGCGGTTCCAGCAGCTGTACTCCTCGCAAGTTTCGGTCTCACCTCCGCAGGACAGGTCACAGACGACACACCAACGAGCTCCAGTTTTGCCAGCGCCGTGCAGACGCCCGCCCAAGGTGCGCCTCCGCCGGGCGCGCAGACGCTTTCGCCAGAAGAAATGGCAGACATATTGATGGCGCGGAAGGACTATCGCGAAGCTGCGATCTCCTACAAGAAACTGGTAGAGGCCAGTCCGCGCAATGCGATCTATTGGAACAAGCTAGGCATTGCGCTGCACCAGCAAGAAGAGCTTGGCAACGCGCTGAAGTCCTATCAGCAGGCGGTGAAGGTCGACCCGAAGTACGCGGACGCGCAGAACAACATTGGAACCATCTGGTACCAGCGGAAAAAGTTCGGAAAGGCGATTCGCGCGTACCAGAAAGCGCTAAAGCTGCGTACCGATATGGCGGTGCTCTACAGCAATTTGGGTTATGCATACTTTGGCGACAAGAAATATGAAGAGTCGATCGCGGCATTCCGGCAGGCGTTGGCGGTTGACCCACAGTGCTTCGATCGCAATTCGTCGCGCGCGGGTTCGATCCTGCAGGACCGCTCTGTAAGCGACCGCGGCAGATTTTACTTCTTGCTGGCAAAGTCTTTCGCGCAGGCCGGTAATGTGGAACGGGCGCTGATCTATTTGCGCAAAGCCAAGGAAGAGGGCTATGGCGCGATGAACGATGTAAAGACCGACCCGGCGTTCTCGGTGATGATGAAACTGCCTGAGACGCAAGAGATCTTGCTGCCCAAGACCAACGATCCGACGCTGCCTTAATCCACCAAACTGGAATGCTTTTATTGGTCGCCGAGGTTGCTGTAGGTCTGGCAACATGGGGCGTTCTTGCGGAGCGGTGTGTTCACGCTCTGTTACAATTTGCGCATGAAATGGAAACTGGTGCGGATGTTGTGCATGGTTAGCTGTCTCACGGCTGACGTGACGTCAGCGTCGGCGCAAACGGCGGCTTCGGGCCGTCCCCTTGTGCCTGCGTCGCAGGGGATCTTTCTGGTATTCCCATTTGAAAACGATGGCGCGAACGCGCGCCTGGACTGGCTTGGCGAGGGTCTGGAAGAGCTTACCGTGCAGAGGTTGTCGGCAGCGGGGCAGAAAGTGTTCACACATGCGGGACGAATCGCGGAACTCGACCGCTACGGACTGCCGGCAAACGCGCAGTTCAGCCACGCGACGATGCTGCGGATTGGCGCGGACCTAGACGCGGATTTTGTCGTGTTTGGAAAGTTTTTATCGGATGGCAAATCGCTGACGATTGAAGCTCGTGCATTGCGTGTGAGTCCGACGAAGTTGTCCGATGCGGCGAAAGAAACGGGCACGCTGGATTCGTTGATGGAGTTGAACGCGAAAGTGGTTTGGAAGCTGTTGGCTGCGACCGACAAGGCGTTTCCCATCAATCTGGCAGAGTTTTCCAAACTGCAGCGGCCGCTGCGGCTGGATGCGTTCGAGCATTACATTCGAGGGCTGTTGGCTACGGATGACGATGGCAGAGTGCGGGAGTTGAGGGAGTCGGCGCGGCTCGATGCGGATTGGCCGGACCCTGCATTCGCGCTGGGTCAGGCGTACTATTCGCGGCGCGATTGCGAATCGGCGCTTCCGTGGTTGGCGAAGGTACCGGCCGGCAGCTCGCTTTCCGCTGAAGCCATGTTCACCACCGGAGTTTGCCGATTACAACTAAACCAACCGGACAAGGCCGAAGAAACGTTCTTGGCGTTGCAGAACAATTTGAAGAATGACCTGGTGGCTGGAGCGGAGCTGCCAGAAGTGCTGAACAATCTGGCGCTGGCGCGCGCGCGACGGGGAAACACCACGGCGGCTGCATCCGGCTTGTTGCGAGCGCTGGATTTGGACCCGGACGAAGACGATTTCCCGTTTAATCTGGGCATGTTGTGTCTGCGCGGCAACGACGCGACGACAGCAGCGAAATATTTTCGCGAGGCTTCGGACCGCGAGCCAGAAAATCCGGAAGACCGGGCGATGCTGATTTACGCGCTGGAGAAAACGGGGAACAAGAAGGAAGCCGCGGACGAAAGAAATGCTGCGATGGAAACGCTCGGCCCAAGTTCTCTGCCGGCAGTGAAGCCCGAAACGTTTGCGAGATTGGATCGCGTTTCCACCGAGCTGGATGTAACGACTTTGCAGTTACAGATTGCTTCGCGAGACACAAACGGAAGCACGACTGGGAATACGGTGTCATCGGCGGTGAGTTCGCCTACGTCACTGGTGCGGAAGGGAAGGCAAGAGTTGGCGGCAGGGCGCGTCGACACGGCGGAGGCGGACTTCCGCGCTGCGTTAGCCGCTGCGCCTAACGATCCGGGCGCGCATCGTGGTATGGCGGAAGTGCTGCGGAGGAAATCAAGGCGTTCGGAGGCGATTCAGGAATTGCAAGCGGCGCTCGCGGAGCGAGATTCGTCCGTAGACCGAACGACGCTAGCGCGGATTTACCTGGAGCAAAAGAAGCCGGAATTGGCGAGAGTGGAATTGCAAAAAGCGCTCAAGATCGCGCCGAACTATTCGGAAGCGCGACAATTGCTCGAGCACTTGCAAAACGGAACCGGAAACGCAAAGTCGGCGACACCATGAAGCAGTGCTGGAAATGGTCGTTTTTGAGCCGCCCGGTCGTTTTGGCGATTGCGGGCGGCTTTGCACTACTACTGTCCCTGCCCGCGGCTAGTGTTTCCCATGAAAATGCGGCAAGACCGCTGATTATGGACCTGAACCTCGACGGCGAGGTTGAGCCGGTCCTTGCGGCGTACGTTGATGAGGGGCTGGCCGCCGCGGCAAAGCAAAATGCCGCCCTCGTACTGATTACGATGGACACGCCGGGTGGGCTAAGCGATTCGATGAAAGACATCATCCAGCACGTGCTGGCTTCGTCGGTACCGGTGGCGGTTTATGTTGGGCCGACGGGAGCCCGAGGTGCTTCGGCCGGATTCTTCATCCTGATGAGTGCGGATGTTGCGGCGATGGCTCCGGGGACACGGACGGGTGCGGCGTCGCCGGTGATTGCCATTGGCGGATTCACGATTGGCGTTGACGAAGTACTGCGCCGGAAGATCATGAACGACGCGATGGCGTTTTTGCGGAGCTACTCGGAAAAGCGCGGACGCAATGCAAAGCTGGCAGAAGAGGCGGTGACGGATGCACGCGCGTTCACCGAGAAGGAAGCGCTCGACGGGAAGCTGATCGAGTTTGTGGCGACTACTCCGGAAGAGTTGTTGCGGGATCTGGATGGACGGACGATTTCGCGGTTTGACGGAAGCAAGACGACTTTGCGGTTGACGAACTACCAACGGTCAGCGTTCGAGCTATCCGCACGGCAGAAATTCTTGGCGCGCATCGTTGAACCCGATATGTTTTTCCTGTTGCTGATTCTGGGGACGCTCGGGCTGTATGCGGAATTCACGCATCCGGGTGCAATCATTCCTGGCGTGGTCGGAGCGATTTGCTCTGTGCTGGCGCTCTATGCGATGCATCTGCTGCCCGTAAATATTGCGGGCGTGCTGCTGATCTTGACGGCGGTGACGCTGTTTGTGCTGGAAGCGAAGTATACAAGCCATGGAGTGCTGCTGCTGGGCGGCGTGATCGCGATGATTTTTGGCGCGATTTTTCTGATTCGGTCGCCGCTGACCTCGGGCGGAGTAAGTCTGGGAATGGCGGTGGTAGTAACCCTGCCGTTCGCCGCAATCAGCGTATTTTTGATGAGGCTGGTATTACGGTCGCGGAAATGGAAGCCAGCGACGGGCAGAGAAGAGCTGTTGCGAGAGCAGGGTGTGGCGGTAAGCGGTTTGAAAAGCGGGGTGGAAGGGTTAATTCGGATTCACGGGGAGACGTGGCGCGCCGTGTCCGAAACGGATGTAGTAGTGGGCGCGACGGTCAAGGTTCTGCGCGTGGAGGGATTAACGCTATACGTTGGGCCGGTGAGAACGGAAGGATAGCCAGATTTTGTAGATTTGCGGATGGGTTCACGGGAGCGCGGGAGGATGCGATGAACATCGGGTTGTTGGGAATTGCTTTTGTGTTGTTGTTGATTTTGATTTGGTTCCGCAATTCGATTTACATCATTAAAGAGTGGGAACGCGGCGTCGTTCTGCGGCTGGGAAAGCTGCTTCCCCATGCGAAAGCGGGCGGCATTAACTTTGTATTTTGGCCGATCGAGACACTGTATCGAATCAGCTTGCGCTTGGAAACGTTGGACGTTCCTCCACAAGACATCATCACGCACGACAACGTGTCGGTTAAGGTCAACGCCGTATGTTATTTCCGCGTGGTGGACGCGAATCTGGCGCTGTCGCAGGTGGCGAACTATCAGTATGCGACGTCACAACTGGCACAAACGACGCTCCGCAGCGTGGTGGGACAGTTTGATCTGGATGAAATCCTGGCGCAGCGCGAGAAAGTAAACGACAAGCTGCAGTTGATTCTGGATCAAGACACGGAGGCCTGGGGAATCAAGGTCAGCAAGGTGGAAGTGAAGCAGGTGGATATTCCGGAACAGATGCAGCGGGCGATTGCGCGGCAGGCGGAGGCGGAACGCGAGCGCCGGGCGAAGGTGATTCATGCGGATGGTGAGTTTGAGGCATCGACTAAACTGGCACAGGCGGCGAAAGTATTGGAAACTCAGCGATCGGCCATCCAGCTGCGGTACCTCCAAACATTGACCGAGATAGGTGTCGAGAAGAACACAACGATTGTGTTTCCGCTGCCTATAGATATTATTAATAGCTGGGTGGAAAGTTTGGGAGGGCAAAGAAAGTAAATGGGGGCGGGCAGGCGATCCAGCGCGGGGGAACGCGTACTGGAAGGGCGGC
>UEXQ01000395.1_pt1 | contig 12252 bp, 9 predicted proteins | sample 4301111 | NCBI WGS metagenome assembly UEXQ01 (sample SAMEA4773181, study PRJEB27434) | metagenome | biome: 2259; feature: agricultural soil; material: soil | place: USA | collected 2014-09 | depth 0.25 m
GGTCTATGAAGAACTGTCGGGAAGGTGAGGGAAGGACGTCATAGACCTCCCGCAACCGTTCGCGCAGATGCAGCACTGCATACCGTTTCCGCGCGAGCAGCGTATTCACGCTCACGCCCGTATCCGCCGCCATCTCCGCAAAACTGCGCCCTTCCAACTCATGCGCCACAAAAACTTTTCGCTGCGCCGTCGGCAATTCCGCAATCGCATCTTCCAGCTCTTCCAGTAACACGCCGCGCAAGTACTCCGCCTCCGGCGCGGCGATAGATCCCGAATCGGGCGACTGCAGCAAATCCTCAAACACCAGCCGCTCGCCCTCCTCGTCCGCCACTTCCACTTCACTAAAGAGCACCGGCTCTTTCTTCCGCCACAAATCCGTAATCCGGTTTCGCGCCACGCGAAACAGCCAGCCCGTCACGTGGTCAATCGGCATCAGCAGCCGGTTCGCTTCCACCAGCTTGTAGAAGACGTCCTGCAGAATATCCTCGGCGTCCAGCGGATCCGCCACTCTCCGCCGAATGAAGTTGCGCAGCCGGGATTGCTCCCGCCGCACCACCTCCCCAATCCGCTGGTCCTGCTCTGTCATCTCTTCGGAACGCCTACCTCCAGGTTTGCGCTTTCGCCACGGTCCGCCCAGCCGCACCGTCTCATTCTGTCCCAACCGCTCCAGCCGCCCATCCCGCGGCCGCTGCCAACTTCCCCGCCGTGCTGCCCGCGCCCGGTCTATGGTCCCTATCGCATCCATCTACCTTTGCAGACGTTTCAACCACTCAAATATTGCAGTCCCCCGCAGCCCCAGCGGTGTCTAAGATGTATGGGAGATCCACTGCCCTTGAAACTGCTCCCGTCGTATTACGATAGGAACTCCGGACCGACGGCGCAGGTTCGTCGATTTCTTCCGTCACGGCAAACGGTGCAATAAACTACAGATTGCGAAGCTTCGTCTTGAAAAAGCAGCGCGACAACTCGGCACCGCCCGCAACGAACCTGTCCCTGTTCGACACAACGCCGCTCCCCTCTTCACCTCCGGCCGCTCGCGAGCCTCACGATCCGCACATCCTCGCCGGCACTTCCGCCTTCACCGCCGACGGCTGGCAAGGCACCTTTTACCCCGCCAATCTCAAGCCTGCAGACTATCTCCGCCACTACGCCACGCGTTTCCCCACCGTCGAAATTGACAGCACTTTCTATGGCACACCCAAGCCCGAGCGTATTCACGCCTGGTACGAGAAGACTCCGCCGGACTTCGTCTTCGCCGCCAAAGTTCCGCAGATCATTACCCACGAAAAAATCCTGGAAGACTGCGACGCCGAACTCGCCGAATTCCTGCAGACCGTGGAGTTGCTGGGCGAAAAACTCGGGCCGCTGCTCTTTCAGTTCAGCTACATCTCCCCCAGCGTGCTCCGCAACGGAGCGCAATTCCTCGCGCGCCTTGCACCGTTTCTCAAAAAGCTGCCAAGCTTTTGCGCCCGGCCTCATCGGTTCGCCATCGAAATCCGCAACAAAACGTGGCTCGACGCTTCCTTGCTTGATACTCTGCGCGAACACAACGTCGCCCTCGCCCTCACCGATCATTCCTACATGCCGCGACCCTGGGAACTAAAGCAATTCAAAAGCGATCAAGATCTGTTCACTGCAGACTTTGCCTACGTGCGCTGGCTGGGCGACCGCAAAGCCATCGAAGCCGTCACCACCACCTGGGACCAAACCGTAGTGGACCGCCGCGACGATCTCCTTCACTGGATCGAGCTCTTCCGCGAACTGCGCCGCCGCAATCTCCGCGTCTACGCCTACGCCAACAATCACTACTCCGGCCACGGCCCTGGCACCGTCAAGCTCTTCTGGGACCTCTACGAAAAGAAATGTGAATAACCGAACCAGCGTGATCCGCTTTGCCCAGAGTCTGTTCGGCGTTTGTGTTCCCTGTATCCTGCCGGCCGCAGGCAGGCTCTGTGGCAATTCCCTTCTTCAGAGTCGTAATCTAAGCACTCGCTCCGCAGAACGCATCAACTTTACTTTGCAAACTTCGAATCTCTCGCGAACGCAAGTTCGAGCGATCCTGGCGCGCCGCAGCGGCGAACCCTCTTCTCCCTTGCATTGCCGCCGAACGCGAAAACTGCTATTAGATATTCTCGCCACGCACTTTTAATAGGAGCAACCTCAATAGGAGTAACCTATGAAACGCACTGCCCTGCTTCTCCTCGCCGCTGTACTCTGTACTCTGGCCTCTCGCACCTCCGCGCAATTCGGCTTCAGCCCCATCAAACGACCCAACATCGCCAATATCTTCCACCCCGTCGTCGGTCAGGGTGCTGCCTATGAAACCACCGACAAAGACGGCAAGAAGACCCAAATGGAAATGTATGTGGTGGACAAGGAAATGGTCGGCACTGAGCAAGGCTACTGGATGGAAGTCGGCCACAGCGCGGATGCCAGCGGCAATCTCACGTACGGCAAAATGCTCGTCACTCCCGCCGACTTCAAGTTCCACAAAATGGTCTTCGTCATGCCCGGCCAGACTCAGCCCATGGAAATGGATATGGATGCCGCCAAAGAGCGCCACAGCGAAATGGAAAAGGAAGTCGAGAAGTGGCACTCCGTCGGCACCGAAACCATTACCGTCCCCGCCGGCACCTTCTCCTGCGAGCACTGGGCGAGCGACAACGGCAAAGGCGACGTGTGGGCCAGCACGAAAGTGGGTCCAATGGGGCTGGTGAAGTCAGTGGAAAACGGCCGCACCATGGTCTTGGCCAAACTCATCACCGATGCAAAGACCAAAATCACCGGTACCCCTGTCAAGTTCGATCCCAAAATGATGATGCAGCAGCGCATGCATCAGCAGAATCCGTGACCGTTCGCAGCGGTAAAAGGAATCTGCTTTAATTGAGGAGAGGAAGGTCAGCAAACCTTAGGACATCGAATGCGCGAAATCCATCTGGCGCCGTCGAGCGATAAACACTACCAAGCGACTGTCCTCGAACGGCGGGATCTCTCCGAAGATCTGTGGCTGGTCAAAGTCGCTCCGGGTGGACCTTTCTCTTTCAAGGCCGGGCAGTACGCCACGCTCGGCGTGGAACATGACGGCAAGCGCATCGAGCGCGCCTACTCGATCGTGTCGTCGCCGTATGAACAAGATTGGTTGGAGTTTTTCATCGAGCTTGTCCCGCAAGGCGAACTTACTCCACATCTCTACGAGTTGCAGCCCGGCGACAAACTCCTCTGCCGAAAAATCGCCAAAGGCCGGTTCACACTCGATCTGCGCAGCGGCCGTACCGATCACTTGCTGCTTGCCACCGTCACCGGCCTAGCTCCGTTCGTCAGCTACGTCCGTACGCTCTACAAGGACTGGAAAGCCGGCAACTCGCCCATGCCCGGCGCTCACAAACTTTATTGTCTGCAGGGCGGAAGCCGCTCCTGGGAATTTGGCTATCGCGACGAAATGGAAAAATTCGCTGCCGAGGCGCCGTGGTTAAAATACGTCACCACGGTTAGCCGCCCTTGGGAAGCTGCGGACTGGCGCGGCGAAACCGGGCGAGTGGACGATCTAATTCGCAAGTACGCCGACATCTGGGGACTCAAACCGGAAGACACCACTGCCTACCTCTGCGGCCACCCCAGTATGGTCGAAAATGGCCGAGGAATTTTGCAGCGCGCCGGCTGGAAAAAAGATCAAATGTTTGAAGAGGTTTACTTCCAACCCGCTAAGGAAGACTGACGCAGAAAAAAGAAAAGCGAAATTAGAAAAATCCGAACTCAGAAAATCATCAGGCGGAGCGGCGGCGTAGCGTCGCCGATAGCAAGAAAACGACCAGGCGGAAAGTCGAGCAGTCGGAGGAATGAAGCAAGCCCAGTTCGAAAAAGCAAAGCTGCCGAACATCATCGAAGCCACCGAAAGCTTCGAGTGCTGGATAGCTAAACAAGTTCAAATTGTGCCGGCCGATTTGTCGCTGAAGCACCGGCACATGGCCGAAGCGGTATTTCCCTTCCTGCGAGCAACATTCTACCGGTGGGCACAACTGTGGCCCGAAGTTTGTCCCGAGCTATCACGCGCGCCGCATGTGTTGGTGGTGGGCGATCTCCACGTGGAAAATTTTGGAACGTGGCGCGACGCGGAAGGTCGGCTGGTGTGGGGAGTCAACGATTTCGATGAAGCCTGGCCCGCCGCGTACACCGTGGATCTGGTGCGGCTGACAGCGAGCGCATACCTTGCGATTGAGGACCAGCATCTGGCCGTGACGCGCCGCGAGGCACGCGAAGCAATCGAGAGTGGGTATCGCGACGCAATGGCAAAGGGCGGCGCGCCGTATGTACTCGCAGAAAAGCACAACTGGCTGCGCAAAGTCGCGTTGGGCAAACTGCGCGATCCGATTCGCTTTTGGCAAAAGATTGAAGCGTGTCCGGATTTTCGCGGCAGGCTACCACAGCCGATTCACGAATTACTGCACGGCTGCATGCCACTGAAGCAACCGACGCTGGAAATGAAAACGCGCATCGCCGGGCTCGGCAGCCTGGGCCATCCGCGCGCGCTCGGACTTTCACAATGGCATGGAGCGCACATCGTGCGTGAAGCCAAGCAACTGACGCGGTCGGCGTGGATGTGGGCGCAGGGCGTACATGGGAAGGCGGCCGAGGACAAGGCTCCGCTGCAGCAAGAGAACATCATCAACCGCGCGGTGCGTATTCCTGATCCGCACATGCACTTTCTCGGTGCGTGGGTGGTGCGTCGGCTGGCGCCGGATTGCTGCCACATCGAATTGTGTTCGCTGCCGGAAGAGCGCGATGAAGAGCGGCTTCTTTACGCAATGGGATGGGATACAGCGAATTTGCATCTGGGAAGTGCAGACAAGATTCCTACATTGAGGAAAGACCTGGCCGCGCGCAAGGGCCGCTGGCTGCGCGATGCTGCCAAAGCTATGGCCGAAGCTACGACAAGAGATTGGAAGCTGTGGCGCAAGGCCTGGGCGAGACGTCATAAAAATATTTCGCAAGATCAACCAACCTAAAAATATTCAGCTCAGAGTGGATGTACATGAGCTGCTTCTCATGCCGTGGGCACTTTGGTAGCATCGGCAAAACGCCGCGCGGGAATACCTCTACTTCGTTTTCGGCAGACTTGGATAGTGAGACGTGTGAGAAAACCGGCCAGGTGATGTTATGACAGATTCCAATCATTTTGATTTGGTGACGGTGGGAGGCGGAATGGGCGCTTCCGCATTGGCGATAGCAATGGCGAGAAGCGGAGCGCGCGTGCTGGTGCTGGAGAAAGAAACCCAGTTTCGAGATCGCGTGCGCGGCGAAGCGCTGGCGCCGTGGGGAGTGGCGGAAGCGCGGCAGCTGGGTATCGCCGAGCTGTTGCTGAGGACGTGTGCGAAAGCGGTTCCCTGGGTGGACATGGGATTTGGCCCGCGGAACCTGGTCGAGACGACACGGCAAAAAGAACCATTCGTTACGTATTGCCATCCTGAGATGCAGGAAGTACTGCTGGCAGAGACGGAGCAGGCAGGTGCACAGGTGCGGCGGGGCGTAACGGTTGAAGGCGTGGAACCGCGCGGCGGGGCAGGCAACAAGCATCCGACGGTGGTTGTTCGAAATGCGAAGGCGGAACGCATTGCAGCGCGGCTGGTGGTCGGAGTGGATGGACGCGGGTCGGCGGTGCGGCGATGGGCGGGATTCACGGTGGAGAAGGATCCGCTGCCGTTTCACTTTGCTGGAGTTCAACTGACTGGTCTGCGAAGCCGCGAAGACCTGGCCATGTTCGTTTTCAATGCGGAGCTGGGAATGGTGCTCGGCATGGTTCCGCAGACAAAAGGCAGATGGCGGTCCTATTTGGGTTATCCGTCGGGAAGTTATGGAGCGAGTGGAGGACTGACCGGTAGTGAGAAGTTGGGGACGTTTGTCGCGGAGACGAAGAGGGCTGTGCCGATGGTGGCGGAAGCCTATGCTGACGTGAAAAGCATCGGGCCGCTCGCCTCGTTTGATGTGAGCGAGTCATGGGCCGTACACCCATTCCGCGACGGCGTGGTGCTGATTGGAGACGCAGCGGCGACGAGCGATCCTTCGTTTGGACAAGGCATGGGAACGACGTTGCGGGATGCGCGTGTGTTGCGTGACGCTCTACTTGCGGATTCAGATTGGGACGCGGCCGGGCACGCGTTTGCCCAACAGCACGATGTGTACTTTGGGAATACTCACAAAGTGTGCGGGTGGATGCGGACATTGTTTCAAGATCCCGGGGAACAAGCGCAGACTTTACGGCAACGAGCGATGCCTCGCATCGCGGAAGACTTAACGAGAGTGCCGGATCATTTGTTCAGCGGGCCGGACTTGCCGGCGGACGAAGGAGTACGCGCGAGATTGTTTGGCGAGGTCTGAGTAAACCGGGACAAGTCACAAAATCACTGTGCTTTTCATCTAAGCGAGAGAAGGCATGCGCCGCGAAGGACAGCGCGCGACGTAGATTCCAAGAAATCTGCAGGACACTGTTCCAACATGAGGAGGATCAGGGATGTACCACGTTCGCGAACAGGACTTGCCATTTGTGGGCAGCTCGTATGAATTTGTCGGAGCTGAGCATGGAGACGTGAATGTCTCGGTGTTTTTACTACGGGCGCAACCGGGCAAAGGACCCGGCCCGCATCGCCATCCATACGATGAAATCCAATTTGTCCGGGAGGGCCGCGGCCTTTGGACCGTGAGCGGAAAAACTTTTGAAGGCGGCGCCGGCGACATTTTCGTGATCAAGGCCGGAGAGATTCATGGCTTCAAAGCGATCGGCGACACGCCCTTGGTCCAGGTGGATGTCCACCTGAGCTCGCGCTTCATCCAAGAGAACCTATAGTTCCCATACTTAAGAGATTGGGAGAGCGGCGATTTAGGTGCGGGAAGGCGCGGATTCAGAATTGCTCAGATATTTAATGAAGATAACTTCGTTTTGCGCTTCGTTGTAGATAAGCTCATCGGCGATCGCGCGCGTCATGGCAATGCCGAACCCGCCAGGCCGCAGGCCAAGTTCATCGCGAACCATCACGTGGGCGAAGGGATCGCTTTCGGGCTGCCCGACGGCGGCGTGTTTGAGTTTATTGAAACGAAATCCGGGCCCGGGATCGGCGACACGGTACAGTAAGAGACGAGAAGACCGTACGTAGGCGATGCGTACTTTGCGGTTTGGATCGAGCTTCCCACCCCACTCCACCGCGTTCAGAAGTAACTCGCGAAATGCCAATCCGATGGTATCGCGTTGCTCCTCCGGGAGATGAGTGTCGAGCTTCTTGAGGAAGGAATGGACGCGGTCGGCAGCTTCTCGGGTGCAAGGAATCAGCAGTTCCACCCACTCGGGCTTGGCGGAGACGATCTCGATCGGGCGCGGAGCTTCCTGACGGAGCACACGCTCGGCGACCTCGACGGCTTCTTTCGGGCTAAAGGGCTTATTGAGATAGTCAGATGCCTGCTCGCGGACGGCGCCAAGCACCGATTCCGGCGTGTTGTCGCTGGTCATCACTACGATCTTTGGGCAAGACGGAAGAGTTCGAGCCTCGGCCAGCAGTTCCAGACCGGTCACTTTGGGCATCCAGATATCCACGAATGCCAGATCGAAGGTGAACTTGCGGATTTTGGCCAGGGCGTCGGCGCCATCGCGTGCTTCGGTGATCTTATAACCCGCGTCCTTGAGCATGCTGGAGATAGCGCAACGCGTGGTGCGATCGTCGTCGGCTACGAGGATTTGTTTCTTGACGGCAGGTTTGGGCGAGGGAGCCATTTGGCTTTCGAATGCTACTTTGGCGCCACGAGAGGGGTCAACAGGAAGCATGGGCGGCGCGACTTGCTTGCGGGAAGCCTACACTGATACCAAAATAGGCTTCCGCGATCAGGCGTAGGCGACATTCCGTTCGAGGTCAGCGATGCGAAAGCCAGGCAACCGCGCACGCAACAATCAGGATTTGCGCGAGTTTTTCGACTTGTCGTTGAGCCTTTGGTGTATTGCCGGCACGGACGGTTACTTCAAACGCGTGAATCCGGCTTGGGAATCCACGTTCGGCTATACCACGGAAGAGTTGTTGGCGCGGCCTTACCTTGAGTTCGTACACCCCGACGATCGCGACGCCACAGCGGCCGAGGCCACCGCGATCGTCGGCGGGCGGACGACGCTGACGTTTGAGAATCGCTACCGCTGCAAAGACGGTTCCTACCGTTGGCTTTTGTGGACCGCCGTGGTTCGCCCTGAAAAAGACCGGATTTACGCCGTCGCGGCCGACGTTACGGAGTGGAAACGCGAGGAGGCGCGACTCGCGGCGCAACACGCGGTGACGCGCGTGTTAGCTGAGGCGCCGAGCCTAGCTGTCGCAACTCCACGGATCCTGCAAGCGATTTCCGAAAGCCTAGGTTGGTCGTTTGGCGCGATATGGCGCATTGATTCGAAAAACAAAGTTCTGCGGTGTGTGGAAACCTGGCAAGCGCCGAGCGCTCCGGCGCCGGAGTTTGATCGGGAGACGCGGGCTCGAACATTTTCTGCCGGAGTGGGATTGCCGGGGCGAGTGTGGGCGGATGCGCAGCCAGTCTGGCTTGAGGATGTGCCTCGGGCTGGAAACTTTCCGCGCGCGCCGATTGCCGTAAAGGAAGAGCTACATTCGGCATTTTGCTTTCCGATTCTGCTGAAGAGCGAGATCTTAGGCGTCCTTGAATTTTTCAGCAAGCAGATCGAGAAGCCTGACTACCGCCTGTTGGAGATGATGGGAGCGATTGGAAGCCAGATTGGCCAGTTCATTGAGCGGCTGGAGGCGGAAGAGGGACTGAGGATCTATGCGCGCGACGTTGAGGTGGCGCGGGCGCGCGCCGAAGACGCGACGCGAGCGAAGAGCGAGTTCCTTGCCAACATCAGCCACGAAATCCGGACCCCGATGAACGCGATCATCGGGATGACGGAATTGGCGCAGAGTACTTCGATTACGCGGGAACAGCGGGAGTATCTGAACGCGATTCAAAGTTCGGCCGAGGCGTTGCTGGTTTTAGTGAACGATGTTCTGGATTTTTCCAAAATTGAGGCTCGCAAGTTACACCTGGAAAATGTTGTGTTCCAGCTTCGCGATGTGCTGACGGACGCCATGCGGGTACTCGGGCCGCGTGCGCAGCAGAAACGCATCGAGCTGGCGTGCCATGTGGAAGCGAGCGTACCCGACATTCTGCGGGGAGATCCGCTGCGGCTGCGCCAGGTGGTCGTGAATCTGACGGGCAATGCGATCAAGTTCACCGACCACGGTGAGGTTGTGCTGCGCGCGTGGAAAGCGGCGGAGAGCAACGGAACCATTGAGGTTCAATTTTCAGTGAAAGATACGGGCATCGGCATTTCGCCGGACAAGCAATCGATCATCTTTGAAGCGTTCTCGCAGGCTGATAGTTCGACCACGCGGCGCTATGGAGGGACCGGCTTGGGTCTGGCGATTTCCGCTGAGCTCGTTGGGCTAATGGGTGGAGCGATTACCGTGGAAAGCGAACCGGGGCGCGGCAGTACCTTTCGCTTTAGTGCGCGCTTTGGGGTCGAGCAAATCGATAGTGACACACCGCCACCGGCCACGCAGCGTTCGCTGACCGATCTTCCGATTCTGATCGTGGACGACAATTTGACGAACCGGCAGATTCTGGAAGAGGTTTTGACCAACTGGCATATGTGTCCAGTGGCGGCGGACAGCGGTCCAGCGGCGTTGCGGTGCCTGGAAGATTCGCTTCGAAGCGCGCGGCCGTTCGCACTGGTGCTGCTTGATGGGCATATGCCGGGAATGGATGGATTCGAAGTCGCGGAGAGAATCGCGCGGAATCCGCGGTATGCGAATGTCAGGATTGTCTTGCTCACATCAGGATTGCCGGAGAATCAGAACCGGCTGCGTAAACTTGGCATCTCGTCGAGCCTGAGCAAACCCGTCAAACAGTCGGAGTTGTTTGATTTGATCATCAGCGTTATAGGCGAGCCGGAAGCACACGAGGTTCCCGCTCGAGCTGGGGCGCGTGGAAGTCGCAGGGCGAAGCGTGGCCGCGGGTTGCGCGTTCTGGTGGCGGAAGATAATGAAGTGAATCAGCTGGTGGCGAAACGGATCTTCGAGAGGCTCGGGCACCGCGTGACGGTTGTCGAAAACGGCAAAGAATGCGTTTCCGCGCTCGAGCGTGGCAAATTTGATCTGGTGGCGATGGATGTACAGATGCCGGTGATGGACGGACTGGACGCGACGGCCGCCATCCGCAAATCTGAGGAAAAAACCGGCGGGCGGATTCCAATCGTGGCGATGACAGCGCATGCTATGAAGGGCGATCGAGAACGGTGTCTGTCTGCCGGAATGGATGGTTACGTTGCAAAGCCGATCCGTTCGTTGGAGTTGGAGAAAACTCTTTCGGAAGTGCTGGGCAAAACCGCGCCCAGCGCCGAGGTCAGCAGGACTGCGGATAGTCAGGATGGTCCCGTCATCGACACAAGAGCCCTGCTGGAAGGTGTCGGTGGGAATCGACAACTGCTGCAGAAGCTCGCGAAGTTATTCCTTGCGGATTTGCCCAAACTGCTGGCGCGGATCGAAACTGCTTCGAACGCAGGCGACGGAGAAGAGTTGGCCAAAGCGGCGCATGCGTTGAAGGGCGCGGTCGGAAACTTCGGAGCCGCCAAGGCCGTCGAGGCTGCCGCGGAGCTCGAAAGGCTTGGCAAAGCTGGAGAGCTTTCTTCCGCGGAGAAAGCATGGACTGCGCTCGAATTGGAGCTGTCGGTGGCGAGAAATGAGCTGGAGAGGCTTGCGGCCCCTTCGTCAAAAGGACGAGTAAAGGCGCGACAAAAAAAGCGCCGCCGTTGATCGCGTGGTCCCACCTGCTGTTCTATAGCCTCCCTCTCCGCTACGCTCGGTTCGTGTAGCGGATGGCCGATCTCTAGAAGATATTCAGCCAATTGGATTGTTTCCGAGCACGTCGATCGGAATGTTCGCGGGGACCTCGGCGCATCACGCCGAGCACATTCTGGGTGCGCTGCTCTTCGAAACGGAGTGGGAAACGGCCCGTGCCGTTGAGGCCGGAAAAGACATCGAGAAGATACAGAAGATGTACATCCACAAACTTCAAAAACTCAGTCGGGATTCTGCCTTTCACAAAAAACTCACTCAACGATTCACGGCTGATCATTCTGCATTGAATAGAGACTTCCCGCTGTCATTCTAAAATCCACATTTCCGGTAAGCGGCTTCGTTCTTCCCCGTTAATCGGGATCTATCCTGTCGTTTGCCCGGTTCGAGTTCGTTTTCTAATGGCCACTGGGCTGCTGGCCGCATCAGGAATAACTTCATCTTCATCGTAAGCCGGCGGCCAGCTGCGTGCCTCGCCCAGAATTTTCCCATCATCTTTCAGGAGCCCGTCGAGCGTCGCTTTGGAGTGTTCATCCACGGCGCCGACGGCGGCCACGAAACAGGAGGACACGAAGGTTTTCATTCCTTTGCGGAACTGTTCCGCCGCCTGTTCGGCGCAACGCGCCACCTCGGCCTCCAGCGCCTGGCGCCGTGCATCACAAGCGGCTCGACTATCTGCGTCGAGCGAGGAGAGCTCGGAAACCACGCGCTCCGCCGTCGCGGCGACCGCCATATTCACTTGCTCTTGCGCCGCCCGCCGGAATTCCTCCAGACCGGAATTCACCGCACTCTGCACGAGCGCCTGCACTTCCACCGAGCGTGCATTCAGCTTCGAGAGCGCCTCTTTTGTCACGATCTGCGCATTCTCCAGAAGACGCTCGCAGCGACGATCCACAACCACGGTTGTCGCACTTTCAAAATCCGATGTTGCCTGGGTCAGCACTTCCTTCAGGCTCGCCGGAATCTGCGGTGCAAGCTCTCGCGTAATCTTGTCCACATATTCTTTCGCATCCGCCAACTCGCGGCGCAATTCGTCTGCCTGTTTTTCAAGGCGTTGAGCCATCTCTTCCGCACGGCCGCGATATATCTCCATGTCCGTTTTCCATTGCGCGGCCATTTCTGCGGCGGATTCCTCTTTTAACGAAAGTTTCATTGCTTCTATAAATTTCGGGAATAGCTCCTGCACCTCTCGCACGCTCGATCGGCGCGCATCATCAATCGAGCTGAATGCCTCGCGAATTACATCCTTCACCTGCTTCGCTGCTGCTGCCTGGACGGCCTTGTCAGCCTCTTGTTGCAGTCTTCCTTGCAGCGCGGAAATCAGGCGATCGGGGGTGACTACGGCGCGCGGCGGTTGCGCGGCCTCCGGGAGCTTTAGGGCCGGGGG
>UEXQ01000351.1_pt1 | contig 12192 bp, 9 predicted proteins | sample 4301111 | NCBI WGS metagenome assembly UEXQ01 (sample SAMEA4773181, study PRJEB27434) | metagenome | biome: 2259; feature: agricultural soil; material: soil | place: USA | collected 2014-09 | depth 0.25 m
ACTTGTAGGCGACAGTGGTTAGCAGTCCTGCCGCGGACGGCACCATGCGCTCGCCGGTATTCATCAGCAAGAAACAGCCCGTTCCGTAGGTATTTTTGACTTCGCCGGGATCGAAACAGGTCTGCCCGACCAGAGCAGCCTGCTGATCGCCGAGAATTCCAGCGATAGGAACTCCCTTTAGCGCGCGAACGGTTGCCTCACCGTAAATTCCGCTGCTCGACTTCACCGCGGGCAGCATGTTTGCCGGAATTTCGAACGCGGCAAGAAGCGCTGGATCCCACTGTTGCATCTTCAGGTTGAAAAGTTGCGTGCGGCTGGCGTTGGTGACGTCGGTGACGTGTTCGCCGCCGTTCGGACCGCCGGTCAAATGCCAAACGAGGAACGAGTCTGCCGTGCCAAACAACAGTTCGCCGGCCGCAGCCTTCTCTTTTGCGCCGGCCACGTGTTGCAGCAGCCAGCGAGCTTTCAGGCTGCTGAAATATGTGCTCAAGGGAAGCCCGGTTGCTTCGCGAAAGCGGTTTTGGCCACCTGATGCCGAGTAGCGCGCGACTTCGTCTGCCACACGCGTGTCCTGCCAAACGATAGCGTTGGCGATCGCCTTTCCTGTCTTCTTTTCCCAAACGATTGTGGTTTCGCGCTGGTTGGTAATTCCCACGGCGGCGAGTTCAGCCGTGGAGATTCCGCCACGCCGGACCGCCTCTTCCGCAACTTCCACCGTCCTCGCGACGATCTCGGCAGGATCGTGTTCCACCCAGCCAGGCTTGGGATAGATCTGCTGGTGTTCCTTTTGCGCGATGCTGATGATGCGTCCATCGGCGTCGAACACCATAAAACGCGTGCTGGTCGTGCCCTGATCGATCGCCCCGATGTACTTTTTCAATTGTCTAGCCCTCGCCCAATTCCAGTTCGTTCAAGAAACCGCGAATTTTTGCAGCGTATTCCGCCACTGCGCCTGCTGCCTTACCTGAGTCCCAACCTTTTTCACGCGCCAGTAATTCGCCGGCCACCGGAGCAGCGGCAAGCGCTTCTTTCCACCCGTACATCTGGACTCCAGTCCGGCGCGCCAACAAATCCTCGATCGTCTCGGCCATTTCGAACCGAATGGAATAGACCAATTCCGCCTGAATTGCCGGTACGGCTGTATCCACGCGCATTTTCCAATCGACGTTTTCGCCCAGCAATTCCATGATCTTCAGCGCGCGACTGCCGAACTTTCCGGACAAATGCCGCGCAACGTCCGCCGGGAGAGCATACCCTTTCTCCAGTTCTGTTGCGAAATTTGCGGCGAAGCCTTTCGCTCCGGCGAGCGGCCACTGTCGAGTCAACGACGCACTCGGCTCACTCCCCATTTCGCGCTGCACTGCGTCAATCGTGTCCTGCGCCATCAGGCGATGCGTCGTCCATTTGCCGCCAAGAATGCTGATGAGCCCGCTGGAACTGTCGAGCTCCACCTCGTGGTCGCGAATCAGCTTGCTGGTTTCCGTTTGTACTTGAGCGGCAACCAAAGGCCGCAGTCCGGCCAAGCCGCTTACCGTCTGCTCACGCCGCAGAGGCGTCTGCAAATACGGGTTCAGCTGACGCAGCAAATAGTCCGCTTCGTCTTTCTCCACCACCATTCGCGTCGCGGGAGTCACTTCATCGTCGGTGGTTCCGACGAGCAGCCGCTCTTGCCACGGAACGGCAAAAATCACGCGGCCGTCTTCTGTGTGCGGAACAAGCAGCGCATCCTTGCCCGGAAACGTGTGGGCGGGGAAAAGCAGGTGCACGCCCTTGCTGGGACGCATGCGACTGGCGAGCCCCGGATTCGCGAGCGCGCGCACCTTGTCCGCTCCCGTGCCGGTCGCATTGACGAATTTCCGCGCACTAACAACGAACTCCTCGCCAGAAATCACGTCCCCCACGTTCGCGGCGGAAAGCTTGCCATCTGCATCATGCGTGAAGCCCGCTACACGCGCATAGTTCAGTGCCGTGCCCCCAGCTTCGACAAACGTGTCAACCAGCGCCAGGTCATAGCGCGCATCATCAAACTGCCCGTCGGAATACGCTACGGCGCCGCGCAATCCTTTGGCGTTCAGCCCCGGCATGCGCCGCAGCGTCTCTTCACGCGAAAGAAAGCTGCTCGGAAACAGGTTGCTCTTGCCGGCTACGGCGTCATACATCTTCATGCCGATCAAGTAGTAGACCGCTTTGCTCCACGAATACACCGGCACGAGAAAATGCGTCGGATGCGCCAGATGCGGAGCGTTGGCAAGCATGTACTGCCGCTCGCCCAGAGCGCTTTTGACCATCCGATATTCTTCAAGATTAAGGCTTTTGACCGCTTGCTCCAGGTAGCGCACTCCGCCGTGCACCAGCTTGGTCGAAGCACTCGATGCAGCCGAAGCGAAGTCGCCCGCATCCAACAAGACAGTGCGAAGTCCGCGCAGTTGGCCATCCAGCGCACATCCTGCGCCCGTGGCGCCTCCTCCAATCACACAAATGTCAAACTCTTGTCGCGAAGCAGCCGCCAGCGCATCTTTTCGTGATTCCACGGGTTCTACCAGTGTGTGCTGAATACAGTGCTAATGACAGGCAAAGCAGAGCATGGTATATCAGGTAGCCTCAAAAGCCTGCGCCGCTGCATCTAATCACAACAGCACAAAGAAAGGGAGCGAAACAGTCATGACCGTACAACTTCGCAGGGCCGTGCTGCTTTTGGGTCTTGCTCTTTTTAGCGTCTCCGCTGCGCGAGCCGCGGAGGTGCCTGCCGCCGCTGGCAAAGCTACTATTACGGTGACCGCCATCGGCAAGAAGGAGTCCACGCCTCCATCGGTCAGCAAAGACGATGTGCAGCTTACCGTTGGGAAGGAACGGAAGCAGGCAGCGGGATGGGCCAAAGGCGATTCTCTTGCGCTCGCCATTCTGATTGATGATGCGCTCGACACCAGCGTGGGCAGCCAGATAGGCGACCTCAAGTCCTTCATCATGGCGCAGCCGGCGAACACGTCCGTTGCGATCGCCTACGCTTCAAACAACGCGGCCATGATCGCGCAAGACTTCACCAGCGACCATGCGCTTGCGGCCAAAGCATTGCGTTTGCCGCGTGGCATTTCCGCCGCCTCTAGTCCATATCTCGCTGTGATTGACCTGGTGAAGCGCTTGCCGGATACCGGCGGGCGCCGCTCGGTGCTGCTGATCTCTTCCGGTATCGACTATTTTCGCGGATCCTTTGGTCCGTTCTACCCGGATGTGGATACTGCAGTTACGAACGCGCAGCGTTCCAACGTTAATCTCTGGAGCATCTACTCGCCCTCGGCGGGCCACCGTAGCCGTTCTTTCTTCCTGGCCAACCTGGGGCAAAACAATCTCAGCAAGATGACCGACGAAACCGGCGGCGAAACATTCTATCTCGGCACCAGCGCTCCGGTTTCGTTCAAGCCGTATCTCGACGAACTGCAGATGCATTTGAACAATCAATACTTGCTGACGTTCGCTGGCGACGGCGGTCCTAAGGGCAAGTTCGTTCGAGTTCAGCTAAAGACCGAACTGCCCGAGGTAGAGTTTTCGCACGCCAACAACGCATACATTGCTCCGTCGAAGTAAACCTTCCCTAATTGGATACAATTCGCGGAACTCGAGCGCTCTCCGGCTATTTCGGAGAGCGCTTTGTTTCTTGCCTCGCTGTTCGCGCTTCACTAAACTACCGCCCGCGCGTGACGTGTTGCGGCAATTCAGGTTCGAAAACGGCAGGCATTTTCTTCCAATGAACTCATTCCCAGCAAAGACTTTTCTGATGTTCCAGCGCGTACTCCGGTGTGCCGGCATGGGCGCGGCCTTTCTGATGCTTGCAGCTGCGGCGCAGAGCCAGACTACGTTGCGGGACGGATGGAAAGTGCAAAGTTCGTCGAAGGTACAGGTTGCGGGCGACAAAGTCTCTGAGCCCGGCTTTTCCACACCAGGCTGGTATTCCACGTCTGCACCCAAAACCGTTTTCGCCGTGCTCGTGGAAAACGGCGTTTACAAGAATCCCTATTACGGCGTGAACTTGCGAACCTTTCCAGGTGTGGAATACAAGGTCGGCACGCAGTTCGCCAATCAGGAAATGCCGGCAAACAGTCCGTATTCCGTGCCGTGGTGGTATCGCAAAGAATTCGACTTGCCGGCAGGCGACAAGGGCAAGCAAATCTGGATGCAGTTTCGCGGCATCAACTATCGCGCCGAGATCTGGATCAACGGAAGGAAAGTGGCCGGCTCGGATGAAGCGGTCGGCGCGTTCCGTCGCTACGATTTCAATGTCACGCAATTTGTTCATGCGGGAGAAAAGAATGCTGTGGCCGTCGCCGTTTCTGCACCTACCGCCAACGAACTCGGAATCACGTGGGTGGACTGGAATCCATCTCCACCCGACAAAGAAATGGGGATTTGGCAGGAAGTCGTGCTCTCCACCAGCGGGCCGGTTGCATTGCGTCATCCGGTTGTCGAAACGCGGCTCGATCTTCCTAAAGCCGAGCTTGCGCACCTCACTGTCCGGGCCTACGCAAAAAATGCCACCAGCGAATCGGTGAAGGGAACTCTACGGGGCAAGATCGAAGGTGGCGGGCTGGCGATTGATTTCTCTCAGGAAGTGGAGCTCGCGGCGAATGAATCAAAGGAAGTTACCGTCGCTCCGGAGTCCGCTCCCGGGCTCAATCTGCTGCGTCCCAAACTGTGGTGGCCATACCAGATGGGGGAACCTTTTTTGCATAAGCTCACGCTGGAGTTCGTCACCGCCGACAAAAGGGTGTCCGACACGCGAAGCATCAATTTTGGAATCGTGCAAACCGATTCCGAGATGACGACGGATGGCTATCGCCTGCTGAAAATCAACGGCAAGCCAATTTTGATTCGCGGCGGTGGCTGGGCCCCGGACATGCTCTTGCGCGTGGACGAATCCAAACGCGAAGCTGAATTCCGCTACGTCAAGGAAATGGGACTGAACACGATTCGCCTCGAAGGCAAACTCGAAGACGAATCATTCCTGGAGCGCGCCGATCGCGACGGGATTCTGGTCATGGCCGGATGGTGCTGCTGCGACGCCTGGGAAAAATGGGGCAAATGGGGCGAAGAAAACAAACGCGTCTCGCTGGACTCGCTCCGCGATCAACTGCTTCGCTTGCGCAAACATCCTAGCCTTCTGATGTGGCTGAATGGCAGCGACAATCCGCCGCCCGCCGATCGCGAACAGGCTTATCTCGACGTCGAAAGGGAAACACACTGGCCAAGGCCAGTCGTTTCCTCGGCTACTGCGAAAAAAGCCGAAGTAACCGGAGACTCCGGCGTAAAAATGAGCGGGCCGTACGACTACGTCCCGCCCAACTACTGGCTGCTCGATACCAAAGCGGGCGGCGCATACGGCTTCAACACTGAAACCAGCCCCGGCCCTGCCGTTCCTCCTCTCGAAGAGTTAAAGACATTCATTCCGGAAGACCAGCTGTGGCCGATGAACGAAGTCTGGGAGTTCCACGCAGGCGGCGGTCAGTTTAAAACGATCGATCTGTTTGCGCACGCGCTCGAAATGCGCTACGGCAAGGCAAAAGACGCGGCAGACTTTGCATGGAAATCACAGGCTATGACTTATGAGGGTCAGCGCGCGATGTTCGAAGCGTATGGCCGCAATAAATACAAATCCACCGGCATTATCCAGTGGATGCTCAACAATGCGTGGCCCAGTCTGATCTGGCATCTCTATAGCTACGATCTGCGGCCTGCAGGTGGCTACTTCGGATCGAAGATCGCGCTGGAACCAGTTCATGTGCAATTTTCTTACGATGATCGGACCGTCGCCGTCGTCAACAGCACGCAGAAGGACCAGACCGCGTTAAAAGTTGTCGCGAAGCTATATGACATCTCTGGATCCGAAAAATTCTCTCGCGATGCGCAGCTGGATGTAGCAGCCGACGGCGTTGCGAAATCGATTGCGATTCCCGAGCCGAACGGCGCGTCTTCTGCGTATTTTCTGAAACTTCAGCTTTTTGCTTCCGGTGGGGAGTTGCTCAGCAGCAATTTCTACTGGCTCTCGGCGAAGCCTGATGTGCTCGACTACGGCAAGACGGAGTGGTACTACACGCCGCAAACTGAGTTCGCCGATTTCAGCGCGTTACAGGATTTGCCGAAAGCCTCGGTCAAAGCCGTGCTGCACCCCGCCGCCGGAACGGAGCACGATACCGCATTTCGAATTGCGCTGGAAAATACCGGCAAGAGCGTCGCGTTCCTGACGCGACTGCGGCTGGTAAAAGGAAAAGAGCGCGAAGAGATTCTTCCCGTGTTTTGGCAGGACAACTACGTTTCGTTGCTACCTGGGGAAAAAAGGGAAGTAACGGTCACCTTTCGAAAAGAGGACTTGGACTCAGCGAAGCCCACATTACTAGTAGATGGTTTCAACCTCGCGCCGTTTGCTGCTCATGAAACCACAAAATAGCCCGCACGGCGACGCGCGAAGAATTCGGCACCGGTATCTAATCGCGTGGAGACCACGCATCGCGAAATAGATTCTGCGAAAATCCGGGCGGCGCAGTCTGGTCGCATGCATAGCGATACAGCGCAGTGTTGAAAATTCCTTGCACCGCCGAACTCACAACGGAGAGCACCAGGAAATACGCCCCCATGAAGACTCCGCCGACCAGCAGGCCCTTCGGCCCGGCATAGTTGAAGGCGCCGATCCAGATCAGAGATCCCGGTACCAGCATCAAGAAGAAAATGAGACCCAAGCTGAAGCCGCCCGCCACTTTTTCGCCCCAGGTCTCCTTAAAAAGTTCAGCCGAGCGGTATAGCGCCGCTCCGGGGCTCAGATCCTCAAAGGCCAGCACCGGAATCACGAAATAACAGGCTAGGTTCCACGCGACGCCAATGAGCCCCACGACGATGCGCCCGATGAAACCGGCACGTTCACTCAGCGCGCGCAACACCATCCCCACTGTAGCCGCAACGAACGCCCATTGAAGAATCAACCATTTCCGCTTCCACGCCAGCTGCAGACCTTGATCGAAGGTCCAATTTTCTCCGGTGAACCGGCTGTTTGCGACTCCGACAAGCGCCAGGTTAAAAAAGATAATCACAAAATAGTTGGCGAGGTAGAGCGCGAAGATGGCGCCGATCACCGCGGGGGAGCGTACAAAGGCGTCCGGATGGTCATGCGGAACGAGCGCCGACAAATTTGCGAGTTGCGGCTGAAAAATCGCGGCGCCGCCAGCCAACAGCAGTAGTGTCACAATCACGCAGCTGATTCCGGATAGAACCGGAAACATCAGCAACTGCTTGTCCGCCCACAGCACCGCAAAACTGGCACTGACAAGATCCCAGCTTCGTGAAAGCCTGCCCATGGGAACTCCTTCGGCATTCGATTGTTTGGCCTGTTAAGAGAGCGGGAACTTCCGCCATTCTTGCAGGAAAAGCCGCGAAAAACCAGAGGCGAGGACGCTTCGTGTACATAACTGCAACGCATCAATCGAGCCATTCGCAACGACTGCTGGACGCGAGAAAATCAGCGCGCCGCGTGCGCGGCGAAGTATTGCGCCAGGCTGCCGGTCAGTTGGTTAAGGCCGGCGTTCACGCTCTTTTGCAACGTCTGCACCACCGCCTTCACACTCTTTTCGGGGACTGGTTCGTCGCTGTTGTAGCGGTCGTTCCAGACGACGTTTCCGGCTTTCACGTCAAACAACTCCAGCTGCAGCGTGAACCGCGCTTTGATTCCGGCTGGATCGTCCACTTCATTCAATGCGCCGAGGTAGCCGCGCAAAATATAATCGCCTCGCGTCGTGCTGGAAAGATGTTGCACGGCTTTGTATTGGCCCGAGGCGCGCAACCGTTCCACCAGCAGCCGTTCAATCATTCCTGTAGGCGGCTCGGACCAGCGGTGGTATTCGTCCACTCCGAGTTCAACGTCGCTCATCGCGTAGACCACGCGGTCGTCGCGCAGCAGGTGAGGCGCGTTCAATCGTCCAACCACAATTGTGACGGGAAGCGGCTGCCCTTGCGGTTGCCCCGTGACGGGCGGAATGGAGAGCGTGTAGTAGCGCAGCGTGCGCGCCTTTACGCAACCGGCTGCCACACAAGCCAGAATGATTGTCCATGCCGCGAAGCGTTTCATTCGTTTTCCTTTAGCTGAGCCACGATCGCTTTCCGCATGCAACGGTTCCTAGTCCTTGGGCGCCCTGCCCGGTTCGTGCGCCGGCGGCGATGCCGAGCGCAACAGCGTGTAGGGCCGCTGCTTCAGCGTCTGCGTCAACTGCCGCAAGTTCAGCGATGCTTCGCGGAAATTCATCAGGATTTCATCGATGTTTTCGCTGTTCGCGCTCAGCGTGCCCTGCAGTTGGTCCGTCACCTGGTTTGCGGTCGCCAGCAGCCGGCGTAAATCCTCGACGGATTTGCGAATATCCGGGCGATTTTCGGCGAGCGTCCCTTCGGCGGAGTCCAGCGTTTTCTGCAATTGCGCGTTGGTCTTTTTCAGGTCGTCCAGCAGCGGCGCGATCTTCGCGCTGGCGTCATTCACATTGTTGATGGTGGCGCGAAGCGCGGGCCGGTTTTCTTCCAGCACGCCGCGGACATTGGCCATGCTGGCGCTCAGGTTTTCCCGATTCTTGTCGTTCAGCACATCATTCACGCGCGCCACGGTAACTTGCAACTCGGTTACCCGGTCGTTGAGATTGCCAAGCAGGACTTTGGCTTGCGGCGCCAGAGCGGCGATTTCCGCTTCCAGTTCAGCAAAGCCAACGTACTCTTCGGACTTCAGAACGCTGCCAGAAGGCGCGCGTGGTGCCGAGTTCGTGCCCGGCTTAATTCCGAGATAGTTGTCGCTGAGAGGGCTGTTGCTGGTGATGATCGCCTTGCTATCGGTTTTGACCGGGACGTCCTTGTTCACGCGAAAGACTACTTCTGCGCGCGTCACGTCGTTGGCATCGGTGCGCACGCTTTCCACGCGCCCGACAGGAGGTCCACCCTGATAGTGGACTGACGTTCCGGGACGCAGTCCGCCGGCATTGTTGAAAAATGTGCGGTAACGATTGTCGCCCCTGCCGAAAACTCCCGTGAGAGCGAACAGAGTGGCGATGAGCAACCCCGCTGCAATCAGCACAAACAGGCCGACGAAAGCTTCTTCACGGCGCGTGGAGGAGGAAGAGTTCATAGCAGCGGAGACCCGGGAAAAGTTCGCAAAAAGTGTGTGGAGTATAGCACGGCGAAAGCTAGAAACCTTTGCGAGGGATGCGCGGCGGCCGGCCGACTGCGGCTCATTGGCGCGGCCTCGGCACTTCGCCCGTCAGCATCTGTAAATAATCGATTTCCTGGCTGATTTCAGGTTCGGCGACGCGATCGAGGAATTGCCGGACGCGCGGATGCGTGCTGGCCTGGAGTTCCGCCGTGGTACCGACGGCGACGATGTGGCCTTTGTCGAGCAGGACCATGCGGTCAGCGATCAGAAACGCGCTGGCAAGTTCGTGCGTGACCACAATGATAGTGATGCCGAAAGCCTCCTTAAGCTTGAGCAGTAGTTGATCAATTCCGGCGGCGATGATGGGATCGAGGCCGGCGGATGGTTCGTCGAAGAAAAGGATTTCAGGATCCATGGCCATGGCCCTGGCGACCGCAGCGCGTTTCTTCATGCCGCCACTCAGCTGCGCGGGCATGTAGTCTTCATAGCCATTCAAGCCGACTTCGTTGAGCTTCAATCGCACCATGATTTCGATGGTTGCGGGGTCGAGTTGGGTATGCTCGAGCAGCGGCAGCGCGACATTTTCACCAACCGTCATCGAGCCGAAAAGCGCGCCGCTCTGAAACGATATGCCCATGTGCTGGCGCAGTTCACGCCACTCCGCTTCGGTTACGCAGCAGAGATTTTTGCCGCGCAGGATTACTTCGCCGCTAGTTGGTTTTTCAAGGCCGACGAGCGTGCGCAGCAGCGTGCTCTTGCCGGAACCGGAGCCTCCAAGAATAACCACCGTCTCTCCTGCAAGGACATCGAAGGAAATTCCGTGTAGAATCTCGCGTTCGCCGTAGGAAACGTGTAGATTGCGAATCGAAACTACCGGCGCTTGGGCCGAGCCGAGTGTGTCCGCAGCGTAGAGCTCTTCCGCCATTGGTTGCTAGCCGATTCCGAGATAAAACATCGTGGTAAAAACCAGATCGACCATGATGACCAAGAAAATCGATTTCACTACCGCCGACGTGGTCGAACGTCCAACTTCTTCGGCGCCGAGACCCGTACGCAAGCCTTCCTGGCAACCCACCGTGGTGATGACCAGACCAAACATAAAACTCTTAATCAAGCCGGTCAGGATGTCGCGCAGCACCAGCGCGTTCAACGTGGCGATGACGTATGTCTTGAACGTAAAATCCGCTGCGGCCATGCCGAAAACGGCGCCGCCGACCACTCCCATGAAGTCGGCCCAGATGGTAAGGCAGGGCATCATAAGCAGCATGGAAAGAAGCTTCGGCGCCACCAGAAAGCGCACGGGATCGAGCGCCATGGTTTCCAACGCGTCGATCTCTTCGTTCACTTTCATAGTGCCGAGCTCGGCGGCAAACGAAGAGCCGGAACGTCCGATGACAAGAATCGCTGTGATGAGCGGGCCGAGTTCGCGGGAAACGGAAATGGCGACGGCGTCAGCGACAAACTGCAGGGCGCCGAATTTTCTCAGTTCGTACGCGGATTGCAGGGCGAGAATCGTGCCGATGAAAAAAGTAATCAGTGAGAGGATAGGCAGGGAACCGATGCCGACGGCCATGGCCTGGTGCACTGCGCGGCCGTAGGCGAGCTGGCGCCGCTCAAAAACATCCATGACTACAGCGCGGGCGGCGGAAGCCCCGAGCCTTGCGAGTCCGCCAACGTAGGCGAGTCCGTCGAGAGTGGCGGACCCAATGTTTTCAGTGAAGGGCATCTTGGGCTTTGCCGGAAAGCTCCGGGGGATTATGCACTTTCACCGGTACCATCGCCAGCGGAGAGCGTCAGCTTGTTCACGCTCGGAGGCAGAGCGGCAAGCGCTTCCTCTTCGGTGACATGCACTTCAAAAACGCGGAGCAAATGGGTGAGCTCGAGAACGGTCATTGCAGGCTTGGAGAGCCCATAGAGAACGAAGCGCGAGCCTTGGTCGCGTGCAATTTTTAGCCCTTCCACGAGAGAAGCGATGCCGGAGCTGTCCACATATTTGACGCCGGTCATATTGACGAAAAGCTGCGGGACGCGGTTGTCCTTGAGCAGAGTAATCAGGGTTTTACGGATCTCCGGCGAGTTGAAGAGGGTAATGTCGCCTGTCAGATCGAGAATGGTGACATCGCCTTGCAGGCGGGTGGAGAGCTTGATTGGAGGACCTGAGGGCACTGGCCCAGTTTTGCCAGAGAATCGAGTCGGATGCAAGTGGTACGCTGAAACTAGTTTTGCAACGAAACCACTTTAGCAACGTCACTATAAGGAGGACAGGCTGGAGCCCGGGAGGTACATCGTGAAAACCGGAAAGAGGGCAGTTCAGGCAGCCGTTACCCTTGCGTTGGCGGCCATTTCCGTGCCGACTGCGGGTTTGCCGCAAACCGTTGCTCAGGACCATCCCAAACCAAAAACGGTCTCACTGGCAGAGCGGCAGGCACGGATTGAAAAGGGCCTCGTGCCGATCGAGATTGGCAACGGTAAGGCGAAGGAACTGGAACTCGCCGAGCTTATGAAGGTATGCAACGCGCCGGCACTCTCCGTGGCAGTCATTGACGGGTACAAGATCGCGTGGGCGAAGGCATACGGCACTACGGAGCTAAATGGAAAGACTCCGGTGACGACGAAGACGCTGTTTCAAGCGGGATCGATCAGCAAACCGGTGGCGGCGACGGGAATGCTGGCGCTAGTGCAAGCGGGAAAATTGTCGCTGGACGAAGATGTGAACGTGAAGCTGAAGTCCTGGAAAGTGCCGGAGAACGAATTCACAAAAGAGCAGAAAGTGACGCTGCGGCGGCTGGCGAGCCACACCGCGGGGCTGACGGTGCATGGATTTCCCGGGTACGACGTGGATGAAAAAGTGCCGAATATCGTGCAGGTCCTCAACGGTGAAAAGCCGGCGGTCAACACGGCGCCGATCCGGGTGGATGTCGTGCCTGGAACGATCGAACGGTACTCGGGCGGAGGAATCACGATCGAGCAACTGTTGATGATGGACGTGACGGGCAAGCCCTTTCCGGAGCTCATGAGGGAGCTGGTGT
>UEXQ01000086.1_pt1 | contig 11905 bp, 10 predicted proteins | sample 4301111 | NCBI WGS metagenome assembly UEXQ01 (sample SAMEA4773181, study PRJEB27434) | metagenome | biome: 2259; feature: agricultural soil; material: soil | place: USA | collected 2014-09 | depth 0.25 m
TTTGAATGGCGGCGGAGCCGACGCCGCTACCTGCCCCGAGGACTAGGACGCTTTCGGCGGGCTGGAGCTGCGCGCGCGTGAGCAGCATGTGCCAGGCGGTCTGGAAAACGAGCGGGACGGCAGCGGCTTCCTCGAAGGAGAGATTTTCGGGGTAGGGGAAGCAGTTGACTTCGGGGCAGCGGACGAACTGAGCGCAGCCACCGTCAATCAAATAGCCGAGATTGGTGAACTGCGGGCAATAGTTGTCACGGCCGGCGAGACAGGCGGCGCATTTCCCGCAGGTGACCCCGGGAGCGAGGACAACTTTCTGGCCGGCCTTGACGTTGGTGACACCGGCACCGATTTTTTCGACGACGCCGGCGATGTCGCTGCCGGGAATGTGGGGGAGGGGGATGGAAACGCCGGGCAGGCCGCCGCGGACCCAAAGGTCGAGGTGATTAAGCGCACAGGCGTGGACGCGAACGAGGACCTCGCCGGCGCGGGGTTCGGGTTCGGTGACGTCGGTGTAGCGGAGGACGTCGGGGCCTCCGTGGTGGTCAAAGAGGATGGCTTTCATACGCTAGCCTCAATAGGGCGAGCAGAAATATAGCAGAGTGGAAAAGCCTGCGGTCTAAAGACCGCTACAGGGTAATGCCGCGGCGCGTTGACAGGCTCGGAAGAGCGGCTTAGGCTGAGACTAAAGCCATGGACCTGTTTGAAGAAATTGTGAGGATGCGCAAGGCGGGAATGCGCGGGGCGCTCGCCACGATTGTGCATACCAACGGCTCGATCCCGAGCTATGAGAGCTCGCGGATGCTAGTGCGCGACGACGGGTCGATTGTGGGAACCATTGGGGGCGGGTGCGTGGAAGCGGACGTGTGGGCGGCGGCGAAAGAAGTGATGGAGCGAGAATCGCCGCGGAAGATGGTGTTCACGCTAAACAACGAGGCGAGTTACGACAACGGGCTGATTTGCGGCGGCACACTAGAAGTGTTTGTGGAGCCGATCTTGCCGCAGCCGGTGGCCTACATTTTCGGCGGTGGACACATTTCGATGGCGTTGGCTAAATCAGCGAGCGCGGCGGGATTCGGGATTGTGGTGATTGATGATCGGGAGCAGTTCGCGAACAAAGAGCGGTTCCCGATGGCGCAGGAGCTGTACACGAGTTATGACGCTGCGTTCGCGCGGCTGGCGCCGAATGCGGCGTCGTACCTAGTGATTGTCACACGCGGACATCGCGACGACATGCGCGTGCTGGCGTGGGCGGTGCGGACGCAGGCTCGCTACATCGGAATGATCGGGAGCAAGCGCAAAGTGATTTCGGTTAATCAAGCGCTCGAGAAACAAGGCTACGCGCCGGAAGAGTTTTCGCGAGTTTACGCGCCGATGGGATTGGAAATTGGAGCGCTTTCGCCGGAAGAGATCGCGATCAGCATTACGGCGGAGTTGGTGGCCGTGCGGCGCAATTCGAGTTCAGCCCAGCACAAAAAGTTGCAGCGCGAGCAGCGGGAGTCCGCAGTCCAGCATTAACGCTTCGCGCTACTCAGGATGGCTATGCTGGCTGCCGTGATTCTGTCCGGCGGTGCGTCGCGCCGCATGGGTTCGCCTAAAGCCCTGGTGTCCTACCAGGGCGCATCGTTTCTGGAACATTTGTTGAGTGTGACGCGGCATCCTGCGATTGGTGCGCGGCGCGTTGTGCTAGGCCCCGATGCAGAGACGATTTCGAAGCAGGTTGCTCTGGCGCCGGACGAAGTCGTCGTTAACAAAGAATGGGAGCGCGGGCAGCTCAGTTCGATACATGCTGCCTTGCGCAGTCTGCCGGCGGGAACTGAGGGAATGCTGTTGTGTCCCGTGGATCATCCGCTGGTCAGCGCGGCACTAGTGAACATGTTGATTGCCACGTTTCTCGAAACACGTGCGCCGGTCGTGTTGCCAATGTTCGAGGGACGGCGCGGGCATCCCGTGATTTTTTCCGCGGCGGTCTATGACGAGCTGCTGCGGGCGCCGCTGGAAACGGGAGCAAGAGCAGTGGTGTGGGCGCACAAGAGCGACCTACAGGAAGTTTCGACGACGGAAGAGGGATGCGTAGTCAATTTGAATGATCCAGACGCCCTTCTGAAGGCTAAGATCAAGCCGTTGTAGCTGACGGTGTCGTGAATCAGGGCTGGAGCTTTTTGGCGATGGCGCGAGCGGCGTCTATGGCCAGATGTGCGCCATGAATGGTTTCGGCTGGCAAACCGCCAAGTGACTGCGACAGATCTTCGATAGAGACCTGGCGGAGCTTTTCCACACCGTTTCCGCCGATAAGCTCGGTTAGACGTGAAGCGCATGCGATCGCAGTTGTGCAGCCCCGGCAGAGGAAGCGGGCTTCCGCGATTCTTCCCTGCTCGACCTTGACAGCTAGCTTCAGGATATCGCCGCAAACAGGGTTGCTGACTTCAACGCAAGCACTTGATGCCGCGAGTTCACCGGCGTTGCGCGGATTCTGGAAGTGGTCGAGGACTTCCGGAGAAAACATAGTTTGAGTATGACGAGTACCGCGGGTGCGCAGCAAGTCAGCTATTTCGTCGCTAGCAGACTGCCAGGCGCTTTTTTCGCGTCGATTGTCGCGATGGGGACAGCCACATGGCGTCCCGAATCGAGTATTCTTTCTGCCAAGGGCCGAGCATGAGCCTGGAGGTTGTCGCTGCCGTCATCGAACGGTCCGATCGACGCCTGCTGATCGGGCAACGCCGGTCGCATGACACTTCGCGATTGAAGTGGGAGTTTCCCGGCGGGAAGGTTGAGCCCGGCGAATCCGCCGCGCAAGCGCTCGCGCGCGAGCTGCGCGAAGAGCTGGGCGCAACACTGCTGCGCTCCGTTCCGCTCGCCCGAGTGGAGCACGACTACCCAGATCGCGGCACAGTCGCCGTCTCGTTTTTCGCGGTCGCGATCGAGTCCGAGGAATTGCGGCCAACCGCTTTCAGACAAATCGCCTGGGTGCTTCCGCGCGAGCTCGACCAATACGACTTTCTTCCCGCGAACGCCCGGTTGGTTGCGGAATTGGCCACGGGCCGGGTCAAGCCGGCTGCTATCCTCCGGTCGGAAGCGGGAGAGACCGGTTCGAGCGGGCAGTGATGGACTGGAAACCCTTTGCTTTAATGGCCTTGCGACATTTCCGACTGCGTACTATTTTGATTTCTGGGGACGCACCTACAAATCGCGGATCTCTGGCACTGAAAGTTGATTGCCGCGGACCCAACAATTCTCTTCCCAATGATTAACGGCAAACGAATCCTGGTGGTGATGCCGGCCTACAATGCCGCCAAAACCCTGGAGCAAACGTACAAGGAAGTTCCGCGCGAATTCGTGGATGAAATCATTCTGGTGGATGACGGCAGCCATGACCCCACCGCACAGGTGGCTGCTCAGCTTGGCCTCACCACTTTTGTGCATAAGAAGAATCTTGGTTACGGCCGCAATCAGAAGACTTGTTACCGCGAAGCCCTGCGGCGTGGCGCGGATATCGTTGTAATGCTCCACCCGGACTACCAGTATTCGCCAAATCTAATCGTGTCGTTGGCGGCAATGATCGCCTATGGCGAGTATGACGTAGCGCTAGGATCGCGCATCTTGGGAGTCGGTGCCCTGAAGGGCGGAATGCCGCTCTACAAATACATTTCCAACCGCTTTCTGACTTTCTTCGAGAATTTGCTCTTGAAGTACAAGCTTTCCGAGTATCACACGGGCTATCGCGCCTTTTCACGAACGGTTCTGGATAACCTTCCGCTGGAAGCGAACAGCGATGACTTCGTGTTCGATAATCAAATGCTCGCGCAGATTGTGTACTTCGGCTATCGCATGGGCGAAGTTTCCTGCCCTACACGCTATTTCGCCGAGGCCTCCAGCATCAATTTCTGGCGGAGCTGTAAATATGGGCTCGGCGTTCTGGCCACTTCGCTGCAGTTCCGCCTGCAAAAGTGGGGATTAGCCAGCTTCCGCATCTTCAGCACGGAAGGCCACAAGCTTCTGCCTGACTATTACGTCATGGTGAAAGAGTGAGTTCGATTCCCGCGCCCCTGCCTTCTGAGAGCGCGACGCCTTCGCACGAACAAGAAATTTCACCCTGGCTCGTTGCAGCCAGCCTTGTAGCACTCACCTTTCTCGCATACTGGCATACTTTTTCGAATGGCTTCGTAAATTACGACGACGACGGCTATGTCACACAGAACCACGCCGTCCAGCAAGGACTTTCTTTCGCCAACGTGGCATGGGCTTTTCGCGCGACGGTGATGGCCAACTGGCACCCATTGACATGGCTCTCGCACATGGCCGACGTGCAGCTTTTCGCCAATCATGCCGGGGGCCATCACGCGACTAGCCTGATCCTGCACGTAACAAACGTGATTCTGCTTTTTTTTCTGGTCCGCGCGGCGACCGGTTTCGTTTGGCGCAGCGCCGTTGTCAGTGCGTTGTTTGCCCTGCACCCATTCAACGTTGAGAGCGTTGCGTGGATTTCCGAGCGAAAGACAGTGCTCTGCACGCTGTTTTTGTTCTTGTCCCTTTTTGCTTACGGCTGGTACATGCGGAAACCCGGCGTGGGCCGGTATCTGCTTGTCGCCGTCCTGTTCGCGCTAGGCCTGGCGTCCAAGCCAATGATCATTACCCTGCCCTTCGCGCTGCTGCTGCTCGACTATTGGCCGTTGAACCGCCTGCCGGTGCCGGACAGCCACGAAAACCGCAAACTTTTTATCAGCAAGCTTTGGCGGCTAATCCTGGAAAAGCTACCGCTGTTTCTCTTGTGCGCGGCCAGCGCTTACATCACGGTATTCGCCCAGGGCCACTCCCACGCGGTGGCGTCCGTGGTCGATATGCCCTTGCGGGCGCGCGTCGCCAATGCTCTCTGGTCTTATGTCGTCTACCTCGCAAAGGGTATTTGGCCACTTCGCCTGGCTATTTTCTACCCTCACCCGGAAAGCAGTCTTCCGCTCTGGAAGCCGGGGTTAGCCACCGTCTTCATGCTGCTTTTTTCAGCATACTGCCTGCTGCGCCTGCAGCGGCGATACTTGATCACCGGCTGGCTTTGGTACCTCGGCTCGCTGGTGCCGGTTATCGGCTTTGTCCAGGTAGGTAGGCAAGCGATGGCCGACCGCTACGCGTACACACCCTTCCTGGGAATTTTCGTACTCGTCGTGTGGTCTCTGGCGGAGAGCTTCCCCTTAAGCGTTCAGCGTTCGCGTGTTCTTGCCGGTATCGCCGGAATATTTCTATTGTTCTTCGCGGGGCTCACCTGGCGGCAAACGACCTATTGGAAGGACAGTTTTTCTCTCTTCGGGCACGCGCTGCAAGTGGTGCCTACCAACTACATGGCGGAGAATAATCTTGGCAGCGCTTACGTGGACGCCGGGGACATCGATACAGCCTACCAGCATTTTTTGCGGGCTACGCAGGAAAGGCCAAAATATGGCCTCGCTCACTACAACCTGGGAAATATGCTGCGCCGCAAAAATCGCCCGGCGGAAGCGGTCGTCGAACTTCAGCTGGCCGTCCAATACGCCCAGGATCCGGCGCAACTTGCGAACGCCTTTCATAACCTGGGCGTAGTCTGGATTGAGCAGAACAAACTGGCTGAAGCGCGGGCCGCATTCACGCAAGCGTTGACCGCTCAGCCTCAAAAACAAAATAGCTATGTCGCACGGGGCCTGGCGGAGTTCCGGATGGGCGATTACGCAGCAGCAGAAGCAGATTTCGCTACAGGAGCGTCGTTAAGTCCGGATGGCGCAGCCGTTTATTGGCTGGGACGATCACGGGAAGCGCGCGGAAACATCAACGGGGCTATTGCAGCTTACCGAAGTGCGCTTGCCTTACAACCGGAATTACAGGAAGCCAAGGAGCACCTGGAGGCGGCCACCTCAGGTCGCGTGTCCTTCTTGCCGAACGCAAACTGATTGTGCCATATAGCCGGCGGACGTCGCAGCGTTCGGTTACGCCAGCACAGGGTTGCGTTTATCTTTGCTGATGCCGAGTTCCTCGGCGGCCTTCTCAACCGTTTTGGCGTCGAGCCTTCCGTCGAGGCTGAGCTCGTGCAGTGTCGCGAGCGTGATAAATCTGGCATCCACTTCAAAGAAGTCGCGCAGCGCCGTGCGGCCTTCGCTGCGGCCGAAGCCGTCGGTACCCAGCGCGGCCAGTCGGCGCGGCATCCATTTGGCGATCATGTTGGGCAGGGTCTTGAGGTAGTCCGAGGCGGCGACCAACACGCCCTGCGAATCGGCCAGACATTGTGAGACGAATGGGACCTTCGGCTTGGCGCCGGGATTGAGCCGGTTCCAGCGCTCAGCTTCGATGGCGTCCATGTAAAGTTCCTTATAACTGGTGACGCTCCACACGTCCGCCGCCACGCCGAATTTTTGTTCGAGGATCTGCTGCGCGCGCAACGCTTCGTTCAGAATCGCTCCGCTGCCGAACAGCTGAGCCTTTAGCTTTGCTTTCTTATTCGTTGAGGCACGGAACTTGTACATGCCTTTCAGGATTCCTTCACGCGCACCCGCCGGCATCGGAGGCATGGCGTAAGGCTCGTTCATGACGGTGATGTAGTAGAACCAGTTTTCTCCGTCCTTGTACATGCGGCGGATGCCGTCCTGAACGATCACGGCGATTTCATACGCGTAGGCCGGATCGTAAGCCTTCAGGTTCGGAACGGGCAACGCCAAGATGTGGCTGTTGCCGTCCTGGTGCTGCAATCCTTCGCCCGAAAGAGTGGTGCGGCCAGAAGTGCCGCCCAGTAGAAAACCGCGTGTGCGCATATCGGCTGCAGCCCAAACGAAGTCGCCAATGCGCTGGAATCCGAACATGGAGTAGTAGATGAAGAACGGAATCGTGTTGATCCCGTGCGTGGCGTACGCGCTTCCCGCCGCGATAAACGAGGCCATCGAGCCGGCTTCTGTAATTCCCTCTTCCAGGATCTGTCCGTCCTTGGCTTCCTTGTAGAGCAGCAGCGTGTTCATGTCGACGGGCTCATACTTCTGCCCGCCGCTGGCGTAAATACCGACTGTGCGGAACAGCGACTCCATACCGAAGGTGCGCGCTTCGTCCGGCACGATCGGCACAATCAGCTTGCCGATTTCCGAATCCTTGAGCATCTTACGCAGCATGGCCACGAAGGCCATCGTGGTCGAAACTTCGCGGTCCTCGCTGCCTTCAGTGAATTCCTTGAACAGCTCGTCGTGGTCGGCGACCAGCGGTTTGGAGCGGGCGCTACGCGCCGGCGTGTAGCCACCGAGCGCTTCTCTGCGCGCACGCAGATATTGAATTTCGATGCTGTCTTCTGACGGCCGGTAGAACGGCACGGTCGCGCAGTCCTCGTCGTTGAGCGGAATGCCGAAGCGCGAACGAAATTCGCGCAGCTCTTCCTCGTTAAGCTTCTTCTGCTGGTGCGTGACGTTCTTGCCTTCGCCCGCTTCGCCAAGGCCGTAGCCCTTGATGGTGCGCGCGAGAATGACGGTTGGGCCGCCTTTGTGTTCCACGGCCGCTTTGTATGCCGCGTAGACTTTGCGAGGATCATGCCCACCGAGGCGTAGCCGCCGCAGCGTTTCATCCGGCAACGGCTCGACCAGCTTCAACAAACGCTCGTCGTTTCCGAAAAAGTGTTGACGTACGTATGCGCCGGAGGAGACCACCAGCTTCTGGTATTCGCCGTCCACCAGTTCGCCCATGCGCTTGACGAGCAAGCCTTCGGTATCGCGCTCGAGAATAGGATCCCACTCGCTGCCCCACAGCACCTTGATGACGTTCCAGCGAGCGCCGCGGAACGCGGACTCGAGTTCCTGAATGATCTGACCGTTGCCGCGAACCGGCCCGTCCAGCCTTTGCAGGTTGCAATTGATGACGAAAATGAGATTGTCGAGATTTTCGCGCGAGGCCAGCGTGATTGCGCCGAGCGATTCCGGTTCGTCGGTCTCGCCGTCGCCGAGGAATGCCCATACCTTCGCGTCGGTCGCCGGCTTCAGGCCGCGATTTTCCAGATAACGATTGAACCGCGCCTGGTAAATCGCCATCAGCGGGCTTAATCCCATGGAAACGGTGGGAAATTCCCAGAAGTCCGGCATCAGCCATGGGTGCGGGTAGGAAGAAAGCCCTCCACCCGGTTTCAATTCGCGCCGGAAATTCTCCAGCTGCTGCGTGCTGATGCGGCCTTCCATAAACGCGCGCGCATAAATTCCCGGCGCGGCATGCCCCTGGAAGTAAATCGTGTCACCCTCGAAGTCCGTAGTCCGCCCGCGAAAGAAATGATTGAAGCCGACTTCATAGAGTGTGGCCGCCGAGGCGTACGTTGAAATGTGCCCGCCGATGTTGTGCTCTTCGCGGTTCGCGCGGACTACCATCGCCAGCGCGTTCCAGCGAATCAGCGATTTGATCCGCCGCTCCAGCTCCTGATCGCCGGGGAACAGCGGCTCCAACCGCGCGGGAATCGTATTCGCATAAGGCGTATTTGCTGTAAACGGCAGGTCAATTCCGCTGACCTTCGCGTGGGCCCGCAAACGCTCCAGAATTTCGGTAGCCACTTCCGGCCCGCTCGATTCCAGCACCGAATCCAGCGACTCCAGCCACTCCTGAATCTCCACGTCCTCCACGTGATGAGGCTGTGTGTACGTCTCGTTGGTCATTTTCGCGTTGTTCCTTTTTGGATACCCTGCTTCATGCAGTGCCACGGTCGCCGTCCTTATCTCGCCATAAGCTAAATAGAATACACTGCCGTAGGACGCCTTGCATCTCCGCAAATCGATTTTCTAATTTGAAATTGCTGCGCGTTGCTTTCTACAGCGTGCGTCCGCCATCGAGCACTAATGTGTGCCCCGTCAGGAACTCCGCCGTCGCCAAGTACACCACGCCATCCGCAATATCCGAAGGCCTGCCTGTTTTCTTCAGCGGCGCAAGCTTGACGAACTCTTGTTCCCATTCCGGTGGATCGCCCTGCATGGTAATCGTCCCCGGCGCAATAGCGTTCACGCGCACATCGGGCGCCAGCGCCTTCGCCAAACTCTTCGTCAAATTGATCACGCCCGCCTTTGCGACAGAGTGGCCAATGAATCCCGGCCAGCCCAGCATTCCTCCCGTATCTGCAAAATTCACAATCGCGCCTTTCGAACGCCGCAACATCGGCGCCGCTGCCTGCGCCACAAAAAACGGAGCCTTCACATTCGTGTCCAACGAAGCGTCCCAAACCTCTTCTGTCGTGGAAATCACACTCCCAGGCAAGAAGTTCGCTGCACTGTTCACCAGCAAGTCCAACCGCCCAAGCTCATTTCCAACCTGCAGCAGCAGCTTGCGAATCTCTTCCACGCTGCGCAAGTTTGCTCCAAGCGCGACCGCCTTCTGTCCCATCTCCTCGATCTTGCCAACCACTTCCGCGGCTTCCCTCGCCGAACTTCCATAGTGCACCGCGACATCCATTCCCTCTTCCGCGAGACGCAGCGCCACGGCTCGCCCCAAGCGCTTCCCTGCGCCCGTCACCAGCGCCACTTTGCCTTTCAACTCGCCATCCATAGCCGCCAAACTTATCACAGCTTGCGATGCAAATTTCATAGCTCACTAGTCACGAATCACAAGTCGCCCTTACAATTCCATCGCAACCATACGGAGCCACCATGCCACTCGACATTCTCGCTATCGCCGCTCATCCTGACGACGTCGAACTCACCTGCGGCGGCACTCTCCTCAAATCCGCGCAGCAAGGTTACAAAACTGGCATCCTCGACCTCACCGCAGGCGAAATGGGCACCCGCGGCACGCCCGAAACACGCGCCAAAGAAGCGATACTGGCTGCCAAAATCCTCAAAGTCAGCTACCGCGGCACGCTCGGCGTTCCCGATTCCGACGTCCAGCCCAGCCGCCAACACAAGCTCGCCGTCGCGAAAAAAATCCGCGAACTCCGCCCGCACACCGTCATAGTTCCTTACTGGGAAGCACGCCACCCCGATCACTACAACGCCTCAAAACTTGGCTACGAAGGTTGCTTCCTTGCGGGACTCAAAACTCTGCCTATCGACGGCGAACCATATCGCCCGTTCAAAATTCTCTATTGCACCTCGTTCGAAGGCATGCCGCCAACTTTTGTCGTGGATATCAGCAAGCAATACGAAACGCGACGCCGCGCCATCCTCGCCTATCGCTCACAATTCCGCCCCGCAGCCAGCGAACGCAGGCAGCGCGTCTATCTGGCGATTGATGAACTCGATGCCAAAATGGATTTGCTCGCCCGCCGCAATGGCGATCTGATCGGAGTGAAATACGGCGAACCTTTCCTGCAAAAAGAACTGATGCAGGTCGAAGACGTGGTCAATCTTCCCGTTCGCTCAATCTAAAGACAGCGAAGGTCGAAACAAAAAAACGGCCGCTTGGCGTGGTCTACAACTCGAAACGTGTGGGGCAGCGTACTGAATTTTTGAGATCAAACTCTTGAACTCTTGGCTTTCGACTTTCACTTGTCGACTCGCTCAAATCCGTTCATCTTCCTGCGCCGGCGAAAACCCCGGTAACGTTTGGCCGCCGGCCGCTCGCTCTACTTTCACGCGCACCAGCGCCTCGCTCTCGGCGCCGGACTTTCTCAGCGTCGCCATCGTGCTCAACGCTTCCGAATATACCCGCGTCACCAGAAACGTCTCGCCCGTTTCATCCTTCTTCCACAATTGTCCAATCTGGATTTTCGACACACTGTTCGCCATTTCCCGACTCTATGTTCACCGCACCAGTGTGTCAACCGGCTCGCCTCACGCGTGCATCCTCGAAGGCAAGCCGGTCTCTCAGATTACCCGTTTGCGCCTTACGGCCTGTTATCGTGCGGCTTTCCGCCTTGCTGCTTTGGCTGCTCCTGTTTTGCTTGAGGTTGCGGCTTCGATCTAGGAGCCTGCCGCTCCATTTTTTGCTGCTGCTGTTGCTGACGCTGCTCCATCTTCTGCGTCTGCTGCTGATGCTGCTTTTCCATCTGCTGCCGGCGAGCGTCATTTGCGCGCTGCTGTTCCGCTTGCGCGTGCTGCTGGTCCTGCTTCCTTTGCAGATTCTGCCGTTCCTGCTCCTGCTTCTTGTACATGTTGTCCGAGCGCTGCTGATACTTCTGATCGGCCTTCGCGTTGCCGCTGCTCGGAGGACGATCCGGCCGGTTCGGCTTTGGCACGTCGTTCGCATGCGTGTACGTCGAACGGTTGTTGTTTTCCGGCCCGCGCGCGTTCGGCGGACGGTCATTGCGATCATTGCGCGGTTCCGGACGATTGTCGGGTCGAGCCGTTGTTGCCGGCCGATTTGGTTCGGGCGCCCGGTTCACATTGTTCTCAGGACGATTGCCTCCACCTCCGCGATTGGCTGGAGGATTGTATTTGCCTTCGCGCGCGGCAACGACATTCCCCCGGAACTGGCCCGGCCGGTCTGTAGCCGCGATCGGCGGCTTGCCGCGGTTGTCGGACGCTCTCAATGCACGATCGGCGCGCGCTTCTTGGATGTGCTGCTGTTGAGCAGCAACCGCTGCGACATGCCGTTCATGAAACGCCGCTTCTTCCTGTCGGTTGGCGCGCTCGCGGACTCCGCCATCGCCGCCGTTGTAGCTGACACGCGTCACGTTGACGTTGTTGATCACCGTCTTGTTATAGACATTGTGAATCTGCGTCACGTTAATGTTGTTCACGCTGCGGTTGTAGTAGAAGCGGTCGCGCTCCCACCGCCCGCCGTAATACCCGCGTCCCGGATATCCGTAGCCATAGTTGATGCCGCCATAGAAACCGATGCGCGGTCCCCAATACCCCTCATGAAAGATGAAGGCGACGCCGTTCCATCCCCAGTACGGCGGCGTCCACAAATAACCAGGCTGCGGCGCCGGCACCCACGTTCCCGGCACCCAGAAGTAATCGCCATAATCTGGATCCCACGCCCAGTATCCCGGCGTCCAGATGTACCCTTC
>UEXQ01000342.1_pt1 | contig 11835 bp, 9 predicted proteins | sample 4301111 | NCBI WGS metagenome assembly UEXQ01 (sample SAMEA4773181, study PRJEB27434) | metagenome | biome: 2259; feature: agricultural soil; material: soil | place: USA | collected 2014-09 | depth 0.25 m
GTCATTACCGGTGGCGGGGCGTTCGTCGAGGCGGCCGAAGATCATTTTGCCGGCGGGAGTCTGATGGACCGAGGTGACGAGGATGTCCACGGTTTTGTTGATGAGGCGGCGGGCGCCGTCGACCACGACCATGGTGCCATCTTCGAGATAGGCGACGCCCTGATTGACTTCCTTGCCTTCGCGAAGAATGAAGACGCGCATGCCTTCGCCAGGAAGAACGGCGGGGCGCAAAGCGTTGGCGAGGAGATTCACATTCAGAATCGTGACGCCCTGGACAGTAGCCACTTTGTTGAGATTGAAATCGTTGGTGACGATCTTGGCCTGCAAGCGCAGAGCCAGCTCGACTAGCTTGTGATCTACTTCGCCGGTCTGGCCGGGAACATCTTCCATGATGCGCACTTCGTGCGAATGCAGCTTCTGAATGCGCTGAAGGACTTCGAGGCCGCGGCGGCCGCGCTGGCGACGCAAGCTGTCGGGCGAATCGGCGATGGTTTGCAGTTCATGAAGGACGAACCGCGGAACAAGGAGCGGGCCATCGAGGAAGTGTGCTTCGCAGATTTCGGCGATGCGGCCGTCGATCAGCACGCTGGTGTCGAGCAGCTTTCCGTCGACGGGAACCGCGGGCGGGTTCGAGCTAAGCCCCAGCAATGGAGTCAGCGGACCGGCCTTCAGGGAGCTAAACTTGCGCGCGCCGAGCATGACTCCCACGTAACCGAAGCCAAGCAAGGTCGCGTACTCAAAGAAAGATTTGGCCGGCTCCGGCCCGGCGGTTCGGGCGATGACTGCGCTGACCAGGAGGGCGGCCAGCGCACCGAGAATGCCGCCGATCGTGCCGCCAAGGAGGACTGAAGCTGAGGAGCGCTTCAGGCGATGTTCAATCAGAAAGATCAAGGCGAATAGAAGAAAACCCGCACCAGCGGCGGACCAGCCATGGAGGCCGAAAGGCGAGAGAGTGAAGGCGGCTGCAGCAGTAGCAATGGCAAGACAACATCGAAAAAGCCAGGCGTTCCAGTTCCGGGCAGAGTGGGAGCTCCGAGCAAGGTTGTGCGTGTAGCGGGCGTCCTGAGGGGAATTGGAGGCGTGCGGTCCTTGAGTCTCGGGCAACGTGCGGCTCCTGTTCGATGCCGGGCTAAGCGATTGCGAAATCTCAGGATCTGCGGAACGACCCGGCACCTTACTGATGGTGCAGCACAGCAAAATCGATAGCGCGGTCCGCCGAAGCACAACCCGACGGATCCACGACTTGACGTGCCCCCTGGTTCTTATATACGCCCGCAGCGGTCAGTGCGTCAATATACCGCCGACTCAATAGGAACTCGAAAAATCAGGCGTGAAGAGGCGAGGAACGCGGGCGCTTACGGCGCAGAGGAGGTCGGAGGTGACGGTACCGATGCTGCGTGCGACGAGATTGGCGGCGAGAAGGTTGCCGTTGCCGTCGGGGCCATAGACGGTCGCGACGTCGCCAACGGCGACGTTCGGTATGTCGGTTACGTCGGCCATGGTGACGTCCATGGAGATGATGCCAACGATGGGAGCGAGGACACCGTTAACGAGGACGTTGCCCTTGTTGCCGAGCGAGCGATGGATGCCATCGCCGTACCCGGCGGCCAGGACGGCGATTTTTGACGGGCGTTCGGAGACGAACTTGGAGTTGTAGCCGACGCCTTCGCCAGCAGGAACGTTGCGGATGCTGATGATGCGAGTGCGGAGACTCATCGCTGGGCGAAGCGGCAATTGTTTTTCGGCTTCGGCGCGGCGCTCGATGGGATCGTAGCCGGGGTGGTAGCCGTAGAGGATGACACCCGGGCGAACCATGTCGGCCCAGGTTTCGGGACGCGAAGCGATGGCGGCGCTGTTGGCGAGATGAATCAGTCCAGGATCGATGCCGAGAGAGCGCAGGCGTTCGACGGCACGGTGAAAGCTTTTTTCCTGCTCGCACGTTTGCGAAGCGACCGGCCCGGCGAATACTTCGGAGGAGGCGAAGTGGGTGAAAACGCCCTGCAGTTTGAGGCGCTGGCATTTTTCGTACTGGCGCGCGAAGCAATCGATGTCCGTAGGCGCGATGCCGAGGCGGTTCATGCCGGTGTCAATTTTCAAATGAATTCCGACGGAGCGTTTGCCGAGTTTAAGGCGGGCGGCTGCGGACTCGAGTGTACCTAATTGTTCGCAACGAATGACGGCAGGCGCGATTTTGTTTTTGAGGAGCTGGTCTTCTTCGCCGGGCCAGAAGCTGGTGAGAGCCAAGATGGGTCTGCGAACGCCCGCTTTGCGTACGGCTTCGCCTTCGGCGGCGCTGGTGACGCCGAACCAATCGGAGCCGGCTTTTTCGAGGGCCTTGGCGACTTGCGGGCCGCCGTGGCCGTAGCCATTGCCCTTGACGATGCTCAGAATTTTGCGTGGCGTGGAGCGCTTTTCGGACTGCGGGTTTACGAAATCGCGGATGGCGTGGAGATTGTGGGCGAGCGCTGAAATTGAAACTTCGGCCCAGACGGGACGGCCCATTGGTGCGTGAACGTTTTTGATTGCGGATCTTTTTGCAGGCATTCGACTCTTCCGAAATTTCTATTTTACGGCATTCTGGAGCGCGAACCCGAATCGCAGCGCGTGAGCTGCGAGAAAGACAACATCAACTGTGCACGGCGCGGGCCAGCGAGCGACGCTGTTTCTTGCTGAAAAGCAAGAAGTTAGCGGTGGAACTTCCCGGGATGCTGTGTGCGATTAGACTCAACAGTGTCGAATGCACACAGACGTAGGCCGGCGAGTTTACAGAACTGCGTTAACTGCTCTTGCGGGCGGTAAGCAGGGCCGCCGCGAAAGTAGCCGGAGATGGCAGGCGCGGCAAAAACGGGAAGCGAGGTCAAGCACTCCAAAGGCAAAGGCCGGATGAAACTGTCAACGATGGACTGTTGACGGTAAACTAATCCTTCCGTGGCTACCTTTTACATCGCACAATTTGGCTGCCGCGCCACTCAGGCGGACGGCGCGGCCATCGAGCGGCAACTGCTTGACCGCGGCTGTGCCCTCGCCGCATCGCCGGACTCCGCCGACGTGGTTGTCCTTAATACATGCACGGTAACTGCTGCGGCCGATGCTCAGGCGCGGGACACCATTCGCAAAATTCACGCAGCCAACCCCTCCACCCGCATCGTGGTTACTGGCTGCTACGCCCAGCGTGCTCCTGAGGAGCTCGCTGCGATTCCCGGCGTCTCTCACGTGGTAGGCAATTCACACAAGCCGCAGCTCCCCGACCTTCTCGCGCGCTCATTGCGGGCGGCCTCCACCAGGAATTTCGTTGCAACCGAAAGCCTGCTTGATTCGATTCTCGTCGGCGACATCTTCGAGCAGCACAACGTGCTTGTCGCACCCGTTCTGGGTGGTGAAGGCAACCACACGCGGCCTACTCTAAAAATTCAGGATGGCTGCAACAATCGCTGCGCTTTCTGCGTGATTCCGTTCGTGCGCGGAGGGAGCCGCAGCTTGCCACCGCAAACGGTCGTGGAAGAAATTCGCAAGCTTGCCGATTCAGGCTATAAGGAAATTGTGTTGAGCGGCATCAACCTGGGAGCTTGGGGCCGCGATCTTTCGCCGCGCCACGAGTTTCTCGATCTGCTCAAACAGATCCTCGATGAGACGCCGGTCGAGCGGCTGCGTCTCAGTTCGATTGAGCCGCTGGATGTTACCCGCGACCTGATTCTTCTTTTTGCGTCCACGCCGCGGCTGGCAGAGCACTTCCACATGCCGCTGCAATCCGGCTCGGACAGAATTCTTGCTGCAATGCACCGCTGGTATCGCACGGAGCACTACGCCCGCCGCGTCGAACTCATCCGCGAACATCTTCCTCACGCGGCCATTGGCGCCGATGTCATCACGGGGTTCCCGGGCGAAACGGAAGCAGACCACGCCGCCACGCTCGGCCTCATAGAGGAAAGGTCGTTCACGTACCTGCACGTTTTTTCGTACTCTGCACGTCCCGGAACGCGCGCCGCTTCGTTGCCGGATCCCGTTCCCGCCGGCGTTACGAAGAGCCGCGCCCGCGAACTCCGAGCGCTCAGCGAAGCCAAGTCCGCTGCCTTCCACCGTTCACAGTCCGGCAGAAATCTTCCCGCCCTCACGCTGCGCCACTCTGATTCTCAAGTACCAGATTCCACCGAATGGACTCCGGCCCTTTCTTCCAATTATCTTAAACTGCGCATTTCCGGTACTTGGCTGCCCAATCTTTTCGTGGATGTGGTTTGCTCCGCGGATCAGCACACTCTGGCAATTCCCCAGCTGCAGCCCGCTGACCCGATACTTCTCTGACGCAAGGCTGGTGGAATGAACATTCTTGGTATCTCCACTGCGGGACCAAATGCCGCAGCCGCTCTTTTTGATGACCGCGGCATCGTGGCGGCGATCGAGGAAGAAAAACTCACGCGCCTGAATGATTTGCACGCGCTCCCGCAGCTCGCGCTGAAGCAGGTCCTTGCGGCGGCAAAACTGAACCTTTCCGATGTAGCTTCGATCGCGTTCGCAGACCGTGGCGCGAATGGACGAAGCGGACCCAAAAAGAATCCCGCGCGAGAAGCGATGCTGGCTCAGTTGCGGCAACTTCTTGCCGGGCGCCGCTTTCTCAGCTTCGACCACCATCTGTGCCACGCGGCCAGCGCGTTCTATACTTCCGATTTCTCGCGGTCCCTGGTTTTTACGCTCGATCACGGAACCAACGCCTCTTCAGGATCGATTGCGCTTGCTGAAGACGACAACCTCAAGCCGCTTCACAGGCTCACATTTCCCAATTCCCTGGGCTGGTTTTATTCGCGCGTTACACAACTCGCCGGCCTGCGCCCGCAACGTGACGAACACAAATTGCAGTGGCTCAGCAAAGACGGCGAGCCCGAGTATCTCGAAGCTTTTCGCAAATTGTTCAACAGGAATTCCAAAGGACTGCCATCTTTGGAGCGCCGGTATTTCACAAACGGACCCGACGGCACCGGCATCTTCGCACCGCGCTTCTATCGGGAGCTTGGTCTCTGCCGCTCAGCCGCTCCGGTTGACCGCACGGTTCGCGCAAACCTGGCGCGCAGCGCGCAGAAAGCGCTCGAAGAGTTCGTTTTGCTCCTGGCTGAAAATTTTCGCGAACAGATTGGAGTCGACTCGCTGTGTTTGGCCGGCGGCGTCTTTCAGAATGTTTTGCTGGTCCGCGCACTGGAGCAGCGCAGCAGCTTCCGAAATGTTTATGTCCAGCCCGTAGCCGGCAACGCCGGAACTGCACTGGGCGCAGCGTTCTTAGCGCGGAAAAAGACCACTGGCCGTTCCTGCCGCGCTCCCCTCGGCTCGCTCGCCCTAGGCCCGGAACCGACTTCGCATGAAATCAAGTCTGTGCTCGACAACTGCAAAATCGTCTACAAATACTTGAACAGCGAGGATGAGTTACTGACGGAAACCTCGAGGCAGCTGGACCGTGGAAAAATTGTCGGCTGGTGCCAAGGTCGCACTGAGTTCGGCCATCGCGCGCTGGGCAATCGCAGCTTGCTGGCCTCGCCATTTAATGAATACGTGCTCGACAATGTCAATCAGTTCATCAAGCATCGTGAGGAGTTTCATCCCTTCGCGTTGTCGGTTCCCGCCGAACGCGCGCACGAATTTTTCGATTGTGGCCCCAACTGCCGTTTCATGGCTTCGCTCGGCGACCTGAAAAATCCTATCGCGGGTCTTGAACGCTTCACGTTCAACGGGTCAGCCGTCCGCGTCCACACCGTAGAGCGCCAGGCTAACCCGCTCTTCTGGAAGCTGCTGCACAAATTCGGCGAATCGGCTCCGGCGCCAATCCTCGTCAACACGTCGTTCAATCTTTTCGGCGAGCCGCTCGTAACGGATCCGCGCTCCGCGGTGCGCAGCTTCTACTGTTCCGGTGTCGACGCGCTGGCGATCGGATCCTTCCTTGTTGTGAAGTGATGTGGATTACGTCTCGAAAATTACCTGGGCCCAGGCTTGCTTCGGGGTGTGTGTAATGCTGATGGCGATGTTTTTTACACCGAGACGGTCTGCGATTTTGCGGGCTTCGCCTTTTAGTTCCAAAGTCGGCCGACCGAACGGAATTCGCACGACTTCAATATCCACCCAGCGCACGCCGCGGCTCCAGCCTGTGCCCAGCGCTTTCATTGCGGCTTCTTTCACTGCGAATCGTCCCGCGTAGCGTTCGTATTTATCCTTGAACTGCTCGCAGTACGCCCGCTCTCTCTGCGTATAGATGCGCTTCAAGAAGCGCTCGCCCTGGCGTTCAATTGCGCCCTGCACGCGCTCCACTTCCTCCATGTCAATTCCCGTCCCGACGATCATGCAGTCCTTTAGATGCTGCGAGTGAATGAGCGTTTCGCTTTGCGATTATACTGAGAGGATGCCGACCGCAGTAAAAACTTCCCGTGTGCGCCGTCAGCCTGGAAAGCCGCTGCCGTCGCCCAGGCGGACTCCGAAAGTTGAACCGCCCTGGTCATTGCGTATTGTGCGCGGAGTGCAAGTTCTCGAACTCGCTCCGTTCAAGAAACTACCCTGGCTGGTACACGGTTTCAGTACACGTCCAGGCGGCAATAGCGTTCTTGCTTCCGGAGAACGGGTTTTGAATCTCGGTTTCACGGAATGGGACAAACGCGAAGCCGTCCTCAAGAATCGGAAAACTTTTCAAGTTGCGCTTGGCGCCGACGACCATACCCTCGTTCCGTTGAGACAGTTCCACTCCGCCGTCATCCGATTTTTTCCATCGGCGCCGGAGGAGTCATGCAGAGGCGACGCTTCGCTAACGAATTCGCAGCGCTTGCTTCTCGGAGTACAGACTGCCGACTGTGTCCCGCTTCTGCTGGTCGATCCGACGAAGCGAGTGGTTGCGGCGATTCACGCGGGCTGGCGCGGAACGCTGGCCCGCATCACGGAAAAGACCGTGGGTCAGATGCGTATGCGCTTCGATTGCAAGCCATCCGAGATTTTCGCGGCAATCGGTCCGGCCATCGGCGGTTGCTGCTATGAAGTCGGGGCGGAACTGGTCACCAAGTTCACGGCGCAATTTGCCGATGCCGAAGAGTGGTTCGATGAACTTCGTACGGGCGATGAACCGAATCCACTGCAATGGCTCAACATGATGCCGCCGGGACATCAGCCACCACCGAAGAACGTTCGCCTCGACCTGCGCAAAGCCAATCGAGCGGCGCTTCTAACCGCGGGCCTCAACGACAAAAACATTTTCGTAAGTGACCTGTGCACGGCTTGCCACACCGATCTTCTTTTCAGCTACCGCAAAGAAGCCGAATTCTCGGGCCGGCTGCTGTCTGTGATCGGTCTGCGCAGTTGATGATTGGTGGATCGTGCGATCCTCTTGAGGGTCTTCTTCTCCGCCTTTGCGACTACCCGCGCCCGCTCGATGAGCGATTCGTCAGCGCCGAAAGTGCCTAGGCATAGGTCATTCCGGGCGTGAGGCGGCGAAATCCGGTTCCGCGAGTACGGCAAATGGATTTTCGCTGACTTCTTTTAGGGACAATTGGCCGCAGGCGGCCATGACGTCGCGGCCGCGCGAATAGCGCGTGAAGGCGGGAATACCTCTTTCCAGCAGGATTTTGTGAAACGTCTCGATGCTCTGCTCTGTAGGCTCGCGATATGGTAGAGAGCCCGGGTTCCACGGAATCAGGTTCACTTTCACGCGACCCAGATCGGCCATCAGTCTCGCGACCCGACGAGCATCCTCCGCCGTATCGTTCACTCCTCCGAGCAAAACGTATTCGAACGTAATGTACTCACGCGAGCCGCGCGGAAAATTCCTGCAAGAGGCAAGCAGCTCGTTCAAGGGATACTTCTTGTTGATCGGCATCAGTACGTCGCGCTGCGCGTCATTCGACGCATTCAGCGAAATTGCCAGTTTTGGCCGCCGTGACTCCTTAGCGAGTTTCTCGATGCCCGGAACGATACCGCTGGTCGACAACGTCACGTGTTTTGGGGCCAGCCCGATGCCGGATGGATCCAACAGAATCTGCATTGCCGCCATCACGCTGTCGTAATTCAGGAGCGGCTCGCCTTGCCCCATCAACACTACGTTGGTTTGCGGTGTCAGCGTTTCCTTGTGTTCCGTAAGCGGCAGAAGTACCTGCGCCAGAATTTCGCCGGGTGTCAGGTTGCGGATCAACCCAAGCTGCGCGGTCATGCAGAACTGGCAATCCACCGCACAGCCCGCCTGCGTCGAAATACAAATCGTCTGCCGATTTTCGCTCGGCATGAACACGGCTTCTACTGACGCCGGCTTTCGCGCCCGCCGCCCATGCTCGTCCGGACCAGCTTTAAGTCCGAACAGATACCGCACCGATCCATCCTGCGAATGGTAGCGATGCTTTACCGAGGGCAGGGTAATCGTTGCACTCGGTACAAGCTTTTGCCGGAATGCAGCGGGAAGATTGCTGATCGACGCCAAATCAAAGTTTTTTTCGGCGTAGAGCGCGCGATAGATTTGATCCCCGCGATACGCCGGCTCTCCTAGCTCAACGCAAAACGTCCGTAATTCCTCGCGAGATTTGCCCAAAAGTTCCATGCGAAGTTGCTTTCTTCTCTTCCTATTATCGCACGCCGCTTCCCAGCGGTATAATTCGTTGGAGGCTTTCGATGACCAAACAAGTCGCCGCCGAGCAGCTCGCCGTCTCCGATTGGGTCAAAAACCTCGCCGCCATCCCCGAACGGGATTTCACGCTGGAAAACGTTCAGGACTACATCCTCCGCCACTCGGTCCGGCCCGAAACGCTTGAAAAGTATCTTTTCTTTTCCAAGGGCTGCTACACGCGGAACCTGATCTTCAAGAACCATGTGTTCGAGTGCATGACCATCTGCTGGGAAATCGGCCAGTTCAGCCGCATTCACAATCACCGCGATCAGAATTGCTGGATGTCGGCTCCGATCGGCCGCCTGAAGGTGCAGAATTTCCGTGTCGAAGACCGCCACTCCGGCGGCGACCACAGCGGCACCTGCAAACTTGTACCAACCGACATTTACGAAATGGATGCGGCGCATCCCGCCTACGTCAACCCGCTGGAGCCGGTTCACCAGGTGCTGAACCTTGCCGAATACAACCAGCGCGCGGTCAGCATCCACGTGTACTCGAAGCCTTTCGACACGTGCGAAGTCTACTTGCGCGACCAAGGCACGTATTCGGACGTACCGCTGCATTACACCAGCGAGTACGGCAAGCTGCATCCGGGCGAGAAACTGCTGTGAGCTTCGTTAGCTGCAAGTATTTGAAGGCAGACAGGTTATTCTTTGCCTCGCGTAGGCCCACTGCCTGTGTCACAATGGCCTCGCGAACTCTGTAAGCACCTTTTGCGCTCCAGCACCCGACGGCTCAGTGCAGCCGTCCTCAAAAATTATGGTTGCCGAACAACGCGACATCCAACGTCACGTTTTGCCCAACGGTTTGGTTGTAGTGACCGAAACCATGAACCATGTGCGCTCGGTCTCAATAGGCGTTTGGGTGCGCAACGGTTCGCGCCGCGAAGTCACCGAGCAAAACGGCTTGGCCCATTTCATGGAACACATGGTCTTCAAGGGCACCGAACGGCGTTCCGCCGAGGCCATTGCGCGCGAAATGGACTCGGTCGGCGGCATGCTCGACGCCTTCACGTCCAAAGAACAAATTTGCTTCAACGCCAAAGTGCTCGACGAAAATCTGCCGATTGCGTTTGACGTGATCGCCGACCTGGTTCTGCGGCCGCGCTTCGATTCCGAGGACGTCGCGAAGGAAAGGCAGGTCGTTCTTGAAGAAATCAAGATGGACCTCGACAATCCCGAGTATCAGCTCCATGAGATCTTTACGCGCGGATTTTGGCCCGAGCATCCGCTGGGCCGGCCGATTTTGGGTACGCCAGACACCGTGAAGCAGTTTTCGCGGGAAGCACTGCAAACCCGTTTTCGCGAGTGGTTCGCGCCGGACCACCTGGTGATTACTGCTGCGGGCAATGTCACGCATCAGCAGGTGATGGACCTGGTACAGCGCGAATTCGGCGATTTGCACTCGAATGGCGCGTTGGAAGACCACACACCGCCAAGAACGGATGCGCCGTTGCACGTCGAACGAAAGAAAGAACTCGAACAGGTACATTTGTGCATCGGTGTTCCGTCATTGCCCATTGCGCACGAGCGCCGCTTCGGCATCGCTGTGCTGAACAACATGCTCGGCGGCGGCATGTCATCCCGGCTGTTCCAGAACATCCGTGAAAAGCGTGGTTTGGCGTATGCCGTGTTCAGCGAGATTACGCCCTATTCCGACGCAGGCATGCTCACGGTCTACGCAGGCACAGCCAAAGAAACCATCGGCCAGGTGCTCGATCTGACGATCGCCGAATTTCGTTCGATGAAAGAATCTCCGGTTACGGACGAGGAGCTACGGCGCGCAAAGAACCACCTGAAAGGCTCGCTGATGCTTTCCCTCGAGTCCACAAGTTCGCGCATGTCCAACCTGGCGCGGCAAGAACTCTATTTCGGCAAGTTCTATTCGCTAGACGAAATTCTGGCTTCGATTGAAGCCGTCACGCGCGAAGACGTCCAGTTTCTGGCCCAGGAATTCTTCCGTCCGGAGCAAATTTCCGCTACTGTGCTGGGGCCGGTGAACGGTTTTTCGCTCGATCGCGCTCGGCTGGCTTGCTGAAGCCTTCGTCTCTTTGGTTCCGCGAGAAATTCCCATACAACATGGCGGGTTTGCGCTTGTTAGACCTTGTCGTTCGGCATATCATTCGTAAAGCCGAGTTGATTCGGCTGGGGGAAACCGATCGGCTTGCGTGTGTCCATCCTGGCGTCGGGAAGTTCGGGCAACCTGACGTTGCTCGAAACCGGATGCACCCGCCTCCTTGTAGATGCCGGCCTCGGCAAACGCGAAACGCTCGCCCGGCTTGCTGCCGTCGAAAAATCCTTCGATCGCCTGGACGGAATCCTGATTACCCACGAGCACGCGGACCATTGTAACGGCCTGCCGCAAATGCTGGGCATGTGGAAGGCGCCGCTGTATGTCACCGCACCAACCCTTGCGGAATTGAAGCGGGTGCTGCCGGAGCGGCTGGAAAAGCGTCTGCGCGGCGTGGAAACCATCCACGCCGGCCAGAATTTCACCATCGGTGATATTGACGTTCATGCGTTTCGCATTCCGCACGATGCGGTCGAGCCGGTGGGATTCACGTTCCGCGCTAATGGCGTAAAGATGGCTCTGGTCACCGACCTGGGCTACATGCCAGAGTTGGTTAAAGTACACCTGCGAGATTCCGATTGCTTGCTGCTCGAATCGAATCACGATCTGGAAATGCTGAAGGTCGGGCCGTATCCGTGGGTGGTCAAGCAGCGTGTGCTTTCGCGCACCGGCCATCTTTCGAACGACGCGGTCGGCGATTATCTGGCCGATCCGGAAGGCTTCGACGGACGCGCGCGCTACTTGGTGCTGGCGCACATTTCGCAAGAGAACAACAATCTCGATGTGGTGAAAATCTCCGCCGAACAGGCGCTAGCGCGCCGCCCTGCGGAATGCGCTTTTGCCGGCGAACTGCTGCTCGCCTCGCAGCATGTCCCGCTCAAGCCGCTCGAACTGTGATCTCCTCCAACCGCAAAGTTTGCTTTCAATTTGTCGGGGAGCTCCTTTCGAGCTCAAGGATTGCTTCTTGATCTTTCTTCCCGCCCGCAGCGCGTTTTGCTCGCACCAACCCGTCAATAGAGAGAATTTTGCACGGTTTGCCGCCTACTTCACCTCCTCTCCAACGTCGGCATAAGAGCCGATTCCGGACACTTCACCCAGAAAGTCCAGGCTGTCCAGGGTTGTGCTCAGAATGAAATCCAGACCATGCGTAACGG
>UEXQ01000114.1_pt1 | contig 11797 bp, 7 predicted proteins | sample 4301111 | NCBI WGS metagenome assembly UEXQ01 (sample SAMEA4773181, study PRJEB27434) | metagenome | biome: 2259; feature: agricultural soil; material: soil | place: USA | collected 2014-09 | depth 0.25 m
CCAAGCAGTCCGGCAAAAGTCCGGACCGTACCGTAGGCGGCGATTTCGTAGTGCTCGACTCGTTGTGCAGAGGCGATCAGGCCAGCGTCGAGAGCGTCGCTTGACGATTGTTCCTTGATCACTTCCTCGCCTTCTTCCACCAGGCCTTCCATACCGGCACACTTGCGTCCCTTGGGACTTTCATCCAAGGCACTGAAGATCTGCTCCAGACGGTCCACGTGGCCTCTTGTTTGCTGCAGATGATGTTCGAATCCCTCTCGCAACGCACTCGATTGAGCTGCCTTAGCCATCTTGGGCAGGGCTTTTACGAGCTGATTTTCTGCGTTGTAGAGATCTCTAAGTTGCTCGATATACAGCTCTTGAAGACTATTCTCTTGCATATTGCTTCCTCCGACGGTCGGTAGTTCGCGGCGCGGGCCTCGCCGTCTATCTAAAAAGCCGTCGAGCATGTGTGCCATACCACCAATGCTCTATTTCGCGGAACGATGAGCGGTAGGAGGCGAAAAAGCGATCAAACAGTGAACTTTTTTCCGGAAATCCGCTCTTGCTGTGCGCGTCCCGGCCGGGCGCTACAGGATTTTCTGAATCGCGACGCGCCGACCAATGCAATATGGTGTTCTGCAGCGGAAAATTTTGATGCCAGTACATACAAATCGAAAGAAACGTTGGGTTTCGCGGGTGAAGACTGATTCCACTCATCCGCCGCGCGGGCTTTTTACCAAAAGCGCCGCCGCCATTGCGCGGTCACTGGCCAGCAAGCGAGTTTCACCCAAGGGACCTGGTTCCGGAATGCGAATGCTCACCTATTTCATCAATCGCGGCGGGAAGAACCTCTCGCGTTCGCGGCGCGCGGTACTGGAACGGGCAAAATCGTTGCTTAAGAAACGCATGCAACGTCGAAAGCGCGATTGAGCGCGGCGTGTGAATGCAAGCCGTCTACATTGATTCGTGAATTTCGATGTCGCCGCAGCGGCCAGCCACTTCCGTGTCGACGCGAGCGCCGCGCCGGCGAAAGGCCAGGTAAACGCTGGCCTCACCGACTTGCAGGTTGTCTATCCGCAATTCGTTAAGAGCGGCAGGCAAGCTAGGACGAAAGAGATGGATTCGCGGCTTGGCGGCGACAACGTTGATACCCAAGCACGCGGCAAGCATGAGAAAGACGGAGCCCGCGGCCCAGGCCTGGGGCGCGCACGCAACCGGATAAAGGGTGGGGCCGCTGCCGTCGGTTCGCTTGTGGAAGCCGCAGAAGAGTTCGGGCATTCGGCGCAGTTCAATGTGGCGGCTGGCTTCGTATAACGCGTTCAGGACTTCAGCAGCAAGATCTTGCATTCCGTAACGAGAAAAACCGGCAGCGATGATCGCATTGTCGTGCGGCCAGATGGATCCATTGTGGTAAGACATCGGATTATAGCGAGCTTCCGAGGAGGCTACGGTTCGCACGCCCCAGCCAGAAAACATTTGCGGCTCCATCAGGACCGACGCTACTGACCTGGCGCGAGACTCGTTTGCTATACCGCAGTACAAGGCGTGCCCGGCATTCGAGGTACGTACTGCGCATTGCCTCTTGCGGCCGTCGAGCGCCAACACATACGTTCCGAGTTGCTCATTCCAAAAAGCTTGCTCGAAGGCTATCCGCAGGGACTGCGCTTCCTTTTCCAATCGTGCGGCAAGTTCACGCTCGCCGAACGCCCGGGCCAGGCGCGCGGCCGCGCACTTCGCGGCGTAAGCATATGCCTGAACTTCGCACAGTGCGATCGGCGGTTCTGCCATCGTACCGTCAGCGTGAAAGACCGAATCGTGCGAGTCCTTCCAACCTTGCTGGATTAGGCCGCGTGTGGAACGCTTTGCGTATTCGATGAAGCCGTCCTTGTCGCGGTCGCCGTAGGTCTCCATCCAGTGCAATGCCGCTTTGACGTTTGGCCATATCTTGAAGAGGAAGGACAGATCGTTGGTGCGGTCCAGGTAGGCGCCGGCGAGCATGATAAAGAGCGGAGTGGAATCCACGCTACCGTAATATCTGGCGAATGGGACTTCTTTGGTGGCGGCCATTTCGCCGCGACGCATTTCGTGAAGAATTTTGCCTGGTTCGGCATCCTGCTCGGGAACTTCGGCCGTGGCTTGCGTTTGCGCTAGGTAGCTCAAAACGCCTTCCGCAAAAGAGGGAACCATCCACAAACACTCCAGTGCAGTGATGATGCCGTCGCGGCCGAACACCGTGCTGAACCAGGGCACCCCGGCGTAAGGATACGGGCCTTCCGGATTGCCCTCCACCAGAGTACGAAGGTCGGCCGACGAGCGATTCAGCCATGCGTCGAAACTCTCGCTCGACGAGGCGATGCGGCAATCGTGCTGTTGAGCTCCAATAACGGGTGCCGTCAAGCGGCCGAACGCAGCGGGAAACGAAAGCGGATCGGGTTTTTCGGTGTCATGTTCGCATGCAATTAGAGCGAACAAAGAAATCTCCCCGCCGGGCTGCAGGGTGAAAGTGAAACGTGCCTCCTCCGCATTGAGGGAAGCGGGCTTCGGCGAAAATTCAAAACGGGTTCGGCGAACCACGTCGTCCAGTCCGTGATAGCCCAAAATCACTCGGTCGTCCCGAATTTCGTCGTGCAGTCGTTGGCCGATGCGTTCACGAGTAGTGCCGCGCACTTCGAAGATGTCGGCAAAGTCTGCAGCGAATTTCACGCGGACTGAAATGTCGGCTGGCTCGGAACCATAGTTCAAGAAACGGATTTGAACATAACACGCGGCACGACGGAGAAACTGCAAGCGAAAAACGTGCAAAGTTCCGCGGGACAGCGAAGCAATGCAACTGGCATCGCTATCCACATTAGTCAGATCCACTGAAAGAAACGCATTGTCTTCGCGTATGGTAGAGCTGAGCAGCAGGGGCTGACATTCGTTGACGTAAACCGCGAACTGCGAGAGATGGCGACACTCGGCGTGAAAAAGGCCGAACTTGGACGGCCCGACAAGCTCAATATCGCCGAAACGGTTGAACACGGCAAACGTGTCGCCGTACTTGAGCACGCGCGTACGATCGTCTGCCAGGGCGGAGGACGCTCGAACGTAATATTCGTTTTCGAGCCGAACGATGTCAGCCAATGTGAAACCCTTCCCTACAGGGTCAGCGAGGAATCGAGCCGGGGCGCCAGGAGTGGCAAACTCTCAGCGGTTGCAAGCAACTCGTAGAGCCTAACGTAGTCTTCCGCCATGCGGGAAGCCAAAAATCGCTTGTCGAATTCGCGGCGACACGCGGGGCGGCTAAGCGAGGCAACTTTGGGGACAGCTTCTACGGCTTCGTCAACGCTGTTCACGACAAAGCCGCTGACGCCTTCGCGCAACACCTCGCTTACGGAACCGCAATCAAAAGCAATGGTTGGCGTGCCAAGAGACATTGCCTCGATCATGCACAAGCCAAAAGGTTCGGGCCAGTCAATCGGAAACACCTGTGCATAGGCGTCACCGAGAAAATCGGATTTCTGTTCTTCGCTGATTTCGCCGATGTACTCAACCAGCGGGTGATTCAACAGAGGCTGAATTTCCTTTTCGTAATATTCGCGGTCGCTCGGATCGACCTTCGCCGCGATTTTTAGCGGCATGCCGGATTTCACGGCGATCTCTACGGCACGATCCACTCGCTTTTCGCGGGCTATGCGGCCGATGAATGCAAGGTAGTTCCCTTTTCCCGAGCCCAGCGGCTTCGCAGGGTCAGGTAAGCCATGATAGACGTTCCCAATCCAGTTGACGCCTGGCAGCGGTTTGCGTTGGCTCATGGAAATGGAAACCAAGGGCGCGTCCGGGAATGCCTGATGCAGTGGAGCAAGCTCCGGAATATTCAGGCGGCCGTGCAGCGTGGTGAGGTGTGGCACGGCGCACCTTTTCGAAAATGGGAAATGCAGGTAGTCCACGTGAAAGTGGAGGACGTCGAATTCATGCGCTCGTTCAATGACATTCTCGAGCATTAGATAGTGGCACGCGAGTTGGTCCACGCAACCGCCGTCCAGCCGTAACGCGCGGGGACGGGACGCGATCAAGCGGGCCGAGGTATGGGAGTCTCCGCTGGCAAACAGCGTGACTTCGTGGCCCATAGCGACGAGTTCCTCGGTCAGATAGGAGACGACTCGTTCTGTTCCTCCGTAAAGCTGCGGTGGCACACTTTCATATAGCGGGGCAATTTGGGCGATTCTCATTGGTCTTCCCAGTACTAAAGGCACTATGACGGTAGCGTGCGGCGCAGAACTTTAATATCAAGCGAAGTACCGAGTTTGGCCAGCGGAATTTTCGTATGGAGGAATCTCCCATCCGCGAATTTCGCCGCGAGCTGCTAGTACCTCACTAGAGTGAAGGCCATGCTGCTCCAAAATCGGCGCGCGTGTAATCACAGCCGTCAACGGCGCAGCGCCAGACGAGGCGATCGCCTGAATTTTCCGAGATAGCACGATAAAGCCAGGCATCGTGACGCGGGCACTGCAGCAGGTTGACTCCCGGCTCCTCGACGGCTTGCGGCAGGTCTGGCATCTGAATCACCGTGAAGTATCCGTTCAACGGCGTGTAGCGAACGGTGCAACCGTCATAGCCGCATCGATAACACGGCGTTGCGCCCTCGTCATCTCGTTCACCTAACCACGCAATTCCCTTGCCGTCGTAGTGCATGACGTGACTGTCGCGCGGGCACAGCGGTTTGATGGACTCGCTCAGTTTTTGAAGTGAGATTTTCTGCGTCATGGCCTCTGCCCTCGGCAAATCATGTCTTTGTTTACGTTAGCCCGCAGGGCGAAAAGCCGCTATAAGGTGAGTGACGTAGGGATTCAACGGCCAAATACAGTCAAGCTCGTATGGACTGCCAGCGAAGCGGGTGTTTCACTCAGGGTTTACAAGTAGAGGCTCGGAACACTATCAAGCAAGCGCACTCTGGCTGCGTTATCGGCACTATGGCTTCGCTGCGAATTTTGATCGTAGACGACCACGAGGTCATCCGTCGTGGTCTGCGTTCGTTGCTGTCTTCACGCCCGGAATGGGAGATCTGCGGCGAGGCTGCCGACGGTCAGGCAGCCATTGAAATGGTACGGAGTCTGCGGCCAGATCTGGTGCTGATGGATGTAACCATGCCCGTTCTGACGGGCACCGAAGCGGCTCGGGCCATTCGTTCGCGACATCTCGACACCAAAATTATCATCATCAGCCAGAATGATCCTGACGTGACTCGCAAGATGGCCACGGACGTCGGGGCAGCCGGGTTTGTGACCAAATCGGATTTGTCGAGAGATCTACTTTCCACGATTGACAAAGTTACGAAAGAGCTGGCAACCACGCCGCGCGCGGAGTGCGCTGAGTCTGGCGATGAAAAGCCACGCTGGCTACGAGGCGGCGGAGAAATGGGAGCGCTGATGCGCTCCAGAGATTGGAGCCACACGCTTCTTGGACCTATGGAAAATTGGTCGCGGAGTCTGCAGGTCGCCGCGGGGATTTGTGTCAGTTCGAAGTTCGACCTAATTGTGTGGTGGGGACCGGATCTTGTGATGCTCTACAACGACTCCTACCGGCGGACTTTGGGAAGCAAACATCCGGCCGCCCTTGGCCGACCGGGACGGGAAGTCTATCGAGAAGTTTGGGATATTGCCGGGCCCATGCTTGAACACGTGCTGGCTACCGGTGAAGCAACATGGTCGGACGACCTGATGTTGCTGCTCGAACGCAACGGCTACCCGGAAGAGACCTACCACACTTTCTCGTACACTCCAGTCCGCGACGCAGACGGGAAAGTCGTCGGCGTGATCACTCCTGTCGCAGAAACCACAAACGAAGTAATCAGCCGGCGGCGATTATTCACATTGCGCGAGCTTGCCTCGCGCTGCGTTGACGCCAAAAACGAAACGGAAGCCTGGGAATTCGCGGCAAAGGCGCTCGGCGTCAACCCATATGACATTCCTTTCGCGCTGCTGTACCGGTTCGATCAAGAAGTTTCTTCCGCCGAGGCTATTGCATCCGTGGGAATCGCGCGGGGGGATTCATTCCTATTGGATTTTGTGGATTTGAAAAGCGAAGCTCGCATCGCCCAACTCATTCGTCAGGTTGTGGAGCGAGGCGATGCAGTTAAATTCGGAGACCTGGACAAGCTCGGCATACATTTGCCCGGCGGCTTCTGGTGCGAGAATCCGACGGAGTTGATCCTGTTGCCGATTTCGCAGACGGGCCACGGATCCGGATTGGGCGTGTTGGTTGCTGGCGTGAATCGGCACAAGAAACTAGATGAGGACTATCGGGGATTTCTAGGTCTGGTGGCCGGCCAAATCGCGAAGAGCGTGGCAGATGCCCGCGTCGTGGACGAGGAACGCCGCCGCGCCGAATCACTCGCGGCGTTGGATCGTGCCAAAACCGCGTTCTTCAGCAATATCAGCCATGAACTACGAACCCCGCTTACGCTGATCCTTGGCCCTCTTGAGGAACTACGCGAACGCGCCGCGGATCCAACGGCCGTCCGTCTAAGTGAGATTGAGCTAGTCCATCGAAATGCCACTCGCCTGCTGAAGCTGGTCAATACGCTTTTGGAATTTTCGCGGATCGAGGCCGGAAGAGTTCAGGCCATGTACGAGCCAGTAAAGCTTGGGGAAACAACAACCGAAATCGCAAGCGTCTTCCGGTCCGCAATTGAAAAGGCTGGCCTCGAATTCGACGTCCGCTGCGAGGAGCCTCGCACGACGATGTATGTGGACAAACAGATGTGGGAGCGGATTGTGCTGAATCTGCTCTCCAACGCGCTAAAGTTCACGCATTCAGGAAAAATATCGGTCCGGCTACAGGAAGCGACTGGCGGAACAGAATTCAGCGTAGAAGACACTGGCGTAGGAATACCCTCCCGCGAAATGCCTCACTTGTTCGAGCGCTTCCATCGTATTGAAGGCACAGAGGGACGCACAAACGAAGGCACCGGCATTGGCCTCGCCTTGGTGCAGGAACTGGTGAAACTGCACGGCGGGACAATTCACGCGCAAAGCCAGGAAGGCCGCGGCAGTGAGTTTGTGGTCAGGCTTCCATGCGGTTCATCCCACCTGCCACAGGATCGAATTGCGGCCATTCCGAATGTCGCCGGAGTTCCGCTGAATCGTCAGCCGTACGTCGAAGAGGCGCTCGGATGGCTCCCGGAGGATCTGGCTCCATCGTCCGCATCTCCGGGCCGTCCCTTTGCGGATCCGCCGACGGCGCCGGCTGCGCTCGCCAAACAGAGAATTCTGCTGGTAGAAGACAATGCGGACATGCGCGAGTATGTGAAGCGTTTGTTGAGCGAAGCGGGATATTCGGTTGAGTTGGCAGCCGATGGCGTGGCGGCGCTCGCGGCCGTCAAAGCGAGTTTTCCCGACCTCATTCTAAGCGATGTGATGTTGCCCAAACTGGACGGCATCGGATTGTTGAGCCGTCTGCGCGAGGAGCGGTCGCTCAACGACGTCCCCATTATTTTGCTGTCCGCACGAGCTGGCGAAGATTTTCGTCTCGAAGGCCTGCAAGCTGGCGCCGATGACTACCTCATCAAACCGTTTCACGCCCGTGACCTGCTCGCGCGCGTCAAATTGCACCTGGAACTGAGCCGACGGCGACGCGACTCCGATCGCTTTTCCAAGCTTTCTGCGGAATCAAGGCTGATGGGCACGTGGGACGCGAACATGCTGACCAACGAAGCGTTTTGGTCGCCGGGCTTCTTTGCGTTGCTTGGGTATGGTACAGGGGAATGCACAGCCGGCCGGGAGGCGTGGGAAGCTCGAGTGCACTCTGAGGACCTGCCAAGTCTTAATGAGAAGTGGCAACAGGCCATTGCCGACCGCCGGGACTATCACTTTGACTATCGCATCGTTTTGCCGGATGGAAGGACTCGATGGGTGGAAGCAAAAGGACGTTTCTATTTTGACGATACGGGCAAACCCTATCGTGACTTGGGGTCTCTCCAGGACATCAGTTCGCAAAGACTAGCGCAAGAGAATGCCAAGGCCACCGATATCGGGCCGGAGAGATTGGCGCAGGAGGAACGCAAGGCACTAGAAGATCGACTGACGGAAGCCAGCAGGCACGCGGAGTTACTGGACCTGGTAACAGATGGTGTCTTCATCTGCGACACCGCACACAAGATCACCTATTGGAACCGAGCGGCTGAGCGCCTGTACGGCTGGAGCGCGGAAGAAGCGGTTGGGCGAGACGTCTCTGTCCTGCTCCAGACGGAGTATCCAATCCCATTCGTCGAACTACTCACGACCTTAGAAGAACGCGGACGTTGGGAAGGCGAGCTAACCCATACCACTCGCTATGGAATGCGCGTGGTCGTATACAGCCGCTGGATTCATAAGCGCGGAGAACGCGGCGAATTCAAGGGCTGGCTGGAAATCAATTCTGACATCACACAGCAGCGGCAGGCGGAGGAAACGGCGCGTCGCCTTAGCGGACGCATTCTGCAGCTGCAGGACGAAGAGCGCCGAAGAATCGCCCGCGAGCTACACGACAGCGTCGGACAATATCTGGCCATGTTGAAAATCACGTTGGACCGCGGCGCACGCAGCAAGGTCGGCTCGGCCGCTCAGGAAATTTTCGAACAGTGCTCGCAGATCGTGGAGCAATGCATTTCTGAAACACGCACAATGTCGCACCTTCTGCATCCACCGCTGTTGGATGAGAGCGGTTTGTTATCTGCGGTTCGCTGGTATGTCGAGGGGTTTGCGGCCCGCAGCGGAATCGAAGTGCAAATGAACCTTCCGCCGTCGATCCCGCGCCTCCTGAAAGAGATCGAAACCACTCTGTTTCGCATTCTCCAGGAGAGCCTGACCAATGTGCATCGCCATTCGGAAAGCAAAAAGGTGAATGTTGATATCTTCTATGACGCACACACCGTTTCGCTTCGCGTGCGCGATTTTGGAAAAGGCATTCCTCTCGAACGTATTCGGTCCTTCCGCGATCGGGGCGCAGGCATGGGCGTAGGCCTCGGCGGAATGCGAGAGCGGGTTAGGGAGTTAGGCGGGATCCTGCGCATTGAGCCCTGCGACCCAGCGGGCACAGTAATCGTGATTGAGATCCCGCTTATCGAAGGCCAAAAGACTTTTGTCGCACCAATCCACCCGGAAACTCCGCCACAGGCCGCAGCCCAACGCGGAAGTGCTGCGGCGAGTTGAATTTGAATGACCGGCGTAAGCCTTTAGCGCACATCGTCAGAAAAATACAGGGTTCACAGTATATCTTTGCCGGTATCCAGGGAACAAAGTAGCAAATCTAGAGAACTTTCCGGAGAGCAGTGGTGCGCATACTGATTGTTGATGATCACGATGTGGTCCGAGCAGGGCTACGCCAGCTCTTGCTCGAACGCAAAGGCTGGGAGGTGTGCGGCGAAGCGAGCACCGGCAGGCAGGCGGCGGCAATGGCTGTGGAGCTAAAGCCCGACGTCGTGGTGATGGACATCGCAATGCCTGAACTCAACGGGTTGGAAGCGGCGCGTCAGATCCGAAAGAGCTTACCGAAAACTGAAATCGTCGTTTTGACGCTTCACCTCTCCGACCAACTGGCCTACGAGATCATTAACGCTGGCATCCGCGGCTATGTTCTCAAGTCGGATGCGAACCGCGATTTGGTAAACGCCGTGGAAGCCGTCGGCATGCACCGCCCGTTTTTCACGGCCAAAGTCTCCGAGATGATGATGGAAGGCCTTCGCGGCGAAAAGCCGCGCGACGGCCAGAGCGAAGCTCGCGGCCGCCTGACCGGCCGCCAGCGTGAAATTGTTCAGCTGCTCGCCGAAGGCAAGACCAGCAAGGAAGTCGCGGTCGCGCTAAATATCAGCGTGAAAACCGCGGAAACCCATCGCGCCAATATCATGCGCAGGCTTGAACTGCACTCCGTCAGTGAACTGGTTCGCTACGCCGTCAAGAACCAAATCATCGAGGTATGAACATCCGGATCAAGAGCGCTCACTGGAGACGACGCTGCGGCCTTCCACGGATTCCCCGGCCATAGGAATCCACAAGCACTACGGAGCGAGACCAGGTTTATGAATCGCGTTTTGGTGGTGGACGACCATGCAGTGCTTCGTCGGGGAATCCAAAGCATCGTTCGGGCTTGGCCAGGTTGGGAAATCGCAGGCGAGGCCAGCTCGGGCGAAGAAGCGGTTCGCCTCAACTCCCAGCTAAAGCCCGACATTATTCTGATGGACATTTCGATGCCGGGCATGGGCGGCCTGGAGGCCACCAAAATCATTTGTCAGCAGCATCATGACGCGAAAATTCTTCTCTTGACTCTGCACGACTCGATCGAGTGGGTCCGCACGGCCTTTCAGGCCGGCGCGCGCGGCTACTTGCTCAAATCGGATACCGAAGCCGAGTTGATGCGAGCCCTTGAAACGGTCGTGGCCAATAAAGTCTATGCGAGCCCGCGCCTGGATTCCGCGCGCGTAAAGTCAATCGTCAGTGACCTTGGATTGGGCGCGCCGGCGGAAATACTTCCATCGAGCGGCACAACTTAAGGATTTCTTCGGCGAGTTCGCAGTCGTTGATTCTCGTTCGCACATGAGATCGTTCATTAGGAGTGTTCATGCCCAGTACCGCTCCAGCCGCGGCGTCCACCTTTGAGCAACGGGCTATTTTCAGTAACGACTCCTCTGTGCAAACTATATTCCCCAGCAACATTCTTTCTCTGTTCGAGTTCCAGAAAGCCCCAGGCTTTGCCAACGCGCGGCTTGCGAGCTTGAAATTTCTTTTGGGAGACCACGAATGAAACGCGCGGAATCACGAAAAGCGGAAAGCCCGGCGGCGGGCGCCAGAATTCTGTCCAGCGAAGGCACTAACGGCCATCGGCCCACGGAACTATCGGAAGCCGACCTTGGCGCTATCCTAATCGGCCTGCAGACCATGCGCGATGGCGACTTTTCCGTGCGGCTGCCAGGCACGTGGACCGGCGTCGGCGGCAAAATCGCCGATTGCTTCAACGAAATTATCGTGGCCAATCAGCGCATGGCACAGGAGCTGAAACGCGTCGGTCATGTCGTCGGCAAAGAAGGAAAAATCAAGGAGCGTACCCGCTTTTACGATCCGCGGGGTGCCTGGGGCGAAATGGAAGTCTCCGTAAACACACTCGTTGACGATCTTCTCCGGCCCACCACCGAAGTCACGCGCGCTATCGCCGCTGTCGCGCAAGGCAACCTCGCCGAAACCGTTCGGCTGGATGTGGATGGCCGCCCGCTGCAAGGCGAATTCCTTCGCCTCGCAAACATCGTCAACACGATGATTCAGCAGCTGAGCGTTTTCACTTCGGAAGTCACGCGCGTTGCCCGCGAAGTCGGCACCGAAGGAAAACTCGGCGGCCAGGCGCAAGTCCCTGGCGTGGCCGGCACGTGGAAGGATCTCACGGACTCCGTCAACGCCATGGCCGGTAACCTGACGGGCCAAGTTCGCAACATCGCCGAAGTCACCACCGCCGTCGCCAGTGGCGACCTCTCCCGAAAGATCACGGCTGATGTCCGCGGTGAAATCCTGCAGCTCAAGGAAGCCATCAACTCCATGGTGGACCAGCTGCGCTCCTTCGCTTCCGAAGTCACCCGCGTTGCTCGCGAAGTCGGCACCGACGGCAAGCTGGGCGGCCAGGCTCTTGTTCCCGGCGTCGCGGGAACGTGGAAGGACCTCACGGATTCCGTCAACGCCATGGCTGGCAACCTGACGGCTCAAGTCCGCAACATCGCGGAAGTTACCACCGCGGTTGCACGCGGCGACCTCTCCCGGAAAATCACGGTCGACGTGAAAGGCGAGATTCTCGAGCTCAAGAACACCATCAATAC
>UEXQ01000095.1_pt1 | contig 11790 bp, 9 predicted proteins | sample 4301111 | NCBI WGS metagenome assembly UEXQ01 (sample SAMEA4773181, study PRJEB27434) | metagenome | biome: 2259; feature: agricultural soil; material: soil | place: USA | collected 2014-09 | depth 0.25 m
CGTTCAAGCTGGACGGCATTCCGCCTGCTCCGCGTGGCGTTCCGCAAATCGAAGTCACGTTCGACATCGACGCGAACGGCATCCTCAACGTCTCGGCCAAGGACAAGGCCACGGGCAAGGAACAGAAGATCACCATTCAGTCCTCGACCGGCTTGACCAAGGATGAGGCAGAGAAGATGCGCGTCGAAGCTGAATCGCATGCTGAAGAAGATCGCCGCCGAATGGAAGAAGTCGAAGCGCGCAACCGTCTGGACGGCTTGGTCTATCAGGCGGAAAAGACCATTCGCGAAAACCGTGAGAAGCTGCCCGAAGCCGATGTGAAGTCGGCCGAGGAAGCTCTCGAGAGCGCGAAGAAAGCCATGAGCGACGGCGGTGGCACGGCTGCACTTCGCAGCGCCACGGAAAACGTTGAGCGCGCTCTGCACAAGCTGGCCGAAACGCTGTACAAGAGCGGCCAGGCGCAACCGGCTGAAGCGGCCAGCGCGGCTGGCGCCGGCGCAGGCCAGCCCGGCAGCCAAGGCGGCGCGCAGGGCGGCGGCAACAAGCCCGGCGACGTGATTGACGCCGAATACGTGGACGTGGACGAAAACAAACGTCCGAACTAAGCGCGGAGAGCGAAGCTTTTCGCCGCCAAATCAGAACTATAGTTCCGGTGGCCCGCATCTCTTGACGGCAAGAGGATTTGCAGGCCGCCGCGAAGGTTGCAAGATGGAACCGTTCGTTAGCCCTATTGCAACCATAGTTCCGGTTCGTTTGCAGCAAGATCCAAGCTCTTTGTTTGCAGAGTTCTTGTTTTGAGTGCCCGTGAGGGCAGATGGCTACCACAGCAAAAACCGACTACTACGAACTCCTCGACGTCTCGCGCAAGGCGACCGCCAAAGATATTCGTGCTGCATTTCGCAAACTCGCCCGCAAATACCATCCTGATCTGAATCCCGGCGACAAAGCCGCCGAAGAAAAATTCAAGCAGTTGCAGGAAGCCTACGACGTACTCTCTGATTCCAAGAAACGCCAGATGTACGACCAGTACGGCTTCTACAGTGAAAACGTGCCGACCGGCGATTACGGCGCCGGCGGCGGCGCGAGCAACGTTAACTTCGATTTCAGCGGATTCGATTTCGGCGGCGGCCAGGGCAGCGCCGGTGGCTCGAGCTTTCGCGATCTCTTCAGCCAGTTTTTTGGCGGACGCGGGCGCGGCGCCGTGGAAGAAGAAGCCGAAGCGGGCGGCTCGCTCGAATACCAGCTCGAAATTGATTTCTGGGATGCCGTTCGCGGCGGCGTAAAGAAACTGCAGATCACACGGCTCGATGCGTGCGAAACGTGCCACGGAACCGGCGCGGTGGGTACGCCGCAGGTTTGCCCGGCGTGCAACGGCTCGGGAACCATTCAACAAAACGCCGGTAAGATGCGCTTCAACGTTCCGTGCACGCGCTGCGGCGGCACGGGCAAGCTCCGCACTGCCTGCAAAACCTGCGGCGGCGAAGGCCGCGTGCGGCGCACCGAAACGATCGACGTTCGAATACCGGCTGGAGTCGCATCCGGCGGCCGCGTCCGCGTCCCCGGCAAAGGCAACGCCGGAACCATGGGCGCCCCGGGCGGCGATTTGTATCTGGTAATCGAAGTAAAGCCGCATCCGTTTTTCGAGCGACGCGGCAACGATATCTATACCAAGGTTCCTGTCACCGTGAGCGAAGCCACGCTTGGCGCGAAAGTCGAAGTACCGACGATCGACGGCCGCGCACTGGTGCGTATTCCTCCCGGCACCAACAGCGGGCGCACGCTCCGCCTCCGCGAAAAAGGCGTGCCCAGCGCGCGCAACAGTACTCGCGGCGACCAGTACGTGGAGATTCAGGTCGTCGTGCCGCAGCCCACCGACGAGCGTGTACGCAACATCATGAAAGAACTGGAAAGCGTTGCGCCCGAAGATCCGCGCAAAGATTTATTCAGCAAGGCGGGAGTCTGAAATGTCGCCACGCAGAAAAACTCGCGCCAAAGCCGGCTACATGATCAGTTCGGTGGCCGAGCTCTATAAATTACATCCGCAAACGCTGCGCCTCTACGAGCGCGTCGGCCTGCTGAAGCCTTCGCGTTCGCAAGGCAACACGCGCCTGTACACGGATGACGATTTGGAACGCCTGGAAGTGATCCTGACGCTGGCGCGCGACATGGGCGTGAACCTGGCGGGCATCGAAATCATCCTGAACATGCGCGAAAAAATGGTCGAGATGGAAAAACAAATGACCGAGTTCGCAACCGTCGTGCAACAGGAGCTTTCCCGAGTGGCGCACTACGCCAACAACGAAAAACCGCCACGCCACGCGATCGTGCCGACCCGCGTACGTATTGTGAAGTAATCCTGTCTCCGTGCACGCTGTAGCTGCGTGATCCTCAGCGTTCATTTTCATTCACAGAATTCCACACGCGCGGCTTGCTGTTGCGAGCGTGTGCTCGTATGCTGACGACAGATGCCTCTCGAAAATTGCCAATTCTGTCAGGGAACCGGCTGGAAGCTCGTTGCGCGTAAGGACGGCCCGGGAAAATTCGCCGTCGCGTGCGACTGCGGCGTTGGTGAACGAGCGGCGCGCAGCATGGATCGCGCGCGAATCCCCAAGCGCTACGAACACTGCGACTTTGAAAGCTACGTCACCGACCTCGCCGACGGAAAGGTCTGGACGACACAGAACGCGCAATCACTGAAGCAAGGCAAGTTGCTCACGCAGGGCTTCGTTCGCGACTATCCGGGCGCCAGCGAAAAAGGTTTGCTGCTTATGGGACCGTCGGGAGTCGGCAAGACTCACCTTGCCGTCGCTGCATTGAAAGAATTGTTGCGCCGCGGCCATCAGGGAATGTTTTGTGATTATCGTGAACTGCTGAAAGAAATTCAGGCCAGCTACAATCCCGCCAGCGAATCCACGGAGATGGCCATCCTCGAACCAATCCGCACTGTGGAAATTCTGGTGCTCGACGACCTGGGCGCCAGCAAACCTTCCGCCTGGGTGCTCGACATCATCGGCCTTGTCTTGAACGCCCGCTACAACGAACGCCGCGTCACGATCCTGACGACCAACTATTTCGACGAGAAGCCCGTGACTGAGCCCGCGCCGCGCCTACCCAACGGCCAACGCGTTGTGGTGAAAGAGGATTCACTCGGCGATCGCATTGGCGCACGCATGCGTTCTCGCCTTTACGAAATGTGCCGCACCGTCGATGTTTTCGCTCCCGACTTCCGCCGCGAGATCCGCCAATCCACCCGCGCCCGAGCTTAGTAAGGAGAAAACGGTCAACGCCGTCTTCGTCGCTCGAGCAACGGTATGTCGCTCATTGCAAGGAGGTTGGGAATATCAATTTGGCGTCACAATCGAAACAATCGACAATCCCAGCTAGCGCGTCGGCATTGACTTACGGGGAACAGACGCGGAGGTAGAACAGTAGACGCAATAACGTGGAGATCGATAGGGACTGGCTTCAATTATTGGGTTCGCGGATCTTACATCCGAAGCCGCCCAGGTCTTTCCCAAACTGGTTTAGCGCAAAGCACTGAAAGCCCCTCATTGGTAGTGGCGTCATTTGGGCAGGACTTTTATCAACTGATACTGCGAGCGTTTCCGACGAGGGGGTGAGACCACTCTAGCTGAGCCGGCACCATCGAGCAAAATCAGATGACGCCCGTACCACTCATTTCGTTTCGTTGACACGCCCGCGATTTCGCCTGTATTCTTGCACGGTTGCAGCGTTTACCGCGCCTGCAGCATCTACCTGTACTGTGACCGTCAAACGGTCATTCGTCCCGGTTACCAGGGTTTGCACAACAGACCCTTTAGACCCAGAAGAGCTGGCTTGCGATTCGGTCAGGGGTGGCCGGAACGCTTCCCCACTTGATTGCGGCCAGCGCCTTGTATGTCCCCCGAACAGGGAGTCCACAAGGAAGTCGCTCGCTCACACCGGCTCGACTGCGCCCGGAAGTTTCGCAGAACGAAGCGCGCCGGAAATTTTAACTTGGGAGAAAAACTCCCGGAGGCCGTTAACCATGTTTTCTGACCACGACAACCCCGTGACCGCAGCCGCCGCAGCGCCTGCCCACGAAGCGCAATCCCAAGCAGCGCCTGAGAATCCGATCGAGCAGCAACCTGTTCACGAAACTCCATCGCAGCGGACGGAAGAAGATCCGAACAGGCCGCCGGTAACGCCAGTGGAAGCTCCCGTTGCCGCTCAAGCGCGCACCGATGAGGCGCATGCGCAAGCCGAGGCACACACCGCGCAAGCCGCGACGGATGCCGAAGCTGCTGCTGCAGCCGAAGAAGCGGCCGGATCGGAAGAGATGAGCAAACTGCTCGAACAATACGACGAGCAGCACGAAGCCCAGGCACAAAACGAAATTATTGAAGTCAAGGTGATTGCGTACACCGAGCACGGTGTCGTGGTGGACCTCGGCCAGAAGACCGAGGGTTTGATTCCCGCCGTGGAATTTTCGGAAACGGAAATCCCACGCCCCGATCCCAATGCCACGATCGAAGTGCAGCGCACCGGCGAGCATAAAGACGGCTACGCCATCGTTTCGTATCAGAAAGTGCTGCGCCGCCGCACGTGGGAAAAGCTCGACGAAGCATTCAAGAACAAGACCACGCTGACCGGCAAAGTCGTGGACCGCATCAAGGGCGGCGTCGTGGTGGACGTCGGCGTGCGCGCATTCCTGCCCGGCTCGCAGTATGACCTGCGCCCGACTCCCAATCTCGATGGGTTGATTGGTCAGGACGTGGAAGTTCGCATCACCAAGCTGAACCGCCGCCGCGGCGGCTCACCACCACGTTGCCGCGCCATCCTGGAAGAAGAACAGCACGCCAAGCGTGCCGAGCTGATGGAAAAGCTCAGCGAAGGCCAGGTCGTGCACGGCACAGTAAAGAACGTCACAGAATATGGCGCGTTCGTGGATCTGGGCGGGCTGGACGGCTTGCTGCACTTGACCGACCTCAGCTGGGGCCGCATCAAGCATCCTTCGGATGTGGTGAAGCCGGATCAGGAACTTGACGTCATCATTCTGAAGTTCGACAAGGACAAGCAGCGCGTTTCTCTCGGGCTGAAGCAGCTGTCGACCGATCCCTGGATTGGCGCGGCCGAAAAGTATCCGGCCGGCGGCAAGTTCAAGGGCAAAGTCGTTGGCGTTGTGGACTACGGCGCTTTCGTCGAACTGGAAACCGGCATCGAAGGCCTGGTGCACGCCACGGAAATGAGCTGGGCAAAGAAGTCCGTTCATCCTTCCAAAGTTGTGAAAGTTGGCGACGAAGTGGACGTGGTTGTGCTGGACATCAAGCCCAGTGACCGCCGTGTTTCGCTTGGCATGAAGCAAGCGCAGCCCGATCCCTGGCTGCTGACGGCGGAGAAATATCCGGTCGGCACCGTGGTGACCGGCAAGGTCCGCAACATCGTCGAATTCGGCGCGTTCATCGAACTGGAAGACGGGTTTGACGGACTCGTACATGTCAGCGACGTGAGCTGGACCGAGCGCATCAAGAATCCACATGAAGTTTTCAAAAAGGGTGAGCCGGTAACCGCCAAAGTGTTGCGTATTGATCCGGACGGTCGCCGCGTGTCGTTGGGCATGAAACAGGTCAACGACATCTGGGGCGACTGGTTCAAGCAGCATAAGGTCGGCCAGATCGTGAAGGGCAAAGTCTCACGCATCGCCATGTTCGGTGCGTTCGTGGAACTGGGCGACAACATCGAGGGCCTTTGCCACAACACGGAGATCATGGACCGCCGCGGCAGCCGTGGCGACGACATGGGCATGAACCGTACTACCAGCGGTCCGCTGAAGAGCGCTGGTCCGCTGGAGCCGGGCAAGGAGTACGACTTCAAGATCATCAAGATCAGCCCGGAGTCGCGGCGCATCGGCCTCAGCTACAAGGCAGCCGTGAAGCAGCAGGAGCGGCAGGAGATCGCGCAATACCGCTCGACCTCCAAGTCGTCTTCAACCGCCACCATCGGCGATGCCTTGAAGCAAAAGCTTTCTTCGCGCTAGCCGTAGACAAAGAGTTGTGAGCAACAGGGGCCAGTTTCAATCCACTGGCCCCTAATTTTTTGTTTTGCCCGCCGGCCCATTTAATGATAGGAAGTGAGCCGACGGGCGTACAATCTTCCCGTAAGCCCTTCCCTTTCATGGGTCTGCGACGTATCATCTAGGAACTTTAGCGAGGCGCGGCCACGATGACCAAGCAACCGACGTTGACGAAGGCGGACCTGATCGAAGAAGTGTTGAAGGTCACGGAACTCCCCCGCAAGGAGTCCGAGATCATCGTCGAGACCATTTTCGACAGCATCATCGAAGCGATTCAGAAGGGTGAAAAAATCGAGATCCGCGGATTCGGCAGCTTCCGCACACGCGAGCGCCGTGGCCGCGTAGGACGCAATCCCAAGACCGGCGAAAAGGTCGAAGTCCCCGCCAAACGCATTCCTTTCTTCAAGCCCAGCAAAGAACTCAAGGATTTTGTGAACAGCGAAGAAGCCGCCGCCATGACTGCTGCCGCCGAAGCCGCCGCAGGCAACTCAAATTCCTGATCGTCGCTTCGCCAGATCGTTTTTAGCCGCTTTCATTTTTGAGGCTGGGAATTTCGCGCGAGGGTTCGCACGCAATGGATTATCTCTGGACGCCGTGGCGCTATCAGTACATCGCGCAGGTACATTCCGGAAAGCAGCCGGAATGCATTTTCTGCGATGCGGCGGGGCGCAAAGATGACAACGTAACGCTGGTCGTTCACCGCGGAACTTCGTGCTTCGTGATTCTCAATCGCTATCCATACACCTCCGGCCACGTCATGGTGGTTCCCTACGCACACGTGGCCGAACTGCGGTCGTGCGAAGCGGCGGCGCTGACGGAAATGATGCATCTTGCGCAGCGCGTCGAAATCGTTTTGCGCGATTTGTATAAACCAGACGGCTTGAACCTTGGAATGAATCTCGGCCGCGCCGCGGGCGCCGGCGTCGTCGGTCATCTGCACATGCATGCGCTGCCGCGCTGGGTAGGGGATTCGAATTTCATGACCGTGACCGGCGAAACCCGAGTTCATCCCGAGGAGTTATCCGTCACCTACGAAAAGCTGCGTAAAGCGCTGGCCTGATTTTGTTTTGCGAAGCTTTTTCGTAACATGATTGCTCCGGCCGCACGGAGGTTGATTGCCATGGCTAGAAAACGCAAAGCTGCGCAGAAGAAACCAGCCAAGAAAGCGAAAGCTGCCAAGAGCACCAAGCGCCTCACCGCAAAGCCCAAATCGAAGGTTGCTTCCAAATCCAAGCCGCGCCGCGGCTTTTCGCGAGTATCTTCACGCGCGGTTGAGCCGTCGTCCGGCTCCGCATCCAGTTCGCTCGACCCCAATCGCGCGGGCAGGCTGCGCTTCAACAATGCGGACCAAAGCGCGCGCCGCCGGCGAATCGGAGATTTGCAGGGCATCAGCATGCGCGACCGCGCGGATTCCGAGAGCGTCGGCGAACTTCTCGATGAGGGCCAGACGCTTGAAGCCGAAGCCGTGCAAGGCGTCGAAGACGCGCTGGACGCCGACCAGGGAGAAATCCGCACCCACGAAGTTCCGGAAGACGACGTTCCCGAAGAGTATCTCGACAACGGCGGTAAGCCTTAACCGTGAATCTGCAACTGACGGAAGAACAGCGGCTGCTGCAAAAATCGGTGCGCGAGTTTGCGGAGTCGGAAGTTAAGCCGCGCGCTCGCGAACTCGATGAAACCGGACATTTTCCCCGCGACTTATTTGCCAAAGCCGCGGAACTGGGCTTGACCGGCGTCGCGCTGCCGGAAAATGAAGGCGGCGCCGGCTTCGACCACGTTTCCTACACAATTGTGATCGAAGAAATCTCGCGCTGCTGCGCCTCCACCGGCGTGATTCTTTCCGTCCAGAACTCTCTCTACTGCGATCCCGTCCACCGTTATGGAACAGACGAGCAGAAGAAGAAATTATTGCTGCCCTTCACGGGCGGCCAAAAAATCGGCTGCTATGCCTTGACCGAGCCGCAAGCCGGTTCAAACGCCGCTGCACTGCAGACCAAGGCCGTGAAGCGTGGGGACAAATACGTCATCAACGGAACCAAAGCCTGGATCACCAACGGCGGCGCCGCCGATGCCGCGATTGTCTACGTCAACACCGATCCTGCCAAAGGGGAAAAAGGCATCACCGCACTTGTCGTCGAAAAAGGAACGCCCGGCTTTAAGGTCGGCAAGGAAGAAAAAAAGCTCGGCATCAGCGCCACGGCATGTAGCGAACTCATCTTCGCCGATTGCGAAGTGGCGGAATCGAATCGCATCGGCAACGAAGGGGAAGGTTACAAAGTAGCGCTCTCCACGCTCGACGGCGGCCGCATCGGCATCGCCGCGCAAGCTACTGGCATCGCGCAAGGCGCATTCGAAGCTGCGCTCAAGTATTCGCAGGAGCGCCTTGCTTTCGGCCATCCGATCGCGCAGTTCCAGGCGATCCAATTCATGCTGGCCGACATGGCCACCGAAATAGACGCGGCGCGGCTCCTCATTCGCAAAGCGGCCTGGAAGCAGGACACCGGAGCACGTTTCAGCCAGGACGCCGCCATGGCCAAACTCTTTGCCAGCGAAATGGCCACCCGCGTCGCGCACAAAGCCATTCAGATCCACGGCGGCAATGGCTACAGCCGCGAATATCCCGTCGAGCGCCACTACCGCGACGCCCGCATCACCGAAATCTACGAAGGCACGAGCGAAATCCAGCGTCTGGTGATTTCATCCTGGGCCCTTCGTTCGTGACGCGCTATTACACCGTAGTATTCTGACTCCGTGCTCGAACTCGACTGCGTACTCGAATTCGACCCTGCGCGTGATGAAGAGTTCTTCGCGGCGCTGCCGTTACGTCCCGCAGTTTGCTTGATCGATCCCAAGGAAGGTTCCGCCGAGCCGTTTTTCATTCGCACGCAAGATCTGCGCCGGCGCTTGCAGCGATTGCTTGGCCCAGCGGACCCGGCCAGCAAGCGCCTGAACCTGCGCGAGTTTGCAAGGAGTATTCGATTCCGGCTTACGGCCAGCGCCTTCGAACAAAGTTTCGCGTACTACCAGGTGGCGAGACAACTTTTCCCGAAGCGCTACAAAAACATGCTGCGTCTACGCCCGCCCGCTGTGCTGAAAATCAATCTGCGCAATGCCTACCCGCGCTGCTATACGACACGTCGTGTTCCGGTCGATGCAAACGGCGAACCTGCGGGCGGCGTCTACTACGGGCCATTCGCATCCCGCAAATCTGCCGAGGCTTTTGCAGAAGGCGTGCTCGACCTTTTCAAAGTCCGCCGCTGCCAGATCAAGATTCGCCGCGATCCTTCCTATCCAGGCTGCATCTACTCGGAAATGAAAATGTGCCTCGCGCCGTGTTTCGCGGGCTGCAGCAAGGAAGAATACGACGTAGAAGTCGGCCGCCTGGGGGCGTTCCTCGAAACTAGCGGTTCTTCACTACGCGAGGAAATAGAAAGCGAGCGCAACCGCGCCAGCGAAGAACTCGACTTCGAAAAGGCTGCTCTGCTTCACAAGAAGCTGGACAAGCTCGACGACGCCCTTCGTGGCCAGCCGGAACTTCCCCGCCGCCTGCAGGACCTCAACGCCGTCATCTTTCAACGCGGCGCTGAAGAACAATCCATCGCCGTCTACGAAGTCCGCTCAGGCCGCGTCGCGGAACCCTTCCTACTCCCTTTTGCGACGCTCGCCGGCGAACCACGCTCCGCCGAACAGCTCCTCCGCCAGCAGCTCGAAGCACAACACCACCCTCCCCTCGGCGACCTGCCCGAACATCTTTGCCTTCTGGCCCGCTGGTTTTACAGCAATCCACGCGAGGGCGAAATTTTTTTCCATGAGAAGGGTTGGCCATACCGGCGGATGCTTCGAGCGTGCGCCCGCCTGCTCGCTCCGCGCGAAGAGTCACAAGCCTAGGGTTTCGGAAACTCCGCCGGCTTGATTTCGTGCATCCCGGCACGTGCGATTTCATTCGTGGGGTCAAGCAGCAACACTACGCGGAACTGCTCTTCGGCATCGGCCCGCCGCCCTTGTGAGTGATAAACCCGGCCCAGTTGCAGCCGCGCGTGTTCGTCAAAAGGCATAAGGTCGGTGACTTTAGCCCAAGCGGCGGCGGCTTCGTCCTGGTGGCCTTGCTGAAACAACACGTCACCCAAGCCATTCCAGGCTTCCACAGTCGGCTGAGCATCCGCCGAAGCGCGGAACTGCTCCTCAGCTTCGATTTTTTGTCCCTGCTTTTGATAAAAACTGCCCAGTCGATTGCGGGCCTCTGTGTTCAACGGCGAAATCTCGACGGCGCGGCGGTACTCGGCCTCGGCCTCCGCGACGTGCCCTTGTTGAAGATACAGGTCACCCCAATAAATGTGAGGAGATGCGAACCTAGGGCGCAGCGCGATCGCTTTCTTCAGGTACTCCTCCGCCTCTTGCCAATTTTTCTGGTCGACCATGGCCATGCCCAGGTTGCACAGGGCAATCACATTGTCCGGCTTATCTTGCAAGGCTATCTTCCACTGCTCTATAGCCTGAGGCTTATGGTGCCGGCTCCATTCAATTGCGCCGATATTGGCTCGCAGGTAGGAGGCATGCGGCTGTATTGCTAAATCTCTGGCGATCAACGTCTCGTCGTCGTGCCAATGTCGGTTTCGCTGAAAAATCAATACGGTGGACGCCGTCAGCACAACGATCACCGCCGTCCACGCAGCAACGCGGAACACACGAATGTGTCTTGCCGCCTGCCAAAGCCATACCCCGCCGCCCGCCAGTAGGATGCAGAAGCCGACCGACGGGAGATACAGATAGCGCTCCGCAAAAGCGCTTGCCGCCATCCACCGCACGTTCAAGACTGGCGCGAGCGTGACACCCATCCACAACAACCAGAAGGAATAAAGGCGCGCATGTTTCCGGAGAACCACGAAAAGTGCGATAAAAATCGCCACGACCGCGATTGCGACGACCACCGATGGATCCGATGGGCTGCTGGTTTTATGGAACAAATAGAACGCGACAAGAGGATGCGGCCAGAAAAGCTTCTCCGCGTACTGGGCCGCCAGCGCAAGTCCGCTCAATACCAGCTCGTTCGCCGTCAGGTCGGGCCGCTGCACCACGGGCGCAATACCCCGCAAGACCAGCACGCGGAACAGCAAATAGGCGCCGCTGAGAATCCAAAGTCCGCCATACCGGCTGAACTTTCTCATCCAGTTCGTCTCTTTTCGATCCTCGCGATACAAATGCTCATAGATCGTAACGAGAATCGGCAGCGTGACGGCCTGCTCCTTCGACAGCAAGGCCAACAGGAAGCTCACCCACATGAGAACATTGGTAACGGGCTTGACATCGGCATCGCCCAACCGCAGGTACAGCAGGAATGTCAGCAGGAAAAAAACCGCGAGCTGTAATTCTGTAACCGCCGCGACCCAGGCTACCGCCTCGGAATGGATCGGATGAAACGCGAAGAGTAGCGCTGCCGCGAACGCTATCCGCTCGTCGCTGAAAACCTGCCTGCAAAGCCGGAACACCAGGCAAACCACCAGGCAGTTCAGAAACAAATTCACCAGGTGAAAGCCGAGCGGATAGGTTTGAAAGAGTTTGTCAGACAGAACGTAGCCGAGAGTCATTAGGGGCCGGTAGTAGTTCGTCTGGCCCTCAGTGCCCTGAAACGACCACACTGTTGTCGTGAAGATTTTCCCAACATAGCGGAAGCTGTGCGCGTAGGGATTCCCTTCAATCTGCTGGTGGTCATCAGACACAAACCCATTCAGCAGCGTGTT
>UEXQ01000073.1_pt1 | contig 11629 bp, 16 predicted proteins | sample 4301111 | NCBI WGS metagenome assembly UEXQ01 (sample SAMEA4773181, study PRJEB27434) | metagenome | biome: 2259; feature: agricultural soil; material: soil | place: USA | collected 2014-09 | depth 0.25 m
TGAGAATCTTGTTGCCGCTGAAGCTGCCGCTGGACCAATCGGGAGAAAACGCGCGTGGCCACGCCGCCGACTGAGGACATTCGCGTGCTCCTCGTCGATGACGAAGCACCTGCCCGGCAGCGGCTACGCGATCTGCTCCATAAAGATCAGCAAGTTACCGCGATCTCCGAAGCAGAAAACGGCATTGTTGCTGTTGAGAAGATTCGCCATTACAAACCGGATCTGGTCTTTCTCGACGTCCAGATGCCAGAACTCGACGGCCTCGGCGTCATCGAGGCAGTTGGCGCTGAACAAATGCCGCTCACGATTTTTGTTACCGCCTACGACCAGCACGCGATCCGTGCCTTTGATGCGAACGCCATCGACTATCTGTTGAAGCCGTTCAGCGACGAGCGCTTTGAAGCGGCGATGGCACGTGCAAGATCGCGCCTCGACGAACGCAACCTGCGCGACTTTGGCCGCCGCATGTTGCAGATGGTTTCCAGGATTCCTGCGCAATCTCGCCGATGGGATCGCCTCGTGGTGAAATCGGCCGGCTCAACGCGTTTTCTGCGTGTTGCGGAGATTGATTGGATCGAAGCGGCAGGTGTTTACGTGACGCTTCACGTCACAGACAAGGAGTTTCTCTACCGCGCCTCGCTCACCGACCTTGCGGAGAAACTCGATCCGCAGCGCTTCATTCGCATCCACCGGTCGGCTATCGTCAACATCGAAAGCATCGTTCAGCTCGAACCCGCATCTCACGGTGAATTCGACGTCGTTCTCAAGAACGGTTCGCGCACGCGCGTGAGCAGAACCTACCGCGGGCAGCTCGAGCAGCGTCTCGGCCAGTCTCTGTAATTTATTAAGGCTTCGGCTTGTCGGTTGTTTGTGGTGAAGCGGGCGGAGCTGCGTCGCTCGGCGCTGTATTGGCCGGCGGCGCACCCGGCTGCAATGGCTTGATGTCGGTCCACTTGATCACCAGGCGAACCGGAATCGTCTCATCCTTCAGCCGCACAAAATCGTCCGACCGCGAATAATTCGGGAACCAATATTTCCCGTCCACGTTTTCGCGATACGTTTCAAAATTCACGAACGGAAATTCCTGTGGATGCACGGGGCCAAGGTCGTTCACCCATTTGCCATAGGTTTTCACGACTTCCAGATACTGCTTGTCCACCCAAACTACGCCTTGAAACAGCGCCGTTGCCCGATCCAGTAGTTTGGGCTTGGCTTCGAAAATGTAGCAATCGATCTCATCGACTTTTTCATCGCCAACGTAGCGCAGATCGTATTTCGCCAGTTGGGCGGTAACCAGCGGATAAGCGGGCATTTTCGCCAGGGATGTCAGCCCGCCGCCCGGCAAAATTTCCAGATAGTGCAGACTGTTTTGCGCCTTCTCAACAGTCTTTTCATACACTCTGCCGTCATCAACGGTAGCCGCCGTCACGATCTGATATTCACCGCTCGGCTGGCCGTCTTTACCGTATTCCGTAAGCTTGATTGTCTTCTTGTAGCCGTATCCGCCGCGCGCGCGTGCATAGCGGTCTTCTTTTTCCGCAAATGCCTTGATGATCTCCGTCGGAGACATCGAGGGAGGAGCCGCCGCCGCGTCAGTCGTCGTCACCCGGCGAACCTTATGGTCTTCGCTCGGTGGCGGAGTCAGCGGCCCACTGGCCTGATCTTGTGCGCCCGCAACTGCTGTCAAACACAACACAAAGGCGACCGTCGCGAAAAACTTCGCCAACGCGTTCATCACGCCGTAAAATCCGTGTGCTTCCATACTCAATAAGATGCGCCCACGCCGTTCTTCGCCGCCTGTTCCGGCCGCTTCAACTGGCTTCAGTCTATCGCACTCCGCTCGCCACCGCGCCGCGAACGCCGGTCGGCCTCTGTTACAATTTCTACTTTAATGGCTACCGACCAGATCGCACGCCGCTACTTCGTTTCCGGAATCGTGCAAGGTGTCGGTTTCCGCTATTTCGCCCAGGACGAAGCCGAACGGCTTCAGCTGGCCGGTTTTGTCCGCAACCTGCGCGATGGCCGTGTTGAAGTCTACGCCATCGGCTCCGACGAAAACCTCGCCAGGCTACGCACGCTCCTCGAGCGCGGGCCGCGCGGGGCGATGGTCCAGAATGTGGCTGAACAGCGTGCCGAAGTCGATCCGCAATTCGCAGCCGATTTCAGCATCACGTACGATTCTTGAGTCTTCACAACAAACCACCGGGAGAATCTCTGCGCATGGACGATCTGAAGAACCTGATTCGCGAAGTGCCCGATTATCCGAAGCCGGGCATTTTGTTCTACGACCTCACGACATTGCTGAAAGATAAGCAGGGTTTCCACACGCTTATTGACCGGCTCTGCGATCACTACAAAGGCCACGCGATTGACGTCGTAGCCGGCATGGAAGCGCGCGGCTTCATTTTTGCTCCAGCCCTGGCCTACCGCCTTGGCGCCGGATTCGTTCCCGTGCGCAAGCCGAAAAAATTGCCTGCCAAAACCGCTTCGATTTCTTATGCGCTGGAATACGGCACCGACACGCTCGAAGTTCACGAAGACGCCATTGAGAAGGGAAGTCGCGTCATTATTTGCGACGACCTGCTCGCCACCGGTGGCACTGCCGCAGCGACCGCGCAACTTGTGCAAAAACTCGGCGGCAAAGTCGAAGGTGCAGCCTTCGCCGTCGAACTCACTTTCCTCAAGGGGCGCTCGAAACTCCCCGGCATCGACGTTTTCTCTCTGATCCAATACGACAAGTAGCTCATGTCAAACATTAACAAGTGGACCGAAGAGAGCCACGCCACCGGCTATCTTGCCATCGCTAACGAGATAGCGCACCGAACTGAAGGGGAGGGGGTGTTTCTCGACTGCGTTCCATCAACCGCATCCAGAATTCTCGACCTGGGCTGTGGCGATGGCCGATTGCTGGCGCTTGTTCTAAAGCATTGTCCGCAAGCCTCGGGCATCGCTGTCGATTTTTCGCCGGTCATGTTGGAACGCGCTCGCCGGCGCTTTGCTGGAAACGATCGGGTTTCCGTGCGCGAACACAATCTCGATCAGCCGCTCCCCGATTTCGGAAAGTTCGACGCGGCCGTTTCGAGTTTCGCCATCCATCACCTGACGCACGAACGCAAGCGGGCTCTTTGCGCTGAAGTGTTTCAATTGCTGAAGCCCGGTGGAACGTTTTGCAATCTGGAGCACGTCTCTTCGCCCACGCCACGCCTGCACACGCAATTTTTCGCGGCGCTGGGCCAGAACGTGGAAACCGAGGATCCGTCCAACAAACTTTTGGATGTCGAGACGCAGCTCGGCTGGCTTCGCGCCATTGGTTTCGAGGACGTGGACTGTCACTGGAAATGGCTGGAGCTGGCCCTGCTCGCCGGCATCAAACCGGCATGATTGAGTCCGGCCGTTAGCGTTTGTGCCGCTGGCGTAGCGCCTCGAACAGCACAACGCCCGTCGCCACAGAAACATTCAACGACTTCACCGGGCCCGTCGTGGGCAGCGACACTACAAAGTCGCAGCGCTTGCGCGTCAATTCGTGCATGCCGTCTTCGCCCCCCATCACGATTCCGGTCGGCGAAGCGTAATCTACTTCGGTGTAGATCTTGTCTGCGCGCTCATCGAGGCCGACGAGCCAGTAGCCCGCTTCCTTTAACTCTTCCATCGCGCGCGCTAGGTTCGTCACTTTGGCCACTGACAAGTGCGCCAGTGCTCCCGCGGAAGCCCGCGCAACAGTATCCGTCAATCCTACGGCGCGCCGTTCCGGAATTACCACGCCATGCGCGCCCGCGGCCAGCGCCGTTCGAATAATCGCTCCCAGATTGTGCGGATCTTCCACTCCGTCGAGCAGCACAATCAATCCCGGCTTGCCTTTTTCCTTATTGGCGTTGGCCAGAATATCCCCCAGCGTGCTCGCCGCGCGCGCCGCGGCAATCGCAACAACTCCCTGGTGGTCGCGAGTTCCGGCGATACGGTCGAGTTGTCCGCGTTCCTCAAATCGCACTGGAATCCCATTGCGCCGCGCCAGCTGCACGATTTCTTCCGCGCGCGTATCTTGTCGGCCCTTGGCCACAAACACGTGTTCGATGGGCCGCGCCGCCTCCAATGCTTCGCGCACAGCGTGAATCCCCGTCAGTTTGTCCATGGGCTCACAGTGTAGCTTCGCCGCGTTTCATCACACAACCGCGCCCCAAAAGGAAGGCCTGCAAAACTTTTCTTTCCGACGGAAAAAACGGAGAAGGCACCACGGGAAACCGAATTTATGAGACCGAACCGCCCCCACAGGCGAACGCACGATCCATTAGCAATTTGCGTTCGCGAGCATTCTGCGTGAGCCCGGCCGCGCGTTCGAATTCCACACGGGCTTCGTCGAAACGCCCCAGCTTAAAAAGAAAATCTCCGCGCACGCTTGGCAACAGGTGATAGGACTTGAGCGAAGGCTCAGCCATCAGGTCATCCACCAGCACCAGCCCCGCAGCTGGACCAGATGCCATCGCAACGGCCACCGCACGATTCAACTCCACAATCGGCGAAGGAGTCAGCTGCCCCAGCGCCTCATACAGCGTCACAATCCGCGCCCAGTCGGTCTCATTGCCACTGCGCGCGCGAGCATGGCAGGCTGCGATTGCCGCCTGCAGCGCGTACGGACCAACGCCGCCGCCGAGTTTTTCGGCTCGCTCCAGCGCATCAAATCCGCGATGGATCAGCAATTGGTCCCACTGCGAGCGGTCCTGATCGAACAGCAGAATGGGCTCGCCCTGAGCATCCACGCGTGCCTTGCTGCGGGAAGCTTGAATCTCCAGCAGCGCCACTAGTCCATGAACTTCCGCTTCCTGCGGAGCCAGCTCCGCAAGGATTCGACCCAGCCGAAGCGCGTCGTCGCAGAGCCCCGGGCGCATCCAGTCGTCGCCCGCCGTTGCCGAGTAGCCTTCGTTGAAAATCAGGTAGATGACTTCCAGAACGCTGGCTAGTCGCTCCGCCCGGCCGGGGCCTCGCGGCACTTCGAACGGAACTCGCGCCTCGCTCAGGGTTCGCTTGGCGCGCACGATGCGTTGCGCGATGGTTGGTTCGGGCGTCAGGAACGCCCGCGAGATCTCTTGTGTGGTGAGTCCGCCCAGCAAACGAAGCGTTAGTGCGACGCGTGCTTCGGTGGACAGTACGGGATGGCAAGAGATGAACACCAGGCGAAGCAGATCGTCGCCAATATCATCGTCGCCGGCTAGTTCGAATTCCGCCATGGCCGCATCCTGCTGTGTCTTTAGCTCGCGACCGATCTCTTCATGTTTGCGCTCAAGCAATTTGTTGCGGCGAAATCGGTCAATCGCACGGTTCTTGGCAATGGCCATCAGCCAAGCGCCGGGATTATCGGGAATGCCCGATGCGGGCCATTGCTCCAGCGCCGCCACCAGCGCGTCCTGCGCCAGCTCTTCGGACACACCTACATCGCGGGTGATGCGAGTCAGCGAGGCAATAATCTTCGCTGACTCGATCCGCCAGACCGCGTCAATGGTGCGGTGAATGTCGGGATTGCGTTGGGTCTCGGGTGAAGCCACGTGAACATTGTCACGCGGAACAGTTCACCCGCAAAGCGTTGCGTCGTGGCGAACGGCGCGGCTTTCGCCCGTCGCGCTACATATGTTCTTTGAGGATCAGGCGCTTTGCTTTTGCGCCGCCGGCGCTTCGTAGAGCTGCCGCAGCTCGCATTCACCCTGACCAACGACGCGGAGGAAGTCGCGCGCCAGCTGGATGGCTTCTTCCTTGGAGTTTGCTTGCAGAATCGCGAACCCGCCAACCAGCTCTTTCGATTCGGTGAACGGACCGTCGGTCACGCTAAAGTTGCCGTTGGAAAGCCGCACGCGCGCGCCGAGGGCGCTAGGCAAACACCCTTCTGTGCCGATCAGCCAGCCTTTCTTCATTCCTTCTTCGATCAATTTTCCCATCGTTTCCATCTCTTCCTGCGATGGGGGAGTGTTCCGTTCCGCTGACTTATAGATGCTCAGAAATCGCATAGTCTTTTCTCCTGTTCAGTCTAGCTAATGCGTATTGCAGAACTGCGAGCTGGTGAACTGTCGCTCATTGGTACGTCGAATGACAACCACAGAAATCGACACCGGCGCCAATTATTTTTTCGCGGCTAGTTTCCTGGCGATTTCGCGATGTTGTTCGATCGCAGGGCTAGGCGCGAAATCTTCCAGCTCAAAGAACTGCCGGACTTCGATTTCGCCCTCTCCCTTTTCAACCGGCGACGGAACCTTCTTGGCCCATTCCAAAGCCTCTTCCCGCGACTTCACATTGATGATCCAATAGCCGGCGATCAGCTCCTTGGACTCGGCAAACGGCCCGTCGACGATCGTGCGCTTGCCGGCGGAAAACTTCACGCGAAAGCCTTTCGAGCTAGGCTGCAGCCCCGACCCATCCACCATCACGCCTGCATTTACCAGCTCTTCGTTGAATTTGCCCATTACCGCGAGCAACTTCTCGCCAGGCATCACTCCTGCCTCGCTGTCTTTACTGGCTTTCACAATCATCATGAAACGCATGGCTTTCTCCTTGACGTTGGCTTCCGAGCTGAGCGTTTCGGATGTCGCCAACCAGATTGACCTTCATTTAGACGTCGAACCGACGCGGGCGATATCGACACGCGCTGGGCGACAAATGTCGGTCAGGATGCCCGCGCTAGCGTGTTTTTTTCGCCCTAACCTTCGCTTTTTCCTTGGCTTCGTTCTTCGCGGCGCGGGCTTTTACAAGTTTCTTGACCAGGGCTGAGGGAAGCGGCTTATCCACTGCAAATCGGATCGTCCCCTTGGAGCAAGGGTAGTCCTTTAGTTCTGCGGCAAACTCCTTGAGCAGTTCGCCGCTGGCTGGGAAAAAGCTGCAATGATTGGCAAACGCCGCGTACGCAACCAGCATCCCGTTGTATTTAAACGCGGGAATACCGTAGCTGATGGCCTCAGTGGCTTCCCGGGGAGCTGCCGACCGGATGATCGCCCGCACTTTTTGCAAAGTCGCTCGAGCGGGTTGAGGAACCTTGGCGAGATATTTGTCCACGTCAGACGAGCCGGAGCCCGCTTTCGGGGCGGATCGTCTGCCTGCTGCCACTGCTTTCTTCACGCGCTGGTACCTGAAGACATGGAATCCGGGGCGGGTTGCCGCCAGTCTATCACCGGTATTTTACAACGGACTCGCCGACGCGCAGATCCGCTAGCCGCTTTTGTTTCGCAGCTCCGGCGGAAAGTCGGTGTTCTCAAACACTGGACGAATCTCCACTACGCCGCCTTCCAACAGCGGACAACGGCTTGCCCACTCCAGCGCCTCTTCGTGTGATTTGACCTGGATCATCCAAAAACCCGCGATCATCTCCCTGGCTTCCGTAAACGGCCCGTCTGTGAACACGCGCTTGCCGTGCGAAACTTTGATCCGAGTCGCTTTGGAGCTGGGATGCAGACCTTCGGCGAGCAGCAACACGCCCGCCTTGCGCATGTCGTCGCTGTATTTCCGCATCGCCGTCACGAGCTCCAAAGTCGGCGTGAAATTTTCCTGAACATCAACGGGCGCGGGCAATGACATCATAAATCGCATCGTCGTCCCTCTTTCCGTTTCAGTCTATCGCCTGCCCCTTCTTTTTGGCCTCTATTCAGACGACGAATGGGGAGAGTGGAGATCGACACGGCTTCCGGCTCAAATTTAGACCGCGGAGCCCAGGAAGTGCACGAGTGCGCCGAGGGAGTGCAGCACCTGCAACGGGCAGTCCACGAAGATCAGGGTCTGTCCGAGGACCGACGTATGCGTTGCCTGCACGCCGGCCAGAGCGCCCCAGAAGAGAACGCCGACCACTTCGCGGAGCGCGAACCACAGGGCTTCCGACAGGTGGCAGGAGACGAGGCTCGCTGCGTCCATGCTCAGTCCAAAAATAGCGGCTCCGGCGAAGGATTTCAGGCCCTGTGTGGTGGTGAGTTGGAATGTCATGTTCGCCTCCTGCGTGTTCCTGGCTCTCTGTGTATATGACGATTCAAAGGTCCCAAAATCGACAGAAAGGCAAACTTTTTTGGGCGCCTTTGGAACCGGTCGCGGCTTCCTCTCGTACCTCCCCTGGGTAAGAGACTCAAACAAAAGAACTAACCTTTTGTCCGAGATACCGTCTACCATCCTTCGCGTCAATCTCAAGGCGAGGTGGCTTAGATGCGTAAGCTCTTCATCGGCATGGTAGTCCTGGCGGCCTTATGCGTCGGCTATTCTGCATACGCGCAGGAGGCGCAAAAAGCCGCGCCGGCTGCGGGGCCGCTCAGCGGGCGGTGGACCATCACCTCCGACTTCTACGGCACGCCGATCTATTTCAAGCTGGAGCTGGAGCAACAAGGCGATAAGCTCACGGGGAATTTTGACGGGGACAAGCTCGAAGGAACTGTAAACGGCTCGGCGGTTCAGTTTGTGGCGAAGGATGACCACGGGGGCAGGGAAGACGTTAAGGCGATGGTGAAGGGCGGGGCGATTTCCGGAACGGTGATCTTCGTCAACGGCGACGATCCGACGCATCCGGAGACGCATCCGTTCACAGCAACGCCGGTCCGAGCCCGCCCCAGCGGTCCGCCAAAGCGGCATGAGTTCACGCCCAGCATTTTCTACCGGCGCTTCTCGCCGGAGAACAAACCGGTGCTCACTGTCGCGCCGGGCGACACCATTCACACCACGACGGTGGATGCAGGTGGCACGGATGAAAAGGGCGTGACGCGAGTGCTCGGAGGAAATCCGGAGACGGGACCGATCTATGTGGAGTCCGCAGCGCCGGGAGACACCTTAGTGGTGCACGTTGTGAAGCTGCGTCTGAATCGCGATTGGGCCATCAGCGACGACGGAATCGTGGACCGCGCGACGGACGACGATCTAGCGGCGAAAAATAAAGATTTGTGGAAGAACGTGCGGTGGCACCTGGACCTGGCGAAGGGAACCGCTTCTCCGGAAAAACCAGCGGAGCATTTGGCGAATTACTCCGTGCCAGCGCGGCCGATGCTGGGCTGTGTGGCGACTGCCGTTGGGCCGGCGCAGGCACCTCCCGGAACTGGTGATTCGGGGCGTTTTGGCGGAAACATGGACTTCAATGAAATCGTGGAAGGCGCGACGGTTTATTTGCCGGTGAGCAATCCCGGCGCGCTGCTTTATTTTGGAGATGGGCACGCAGTCCAAGGCGACGGTGAGTTGAACGGCAACGCGCTCGAAACCTCGATGGACGTCGAGTTGACCGTGGATGTGATCCCCGGCAAGGGGATTCGCGGGCCACGCGTGGAGTCGGCAACACACATCATGGCCATGGGATTGGGAGGCTCTCTGGAAGACGCAATGCGGGGTGCGACGGGCAGCATGGCTGCTTGGTTGAACGAGGATTACAAGCTCACGCCGTCGGAAGTGGCGCAGGTGCTGGGCACTTCGGCGGAATATCGCATCAGCGAAGTGGCGGATCGTAACGCTGGAATCGTCTTGAAGATCAGCAAGGAGCGCCTGAAGGGATTAGCGCCAGCGTCGAAGTAAACGGCTCGAAAATGACGACTGTAGTTTGCGGCAGCCTAGTCGAGGGCGGAGCAGAATTCGATAATGCGCGTGCGGGCGGACTTTACCGTGGCAGGGAAGTTGGCCACGGCGGCATCGTCGAGGAGAAGAATGATGCGGTCAAGTTCGCCTTCGCCCGAGCGTCCGGCGAGGGCCAGGCGGAGTGGATGAAATAATTCACGCCCGCGGATGTCGAGCTGGGATTTGAGTTCGTCCACGATTTCGTTGAAGCGCGCGGTAGTCAGGGGGGCGGGGTGGAGCAGAAGGTTTGCGACGGTTCTTACGACATCACGCGCGGCGTAGCGTGAAAGTACGACGTGCGCGTCCATAGCGGCGAGAATTTCCCGCGCGTCGTAGTGAAAAATGAGCGATAGCAAGTCTTCCAGGCCCGTTGTATCGGCGGACTTGGGGCCGAGAAGTTCGGCGGCACGTTCGCACCAAGCGATCTGCTCCGCGGTTGGCTCAGCCATGAGCCAGTTGTGTGCGCGAAGGATTTGTTGAATGTCAGCAGTCGAGAATTTGTTTTCAGTGGGAGCGGAAGCGGACTCCGGCGCAGTCATAGCAGTCTATTGTGCCAAGGATTGCGGCTAAGATCCTTCGTTCCGCTACGCGGAACGCCGGATGACAAGCCTCTGCTGCAACGCGGCCCATACTTCATCGTGCGGGGCCGCATGGAAAGGTCTGCGGAACGGAAACGCTGAGAGTGGCGATGACGTGAGCGGCGATGGCTTCGCCGCGGCCGATGGCGTCCACGCCCTCATTGGTTTTTGCTTTCAGGTGAATCGTTTCCGGCGCGACCTGTAGCGATTTAGCGAGCGCTTCGCGCATTTTGGGGAAGTGCGGCCCGAGCTTCGGTTTTTCGGTAATGACGACGGCATCGACGTGCTCGATTTTCAGCGCCCTTTCATCCAAGAGTTTGCGCGCGTGTTCAAGAAAAACGAGGCTGTTGGCACCTTTCCACTTGGGATCAGTATCGGGGAAATGTGTGCCGATGTCGCCGAGGCCAGCGGCGCCGAGCAGAGCGTCGCACAGAGCGTGGGCTAAGACGTCGCCGTCGGAGTGGCCGACCGGACCTTTGTCGAAGGGAAGCGTGATGCCGCCTACGACGAGAGGACGCCCCTCGGCGAGCCGGTGCAAGTCATAGCCGATTCCGCAGCGAATCGTACTCATAGCGTAAACGGACCTGTCATCGTCGTTCGTGTCATCGAATGTTTTCACCGAGGTCGTGCGAAACGGCGGAAAACCTGCAGCAGGGCTGCTGCACTCCAAATGGCGTGCCCGCTCGTCTCATGCTTTGTGGGCCTTGGCGCGCTCGAGGTCGAGGTAGAAGCGGGCGAGTTCCATGTCGGAGGGCTTGGTGATTTTGATGTTGCGCTCGGTGCCGTGGACGACGTGGACTTCATGCCCGAGGCGTTCGACGATGCCGGCTTCGTCGGAGGCGTTGACCTGATCGGCGAAGGCTTTGACAAAGGCTTCTTTGAGCAATTTAGTGCGGAAGACCTGGGGTGTTTGCGCGAGGACGAGGCGTTCCCGCGGGATCGTGGCAGTGATGAGGGCGACGTCTTCGGGGAGGCTGCCGCGCTTGACTTCTTTCACCGTGTCCATGGCCGGAGTGCCGAGGATGGCCGCTCCGCACTTGCGGGCTTCCTCGATAACGCGAGTAATTTGTTCGCGCGTGACGAAGGGGCGTACGGCGTCGTGGACGGCCACGAACTCTGTATCGTCCGCGACGTGTTCGAGCGCCGCAGCGACGGACTCCTGGCGCGTGGCTCCGCCGCTTACGACGCGGACGGGTTGGCGGAACTTCTCACCCTGAACACGCTGTTCCAGACGCTCGATTTCGTCGGCGCGCGTGGCCAGGATGATGTCGGTGATGAGATCGCAGGAGGCAAGGCGGCGAAGCGTATGGAGGAGGATCGGAGCGCCGTCGAGCTCGAGGAACTGCTTGGGCGTCTCCCCGCCCATGCGGGTGCCCATGCCTGCGGCGGGAAGGATGGCGGCGATTCGGCTCATCGGAATCGGAGCGTCCGCAAGCTTCACCGGCGGCACTCCAAGAGAACGAGTGTACCGCAAAGCGATCCGAGATCAGAAGTCCTGGTCGGAG
>UEXQ01000219.1_pt1 | contig 11628 bp, 8 predicted proteins | sample 4301111 | NCBI WGS metagenome assembly UEXQ01 (sample SAMEA4773181, study PRJEB27434) | metagenome | biome: 2259; feature: agricultural soil; material: soil | place: USA | collected 2014-09 | depth 0.25 m
CTATGATGTCCGTGGAGCTGGTGAATGAAGGCCCGGTCACGATCCTCCTCGATTCCGACAAGACATTCTGAATCTTCGCACAAGTCGAAAAGCCGGCGGCAATGGACCTGCCGGCAATGCTTAACTGAACTGCGGCGTCTCGGCTCGCACAAAAACGTCGACGGAATGGCTCGGTTCGGCATCCGCGCCAGAAACGTCTACGGCGTTTCCAAGCCGAAAATGGATGTTCTCGCGAAGCGCGTTGGGAAGAGTCACGACTTGGCCGCGCAGCTTTGGAATTCCGGCGTGCACGACGCGCGGATCCTGGCCGGTATGGTTGACCAGGCAAAGCTCGTCACGACCGCCCAGATGGATCGCTGGGTGCACGACTTCGACAACTGGGACGTGTGCGACGGAACCTGCTGCCACCTCTTCGCGCATACGCCGCTAGCCTGGCCCAAGGCCTTGCAATGGAGCCGCAGATCGTCTGAATTTCAAAAACGCGCCGGTTTCGCGCTGATGGCGTATCTCGCTGTTCACGACAAACTCGCTTCTGATCACAAATTTGTGAACCTTCTGCCAATCATCCGACGGGAAGCTCGTGACGACCGCAATTTCGTTCGCAAAGCGATAAACTGGGCGCTGCGCCAGATCGGCAAGCGAAACGAGAAGTTGAATCGCGCAGCGATCCGCGAGGCAGAACGCATCCGCAAGATCGATTCGGGAGCCGCCCGTTGGATTGCTGCGGATGCTCTTCGAGAGTTGCGTAGCGAAGCGGTTCAGCGCCGCTTGCGGCAAAAGTCCACCAAGTAGTCCCGGAGAAGGCTTTTCGATGCCCAGACCAGCAGACGAAATCGAAATCCGCCGAGCTCGTCTTTCCGACGCCCCTTCCGTTGCCGAATTGAGCGGCCAGCTCGGCTATCCCACACCTGAAAAGGACATGGCCGATCGCCTGGCTCACTTGATCCGTCACCCCCGCTTCGGCACGGTGCTAATCGCGGAAAATTCCCATGGCCAGATCGTCGGCTGGCTGCATGTCAGCGTCACGCCGCTGCTCGAGGTCCCTCTGCGTGCGGAGGTGAACGGCTTGATCGTCGCCGAAGGGCAGCGTAGTTCCGGCTCCGGTGCAAAACTGCTCCAGGCGGCCGAGGCATGGGCAAATTCCAAAGGTTGCACCAGTATGTCCGTCCGCTCCAATGTCGTGCGTGATCGCGCCCACGCCTTCTACCTCCGCAACGGCTACGAACACTACAAGACGCAAAAAGCCTTCCGCAAAGCGTTGTGACTGCCCGGTGAAATTGTTGTCACTCGTCGCACCTCTGGCCAGAACTATCGTTCTACGATATAATTATTCCATGAAGCGAATTACTCCTTCCGAGTACCAGGCCATGGCGGAATTGCGCTACCGCGTCCGCCTTTTTCTTCGTGAAGGCGACGCAGCCGCGCGCTCTGCCGGACTCGAACCCCAGCAATACCTGTTGTTGTTGGCGATTCGCGGAATGCCCGACGGAGCCTCCGCCAAGATTCAGTCCCTTGCGGATAGCCTGCTCATCCGGCATCACAGCGCTGTCGAGCTTGTTGACCGCCTCGAAAAGCATGGTTATGTACGCCGCGCCAGAGGCAAAGAAGATCGTCGCGAAGTCCTCGTTTCGCTTCTTCCCAAGGGCCACCGCGTGCTCGAACGTGTCGTGCAACAGCGCATCAGCGAGTTGCGCGCCGGGGGACGCCAGCTCATTCGCGCCATAGATGCCGTCCTCAGCAACGGCAAGCGCTAGAGGCAACCACGGCAGCTTGACAACTTCAACCCGCCCGCGCGTAGCTGGCGAGGTACATGCGGCGGCAGGACCATCCCGCCGCTTTTTTCCGGGGAGAAACGCAGTTCGTGAGCCAAAAAAGACCGGCAAGACCAAACGAAAGTTCCCAAAATTACTCCTCCAGCCCGTCATGGGAGACGCTCGGCGACTTCACAACCACGCCGCGTGTGCTGGTGATTTCTGCTCTGGCCATTGCTATCGGCGCCGTCTGCGCGTTCGTTGCGCTCGCGCTGCTTCGCCTGATCGGCCTCTTTACCAATCTCTTTTATTACGGCCGATGGAGCTCCGCCTTGGTTTCACCCGTCGGAAATCATCTGGGTTGGTTCAGTGTGCTCGTTCCTGTTGCGGGAGCGCTCATCATCGGCGTCATGGCCCGCTATGGCTCCGAGCGCATTCGCGGCCACGGTATTCCTGAAGCCATCGAAGCCATCTTGATGAACGGCAGCCGCGTTGAACCCAAAATCGCGCTGCTCAAGCCGATTTCTTCCGCCATCTCCATCGGGTCCGGCGGTCCGTTTGGTGCTGAAGGTCCGATCATCATGACGGGTGGGGCGTTCGGCTCGATGATCGCGCAGTTGTTTCATCTCACCGCAGCGGAACGCAAAACGCTTCTCGTCGCCGGAGCTGCCGGTGGAATGTCCGCCACGTTCGCTTCGCCGGTCGCTGCTGTTCTTCTCGCTGTTGAACTGCTTCTCTTCGAATGGAAACCGCGCAGCTTAATCCCCGTCGCGTTGGCCAGCGCCGTTGCCGCGGTTCTGCGTCGTTATATTTTGGGCTTCGGTCCGCTTTTTCCTGTACCCGAACATCCTTTGTTCATCGGTGCAAAAGGCCTGATGGCGTGTGTTCTTGTGGGTATTCTCGCCGGCGCACTTTCGGCGCTTCTGACACTCTCCGTCTATGCCGCTGAGGATTTCTTTCAGCGACTTCCGATTCACTGGATGTGGTGGCCTGCGCTCGGAGGCTTGGCCATTGGTCTGGGCGGCCTGGTTTTTCCGCAGGCTCTGGGTGTCGGCTACGACACCATCGGTAATTTGTTACAGGGCAACGTCACCACCAAGGTGATTCTTGGCGTTCTCCTGGTCAAATGGTTCATCTGGGCAGTTTCACTCGGGTCCGGCACGTCCGGTGGTGTACTGGCTCCGCTTTTGATGATGGGTGGCGCACTCGGCGGACTCGAAGCGATGTTTCTCCCCAACGAAGGCGCGGGCTTCTGGCCGCTAGTCAGCATGGGAGCGGTTCTTGGCGGGACGATGCGCTCTCCGTTCACCAGTATCATCTTCGCCTTCGAATTGACCCACGACGCAAACGTTTTTCTGCCACTCTTGGTCGGTAGCGTCGTGGCGCACGCCTTCACTGTGCTAACCCTGAAACGCTCCATCCTCACCGAAAAAGTTGCGCGCCGCGGCTACCATTTGAGCCGCGAATACTCCATCGACCCGCTGGAACTCCTCTTCGCGCGTGAAGTCATGCGAACGAAAATCGCGGCTCTCTCGGCAAAGAGCACGCTGCGCGAAGTGCAGCATTCGCTTCGCTCCGATCATCGTCAGAAACAGCGCCTGCTTCCTGTCGTTGACCAGGAAGGCCGCCTCACCGGCGTCGTCACGCGCGGCGACATCCGCGAACAGATTGAGCTGGGCGGTGAATCCGCTCTTGAGAAGCGCCTTTCGGAGTTGGTCCATTCCTCGGTAGTTGCCGCTTATCCGGATGAACCGTTGCGCATTGTCGTGCACCGCATGGCGGAAAAGGGAATTACCCGCCTGCCGGTTATGGAACGCGATTCGCGCAAGTTGCTGGGCCTCCTTTCGCTCGACGATCTCCTGAAGGCCAGGTCGCGCCACCTGGAGGAAGAGCGCCATCGCGAACAAACCCTGCGCTTTCCCTTTTCCGGCGGCGGAACATCGAGCCGTTCTGACGGAACCATCGCAACCGTGCGGTCCGACAATTCGGAAAGTCTTCTACAGAAAGCCTGACGCATGGCCACAATCCCGCAGAGGCAGGATTTGGCTGTCGCCGAAGAGAACGCGTTGCGCCGCTTTCTTTCCGGCCGCGAGGATCAGGTCTTCCTCGTTCTTACGCTTCTGATTGGGGCGCTCGTTGGCCTAATCGTTGTCGCGTTCATTTTGTTGACAGAACGAGTGGGGCAGCGGCTTTACCCTGTGAACGGCGCTGCGTGGCACCGTGTTGTGTTTCCCATCGTCGTCTCGCTGGTGATGGGTTATTTGCTTTACCGCTATTTCCCCAATGCGCGCGGCAGCGGCGTTCCGCAAACCAAAGCCGCTCTATATGCCCGGGAAGGCCGCATCTCGCTACGTACTGTGTTCGGAAAGTTCTTCTGCACTTCTGTGACGCTGGCCAGCGGCATTCCGCTCGGCCGCGAAGGCCCATCGGTGCAGGTTGGCGCGGGCATCGCGTCCGTGCTCGGCCGAAAACTTGGGCTGCGTCAGGACAAAGTAAAAGCACTGATACCTGTCGGCGCCGCAGCAGCTGTTGCTGCCGCGTTCAACACGCCTCTCGCTGCCGTACTGTTTTCTCTCGAAGAAGTTGTTGGTGATTTGCACGCTCCAGTTCTCGGTTCGGTTGTGCTCGCTTCGGCTACTTCCTGGGCGGTGCTGCGCTTGCTGCTCGGCAATCATCCACTGTTCACCGTTCCGCAGTATCAGTTGGTTCATCCGGCGGAGTTTGCCTTGTATGCTGCGCTCGGTGTTGCGGGCGGTTTGGTTTCCGCGGCTTTTACGCGTCTGCTGCTTTGGCTGCGCGAGAAGTTTCTTGCCGCGCCTCGCAAGACGCTTTGGTTTCAGCCCGTGGCCGGCGGCCTGATCGTCGGTCTGATGGGCTGGTTCGTCCCGCAAACGCTCGGCGTTGGTTACTTTCACGTTGGCGAAGCGCTCAACGGCAACATGGCGTGGAAACTGATGGCGATGTTGCTCGTGCTGAAACTGTTTTCAGTTGCTTTGAGCTACGCTTCCGGAAACGCCGGCGGCATCTTCGGGCCGAGCCTTTTCCTCGGCGCGATGCTCGGCGGTGTCGTCGGCACGGTTGCAAACCATTTCTTCCCTGGGCAAGTTGCAACGTCCGGCGCGTACGCCTTGGTCGGCATGGGAACAGCCTTTGCAGGAATTGTCCGCGCGCCGATGACTAGCGTCGTGATGATTTTCGAAACCACACGCGACTATGCAGTGATCGTACCATTGATGATTTCCAACCTCGTGAGCTTTTTCATCGCGTCGCGCTTTCACAAGCAGCCAATCTACGAAGTTCTTGCGCAGCAGGACGGAATCCATCTACCCGCCATGGTATCGCGCAGCCGAGAAGGCAATCGCCAGGTACAGCAGGCAATGCGGCCCGCTGACGAAATACTTCGCGCCGACCAGAAGATCGAGGACGTGTTACGAATGATCGAACGCAGTACGCTCCCCGCATTTCCCGTATGTGATCTACAGGGAGTTGTTGGCGTGTTGAGCCGCTCCGCGATCGAGTCCGTCGCGGCAAAGGGAGAGCGCGGAAAGATGCTCGTTGAACTGGTCACTTCGCCGGAATTCCCGCACTTGCACACTGATCATTCGACGCACGCCGCGCTCGATCGCATGGGGGCCGCAGGGCTTGACGCGTTGCCGGTCGTAAGCCGCGCCAACGTCCACCAGTTGCTCGGCATCGTGACCTTCGAAGATGTCCTCGCGCTGTACCGCAAGCCGCGAAGTGCCCACGAGGCGAATGACGGCGAAGAATAGCACTCTCCTATCAGCGGAATTCCAGGCCATAGAACAACAGCCGCCGTGCTAGATTCTAGCGGCGATGTGCCTCACCTTTTGTGAGTCTCCGATTTCTCTCGTACTGCGACGATTTGCTCTCGCACTGGCGTGCTGCGCTTTTGCCAGCTTCGCCGTCAACGCCGAAACGGGCCGCGAAGCTTGGCTGCGGTATGCCCCTTTGCCGCAAGGCGCGAGCGGCAAATACCAACACGCGAACGTGGAGATCATCCGTAACGGCGATACAGTTATTTTGGAGAACGCCGAACACGAACTCATCCGCGGTTTGCGCGGAATGGTCGAGCCGGACTGGTATGCGTCTGGAAGGTTGCCGCGACGGATCATATTGAGCCGCAGCGGTCAGTCGAAGTCTCTCCATCCTCCTTCGCCAGTTGCACACGATGGTTTTTGGATCCACACCCAGAAATGCCGGGGGACAGATTGCATAGTGATTGCAGGAGGTGGGGATCGCGGAGCGTTGTACGGCATGTTTGCGTTGTTGGGCAAGATTGCGCGCGGTGAGGATATTTCGGCGCTAAATGAAGTGCAGAATCCGAGTGCAAAGATTCGCTGGGTGGACCAGTGGGACAACCTCGACGGCAGCATCGAGCGCGGCTACGCAGGCCACTCGATCTTTTTCGATGGCGGCAATGTTCGCACGGACTTGACGCGCGCCGGCGAGTACGCGCGATTGCTGGCGTCGATCGGAATCAACGGCTGCAACGTGAACAACGTCAATGCCAGTCCGCGTGCGCTGCAGAGCGATTTTCTGCCGCAGATCGCACGCATTGCAGATGCTTTCCGGTCCTGGGGAGTACGGCTGTCGCTTTCGGTGGACTTGAGCAGTCCGAAAGCGATTGGCGGCCTCGACACGTTTGATCCACTCGATCCGGAAGTCATCGCGTGGTGGCAAGCGAAAGCCGACGAAATCTACAAACTGATTCCTGATTTTGGCGGTTTCACCGTGAAGGCTGACTCCGAAGGGAGAGTCGGCCCTTCGTCCTACGGACGAACCCCCGCGGACGCGGCGAATGTCCTGGCGCGGGCGCTTGCTCCGCATGGCGGCGTCGTGTTTTACCGCGCATTCGTGTATGACCACCGTCTCGACTGGCGCGATCCGAAGGCAGACCGCGCTCGCGCCGCGTACGACATTTTCCATCCGCTCGATGGCAAGTTCGACGACAACGTCATTATCCAGATCAAGCACGGGCCGATTGATTTTCAAGCGCGCGAGCCGGTGTCCCCGCTCTTCAGTGGCTTGGAAAAAACTAACGAGGCGATCGAACTGCAAGTTACGCAGGAATACACCGGACAGCAGCGTCATCTCGTCTACCTCGCGCCGATGTGGAAGGAAGTCCTCGACTTCGACATGAACAAGGCGGAACAAAAACCTGAGGTGGCCGCAGAGCGACAGAGACCGCAGAGGGAAGAAAAAAAACAAGGAGACTCGTCGTGGCTCGTGAAGGATTTGGTTTCTGGGAAAGTATTTCATCGTCCGGCTGGTGGATATGTTGCCGTAGTGAATGTAGGCACGGATGAAAATTGGCTGGCGCATCCGTTTGCGATGGCGAATTTGTACGCGTACGGCCGACTGGCGTGGAACCCGAATCTGAGCGCACGTGAAATTGCTGCGGACTGGGCGCGGCTGACATTCGGGAACGATCCAAACGTCGTAAGAACCGTGAGTGATATCGCGATGAAATCCTGGCGCACTTACGAGAATTACACCGGATTTCTGGGGACGCAGACGCTCACTGACATCACCGGCAGCCACTACGGGCCGAACATTGAAAGTTCGGAAGAGAACGGCTGGGGGCAGTGGCACCGCGCCGACCGCGAAGGAATCGGGATGGATCGGAGCGCGGCGACGGGAACGGGATTCGCAGGGCAGTATCGGCCGGCAGTGGCGAGGATGTATGAGTCGGTGGCTACGACTCCGGATGAGCTGCTGCTGTTCTTCCATCATGTGCCTTACACGCATGTGTTGCCTTCGGGGAAGACGGTGATTCAGTACGTTTACGATTCGCATTACGAAGGCGCGAACCAAGTCGCGGAATTCGTTCGCAAATGGAAAGCGCTGAACGGAAAAATTGACGATGCGCGGTACAACGATGTGCTGAGCCGACTCGACTATCAGGCCGGCCATGCGATCGTGTGGCGCGACGCGATCTGCAACTACTTCTTGCGCCTGCCCGGAATTCCGGATGCGAAGGGACGCGCGGGAAATTTTCCCAACCGGATTGAAGCAGAGAGCATGACTCTGACCGGCTACGTTCCGGTGGAAGTTACGCCGTGGGAAAACGCTTCGGGCGGAAAGGCCATTGAATGCCGCGACCCTAACGGCTGCTCGGCGACATATCGCGTGCCCGGGACCGCGACGACGCGCGAGGTCGATGTGGTGTTCTTTGACCAGAACAACGGCGAATCGCGCTTCCGCGTTTTTGTGAACGACAGGAAGGTCGATGAATGGGTCGCCGACGATCATCTGCCTGCCAAGAAGATTGGCGGAGATAGCTCGACGCGGCGCAGGATTCATCGTGTGGACTTGAATCGCGGCGACGAGATCCGCATTGAAGGCATTCCGGACGGAGAAGAGAAGGGAGCACTCGACTACATAGAGTTTCTCCCGGAACGGGAATGATGCGAGATTTCCACAGGGCGGGCTACCCTCTCCCCCATTTTTTCATAAATGGTGATTCTAAAGGAGTTAAAGACTTGCCGACGCTAAGGCTGATCACCTAGTCTCGGGGTGCATGATTTAGTTTTCTATGAACGCAGACAGAGGCGGTCGCGAGGAGTCCGCGACTACGCTGACGGCGCACGGTCCAGCCGCGGCTGGCAGCGAAACAAAACAGGATTGTACCCGACGTTCTCTATGATGTAAATATAATTATAGTATAGAACGGGTTACCCATTCAATGGGATCGAAACGCTGGCCTAGGCGGGGCGTCTAAGCTAGACCAAGAGCGCAAGAGGGATTACGAGGAGCAGGGGGAAACATGGCGGGCGAACTGACACTGATGGTGAACGGGGCGCGGCAGACGGTGGCGGTAGAGCCGGAAACACCGCTGATCGATGTGCTGCGGAACGAGCTGAAGTTGACGGGGCCGCGGCTGGGGTGCGGAATGGCGCAGTGCGGGGCGTGCGCGGTCCTCCTGGATGGCCAAGAGGCTCGGTCGTGTGTGACACCCGTTTCGTACGCGGTGGGGAAGAAGGTGACGACCATCGAGGGGCTGCCGGCGGTGTGGGCCGAGCAGGGACGTTTGAGCACGAAGCAGGCGGCGACGACGCTGCATCCGGTGCAGGAGGCGTGGATTGAGGAGCAGGTGCCGCAGTGCGGGTATTGCCAGAGCGGGATGATGATCGCGGCGGTGGAGTTGTTGAGCAAGAACCCGAATCCGAGCGTGGCGCAAATCAAGGATGCGTTCACAAATAAAGGGCCGTCGCCGCATTTGTGCCGCTGTGGGACGTATGCGGCCATTATTGAGGCGGTGCAGCGGGCGGGGAAGGCGATGAGGGGCTAGAGATTCGGGATTATTGAACCTAGCGCAGAGAGAGAAAATCCGCACCCTTAAATCCGAAGCGTGCGGCACGCGAAGGAAAAAAGCGATTCGTCGATCCGAGGACTTCACTCGGAGTGACGGCATTTAGATCGGACAAGGTGGAGTCCATGAACGCAATGAGCCAAGGACAGCACGAAATGCGGATCACGAGGCGGGGGTTTATGAAGAGGGGCGGGGCGCTGGTGGTTACGCTGGCGCTGCCTGGCGAGCGGTTGCTTGGTGGAGGCAAAGGTGCGGCTGCGTTCGGGGAAGGTGCGGCCGCGACTACGCTGGATGCGACGCGCGTGGCATCGTGGCTGGAGATTCACAGCGACGGGACGATTCTGGCGCGCAGCGGGCGGACGGAAACGGGCACGGGGATGAGCGGCTACTATGCGCAGGCGATTGCGGAGGAGCTGCGGGTAAAGCCGGAAGTAATCACGCTGGTGTTGGGGGATACAGACCGGACGCCGGATGGAGGCTACTCGGCGGGATTTTTGACAGGAATGGAGAATGTGCGCAAGGTGGCGGCTTACACCTATCAGGCGCTGCTCGAGCTCGGGGCGAAGCAGTTGGATGTGCCGTCGTCGTCGCTGCGCGTTCTGGATGGAGTGATTTCCGGAAACGGGAAGAGCTTGAGTTACGGCGCGTTGGTGAAAGGTCAGGAACTGGAGCTGAAGATTCCTGTGAAAGGTGAATTGCCGCAGCCCGATGCGACGGAGTGGGTGGGCATGACTACCCTCGACGGGATTACGGTGACCGGCGAGCCTGCACTGAAGCCGGTGAAAGAATTTCGGGCGATTGGCACGTCGCATCCGATGCCGGGGACTCCGGATAAAGTGACGGGGAAGACCAAGTGGAGTTGCGACGTGTCGCTGCCGGGGATGCTGCACGCCCGGATGGTGCGGCCGGCGACTATGGGTTCGACGCTGATTGCGGCGGGAGCGGTCGACAAGAAGAAATTTCCGACCGCGGAAGTGGTGAAGAAGGGAAATCTGGTGGCGGTGGTCTCGCCGAATGAGTGGGAAGTTATTCGCGCGGCGGAGGCGGTGGCTGCAGGGACGAAATGGACGGAATGGGCAGGATTGCCGGACAGCGAGAACGTGACGAAGGCGATCCGCGCGTTTAAGTGGGACAAAGCGGATCAGACGAGCGGGAAGGCCGACGAAACCAAGGAAGCTCTGGCAAAAGCGACAAAGACGCTTTCAGCGAGTTATGAGCAGCCGTACACGCGGCACGCGCCGATAGGTCCGTTTGTGGCGGTTGCGGATGTGCGGGCGGACACGAGCACGACGGTGTGGACGCACTCGGCGCAGTCGCAGGGACTGCGTGCGCGGATCGCTTACCTGCTGGGGGTGCCGACCGAAAAAGTAGTAGTGCGGTGGCTGGAACATTCGGGACAGTATGGGCGGACCACGTTTGGCGGAGACGGTGCGGAAGCGGACGCGGTGATTTTGTCGCAGCTGACGGGAAAACCGGTGCGAGTGCAATGGACGCTGCAGGAGGACCTGGCGTGGTCCAGCGTTTCGCCAGCGTGGGTGTCGGATTTCAAGGGAAGCGTGGATGAGAGCGGGCATTTGAGCGCGGTGCAGTCCGCGTTTTATTCACCCCATATGTTTGATCCACGGCCGCTGGGAGCTTTGCTGGCGGGAATGCCTAGCGCGACGTCGAAGCCGGGCGGGTTTGTAGCGACGGAGTGGCCGTACGACAAAATTCACCGGCTGGAAGAGGCATACGGTATGCCGAATATCGGCGCTGAGGCGGTGTCGGGTGGATTGCGCGGGAACATCATGCGAACGCCTGGTCAGCGGCAACAGTGCTTTGCGCTGGAAGGGTTCATGAATGAAGCCGCGGCTGCGGCGGTGATAGATCCGATAGAGTTTCGGATTGCACATACCAGCGATGCGCGCTTGATCGAGCTTTTGAAAGCGACGGCGAAGGCTGCGAGATGGGAGGCGCGGAAGTCGCCGCATGCGGTCGCGCGGAAGAAGGGAACGGCTGCAGTGAACGGGCGAGGTGTTTGCATTGTGGTACGGGCGAATGCGTACTGGGTGGGAATCGCCGAGGTGAGCGTGACGCCAGCGACGGGCGCGGTGCAAGTGACGAAATTTACCATTGGATGCGAGCCGGGAAAGATCATCAATCCGAGGCAACTGGAACGCTGCATGAAGAGCGGCGTGGTGATGGGGTTGAGTGAAGCACTGAAGGAAGAAGTGACGTTTGACAAGTCGAAGGTGACGAGCACGAACTGGAGCCGGTACAAGATTTTGACGATGGCGGAGATGCCGGAGATTCAAGTGGTAACGATTTCGCGGGATGACAAGGGATTTGGGGGAGGATCGGAGGCGGCCAACGCAGTCGTGCCCGCGGCCGTGGCGGCGGCGCTGTTTGATGCGACGGGAGTGTGCGCTCGGAGGATTCCATTGACGGCGGCCTACGTCAAGGAGCTATTGAGAGTTTGAGTCAGGCTAACGCAAAAGCGGGACTCGGCGGGTCGCACTCCATAGGGACCAAATCCGGAAGATCGCACAGACCCTGCGAAGCTAA